>WNGH01003544.1_pt1 | contig 34445 bp, 38 predicted proteins | sample 5400631 | NCBI WGS metagenome assembly WNGH01 (sample SAMN13153373, study PRJNA577476) | soil metagenome | isolation source: 115 cm soil or saprolite under Garry oak tree replicate 1 | place: USA:California | collected 2016-06-15
CGTTGGCGATCTGCGTCGTGAGGCGCTCCTGCACCTGAAGGCGCTTGGCAAACATGTCCACGAGACGCGGGATCTTCGACAGGCCGACGATCTTCTTGCGCGGCATGTACGCGACGTGGCACTTGCCGATGAATAACAGGAGGTGATGTTCGCAGAGACTGGCGAAGTCGATGTCCTTCACGATAACCATCTCGTCGTAGTTCTCGACGAACAGCGCGTCGTTGAGGACGTCCTCGACCTTCTTGTCGTAGCCGGACGTGAGGAACTTCAGCGCCGCCTCGACACGCTCGGGCGTTTTGGCGAGTCCCTCGCGCTGGGCGTCTTCACCCAGCTCTTTCAGCAACTGCGCGACCAGTTTCGCGATCATGCGTCCTCGCCCCGGTACTCGAACCGGTTCTTGGCCGTCTCCACCACCGTGATCCGCGAGAGCCGCCCCGTCGGCAGCCCCGGCGCCAGCGTACGCCAGAACGCACGGGCCAGGCTCTCGCCGGTCGTGATCACCCCCGCGAGCGCCGGCACGTCCTCGAGCTTCGCGTGGTCCACCTGATCGATCACCGTGCGCCGCACGTGGCCGTCGAGCGCCTCGAGGTCCACCGCCATGCCCGTGCGCGGGTCCGGCGCGCCGGCCACCGTGACCTCCAGATAGTAGTTGTGGCCGTGAGCCCGGTGACAGGCGCCGTAGAGCGCGGCGTTCTCGGCGGCCGGCCGCGCGGGGTTCGCCAGCTGGTGCGCGGCGCTGAAATGGTACACGCGGGTGACGTCGACCTCACGATTTTCGATCATTTCACCGCTCGCCTCGCCGGAGGCACCGGCTCAGCTCGCACTGCCGTATGTTCGATCATTTCACCGCTCGCCTCGCCGGAGGCACCGGCTCAGCTCGCACTGCCATCGTAGTCCACGAACAGCGTCGCGTCCTCCCAGACGCGCACGCCGGCCAGCCGGTCGGGGCCCAGCTTGGGCGCGAGCAGGTCCCAGATCGCGAGCGCGATGTTCTCCGTCGTCGGCACCCGGTCGCGGAACAGCGGGTCGGCGTTGAGGTCGGCGTGATCGAAGCGGTCGACCACGGTCTCGGTGACGATCCGCTTGAGCTCGCTCAGATCGATCACCATGCCGGTCCGCTCGTCGATCGGCCCGCGCACGCTGACGTCCAGCACGTAGTTGTGGCCGTGCGGCACCGTGAGCCGGCCGAACTTCTTCTCGTTCTCCGCCGGCGACCAGTCGGCGACCCAGTAGCGGTGGCCGGCCGCGAACGCGAAGCGCCGCGTCGAGCGCGCCTGCGCGGTCATGGACGCCCCCGGGTGGACGGCAGCGTCTCCAGCAGGCGCGCGGCCACGCGGTCGAGGTCGAAGCCCTCGACGCGACGGCGGCCCGCGGCGCCGAGCTCCGCGCGCACCTCAGCGTTCGCCAGCACTCTCTCCATCGCCCTCGCCAGCTCCTCGGGATCGTTCGGGCTCACCAGGAGCCCCGTGCGCCCGTCCTCGACGACCTCGGGGACGGCGGCCGTGCGGCACGCGACGATCGGTAACCCCGCGGCCATCGCCTCCGCGAACACGAGCCCGAAACCTTCCTGGACGGTCGGCAGGCAGAAGCAATCGGCACCCACATATTCTACGGCCAGCGCCGAGCGGCTGATCTCCCCCAGGAACGTCACCGTCTCCTCGAGCCCCAGGCCCACCGACAGGGCCCGCAGGCGGGCGGACTCCGGCCCGTCCCCTACGATGCGGACGCGCACGCCCGGGATTCGGCCTCGCAGGCGCGCGCCGGCTCGCAGCAGGACGTCCAGGCGCTTGCGCGGGTACATGCGCGCGACGCAGAGAACGGTCGGCGGCCGCGAGCCCCGGCGTGGCGCCTCGGCGAAGCGGCGGCGCCACTCCGCGAGGTCGATCGGCTCGGGCACCACCGCGAGGCGCTCGCGCGGAACGTCGTAGACCTCGTGCGCGACGCCGGCGGAGTAACGGCTGGGCACGATCACCCGCTCGGCCAGGCGGACGTTGACGCGCTCCCAGCGCGCCTGCACCGTGAGTAACGCGCGAACCAGTCCGCCCTCGTTGCGGAGCTCGTCGGCGATGATCCCCTTCAGCATCACGGCGTATCCCACGCCGGGCGGCCGACGCGACGCCCAGCGGTAGCCGTCGAGGTCCACGCCGATCACGACGTCGGCGTCGGGCGGGTCGCTCACGACCGCGCGGTTGTAGCGCCAGCGGTCGAAGGTATGGAAGCCGGTGCGCGTGGTGATGGGGCGGAGACGGGCGGCGTGACCGAGGCGCTGGAGCCCGCGCAGCACGCCGTCGATGGCCACCCAGGTCCCGCTGCCTTCCGTCGGGCTCGGCGGTGTCGAGCTGAGGAACTCGAACCGCACCGGGCTCAGCGGCCCTGGAACTTCGGCGGGCGCTTCTCGAGGAAGGCCCGCGTGCCCTCCTTGTAATCCTCGCTCGCGGCCGCCTCGCGCGACAGCTCGCGCAACCGTGTGCGTCGCGCCTCGGTGTAGCCGGCGAGGTAGAACTGGATCGACTGCTTGCTGCCGCGCACCGAGAGCGGCGCGTTCTCGCTGACCAGCTGCAGATAGTCGTAGGTCGTGCGCTCCAGCTCGGCCTCCGGCACCAGGCGCTGGATGAGGCCGATGGCGAGGGCCTCGCGGTCGCCCACGGTGCGGGCGGAGAACAGGATGTCCTTCGCGTACGCGGGGCCGACGAGATCCACGAGCTGGCCGATCGCCTCGGGCGGATAGACGATGCTCAGCTTGGCGGCGGGGATGCCGTACTTGCTGCCCTCGGCGGCGAAACGCAGGTCGCAGCCCATCGCGATGCCCATCGCCCCGCCCATGCAGAAGCCGTAGATCATCGCGACCGTCGGCTTCGGGCACTCGCGGATCGCCGCGTAGGCGGCGGCGGTGGCCTCGCCGTAGCGCTGCGACGACTCGGCGTCCTTGCGCTGCTCCTGGAACTCGGAGATGTCCGCGCCCGAGGCGAAAGCCACGGTCCCGGCGCCGCGGTAGACGATGCCACGCACCGACTCGTCCTTCACGAGCCCCTCGGTGACGCGCGCGATCTCCACCCACATGGCGTAGCTGATCGCGTTGCGGGTCTTGGGCCGGTTGAAGACGACGGTGGCGATGGGACCGTCGTGCCGGACGAGGATGTCGTCGCCGTTCACGGTCGTGGAGTGTAGCAGAGGCGCGGAGGTGGTGGCGGTGGGAGGAATTGAACCTTATCCGATGGCGCTTATGAGACCCCACAGAGACGAGGAGATCCGTCCCGATCAGATCCGACGAATTCTCGCCTCGGTGCCCGTGGATTTGGTGGCGGTGGGAGGAATTGAACCTCCGACACGGGGCTTATGAGACCCCTGCTCTGCCGCTGAGCTACACCGCCGGATGGCCGGGACGACCGCGCAGCGAACGGAGTGTACCGCACGACGCCGACACGCAGCCAGCCCATGTGCGCGCAATTAAATCATGGCGCCGCCGTGCCGAGAACCCTTTGCTATAATCCGCACGGGCAATCCGAGGGCGCGGGTCCGGCTACTCAAGCAGCACGGTTCGGAGGACTCTTCAATGCAGTTCCGGCGACACCTCTGGCACGACGATCCCACGCTCCGCCAAGAAGAAGTCGACGACGATGACGACGACCCCGACGACGATGTCGACGATGAGGACGACGCGGAGGACGATGATCTCGACGACGACCTCGACGACGACGATGACGACGATGACTTCGACGAGGACGATGACGGGTTCGATGCCGACACCACCGAGGGAGAGGAGGACGAGGAGGACGACGAGGACGAGGACGACGATCTCGACGACGACGATCTAGACGACGACGATCTCGACGAAGACGACGACGACGACGAAGAAGAGGACGACGAGTAGCTCCATCGATCGACAGGAGGCGGGCGGATGCCAAGCATTGGGGATTGGACGATGTTCCTGCTGCGGTGGTTTCACTTCCTCGCCGGCATCACGTGGATCGGGATGCTCTACTACTTCAACTTCGTACAGACGCCGTTCTTCGCGACGGCCGAGGCCCCGGTGCGCTCCGGCATGATCGTGGGGAGCCTGGTCGGGCGTGCGCTGTGGTGGTTCCGCTGGGGCGCGATGCTCACCTTCATCACCGGCTGGCTCTACATCCTGTACATCGCGTTCCACCGCTTCGGCGGCCTCCAGCCATTCTTCTCGGTGCCCTACGGCTGGTCGATCTTCATCGGCGGCATGCTCGGCAGCCTCATGTGGGCCAACGTCTGGTTCGTCATCTGGCCGGCGCAGCAGGTCATCATCGCCTCGGCCACCCAGGTGTCGAAGGGAGGCCAGGCCATTCCCGAAGCGGCGGCCCGGGGCGCGCGCTCAGGCGTGGCCTCTCGCACGAACACGCTGCTCTCGGTCCCGATGCTCTTCTTCATGGGCGCCGCGAGCCACTTCGCCTTCTACACGCCGACCGCGCGCGGCGCGAAGGTGACGATGCTCGTCGTGCTCTTCGCCATCATGGCGATCGTGGAGTGGAACGCGCTCTCGACGAAGCAGTGGGCGGGCAAGAAGATGCTGACGACGGTCAAGGGCACGCTGTGGGGCGGCTTCGTGCTCTCGGCGGTCTTCTTCGTCGCGCTCAAGCTCATCTTCGCCTGATCGGACGGAGCAGCCGGGGCCGGTCCCGCGCCGGCCCCGGCGGCCTTCGCTCGAGCGCCCGCGCGGCTATTTTAGATACGCGGCGAGCGCCGGGATCTCCGGCGCGACCGCCGGCTGCGGCGGCATGACGTTCGTCGGGCGCTTCGGCTTGTAGCCCGGCGGATAGCTCCCCCTCAGAATCCTCGCCTCCAGGAGCTCACGCGACGCGCCCTTCACGGCCGGGCCGACGGCGCCGTCTTGCGCCGGGTCCGCGTTGTGGCACTGCGTGCACTGGGCGAGATAGACCTGACGCCCGCGCTCGGCGAGAGGGTCGCTCGACGGTTGGGAGCAGCCGCCGGCGAGCGCGGCGGCGAGAAGGACCAGCCCGAGGCGAGACCGCATCGGGCCGGACTGTACCAAAAAAGTTCGGGGGGCCCGAATGGCCCCCCGAACGCCATGCGAACGATGAACGGCCCGCTTACTTCGTCGCGACGGCCGGGCGCAGCCGCGCGCGCGCGGCGTCGAAGTCGATCACGGGTGCGGACCGCGCCTGGCCCGGGCGCCGGTCGACGATCTCGGCCCGCCCCTGGAGCATCGCGAGCGTCTCCTCCTCGGCGAACAGCGGCGTGGGCGCGGGGTTCAGCGCGAGCCGGATGCCGGCCATCGCAAAGCGCAGGCGCCACCACCTGCGGCTCAGGTTCGCCCAGCGCGACAGCGCAGGCTTGGCCTCGGCCACCGGCGTGGGCGCCGGCAGGTAGTACACGTTCGAAGACACCGCCAGGGTCGCCGTCGCCACGGAATTCCTCACGCCAGCCCCCGCTCTTCCATGAGCGCCGTGACCTGTCGGTAGGCGCCCGTCAGTGCCTGGTCGAACGACGCTTCCAGTCGATACGCCGCTATCGCGGCCGACACGCGCTCGCGTGCCGAGGCCGCCTCCGTCGCGCGCGCCCGTGCCTCGGCGGCACGGGCCGCCAGTGTGGCGCCGGCGTCGGCCAGCGAGAAGATCGAGCCCACGATGCGCGGCTCGCCGGAGTCGGGATGCGCCGTCGGCGCCGCGAGCGTCACCGGCTTGCGTCGTGCCGGCGCCTCGATCCGGCTCGCCAGGACGATGCTGGGGCGCCAGAGAACGACATCGGACGTCGGGGCCTTCACCCGGGGCTGCTCAGCGGCGCGTCGGGGCTTCTTCATACGCATCCCCGTAATGGCAACGAGAGTGCCATCCGGGATGCGTTCTAAGTGCTCGCCGGAACGGGCTTAGTAGAACATCCCGAGGAGCCGGGACCCGGGAGGTTCTCCGGGGCGGGCGGAAGAACTCCTAGGACGGCTTCTCGAGGCTGTAGTCGCGGATCTTCTTGTTGAGGGTCTTCACGTCCACGTCCAGGACGCGCGCCGCGCGGGCCTTGTTCCATCCCGTCGCGTTGAGCACGCGCTCGACGTGGCGCCGCTCGACGTCGGCCAACGGCACCAGCACGGGATCGGCCTCGCCCTCGACGGCGGCGGCCGGGCGCGACCGCGAGAGCTCGGGCGGCAGGTCGGCGGCGTGCACGTCGGCGCCCTCGTGCAGGATCTGCAGGCGCTCGACGAGATTACGCAGCTCGCGGATGTTGCCGGGCCAGTCGTACGCCATGAGCCGCTCCAGCGCGTCCGTCGCGAACGACAGCGGCTTGCGCGCGCCGACGTTGGCGCTCAGGAAGTGCTGCACGAGCAGCGGGACGTCCTCGCGCCGCTGGCGCAGCGCCGGCACCTCGACCACCACCGTGCTCACGCGGTAGAAGAGGTCCCAGCGGAAGCGGCCCTCGGTCGCCTCACGCGTGAGGTCCTTGGCCGTGGCGGCCACGATGCGCACGTCGACGTGGAACGCGCGCTCCTCGCCCACCCGCCGCACCTCGCCGGAGTCGAGCGCGCGGAGCAGGCGCACCTGCATGGCCGCCGACATCTCCCCGATCTCGTCCATGAACAGCGTGCCGCCGTTGGCCGCCTCGAACAGGCCGACGCGCGAGGTGACGGCGCCGCTGAACGCGCCCTTGCGGTGGCCGAACAGCTCCGTCTCGAGCAGGGTGTCGGGCAGCGCGCTGCAGTTGATGGACACGAAGGGGCGCCCCGCGCGCTTGCTGCGGAGATGGATCGTGCGCGCCACCAGCTCCTTGCCGGTGCCGCTCTCGCCGTGGATCAGGACGGGGCTGTCGGTAGCGGCCACGCGACCGATCACGCTCAGCACCTCGGCGACGGCCGGACTATCGCCGATGATGGTCGGGAGGCCGTCGCGCCGGTGGATGACCTCGCGCAGCGCGGAATTCTCGCGGCGCAGCGCCTTCTTCTCGGCCGCCTTGGCGACGACCTCGAGCAGCTCGGGGTTCTTCCAGGGCTTGGTGATGAAGTCGTAGGCGCCGAGACGCATCGCTTCCACCGCCGTCTCGACGTCGGCGTGGCCGGTGAGCACGATCAACTCGGCGTCCACGTCGGCGTCACGCGCCCAGCGCAGGATGTCCAGCCCGGAGTGGTCGGGCAGCTGGACATCGACGAGGGCCACGTCGAACTCTTCGCGCGCCAGGTGCGCCATCGCCTCGCCGCCAGAGCCGGCGTCCACGACGGCGAACGGAGAGCGCGAGAGGACGGCCACCAGCAGACCCCGCACGTTGGTGTCGTCATCGACGACGAGCACGTGGATCGTGTCCGGCATCTGGACGCCATGGTAGCACCTCCAGTACACTACCCACCTCAGGAGGACCGCTCGAATGTCGCAACCCCCGGCTCTCCGCATCGAGGGAGCCCGGCAGAACAACCTCAAGAACGTCTCGGTCGAGATCCCCCACGATCGGCTCACCGTCATCACCGGCGTCTCCGGGTCCGGCAAGTCGTCGCTGGCGTTCGACACCCTGTTCGCCGAGGGGCAGTGGCGGTACATCGAGTCCCTCTCGACCTACGCGCGGATGTTCCTCGAGCGGATCGACCGGCCCGACGTGGACCGCATCGAGCAGATCCGCCCCGCGGTGGCCCTCGAGCAGAAGAACCCCGTGCGCACCGCGCGCTCCACCGTGGGCACCGCGACCGAGATCTACGACTATCTCCGGCTGCTGTACGCGAAGGTCGGCCGCGTGCACTGCGCGTCGTGCGGCGCGCCCGCCGCCAGCCACTCGGCGGCGACCATCGCCGAGACCCTGCTGGCCGAGCACGCGGGCGCGCGGGCCCTCGTCACCTTCCCGCTGCCGGTCCCGGCCGGCGTGCCGCCGACCGAGGTCTGGGCGGCCCTCACGCGCCGCGGCTTCGCGCGCGTCCGCCTCGGCGCCGAGGTCGTGGATCTCGCGGCGCCGCCGCCCCCCACGCTTCCGGGACCCGAGCTCGACGTTGTGCTCGACCGCGTCGTGCTCGCTGCCGACGGCCGCGCGCGCCTCGTGGACTCGCTGGAGACCGCGTTGCGCGAGGGCGGCGGGCGCGTCGCGGTGGAGATCGTCGGCGGGGCGCGGCGCGCGTTCACCGAGGAGTTCCGCTGCGGGGCGTGCGGCGCCGCGCTGGAGCGGCCCCAGCCGCTGCTCTTCTCGTTCAACCATCCGCTCGGCGCCTGCGCGGAGTGCAAGGGCTTCGGCAACGTCCTCAAGTACGACGAGTCGCTCGTCGTTCCCGACCGCGCCCTCAGCCTCGGCGCGGGCGCGATCGAGCCGTGGACGCACCCGTCCGGCAAGTGGTACCAGCGCGAGCTCGTGAAGGCGGCGCGGCGGGCCGGGGTAGATCTCGAGATTCCGTGGGAGCGGCTGGGCGAGCGCGCGCGCCGCCTCGTCTACGATGGCGACGGCAAGTTCCCCGGCATCAACGGCTTCTTCGAGGAGATCGAGTCCTACCGCTACAAGCTGCACGTGCGCGTGTTCCTCTCGCGCTACCGCACGCAGTCGCCCTGCCCGGTGTGCGCGGGCGCGCGGCTCAAGCCGGCGGCGCTCGCCGTGAAGGTGGCGGGGCTCACCATCGCGGAGTTCACGGGGCTGACCATCGAGCGCGCGGCGGCCACCCTCGACTCCCTCAGCCTGACGGCGTGGGAGGCGGCGGTGGGGCGCGAGATCCTGCGCCAGCTCTCGGCCAAGCTCACGTTCCTGCTGCGCGTCGGCCTCGGCTACCTCACCCTCGGACGCCAGACGCGCACGCTCTCGGGCGGCGAGGCGCAGCGAATCAATCTGGCGAATCAGCTCGGCTCGCAGCTGGTGGGAACGCTGTACGTCCTCGACGAGCCGTCCATCGGCCTGCACGCCCGCGACACCGCGCGCCTGGCCGACCTCTGCCGCGAGCTCGCGACGGCCGGCAACACCGTCGTCGTCGTCGAGCACGACCGCGCCTTCATCGAGGCCGCCGACCACGTGATCGAGCTTGGTCCCGGCTCCGGCGAGCGCGGCGGGGAGGTCGTCTTCAGCGGCTCGCAGGACGAGTTCCGCAAGACGACGCGCTCGCTCACCGCGCGCTACCTCACCGGGCGCGAGTCGATCCCCGCGCCGCTGACGCGTCGGCCGGGCCGCCGCCACCTCGTTCTCACCGGCGCGCGCGAGCACAACCTGAAGGACGTCACGCTACGGCTGCCCCTCGGCACGCTCACCGTCGTCACCGGCGTGTCGGGCTCCGGCAAGTCCACGCTCGTGCACGACACGCTCTATCGCGCCGTCGCGCGCGCCTTCAAGACGGAGTTCCAGACGCCGGGAGCCTACACGGCGGTGACCGGCATCGAGTACCTCAAGGGCGTGCGGCTCATCGACCAGGAGCCGATCGGGCGCACGCCGCGCTCGAATCCCGTCACCTACGTGAAGGCCTTCGACGAGATCCGCAAGCTCTACGCCGCGCTGCCGCGCGCCAAGGCGCTGGGCCTCGGCGCCGGGGCGTTTTCCTTCAACGTGCCGGGCGGCCGCTGCGAGTCGTGCCAGGGCGACGGCTTCCAGAAGCTCGAGATGTACTTCTTCGAGGATGTGTACGTGTCCTGCCAGGAGTGCGAGGGCCGGCGCTACCGCCCGGAGGTGCTCGGGGTCAAGCATCGCGGCAAGTCGATCGCGGACGTGCTCGCGCTCACCGTCGACGAGGCGGTGGACTTCTTCGCCGCGACGCCGGCGCTGTCGCGGCGGCTGCGCACCCTCCAGGAAACGGGCCTCGGCTACCTGCGCCTCGGGCAGCCGGCCACCACGCTCTCCGGGGGGGAGGCGCAGCGGCTGAAGATCGCCGCCGAGCTGGCCGCGCGCGCCACAGGCGAGATGCTCTACCTGCTGGACGAGCCGACGACCGGCCTGCACCTCGACGACGTCAAGAAGCTCCTGCTGGTGCTCAACCGCCTCGTGGACGCCGGCAACACGGTCGTCCTCGTCGAGCACCACCTCGACGTCGTCCGCGCCGCCGACTGGGTGGTGGACCTCGGCCCCGAGGGCGGCGAGGAGGGCGGCGAGATCGTGGTCGAGGGGCCGCCCGAGATCGTCGCGCAGACGCCGGGGTCGTACACCGGCAAGTTCCTCGCGGAGATCCTGCCCAAGAACGGCGGGCCCAAGAACGGCAAGAGGTGATCGTTTTCGCGGCAATAGGTAAATTTTTGACCGGCCCCCCCCGTGAAGTTCCTGACCGCCGGCGCCCACGGGGGTGGTGGGAAAAAGTTTTCATGGATTGTGAGCAGGTTCTCGAACGGCCGCGCCAGTGGACTCGTGGACGTCCTCGACCGGGTTCTCGACAAGGGCCTGGTCGTGGCCGGCGACGTCAAGATTTCCCTCGCCGAAGTCGAGTTACTCACGATCCGGATTCGTCTGATCGTGTGCTCCATCGACAAGGCGCAGCAGATCGGCCTCGACTGGTGGAAACACGACGCCCACCTGTCTCCGAATCGTCTGTCCTCGGAGAACGAAGAGTTGCGCCGCCAGGTGCGGCTGCTCGAGCGCAAAGTCGCTTCGCTCTCGTCGCGCAAGGGCAACAGGCGGCGCGACGGCGGTCACGATGCGAACCGACAAGGAGACTGAGCGATGCCAGTCGAACGGACAAGCGGCGGCACAAGCCTCATCGACGTCCTCGACCGGGTGCTGGACAAAGGCATCGTCATCGACGCGTGGGTCCGCGTCTCGCTCGTCGGCATCGATCTGATCACCGTCGAAGCCCGTGTCGTCGTGGCGTCGATCGAGACCTATCTCAAGTATTCCGAGGCGGTGGGCTCGCTCACGTCCGCGTCGAGGCCCGCGATCGACGGTCACGTGAGCGAGGCGGTGATCGCCGAGAACGCGGCGCTGAGAGTCGAGATCGCGCGCACGCGCCGCGAGCGGACCGTCCCACGGAGACTGCGTAGGCCGTGAGTCGGAGTGCCGCGCTGCGCACCATGGCGCGGCGCCGGGGCAAGGTCGACGCTGCCGAGCGGCTGAAGCTGGCGGAGACGCTGCTCGAGACCGACGATCTCGCGACCTGTGCCCGGTGCGCGCTGGACTGGCTCGGCCGGTCGGCCGGCGTCGCGCGGGGGCTCTGCCTCGTGGGGTCGCAGGAAAGTCCATCCGTGCTCCAACCCGTCGCCACGCTCGCCGTGCGCAGCACACGCGCGCAGTCCTTCACGCTCGATCTGGAGACGCACAACGACCCGCTGGTCGCGGCCACCGTCCGGCTCGAGGCGAGTATCTTCGGCCGCAACGGCCGGCCGGCGCCCCGCACGCCGCTGGAGTCGAGCCGCCTCATCGCCATCCCTCTCCACGCGCGCCAGGCGCTCGACGAGTACCCGATCGGCCTGCTGCTCGTCGCGCCCATCGACCCCGAGATCGAGACCGAGGCGAAGTGGGTCGCGGGCCTGCTCGGCCCGCGCCTGACCGCGCTGCGGGCCGCCCAGCGCCGCCAGGAGGGCGAGCGGCGCAGCCTCCGCGAGCGGACGCTGCTCTACAACATCATCAACGCGGTGTCCGACCCGGTCCTCCTGACCGACACCGAGGGCCGCATCATCGTCGCCAACGCGCGCGCCGAGGTCCTGCTGTCGTCGGGCGAGGACGACAGCGAGGGGCGGCGCCGCGCGGTCGCCCTCAACAACATGCTCTTCTCGTCCGCGCTCACCCGGCGGGCCATCGAGGGCGCGGAACCGTGGCGGCACGAGCTGCTCCTCGTCGACCCCGTGGACGGCTCCGACCTGCTCTTCGAGCTGCTCAGCACGGTCACCGTGGACCCGCGCGAGGGCACGGGCATCGTGTCGATTCTGAGAAACGTCACCGATCTGCGCCGCGCCACCCAGGAGATCGAGGAGAACTACCGCAAGCTGCGGCTGGCGGAGGCCGACGCTCGCGCCGAGCGCGACCGCCTCGACCTCATCATCGACTCGGTGGCCGACCCGATCCTCGTCACCGATCCGAACGCCAACATCGTGATGCTGAACGCGCCGGCCGAGCGCCTGTTCACCGTCGACCCCGCCGCCGGCGCCGAGGCGCGCCGCACGGTGCAGGCGAACGACGCGCACTTCTCGTCGTTCGTCTCGAACCTCTTCTTCGAGCCGGGCGCGCTGCGGCGCAGCGGCTCCATCGGCCTCGTGGACCCGCGCACCGGCGCTCCCCTGCCCGTGGAGGCCATCTCCGGCAAGATCGTGTCGGAGCACGGCGAGGTCACGGCCACCGTGACCATCCTGCACGACCGCACGGAGGAGCTGGAGCGCGCGCGCCTGTACGAGCAGCTCAAGCGCGCCTCGAGCGAGCTGGAGCAGAAGGTGCGCGAGGCCACCGCCGAGCTGACCCGCCAGAACGAGCTGCTGCGCCGCTCGCACTTCGAGATCGAGCGGGCGTCGGCGGCGAAGTCGCAGTTCCTGGCGAACATGTCCCACGAGTTCCGCACGCCGCTCAACGCGATCCTCGGCTACACGAGCATGCTGCTCAAGGGCGTGACGGGCGAGCTCACGGCCCACCAGCGGCGCAACCTCGAGCGCGTGGACAGCAACGCGCACCACCTGCTGGCCATCATCAACGACATCCTCGACATCTCCCGCATCGAGGCGGGCAAGATGCCGCTCACGCTCACGACGTTCGACCTCAAGGACCTCGTGGCCGAGGTGCTGGCCGAGGTGGAGCCGATCATCGCCCGCTCGCAGCTCGCGGTGACGAGCCAGCTGGCGGCGGACGTGCCGCAGCTCAAGACGGACCGGCAGAAGGTCAAGCAGATCGTCATCAACTTCCTGACCAACGCCATCAAGTTCACGCCGCGGGGGTCGGTGGAGGTGCGCGCCGGGTCGATGCCCGACGGCGACCAGATCGCGATCGCCGTCGCCGACACCGGCATCGGCATCTCTGCCGAGGACCGCGAGCGGATCTTCGAAGACTTCCGCCAGGCCGACAACTCGCCGACGCGCGAATACATGGGCGCCGGCCTCGGGCTCGCCATCTGCCGGCGCCTGGCCGGCATGCTCGACGGGGCCATCACGCTCGAGAGCGAGATCGGCCGCGGCTCGACGTTCACGCTCGTCGTGCCGCGCGAGGTCAAGCGCGCATGACCCCGCGCCGGACGCAGGCGGCGAAGGAGGGCAAGGCGGCGGCGGCGAAGTCGCCGCTGATCCTCGTCGTGGACGACTTCGCCGACAACCGGGAGATGTACAGCCAGTTCCTCCAGTTCTCGGGCTTCCGTGTGGTGGAGGCGCAGAACGGCCACGAGGCGCTCGAGAAGGCGTTCGGGCACGCGCCCAATTTGATCGTCATGGACCTCTCGCTGCCCGGCCTCGACGGCTGGGAGGCGACGCGGCGGCTCAAGGCCGACGATCGCACCCGGGCCATCCCGATCATCGCCCTCACGGGCCACGCGCTCGCCGGCCACTCCAAGGGCGCGATGGATGCCGGCTGCGACGCGTTCATCACCAAGCCGTGCCTGCCCGAGCGCCTGCTGGAAGAGATCAAATCGATGCTGAAGGGCTAACCGGACCACCCGAGAGAGGACGTTAGCGATGGCTCCCAAGCGGAGGCCCTCTCGCCGCACCACCGCCCGTCCGTCGCGGACGGTGGACAAGAAGGCTGCGCCGAACAACGGCATGGCCGCATCGCGCGTCATCCGCGAGGTTCCGCCGCGGGCGGCGGCGCCCACCGTGTCGCAGGCCGGCGCGAAGCCGGTGGAGAGCCGCGGCAAGTACGTGTATTGCGTCATCCGGTCCGAGGACGCGCTGCGCTTCGGCGCCGTCGGCCTCGGCACCGTGCCCGCCGAGGTGTCGACGGTGCACTACAAGGACATCGCGGCCGTGGTGTCGGACACGCCGATCGAGATCTTCGACGCCACGCGCGAGAACGTGCTGGCCCACGAGCGCGTGAACGAGGCCGTCATGCGCGACCACACGGTCATCCCGATGTCCTTCGGTACCGTGTTCAAAACGCGCGACGACATCATCGAGCTGCTGCGCGGGGCCTACAGCGCCTTCATCGACGTGCTCCTCAAGATGGAGGACAAGGTCGAGTTCGGCCTCAAGGTGCTCTGGGAGCGCGACGAGGTCGTCAAGCAGATCGAGCGCGAGGACGACGACGTCCGCCAGCTCAAGAGCGAGATCTCGTCGCAGAGCGGTCCGACGTACTTCGCGCGCGTGCAGTACGGGCGGCTCGTGGAGGGCGCGCTGCAGGCGCGCTCCGAGCGCTACGTGAGCGAGATCTTCGAGTCGCTGCGCGACGTGGCCGTCGCCTCGCGCGCCAACAAGCCCATCGGCGACAAGATGATCATGAACGCGGCCTTCCTGGTCTCCCGCGACCGCGAGCAGGCGTTCGACGCGAAGGTCAAGGCCGTCGGCGCCAAGTACGCGCCCCTGACGTTCCGGTACACCGGCCCGTGGCCGCCCTACAACTTCGTCAACATCCGCCTGAAGCTCGAGCGCGCGACGCCGGGGGGGTGATGCCGTGAGCGTCGGCCTGCGGACCTACGCCGTCGCCGTGGCGGCCGTGGCCGGTGTGACCGTGCTCGCGCTCGCCCTTCGCCCCGCCCTCCAGGGCGCCGTCTCGCCGCTGTTCCTGGCCGCCGTGGCCGTCGCCTGCGCGTACGGCGGCTGGCGCCCCGGCTTCGTGGCGACCACGCTGTCCCTGATCATCACCGAAGTCGTGTTCCCGCCGTTCTTCTCGCTCGACACCGCCTCGGTCGTGCGCGCGGGCGCCTTCGCTGTCGTCGGGCTCCTCACCGCGTTGCTGTTCGCGCGCGCGCGCGACGCGCGCGCGCGGGCCGAGGCCCTGGCGCGGGCACGCGAGGAGCTCCTGCGCCACGAGCAGGCCGCGCGCGCCGACGCGGAGACGGCCGGGCGCTCCAGGGACGAGTTCCTGGCCACGCTCTCGCACGAGCTGCGCACACCGCTGAACGCGCTCATGGGCTGGATCTGGTGGCTGCGCCGCGGCAGCTTCGACGAGGAGCGCCGCGAGCGGGCGCTGGAGACGATCGAGCGCAACACGACCTCGCTCGCCCAGCTCATCGAGGGCCTGCTCGACATCTCGCGCATCATCACCGGCAAGCTGCGGATCTCGGCGAGCGAGGTCGAGCCGGCGGCGGTGGTGGCGGCGGCCGTCGAGGCCGTGCAGCCCGCGGCGGCCGCCAAGTCGATCGCGCTGAGCGTCGACGTCGACGAGACGGTGGGGCCCGTCGTCGCGGATCCCGACCGCCTGCAGCAGATCCTCTCGAACCTCCTGTCGAACGCCGTCAAGTTCACACCCGACAAGGGCCGCGTGGATCTCACGCTGCGCCGCGCGGGAAGCGAGGCCGTCCTCGAGGTGCGGGACTCGGGCCAGGGCATTTCCGCCGCGCGCCTGCCGCACGTCTTCGATCGATTCCGTCAGGCCGACGCGCGCCGGCCGATCACGGGTCTCGGCCTCGGCCTGTCGATCGTCCGTCACCTCGTCGAGGTGCACGGCGGGACGATCCGCGCGGAGAGCCCCGGTGAAGGCCAGGGCGCGACCTTCACGGTGACCCTGCCGCTGCGCGCGGCCGCGGGCGCGGACGCCTCGCCCGCGATGGCGCCGCGCGCGCAGGGACCGCGGCTCGACGACCTGCGCATCCTCGTGGTGGAGGACGACGCGGACGCGCGGCTCTGGCTCAAGGAGAGCCTCGAGAGCCTCGGCGCCGGGGTCCTGATCGCGACCTCCGCGCAGGAAGCGTTCGAGACGTTCGAGCGCGAGACGCCGCACGTGCTCGTGTCCGACATCCGGCTCCCCGACGCCGACGGCTACGCGCTGATCCGGCGCGTCCGCGCCGCCGACGCCGCGCGGGGCTGGCAGACGCCCGCGATCGCGCTCACCGCCTATCCGCGCGTGGAGGATCGCGCGCGGGCGCTGGAGGCTGGCTTCCAGATACACGTCCCCAAACCGGTGGCGCCGGACGAGCTCGCGGCCGTGATCGCCTCGCTCGCCGGCCGAAGCGAGGACCCGCCGTGATCATCCTCGACACCCTGCTGATCGGCGGTCTCAAGTTCGTGCTGAACAAGATCGTCGACGCCGTCGACAGCCAGCTCAACGACGACGGCGTCGTGCGCGAGGAGCTGCTGGCCGCGCAGATGCGCCTCGAGCTCGGCGAGATCTCCGAAAAGGAATTCGCGACCCTCGAGGCCGATCTGCTCGCCCGCCTGCGCGAGATCCGCGAGCGCCAGCGCGGGCCGACGCCGGCGCCGGGCGAGATGCGGATCACCGGCATCGAGGTGCGGTTCGACGACGGCTCGGGCGACACCGACGCCGAGGACGACGCCGCCGAGCGGTGACGCCGGCGGCCGGATTCCGCTTCTTCGGAGGCAAGGGCGGCGTCGGCAAGACCACGACCGCGGCGGCGGCGGCGCTGGCCGCGGCCGAGCGCGGGCGACGTGTCCTGCTCGTCTCCACCGATCCCGCCCACTCGCTCGGCGACGCCCTCGAGCGTCGGCTGTCCGCGCGCCCGTCTCGCCTGCCGACTCGACGCGGCACGCTCGCGGCCGTCGAGCTGGACGCCGATCGGGCGCTCGAGCGCTGGCTCGCCGCGCGCCGGCGTCCGCTACGCACGATTGCCGCGCGCGGCACGTACCTGGACGAGGACGACGTCGATCGCCTGCTGGCGCTCTCGCTGCCCGGCGTCGACGAGCTGATCGGCCTCATCGAGCTGCACCGTCTCGCGGCCGCCACCCCGCGCGTGGCGGCGCGCGACGTCGTGGTCGACACCGCGCCCACCGGGCACACGCTCCGCCTGCTCGCCATGCCCGACACGCTCGCGCGCGTCGCCGGCGTGCTCGCCGACATGCTCGCCAAGCACCGGTTCCTCGGCGAGAGCCTGGCCGGCGCGCACCGGCCCGACGCGGCCGACGCGCTGGTCGCGGAGATCGAGGGCGAGGCGCGCGCGCTCAACGCGCTGCTGCGTGACCCCGCGCGCTGCCGCTTCACGTGGGTGCTCGTGCCCGAGCCGCTCGCGGTCGAGGAGGCGCGCGACGGCGTCCGCGCGCTCGAGGCGGCGGGGATCGCGGTGGACGAGATCGTCGTCAACCGGGTCACGCCGGCCAGCCGCTGCGACCTCTGTGGCGCGCGCGCCGCGGCCGAGTCCCGGGTGATCGCGCGGCTGCCCTCGCTCTTCCCCGGCCGCCGGCTCTCCTCGGTGCCGGCGCTGGATCGCGAGCCGCGCGGGGTCTCGGCGCTCAGGCGCGTGCGGCCGAGCAACGCGCGGTCGGCGGCGCAGCGACTCCCACGATCGGTTCACAGGCTCGCCTCGGCCGTCGACCGGCCTGCGGCTCGCACGGCCATGGAATGGCTCGACGCGCTGGCGCCGCCGGGCGTGCGCGTGCTCGCGTTCGCCGGCAAGGGTGGCGTCGGCAAGACGTCGGCCGCGGCGGCGGTCGCCCTCGCGCTGGCCGAGCGCCGCCCCGACGCGCGCATCCTCGCGCTGTCGACGGATCCCGCGCACTCGCTCGGCGACGCGCTCGGCCTGGCGCTCGGCGACGACGAGCGGCCGGTGCCAGATGTCCCGGGGCTGGCCGCCCGCGAGCTCGACGCCGAGGCCGCCTTCCGGGTGCGGCGCGAGCGCTATCGCGCCTCCGTCGACGAGGTCTTCGACGCGCTCCTGCGCGGCTCACGCTTCGACATCGCCTATGACCGCGACGTCGTGCGCGAGCTGATCGACCTCGCGCCCCCGGGCCTCGACGAGCTGTTCGCCGCGCTCTCGCTGGTGGACGCGGTGCTCGGACGCGAGCGGACGGCGTACGACGTCGTGGCGCTCGACACGGCGCCGACGGGTCACGCGCTGCGCCTGTTCGCCATGCCGGACGCCGCCCTCGAGTGGGTGCACGCGCTGCTCGCCATCCTCCTCAAGTACCGGACGGTGGTGGGCCTCGGCGAGCTGGCGTCGGACCTGCTCGACGTCGCGCGCGACCTGCGCGCGCTGACGGCGCTCCTGCGCGATCCCGCGCGCACGCGCGTGGTGGCGGTGACGCGGCCGGCCGCGCTGCCGCGGCTCGAGACGGCGCGCCTGCTCCGCGGCCTCCGCCGCCTGCGCATCGCCGTCGGCGCGGTCATGATCAATGCCGTCACTCCAGACTCCACAGCGCGCCACTGCCCGCGCTGCCGGCGCGCCGCCGCCGGCGAGCGGCGGGAGATCACCGCCCTCGCCGCGGCCGTTCGCTCCGCCGCGGGACGGCGGTACGCTATGATCTCGGCTCCGGTCGAGGCGCCCCCGCCCGGCGGGGCCGCGAGCCTCGCGCGGTGGCTTCGGAGGTGGCGGTGGCACGAGCACTCGCAGGGCGAGCACACGTGATCAAGGAGGACGAGACGGCGACGTACGTGTACTGCCTGGTGCAGCGCGCGCGCCCCCCCATGCTCACGCGCGCGCCCCGGGGTCTGCCCGGGACGGCGCGGGTGCGGGGGCTGGACGCCGGTGACGGGCTGTGGCTCGTCGTAGCCGACGCGCCGCTGTCGCGCTACGGCGAGGCGCCGCTCGAGGCCCGCCTGCGCGACCTCGAGTGGGTGGCCGCGTGCGCCACCGCCCACGAGGCCGTGGTGGAGTTCGCCGCGCGCGGGGGGACCACCGTCCCGCTCAAGCTGCTCACGCTCTTCAACGACGACGAGCGCGCCATCGCCCACATCCGCCGGCTGCGGCCGACGATCGACCGCGTGCTCGGCCGCGTCGCCGGCCGCCAGGAGTGGGGCGTGCGCGTACGCCTCGACGAGGTCGCGGCGCGGCGCAGTCACGTCGAGCGCGCGCGGCGGGCGACGGCCGGCGTCAGCTCGGGTACGCGCTTTCTCGTGCTGAAGAAGGAGCAGCAGCAGGCCGTGCGGGAGGCGCTCGCGCGCGGGCGCGAGGACGTCGACGCGGCCTTCGAGGCGCTGGCCAGGGCCGCCGACGACGCGCGCCGCCGGCCGCCCGACTCCGTCGAGGGCGCCGCGCGGCTGCTGCTGGACGCCGCCTTTCTGCTGACGCCGTCGCGCGCCGCGCGCTTCAAGAAGGTCGCGCGCGCCGCCGCGACGCGGCTGGGCCGTCGGGGCTACGAGCTGACGCTCTCCGGGCCGTGGCCACCCTACAACTTCGTGGGAGGCGTCGCGTGAGCCGACGGCCGCTGACGCGCGACGAGGCGCGCGCGATCTTCGCGACCACCGACTCCTCGCTGCTCGAGGTCATCGACAACCTCCTGACCAAGGGCGTCGTCCTCAGCGGCGACGTGGTCCTCGGCATCGGCGGCGTCGACCTGATCTACGCGCGGCTCTCGGTGCTGCTCTGCGCGGTGGACCGGCTGCTCGAGGTGCAGGGCGAGATGCGGGAAGACTCGCGCCCCCGGGGCGGGCGCCCCCAGGGAGGGCCACGCCAGTGAGCGACGTGTACGTCTACGCCCTGCTCGGCGAGGCGCCGCATCCCGATGCCGGCGCCGGCCTGTGCGCCGAGCCCCTGCGCGTGGTCCGCGTCGGCGATCTCGTGGCCGCCGTCGGCGAGATGGCCGAGCGGCCACCGGTGAGCGAGGCGACGCTGCGCGCCCACGACGCGGTGATCCGCCGGCTCGCGGGCGCCGTCGACGCGATCCTGCCCGTGCGCTTCGGCTCGCTGCTCTCGGAGTCCGGCCTCGCCGACCTGCTCACGGCGCGAGGCCGCGAGCTGAGCGAGGCGCTGGCGCTGGTGGCCGGCCGCGAGCAGATGACGCTGAGGCTCCTCGGCGCGGCGACGCCGCCGGCGGCGCCGGCGCCGCCGCCCGACGATCTCGGTCCCGGCGCTCGCTACCTGGCCGCACGGCGCGCCGAGTGGCGGCGCGCCCGCGAGGCGCCGGAGCTCGAGCCGCTCCGACCGTGGCTGGAGCCGCTCGTACGGGCCGAGCGCGTCACGCGCCACGACACGCCGCCCCTCATCGCGAGCGTCTATCACCTGATCGACCGCGGCGCGGGCGCCGCGTACCTGGCCGCCGTGGAGCGCGTGGCGCTCGCGGCGGCCCGCGTCGTCGCCACGGGGCCGTGGCCGCCCTACGCGTTCGCGCCGGAGGCGCTCGGATGACGCCGCGCACTCCCGGAGACGGGCAACCGCGCGAGGCGTCCGTGCACGTGCGCGAGCTGGAGTCGCTGCGCGCGGAGCTCGAGCGGCGCGTGGGCGATCTCTCGCCGCCGCGCTGGAACGCCGAGCCCGAGGACGTGCAGCGCTCGGTCGCGCGGCTCGTGCTCACCCTCGTGGAGTTCGTGCGCCAGCTCATGGAGCGCCAGGCGATCCGCCGCATGGAGGCCGGCAGCCTCACGCCCGAGGAGACCGAGGACGTGGGCCGTGCGCTCATGCGGCTCGAGGAGACGATCCGCGACATCGGCAAGCGCTTCGGCCTCGCCCCCGAAGACCTCAATCTCGACCTCGGCCCGCTCGGCCGCCTGCTCTGACCCGCAGCCAAAGGAGCGCGCCCGTGGCGACGAAAACACTCAGGGACAAGTACTGCATCGTCGGCGTCGGCGAGACGGAGTACTCGCGCGGCTCCGGCCGGACGACGCGCGCGATGGCCGTGGAGGCGGTGCGCAAGGCCATCCTCGACGCCGGCCTGCGCGCCTCCGATGTGGACGGGATGCTCGACTACCAGGGGGGCGATTCGACCTTCGCTCCTCACGTCGCGCCCGACCTCGGGATCCGGCTGAACTTCTACATGGACGTGGTCGGCGGCGGCTCCTCGACGGAGGCGCTGGTCGGGCTCGCCATGGGCGCGATCGAGACCGGCATGTGCAACACGGTGGCGATCTACCGCTCGATGAACGGCTACTCCGAGTTTCGTATCGGCGGCACCGGCGCCCGCGCGGCGCAACCGGTGCGCGGCATGGATCTCGCCCAGGTGCCGTTCGGCATGCGCAGCGCCGGCCAGACCTTCGCGTTCACCTTCATGCGGCACATGCACGAGTACGGGACGACCTCCGAGCAGGTGGCGCACGTCAAGGTCGCCCACAGCAAGCACGCCTCGCAGAACCCCAAGGCCGTCCAGAAGGAGCGGGTGACGGTGCAGGACGTCGTCGGCTCGCGCTGGATCGTCAAGCCCCTGCACCTGCTGGACTGCTGTCTCGAGACCGACAACGCGACCTGCCTGATCGTCACCTCGGCGGAGCGCGCGCGCGATCTGCGGGCGCGGCCCATCTACGTCATGGGCGTGGCCGGGCGCGTGTCCAAGCCGCGCGTCGACTTCCACTGGGCGCACGGTCCCATCTCGCGCGTGGCGGGCTACTATGCGAAGGACATCGTCTTCGGCCAGGCGGGCATCCGGCCCGAGGACGTCCACGTCACCGGCTCCTACGACGCGTTCACGTTCACGACCATGCTCCAGCTCGAGGAATACGGCTTCTGCAAGAAGGGCGAGGGCGGCGCGTACGTCTCGAGCGGGATCATCGAGCTCGGGGGCAAGCGGCCCAACAACACCTCGGGCGGCCACCTGTGCGAGGGCTACACGCACGGCATGTCGATGGTGATCGAGAACGTCCGTCAGCTCCGCGGCACGGTCGACGACACGTGCCCGGGCGCCGCGGAGGGCAAGCACACCCACGACTACTCGGTGGGCAAGTGCCGCCAGGTCAAGGACGCCGAGATCACGATGAACCTCGGCTGGGCGATGCCGGCCACGGGCTCGGCCCTGATCATGAGGAGATAGCGATGCCCCAGCCCGTCACCTACCGCGGCATGGCGCTGATCGTTCCCGACAACGACAGTGAGTGGAAGGAGTACTTCGCCCACGCCCGCCAGCACCGGCTGATGCTGCGCGCATGCAAGGCGTGCGGCCTGATGCGCTACCCGCCCACCCACGCCTGTCCCTGGTGCATGGACCTCGGCTGGACGTGGAAGGAGGTCAGCGGCCGCGGGACGATCTACTCGTACGAGGTCGTCCACCACGCGATCCAGCCGGGCTTCAAGGACGCGACGCCCTACGGCGTCGTGCTGGTGGAGCTGGACGAGCAGCGCGGCCAGCCGACGGCCGACGAGGGGCTGCGCATCATCGGCAACCTCGTGAAGCCGGACGGCGTGAGCTTCGAGGACGACAAGCAGGTCGCCATCGGCAAGCGCGTGCGCGTCGTCTTCCAGGACCTCGCCGAGCACATGGCGCTCGTGCAGTTCGCCCTCAGCGACGAGGCGCCGCCGGGCCGCGTCTGGCGGCTGCCGGAGTAGCTCAGAAATACTCGAAGGTGGCCGTCCCTCGCGCCATGCGCACGCGGAGGTCGGCCATGAAGACGAGATAGGGGTGCGCGCCGCGCGCGACGAGGGCGTCGCGGTCGGACACGAGCAGGGCGGCCTGCGACCCGGCGTCGAGGCCGTGCTCCGCCATGGCCGCCTTGGCGTCGGCGAGGAAGCGCGCGCGGAACGCGTCGTCGGACTTCAGGGCGTAGAGGCAGCGGTTGAGCGGGTAGGCGTTCGCGGGCGGAAAGCGGTAGTGCATCTCGTTCATAGGCTCCACTCGACCACGGCGTTGCCGTGGTGCCATGACGGCTCGTAGCAGTAGATCTCGGCCTTGGCGCCGCCCACCGCGCCGAGCACCGTGATCCACGTCCGCAGCTCGACGTTGCCGGCCTTGTCGAGCTCCTCGCCCGTCAACGCGGCCAGCTCGGCGCCGCGCCCGTCGCGCAGCGTGTCCAGGATGCGCCGGTCCCAGTCGAAGTCGGGCGACGCGTAGCGATCCGTCCCCGGGTAGTGCGACATGCCGCCCGAGGCCATCAGCACGACGCGCTCGGGCCGCGCGCCGAGGATCGCGCCGAGGGCCTGGCCCCACGCGTGGCAGCGCCGGGGCGTCGGCTGCGGCGGCAGGTACACGTTGACGTGCAGCGGCACGATGGGCACGGCCGGCGCGGGCATCGTGAAGTGCAGGGGCACGAAGAACGCGTAGTCGAGCCGCGCGTGCTGCGTGTAGAGCAGGTCGAAGCCGCGCTCGATCCCCTGCTCGACGACGGCGCGGGCGAGCGGCTCGTGGACGGGAAAACGGTACGCGTACGGGCCGAAGGTGCCGGCGGCCTCGGCGCCCGCGTAGACGGCCAGCGCGGGCACCGCGTCGAGGAAGAACGCCTCCACGTGGTCGCCGGCCACGACGGCGATGGCGTCGGGGCGCAGCATCGCGAGCCGCCGCCGCACGCGCGCGAAGGCGGCGTGGACGCGCAGCACCAGCTCGCGGTCTTCCGTCTCCGGCCGCGCGATCAGCTGGGGCGTGTGGGCGCAGGCGAAGGCGCCGACGAGCATCAGGCCCTCAGGCCGTCACCCGCGCGAGCACCTCGTCGAACACCTTGTCGGCCAGCGCGCGCACCTCGTCCCGGGTGAGCGGCTGGATCGGATGCTGCACCATGACCGTACGGTAGCCGGTGGCGCCCAGCGCCTCCGCCTGCGCCTTCGCCGCGCGGGCGAACTCGGTGGAGATGATGGTCGCCGTGGGAATGCCGTGATCCTCGAAGAACACGCCGTCGTGCACACTGCACGTTGTGCAGGACCCTCAGTCGGCGAGCGCCTCGATGAGCACGTCGGTGGCGCCGACGATCTCGTCGCGCAGCGGGTCGGGCGCCGGCCGCGCGAAGGTCGGCTTCTTCTTGCGCACGATGGCCTTCGGCGCCGCGCGCTCGCGCAGCAGCTCCTCGAGGCGGTCCAGCAGGTGGTCGCCCTTGGCCTTCGAGATGTCGAGCAGCGTGACGACCTTGCCGTCGAGGCTCGACGGCCGCGTCGCCGTCTTGCGGGGCACGGCCACGGAGTCGGTGGGGTCGAGATACTCGGTCATCGGATCCTCCTCATCACGAGGTTGCTGCCCTTCGAGAACGTCCAGCCGGGCACCACGGCCGAGAACCGGCCGGCGGTGCCGCCCGCCACGAGAATCTTGATGTGCTGCGGCGCGCGGAACTTCGGGATCGGCGTCGCGTCGTGCTCGGGGTCGGCGAACTTGCGCAGCACGTGCTCGGGCAGCCCGTCGCCGCCGTTCTTCCCCGGCACGAGCTCGTGGACCGGGCGTTGCAGCCGCTCGAACAGGAACCGCCGCACGTCGTCCTTCGACCAGCCGTCACCGGCGACGACGGCGGCGTGCTCGGGCGAGAACACGAGCAGCGTGTCGCCCCAGTGCGTCATCTTGTGGTGCTCGATCACCGCCATGCTGGCGGCCACGGTGGCGAGCACGTCGGGCGCCGTGCGGCTGCGCTGGTCGTAGACGGTGATCGGCGCGTCGGCGGCGAGCAGCGCCACCGTGTCGTCGCCGGGTGCGAAGCCGTGCTCGACGGCCAGCGAGTCCCACGGGCTCGCTTCCTCGTGCTCGCCGATGCAGTACGTGTAGCGGCCCGGATGCGCGAACGTCGACATGCTCACCACGCCGGGCCGGGCGCCGCCGACGTTGACGCAGACGAGGCGCAGCGCGCGGCCGATGGTCGCGTTGGCGCGCCAGCCGGGGCCGAAGAGGCCGGCCCCGCAGTTGATGTCGAGGGCGCGGCGGATCGGCCCGTTCACGACGATGAGCGGCGCCGGCGCGTTGGTGGTCGCCGACACGCCGTGCAGGTCGAACGCCTCGTCGCACACCGCCTCGACGGCGGCGAGCACGACCGGCAGATACTCCGGACGGCAGCCCGCCATCACCGCGTTCACCGCGATCTTCTCGACGGTGGCGCGCCCGTAGTTGGGCGGGACGAGCGCGACGAGCTCGTCGCCCGCCCGGCCGCTGGCCTCGACGGCGCGCTCGACGCGCTCGCGCGTGGGCGGCACCACGGGCAAGCCGTCCGTCACGCCGCGCTCGTACAGGGCCTCGATGGGGTCGGTTTCCAGTTGGGTCACCACCGTGAGGCTATCATGGCCGTGTGATGCGACGTCTCGCCACCCTCGCCCTCCTCCTCGTCGTCGCCTCCATCGCGCGCGCGGCCGAGCCGCCCCCGCCGGGGCTCGGCCACGACCATCCGCTCACCGGCCGGATCTGGAACGTCGCGCAGGGCCGCTTCGTGGCGATGAACGCGCTGGCGGCGGCCGTGAGCGCGGCGCGCTTCGCGCTCCTCGGCGAGCGCCACGACCATCCCGAGCACCACGAGTTCCAGGCGTGGCTCCTGCGCCGGATGCTCGAGAGCGGCCGCCGTCCCGGCGCGCCTCCGGCTGGCCCGAGTGGCGCCTCTACCAGCCGATCGCCGAGATCGCGCTCGCCGCCGGACTGCCCGTCGTCGCCGCCAACCTGCCGGCCACGGCCGCGCGCGCGGTGGCGCGCGGCGACCTGGCGGCGCTCGATCCGGCGCTCGTGCGGCGCCACGCGCTGGACCGGCCGGCGCCGACGCAGACGGCGCTGGAGGACGAGATCCGCGCCGCGCACTGTGGCGCGCTGCCCGACGCCCTCGTGCCGGGCATGGTGGTGGCCCAGCGCGCGCGCGACGCGCACATGGCCGAGCGCCTCGTCGCCGGCCAGCGCGACGGCGCCGTGCTGATCGCGGGCGCGGGCCACGTGCGCACCGATCAGGGCGTGCCGCGCGCGCTGGCCGTGCTGGCGCCGGACGCCGGCGTGGCCAGCGTCGCGTTCCTGGAGGTCGTCGATGGCTGGACGGCGCCCGCGGACTACGCCGCGCGATTCGGCGCCGCGCGCCTGCCGTTCGACTACGTGTGGTTCACCGCGCGCGCCGACAACGTGGATCACTGCGCGCGCCTGCGCGAGCGCGCGCGCGCGCCGAGCGACGGTCCTAGCCCGGCGGATTGAGCCGCGCCGCGCGCGCGCGGATCCCGTTCGCCCGCTCGAGCAGGAGCGCGGCCTCGTTGGGCCGGCCGGCGCGCCGGAGCATCAGCGCCCAATCGTCCAGCGCCATCGCCACCGCCATGTGCTCGCCTCCGTACGACGTTTCGAGCGCGGCGACGCACCGGCGGAAGAGCGGCTCCGCCTCGTCGAAGCGCCTCTGCTCGCGATACACGACGGCCAGCGTCTGCAGGCTCGCCGCCGTCGCGGGGTGCGCCGCCCCCAGCCCACGCTCGGCGATCTCGCGTGCCCGGGTGGCCACCGTCTCCGCCTCCTCGAGCCGCCGCTGGTCGACGAGCAGGGCGGCGACGTGGCTGAGCGAGACGGCCTGGCTGGGATGGCCGAGCCGCTCCCAGATCCGCGCCGCCTGGCGCAGCTCGGCCTCGGCGTCCGTGAGCTTGCCCTGGAGGCGGTGCGTCGTGCCGAGATTGTCGAGCGCCGTGGCCACGCGCGGGTGCTCGGGGCCGAGCGCGCGCTCCCAGATCTTCAGCGCGCGCGCGAGCAACCCCTCGGCCTCGCCGTAGCGCCGCTGGGAGCGATAGTTCATCGCGAGGTTGTTGAGGCTCCAGGCGATGTCGGGGTGGTCGGGGTCCAGATACTTCTCCCGGATCGACAGCGCCTGCTTGTAGAGCCCCTCGGCCTCCCGGACGAAGCCGCGGTCCTCGCGGACGGTGCCGAGGATGTTGACGATCGCCGCCGTCTCGAGGTCGTCGGGGCCCCGCCCCGCGTCGAAGATCGCGCGCGCGGCGCGGATCTGCGTCTCCGCCTCCGCGAAGCGGCCCTGCATCCGGTAGAGGAGCGCGAGGTTGCGCTGCGCGAGACCGACGCGCAGGTCGCCGGGCCCGAAGCGCAAGGCGACCCGCAGCCCGCGCTGGATCAACGTCTCGGCCTCCGCATAGCGGCCCTCCTCGTAGGCCTGTCCCGCCTGGCCGAGCAGCGTCGCGAACTCGCGCTCGTCGAGAGACTGGCCGAGGGCAACGGCGGGCATCACGAGGAGGGCGAGGAGCGCGGCGCAGGCGACGCGCGACATGGCCGCCATCTTACCAGCGCGTGCGGGCGGCGCCCTCACCTACAATGGTTCCGCATGAAGCCCGCTCGGATCTTCGCCGGCAGCGTCGGTCTGCGCGAGGCGGCGTCGGTCGTGTTCGCGCTGACCGCGCTCCTGCCGCTGCTGCTCGCCGTCCTCGTCCTCCATCGCACGGGCGCGCTCTGGACGTTCGAGGCGGAGATCGCGGTGCTGCTCGCGCTCACGGTGGCCGTGCTCGGGTTCGTGGTGTTCCGCCTGATGGTCGACCGCGTGGCGGGGCTGGCCAGCGCGCTCGCGGGGCCGGGCGAGCCCGGGCGCCCGACCGACCCCACCATCCCGGGCCTGGGGCGCGTGACGGAGATCGGCCAGATCGGCGACGCCTTCACGCGCATGCTCGACGACCTGCGCGGCTCCACCGAGCGGCTCGAGGATCTCGTGTTCAAGCTCGGCGCGCTCAACGAGGTGGTCGAGCTGGCGGCGCGGGTGCCGAACATGCAGCAGCTGCTCGCCCTCGTGCTCGAGCGGACGATGCGCACGGTACGCGCGAGTATCGGCTCCATCATGCTGCTCGATCGCCAGCGCGGCGTGCTGCGCGTCGTGGCCGCACGCGGCGACAGCGTCGACATCCCGGTCGGCGCCGAAGTGCCGCTGGGCGAGGGCATCGCGGGCAAGGTCGCGCAGGTCGGCGAGCTCGAGCGGGGCGACGGCGGCGGCCTCATCTGCATGCCCATCCGCGTGGAGGACCGCGTCATCGGCGTCATCAACCTCGCCAAGGGCGCGGCCTCGCCCGTCGATCCGCGCGCCTTCTCGCCGATGGACCTCCAGTTCCTCAGCACGCTCATCGCGCACGTCGCCTACGCCCTGGAGAACGCGCGCCTGCTCGAGGAGTCGCGGCTGAGCACCGAGCGGCTGCAGAACGTCGTCGAGGATCTGCGCACGGCGCAGACGCGGCTGGTCGAGGGCGAGACGGGGCGGGCGCTCGGTCAGATGGCCTCGGGCATGGCGCACCACCTCAACAACCTGCTCGCCGTCGTCTCCGGCCGCCTCCAGCTCCTGCTGATGCGCGTGCAGGACCCCGTGCTGCGCAAGCCGCTCGAGACGGCCGAGCGCGCCGTCGGCGACGCCGCGGAGGTCGTGCGCCGCGTCCTCGGCTTCGCGGCCGCCCAGCCCGTGCCGGAGACCACCCGCGTGGACCTCAACGAGGTGGCCGCCGACGTGATCGAGCTGACGCGGCCGCGCTGGCAGGACACCGCGCAGCTGCGTCACGCGATGATCGACATCCGCTTCGAGCCGGGCGACGACGTCGTGGTGGCGGGCGCTCCCGCGCCGCTGCGTGAGGTCCTCATGAACCTCGTGCTCAACTCCCTCGACGCGATGCCCGAGGGCGGCTGCCTTTCGGTCCGTACGTGGACCGAGGACGGCTGGGTCTACTGCTCGGTCGGCGACACGGGTGCCGGCATGAGCGCCGACACGCGCCAGCGGGCGCTCCAGCCGTTCTTCACCACCAAGGGCCCCAAGGGCGTGGGGCTCGGCCTCAGCGTCAGCCTCGGGGTCATCCAGCGCCACCGCGGCGAGATGGAAATCCAGAGCGCGGAGGGCCGTGGCACCGTGGTGACGCTGCGCATCCCGCGCCCCGGCGTGACACCGCCACCCGACACGATCCCCCTCACGCCGTCGCCGGCCGCGCCGCTCAAGATCCTGATCGTGGACGACGAGCCCGCGGTCCTCGAGGCGCTCGCCGACACGCTCGCGGAGGACGGTCACACCGTGCTGAGCGTTGGCGGCGGGCGTGAGGCGCTGGCGGTGCTCGACGGCGGCGAGCGCGTGGATCTCGTGATCACCGACCTCGGCATGCCGGGCATGACGGGCTGGGAGGTGGCGCGCGCGCTCCGCACGCGGCAGCCGGATCTGCCGGTCGGGCTGATCAGCGGCTGGACGAACTCGGCGGACTTCAGCGCCGAGGAGGCGAGCCACGTCGCGTTCGTGGTCGCCAAGCCGTACACGCTCGGCGCGCTGCGGACGGCCCTGGCCCCGTTCCGTCCTAGACGCTGAGCGCTACTCGCGGCAGATCCGGAAGTTGGCGTAGTCGCCGGAGGCTGACGACTTCGTCTCGTCGGAGTCCGTGAGGACGGCGATGCCGGCGGGCTTCGGTGGATCCTTCACGTCGAAGTACCTCTGGTAGTCCTGAAGGACGTTCACCTTCTCCTGCCGCCACTCGCCGCGTCCCTCGGTGCCGCTGCGCAGCACGCGCACCTGCGTGAGGCCGGCGTTGGACGTCAGGTGCGTGTCGACCGGGACCTTCTCGCTCCAGATGTACTTCACGGCCTTCGGCCCGGTGACGCGCGAGTGCGGCACGAGCAGGTAGACGGCGAGCACGCTGTCGTTGCCGTCCGACTCCCGCTCGTCGGAGCCCCTGGGGAACTCGCGCGGCCGCCACGACCACGCGAGCACGGGATAGGCCGCGAGGTCCCAGCCCTTCACCTCGCGCGAGGCCTGGATGCCGAGCCCCTTGGAGACCGCGCGCAGGAAGTGTTTGCCGCCCTCTTCCTGGACCGCGTAGATGCTCTTGCCCTCGTCCTTGCGCGGCTTCCAGCCGGCGGGGAACTCGCCGACCTTCGCTCGGCCGAAGTCCTCGATCAGCGTGCAGTCCTCGTCGGCGGGCATCACGGGCGGGGCGACGAGCATGACGGGCAACGCGACGGCGAGGGCGAGCAGCACGCCGATCAGGAACTGGCGCATCACCCTGCGCCTGTGCAACCGCGAGGCCATCAGCGGCCCCGGCGCCACCAGTGGTAGACGAGGTTGTCGACGACCTCGCCGAGCTGGCCGATCGTGCGGCACTCGCGCACGAGATCACACGCCGGCGCGTACATCGGCATCACGCTGTCCCCGATGCCCCAGCCCCACTGGCCCTCGGGGTTGAGCCAGATGATTCCCTTCACGCGCTCGCGGATGAGCCGCAGCGCCCACGCCTGCGGGTCGTTGTAGTTGTTCCGCGCGTCACCGAGCACCAGGATGGTCGTCTTGCGGTCGAGCGACTCCAGCTCGGTGTTCGCGAAGCGGCTGAAGGCGAAGCCGAAGTCCGAGCGGCAGTGGTAGTCCACGGGCGCCGCCTTCAGCGCCCACTCGATCCCGCGCTCCACCGGGTACGTGGCGAAGGCCTGGGTGACCTCCGCGATCTCGGAGACGAACACGTACGAGCGCACCCGGCTGAAGCATTCCTGAAGGCTCCAGACGAGCTGCAGCATGAACCGCGAGGCGTTGCGCACGGAGTCCGAGACGTCGCAGATGGTGATGAGCTTGGGCTTCTCCCGGTGGCGGCGCTTGAGGAAGACCTCCATGGGTACGCCGCCGTAGGAGAGGCTCTTGCGGATCGTGCGGCGCGTGTCGAGCCGCCCCTTCTGCTCCTGCCGCTGGCGCAGCGCGAGCGCGTCCTTGATCTTGCGCGCCAGCCGCGCCACGACGTTCTTCATCTGCGCGACCTCCTCGGGCGTCAGCGCGAACAGCGGCTTGTCCGAGAGCACCTCGCGCGTGAGCTTCTCGCCCTGGCGGTAGGCGCGGCGCTCCAGCTCGCGCTCGACGTGCTGGCGGATCATCCGGTTGAAGGCCTCCAGCCGCAGCTCGAGGTAGTTGCGGATGCGCGCGAGCTGGCCGGGATCGAGGCCCCGGGCCTCCAGCATCCGCATGATCTTCTCGATGTCGCGCTCGATCGCGGACCAGTCGAACTTGTCCGAGATCTTCCGCGAGAAGTAGCCAACCTGGAGGAAGTACATCAGCCGCTCGAGGCCGGCGTTCTGGCCGCCCGCGCGGATGGCCATCTCCATCTCGCTCCCCTCGCCGCGCATCAGCAGCTCGGTGAGATCGTCGAGCTCGAGGCCTTCCTCGTCGACGAGACGATCCAGCAGCTCCTGCACGCGCGGGTCCTCGGGGCCGAGGGCCTTCTTGATCCCCTCGCCGAGGGCCTCGAGGTCGAGGAAATAGAGGTTGAAGATGCGGTCGAAGGTCGCCAGGTCGCGCGATTCCTTGACGAGGGTGGCGGCCAGCGTGGCCTTGAACGTCTCGCGGTCGGTCAGGCCGACCTCCGCGCTGGCCGCGAGCGCGTCGAGCGCCTCCGAGGGCGAGATGCGCAGCTCGGCCCGGCGCAAGTCGCCGATGAACTCGAGGATTCGCTCGTCCATCTTATTTGCCGTCGGGGCGGCTGCGCAGGGCTCCGCCGCCCGACGGTCGGGGGATCACTGGCCGGGGACGCGCCTCGGCGCCGGCGGTCTGACGCGCCTCGGCGCCCGCACTCATGGCGCGAGAACTTTGTCCAGGGCGCCCTTCACCCGCTCGAGGTCCTTCTCGTACTTCACGAGCATCGTCAGCGTGGACTCGACCAGCGCCGGGTCGAGCGCCTGCGCGTTGAGGATGACGAGCGAGCGCGCCCAGTCGAGCGACTCCGACACCGAGGGCGGCTTGCGCAGCTCGAGCGCGCGGATCTTCTGCACGGCGGCCACCACCGCCGAGGCGAGCCTCGCGGGGATCTCGGGCACCTTGAGCCGGATGATCTCCAGCTCCTCGGCGGGCGCGGGGAAATCGATGAAGAGGTGCAGGCAGCGCCGCTTGAGCCCGTCCGACAGCTCGCGCGCGTTGTTCGACGTGAGCACGACGAGCGGAATGTGCTTGGCGCTCACCGTGCCGAGCTCCGGCACCGAGACCTGGAAGTCCGAGAGCACCTCGAGCAGGAACGCCTCGAACTCGGGCTCCGCCTTGTCGATCTCGTCGATGAGCAGCACCACCGGCGTGTCGGACTGGATCGCCGCCAGCAGCGGCCGCTGCGACAGGAAGCGATAGGAGAAGAACGCATCGTCCTGGCCCGCGATGCGCGCGACGGCGTCGGGTAACGACGGCGCGTCGGCGATCAGCTCTCCGATCCTGTCTTTCAGGAGCTGCGTATAGAGCAGCTGCTTCGCGTATTTCCATTCATAGAGCGCCTTGCCCTCGTCCAGCCCCTCGTAGCACTGCAGGCGGATGAGCGGGCGGCTCGTGATGTCGGCCAGCGTCTTGGCCAGCTCGGTCTTGCCCACGCCGGCCGGTCCCTCGATCAGAACGGGGCGTCCCATGCGCTCCGACAGGTAGACGACGGTGGAGATCCGCCGGCTCGCGATGTACCGCGCGCTCTTGAAGCGCTGCTGGACGTCCTCGACCGAATCGAACATGGGGCTCCTCTTACGCGAAAGGTGTGATTGAACGCCCGTTCATTGTAGCAGCAGGCCGCAGCGCGGTTAGTGGCGCGTGCCGCCGCCGCGGATCATCCGGTCCCGGATGTCGTCGGACGGCGCAGGCGCGGGCGTGGCGGCGGGCGCGGGCGTGGCCGGGGGCGCGGGCGTCGTGGTCGTGGGCGCCGGCGGCGTGACCGTCGCGGGCACCGCGCACGCGACGTCGGGCCAGGCCGCGGCGACGTCGTCCGCCAGCGCGCCGGCATCGACGCGCGCCTCCTCGGCGATCTCGCTCCAGCCTGTGCCGGTGCGCCGCGCGGCAACGACCTTCTCCAGCGGATGGCCGCCGCGCGTCGCGAGGCGATGGGCGATGAAGAGGTCGCCCCACCCGAGCCGCGTGGCCGCACGCGAGGCGCGCACCTCGGCCGGCGTCCGGGCGAGCGCCGCGGCCATCCGCGCCACCGTCGCCGCCTCGCCGCGCGGCGTGGCGGCGCCACGGTCGACGGCGGCGGCAAGCGCGTCGAGCCGGTCCTGCGCATGGGCGGCGCCGGCGGCGAGCGTGACGACGAGCAACGCGAGCAGCGTGCGCATGTCCGCCGAGTATGCCGCGCCCGCCGGCTGTGTACAATCGCCGCATGACCGCCCTCGAGTCGGGCCGCTATCATCGCCTCCAGCTGCTGCTCGGCCTGGCGAGGCTCGTGCTCGGCGCCGCCTTCCTCGCGGCCGTGCTGCTCCTGGGCGGCGGTCGGATCCTCGCCGAGCTCGCCGCGCGCGTCACCGCGAGCGCGGCGGGCCAGGTGGCGCTCGTGGCGGCGGCGCTCGGCGCGGGCCACGCGCTGCTCGGCGTGCCGTTCGCATGGCTCTCGTCGTGGGTCCTCCCGCGGCGGTACGGTCTGCTGCACCAGCCCTTCCCCGCGTGGCTCGCCGACCGCGCCAAGGCCGCGGCACTCGGCGCGGCGATCGGGCTGGCGGGCGTCGAGGTCGTCTACGCGCTGCTGCGCCTGACGCCGCTCTGGTGGCTCGCGGCCGCCGCCCTCGCCTTCGCCTTCGCCATCGCGCTCACGGCCGTGTTGCCGATCTGGATCCTGCCGATGTTCTTTCGCCTGACGCCGCTCGCCGACACGACGCTCCGAACGCGTCTGCTCGCGCTCGCCGAGCGCGCCGGGGTGAGCGCCGTCGGCGTCTGGATCGCCGATCAATCGCGCAAGAGTCGGACGGCCAACGCCGCCGTGATCGGGCTCGGCCGCACGCGGCGCATCCTCCTGTACGACACGCTCGCGGCCGGCTTCCGCCCCGAGGAGATCGAAGCCGTGCTCGCTCACGAGCTGGGGCACCACGCCCACGGCGACCTGCGGCGCGGCCTGCTCGTGCAGGGGGCGCTGAGCGTCGTGACGTTCTGGGTCGCGAGCCACGCGTTGAGCGCCGGTGTCGGCCGCTTCGGCTACGCGGGCGTCGCCGATCCCGCCGGCCTGCCGTGGCTGGCGCTGGTGCTCGCCGCGCTCGGCCTCCTGCTCACGCCGCTCGTCAACGCGTTCTCGCGCTACGTCGAGCGCCAGGCCGACGACTTCGCGCTGGCGCTCACGCGCGACCCGGACGGCTTCATCGGGGCCATGGAGCGCCTGGCCGCGCTGAACCTCGCCGAGCGCCGGCCGCACCCGCTGAAGGAAGCGCTGCTGTTCTCGCATCCCGCGCTCGACCGCCGCATCGCCCGCGCCCGCGCCGTCGCGTGAGCGCCATCACCGAGGAGCGACCATGAGCCGCCGTGCCGACCTCCGCCGTCTCGTCGAAACCAAGAACGGGCTCGTCGTCCCCGGCGCCTACGACGGCGTCTCCGCACGCCTCGTCGAGCGCGCCGGCTTCCCCGCCGTCTACATGACGGGCTACGGCACCTCCGCCTCGCGCCTGGGACTGCCCGATCTCGGCTACGCGGGCCTCGCCGAGATGGCCGACCACGCGCGCAACCTCGCGGCCGCCGTCGAGATCCCGCTGATCGCCGACGCCGACACGGGCTACGGCAACGCGCTCAGCGTGCGGCGCACGGTGCAGGCGTACGAGGCGGCCGGCGTGGCCGCGCTGCACATCGAGGACCAGGTGACGCCCAAGCGCTGCGGCCACCTCTCGGGCCACCAGGTGATCCCGCGCGGCGAGTTCGCCGGCAAGATCCGCGCGGCGGCCGACGCGCGCACCGATCGCGATCTGCTCATCATCGCGCGCACCGACGCCATCTCCGCGATGGACTTCGACGAGGCGCTGCGGCGAGGCGAGGCGGCCGTCAAGGCCGGCGCCGACGTGCTCTTCGTGGAGGCGCCGCGCGACGAAAAGCAGGTGGAGCGCGTGGCCCGCGCCTTCGACACGCCGCTGCTCTACAACTACGCGCCCGGCGGCCGCTCGCCGCTGCTGCCGTTCGCGCGGCTACGCGAGCTGGGCTTCGCGATCATCCTGCTGCCCGTGGACACGCTGCTCGTCGGCGTGAAGGCGATCGCGGACTTCCTGGGCGAGGTCCGCAAGCGCGACGACGTGCTCTCGCTGACCGACCGCTACATGCACTTCTCGGACTTCAAC
>WNGH01002917.1_pt1 | contig 34409 bp, 29 predicted proteins | sample 5400631 | NCBI WGS metagenome assembly WNGH01 (sample SAMN13153373, study PRJNA577476) | soil metagenome | isolation source: 115 cm soil or saprolite under Garry oak tree replicate 1 | place: USA:California | collected 2016-06-15
TTCGTGGGGAGGAATCGTCATGTTTCCCGCCGCTTTCGACTATCGCGCTCCTAACAGCCTCGACGAGGCGCTGGCCATCCTGGAAGAACGTGGCGACGAGGCCAAGGTGATGGCCGGCGGCCAGAGCCTCATCCCGCTGCTCAAGCTTCGCTTCAGCCGCCCGGAGGTGGTCGTCGACATCGCGCGCATCGGAGGTCTGAACACCATCAAGCGCGATGACGGCCACGTCGTCATCGGCGCTCTCGCCAGGCATGTCGACATCGAGCGCAGCGAGGAGCTGGCGCGCTTTGCGCCCATGATGGTCGAGGCCGCCCACTGGATCGCCGACCCGCTGGTGCGCAACCGTGGCACGTTCGTCGGCTCGATCTGCCACGCCGACCCGGCGGGCGACTGGGGGTCGGTGGCCCTGGCCATGCACGCCGACGTGGTCGCCCGATCCAGCAAGGGCGAGCGGGTGATCCACGCGTCCGAGTTCTTCAAGGGTCCGCTCGAGACTGCGCTCAAGCCGGACGAGGTCGCGACCGAGGTTCGCATCCCGGTCGGCAAGGGGCGCGGCGGCGGCGCCTATCTCAAGCTCGAGCGCAAGGTCGGCGATTTCGCCACCGTCGCGGTGGCGGTCCAGGTGTACCTCGAGGGCGACAGGATCGAGACCGCCGGCATCGGCCTGACGGCGGTTGGCCCCACCAACATCAAGGCGACCGAGGCAGAGAGAGCGCTGCGCGGCAAGGCGCCGTCCGACGAGGTGATCGCCGAGGCGGCCCGGCTGGCCGCGGACGCGGCGGAGCCGAAGGACGACATCCGTGGCAGCGCCGCATATAAGAAGGACGTGGTTCGGATCTTCGTCCAGCGTGGTCTGAAGACCGCCGTCGCGCGCGCCAAGGAGGGAAGGGCATGAAAGTCGGAATGAAAGTCAACGGCGCCGAGCGAACGGGCGACGTCGAGCCGCGCGTGCTTCTCGTCGACTTCCTGCGCTCCAACCTTCGCTTGACCGGGACGCACATCGGCTGCGACACCTCGAGCTGCGGCGCGTGCACGGTGCTGGTGGATGGCGAGCCGGTCAAGTCGTGCACCGTGCTGGCGGTCCAGGCCGACGGCCGCAGCATCACTACCGTCGAGGGGCTGGCCACGGGGGCCGGGCTGTCGCCCATCCAAGCCGGCTTCCACGAGGAGCACGGCCTGCAGTGCGGCTTCTGCACGCCCGGCATGATGCTGGTCGGCACCGCGCTGCTCGAGCACAACCTCGACCCAACGGACGAGGAGATCCGGTGGGCGATCAGCGGCAACATCTGTCGCTGCACCGGCTACATGAACATCGTGAAAGCGATCCAGCACGCCGCGCGGGCGCGCCAGGCAGCCGCGGCGGCGCCGCGGGAAACGGCGGCCGTTGCCGCGGGAGGCGAGTAGCGATGGCAACGCAGGTCCACATGCACGGCCGCGTCGGGGAGCCGATCAAGCGCAAGGAGGACGGCCGCTTCATCCGCGGCAAGGGCAACTACCTGGACGACATCGAGCTGCCCAGCATGCTGCACATGGCGATCCTCCGCAGCCCGCACGCGCACGCGCGCATCAAGTCCGTCGACACCGCGGCGGCGTCGGCGATGCCGGGCGTGATCGCCGTGGTCACCGGCGAGCTGATGGCGCAGCACAAGCTCGCCTGGATGCCGACGCTCAGCTACGACACGCAGGCGGTGCTCGCAACCGACAAGGTGCGGTTCCAGGGCCAGGAGGTCGCCGCGGTGATCGCGGAGACGAAGTACCAGGCCGAGGACGCCCGCGACGCGATCGTCGTCGAGTACGACGCCCTGCCCGTGGTGACCAACCCGCAGCAGGCCAAGGAGGCGGGCGCGGCGCTCATCCGCGACGACAAGGAAGGGCAGCAGGACAACCACATCTACCACTGGGAGGCGGGGAACCAGGAGACGACGCAGGCCGCTTTCGCCAGGGCGGACAAGGTCATACGCCTGCACACCTTCTACCCGCGCTGCCACCCGGCGCCCCTGGAGACGTGCGGGTGCATCGCCGATGTCAACGGCGCCACCGGCAAGGCCACGATCTACATGACGAGCCAGGCGCCGCATGCGATCCGCACGGTGTTCGCGCTGGTCACGGGCCTGCCGGAGCAGAACATCCGGGTGGTGTCGCCCGACATCGGCGGCGGATTCGGCAACAAGGTCCCGATCTACCCGGGATACGTGGTCGCGACCGCGGCCAGCCTGCTCATCGGCCGGCCCGTGAAGTGGGTCGAGGACCGCACCGAGAACCTGATCTCCACCGGCTTCGCGCGCGACTTCCACATGACGGGCGACCTCGCCGTCGACAAGAACGGAAAGATGCTCGCGCTGCGCGTCCACCTCGACAGCGACAACGGCGCGTTCTTCTCCGACGCGCAGCCGTCGAAGTTCAAGGCCGGGCTTTTCCACATCGTCACCGGCTCGTATGACATCCCGACCGCCCACGTGACCGCCGACGGCTACTACACGAACAAGGCGCCGGGCGGCGTGGCCTACCGCTGCTCATTCCGGGTCACCGAGGCGAGCTACCTGATCGAGCGCCTCGTCACCAACGCCGCGATCGAGCTTGGCATCGACCAGGCCGAATTCCGCAAGCAGAACTTCATCAAGCAGGAGCAGTTTCCGTACCAGTCCGCGACAGGCTGGGTCTATGACAGCGGCGACTATCACAAGGCGATGGACGTGGCCCTCGAGCAGCTCGACTACGACGCGATGCGCAAGGACGTCGACGCACGGCGCAAGAAAGGCGAGGTCACCGGAATCGGTATCGCGAGCTTCACCGAGGTGGTGGGGGCGGGCCACGGTGCGGACTTCGACATCCTGGGCCTGCGCATGTTCGACAGCGCGGAGCTACGGGTCCACCCGACCGGCAAGGCGCTGCTCCGGATGGGCACCAAATCGCAGGGCCAGGGCCACGAGACGACGTTTGCCCAGATCGTGACCGAGGAGCTGGGCATTCCCGCCGCCGACGTGGCGGTCGAGGAGGGCGACACCGACACGGCGCCCTACGGCCTCGGCACTTACGCGTCGCGGAGCACGCCGGTCGCCGGTGCGGCCACCGCGATGGTGGCGCGCAAGCTGCGCGACAAGGCGCGCAAGATCGCCGCCCACCTCCTCGAGGCGGCCGAGGAGGACCTCGAGTGGGACACCGGCAGATTCTTCGTCAAGGGCTCGCCGGACAGGGCGAAGACGATCCAGGAGATCGCGTTCGCGGCCTACACCAACATCCCCGAGGGGATGGAGGCAGGGCTCGAGGGTGTGCATTACTACGACCCGCCGAACATGACCTACCCGTTCGGCACCTACGCGGTCGTGGTCGACATCGACAAGGGCACCGGGCAGGTCAAGGTCCGCCGCATGGTGGCGGTCGACGACTGTGGTGTCCGCATCAACCCGATGATCGTCGAGGGCCAGATCCACGGCGGCCTCGCCGAGGGCTACGGCATCGCTTTCATGCAGCTCATCACCTTCGACGCCGACGGCAACTGCATCGGCTCCAACTTCACCGACTACCTGCTGCCGACAGCGGTGGAGACGCCGCGGTTCGAGCTTGGGCAGACGGTCACCCCGTCGCCGCATCACCCGCTGGGGGCGAAGGGCGTCGGCGAGTCGCCGACCGTCGGCTCGCCCGCGGCCTACGTGAACGCCGTCATCGACGCGCTGTCGCCGTATGGTGTGGCCAACATCGACATGCCGGTCACCTCGGACAAGGTCTGGGCCGCCCTGCGCTCGGCTGGAGTGAACGAATAGGCGAAGACCTGCTCGACCTGCTGAAGGAGTACGAGGCCTCCGGCACGCCATGTGCCCTGGCCACCGTGGTCCGCGTCGAGCCGCCGGCCTCGGCGCGCCCGGGCGACAAGGCGGTGATCACGGCCGACGGACGGCTGCGGGGCTGGATCGGCGGCAGCTGCTCGGAGCCGGTGGTGCGCCGTGAAGCGCTGCGTGCGCTCTCTGAGGGCTCGCCGCAGCTGATCCACATCGTCGGCGGGGACGAGGTGAAGCAGTCGCGCAGGGGCGGCGAGCTGATGATCGCGACCACATGTCCGAGCGGTGGCTCGCTCGACATCTTCATCGAGCCGCGGGTGCCCAAACCTCTCCTGCTCGTATTCGGGGAAGGTCCCGCGGCCACGACCCTGGTGAAGCTGGCCGAGCTGACGGGGTTTCGCGCCCGCGCGGTCGCGCAGGCGGACCTCGGCTCGCTCGAGCTGCCGGCCGGGGGCGGGCACGCGGTCGTGGCCACGATCGGCCACTACGACGAGGACGCCCTGGAGGCGGCCCTGGCCTATCCCGACCTCGATGTCAGTCTGATCGCCAGCAAGCGGCGGGCGGCGGCGGTCCGGGCCGAGCTGGCGCGGCGTGGCCTGGATGAGGAGACCGTGGCGAGGGTGCGCACGCCGGCGGGCAAAGTGCGCGGCGGCACGCAGGAGGAGATAGCGCTCCTGGCCCTGGCGGAGATCGTCGCCGACCGGGGTCAGCGAGGGAATCCGACGCTCGCGGTCGCGAGCGCCCCGGTCACGTTCGTCACCGACCCGGTGTGCGGCATGACCGTCGACCCGCTGACATCGCCGCACAAGACCGAGCGCGGCGGTGTCACGTACTGGTTCTGCGGCGGGGGCTGTAAGGCCGAGTACGAGCGGCGCGTGGCCTCCGGAGCCGCTCCCACCTAGCCCCCGCCGAGAACGCCCTCCGCCCGCAGCCGTTCGAGGTTCTGCATCCGCGCCTCCGCGCGGGCGCCGAGCTTGGCCAGCACCGCCGCGACGAGCGCCTCGACCACCGCCATCGCCCCGACGAGCGAGTCAAAGGGTCCGACCGTCTCCACGCTCGTCACCAGCACCTGGCGCGCGAACGCCGACGCCGGCGAGAGCCACTGGTCGGTGAACAGGACGACGTCGCAGCCGCGCGCCGCGGCCACCCGGGCCGATTCGATGGTGTCCGTCTGGTAGCGGCGGTAGTCGAAGACGACGAGCACGTCGGTCTTGCGCATGTCGATCAGCTGCTGCGCGGGTGCGCTGCGCTCCGAGTCGACCAGCCCGATCCCGGGCCGCAGAAGGTGGAGCTGCGCCGCCAGGTAGCGTGCGAGAGGCGCGGTGACGCGGCCCCCCAGCACCAGCACGCGCCGGCGCACGTCCGCAAGAAGGTCGATCGCCTCGTTGAGGTCGCGCTCGGAGAGAAGGTCGAGCGTCGCCTGGAGGTTGTGGGCTGACACGTCAAGCGCCGTCTTCACCGCGCTGTCGCGCTTGGGCTCGTCCCGGTAGCGCTCGAGCGGGGAGCTCAGGCGCGCCTGGACCTCGTGGCGGAGGTTCTCCTGGAACTCGGGATAGCCACGAAACCCCAGCTTGGTGATGAACCGCGTCACCGTCGGCGGGCTCACACCCGCCCGCTCGGCGAACCTGGCCACGCTCTCCAGCCCGGCGATCGGGTAGGAGGCCAGGAGAACCCTGGCGAGCCGGCGCTCGGCCGGGCTCAGGGAGTCGAGGCGCTGGCGCACGACCTCGCCGACGCGTGTGGGCATCGTGTCGCGCCCTGTGACGTTTGTTACATCGGGCTCCAATCCCGCCCTCCCAGAACCATCCTTGACATCGGGCGAGGCTGCTGATAGCTTCGCGACATTCCGTCGGTAGGAAGGCTACTAGGGAGGGGCGCTTTATGGCGGTCCAGGCTCAATCGGACGTCGAGACACTCCATCAGCTGGGGTACGCGCAGGAGCTCCGCCGCCGGATGAGCGGCTTTTCGAACTTTGCAGTCTCTTTCACGATCATCTCGATCCTCTCCGGGTGTCTGACCCTTTACGGCTACGGGATGAACACCGGCGGGCCCGTGATCATGAACATCGGGTGGCCCCTGGTCGGGATCATGGTGACGATCGTCGGACTCGCGATGGCCGAGGTGTGCTCGAGCTATCCGACCGCCGGCGGTCTTTACTACTGGGCCGCAAAGCTGGGAGGGGCGAACGGCGCGGTGTGGAGCTGGTTCACAGGTTGGTTCAACCTGCTGGGCCAGATCGCCATCACCGCCGGCATCGACTTCGGCGGGGCGTTCTTCATGTCCGCTTTGCTCAACCTGATCTGGAACTACACCCTCGACCCGCCACACATCATCTTCATCTACGCGCTGATCCTCATCGCGCACGGCCTGCTCAACACGTTCGGCATCCGGTTGGTCGCGCTTCTGAACGACATCTCGGTCTGGTGGCACCTGGTCGGCGTGGGCATCATCTTCCTGGCCCTGTTCCTCATCCCCAAGCAGCACCAGTCGGTCTCCTACATCTTCACGGCCTTCACCAACAACACCGGCGCGACCTTCGCGGGCGCGTCCGTCTACGTGTTCCTGATCGGCCTGCTGCTGGCGCAGTACACATTCACCGGATTCGACGCCTCGGCACACCTGACCGAGGAGACCCACAACGCCGCGATCTCGGGTCCGCGCGGAATCGTCTGGTCGATCGTCATCTCGCTGATCGCGGGCTGGATCCTGCTGATCGGCGTGACCTCGGCGATCCAGAACTACGGCGCCGAAGTCGCCGCCGTCGTGCCGCCGGCGCAGATCTTCGCCGACGCGCTGGGCCACAACTGGGCAGTCTTCCTGATGTTCATCGTCGTCGGTGCGCAGTTCTACTGCGGCATGTCGTCGGTGACGTCGAACTCGCGCATGATCTACGCGTTCTCGCGTGACGGCGCGGTGCCGGGCTCCGAGTTCTGGCACAAGGTCAATCCGCGCACCCGCACTCCGACCAACTCCATCTGGCTGGCCGTCGTCGGCGCCTTCCTCCTCGGCCTGCCGTACCTCTGGAACCCGCTCGCCTACGCGGCGGTGACGTCGATCGCGGTCATCGGCCTGTACATCGCGTACGCCATCCCGATCCTGCTTCGCCTTCTGCAAGGCGAGAAGTTCCAGCGCGGCCCGTGGCATCTCGGCCGGTGGAGCTACCTGATCGGCTGGATCGCCGTAGCGTGGGTCGTGTTCATCAGCATCCTGTTCATCCTTCCCCAGGCGTTCCCGGTGAACCTGCAGACCAACTTCAACTACTCGATCGTCGCGGTTGGCGTGGTCGTGATCTACGCGGCCGGCTACTGGTTCCTCTCGGCGAAGAACTGGTTCAAGGGACCCAAGGTCCAGGGCTCGGCGGCGGAGCTCGCCGCGATCGAGCGCGAGCTGGACGCCGTCGGTACTGTGGCGGCCGCGCCGACGAAGTAAGTGCCCGAACGTCCGAGGATCGGAATCACGGTCAGCCCCCGGCGGGGCGAGAAGTACTACGTGCCGTACCTGAAGGCGGTCGAAGCGGCGGGGGCCGAACCGGTCGAGCTCCCGCCCGGCACGCCGTCTCTGCCCGACCTCGACGGGCTCCTCCTTCCAGGCGGTTGGGACGTGGACCCGGCCTTCTACGGCGAGGCCAAGGACGAGAAGGTGGGTCCGATCGACCGCGAGCTCGATGAGACCGAGCTCGAGCTGTTCCGCGCGGCCAGGGAGGCTGAGATCCCGATCCTCGGCATCTGCCGCGGGCAGCAGGTCATCAACGTCGCCCTGGGCGGGTCGCTCGTCCAGCACCTGGAGCACCACGACGTCCGCGACCACGGGCGCAGCCACCTTGCGCACACGATCGAGGTCGACCCCAGCTCCGAGCTCGGCCACGCGGCCGGCGAGCACAAGATCCGCGTCAACAGCTTTCACCACCAGGCCATCCGCCGTCTCGCGCCCGGCCTGCATCAGACGGCGGAAGGAGAGGACGGCACCGTGGAGGGCGTCGAGTCGGACGACGGGCTTATCGTTGCGGTGCAGTGTCACCCGGAGGAGCTGACGACCGACCTGCCGTGGGCGCGCAGGCTCTTCGAGCGCTTCGTCGCCCGCGCGCGCGGCCGGCGTACATCACCTCGCTAGCGGGATGGCCATGCTGACCAAGGAGCACCTCGCTCACCAGGTCGAGAACGGCGCCATCGACACGGTGCTCGTCGCCTTCACCGACATGCAGGGTCGCCTGGTCGGCAAGCGTGTCGACGCGGAGTATTTCGTCGAGACCTCCTACCAGGGCGAGTCGACCGAGGGCTGCAACTACCTGCTGGCGGTCGACATGGAGATGGATCCAGTCCCCGGCTACGAGATGGCCAACTGGGAGCAGGGCTACGGCGACTTCGACCTGGTGCCGGACTTCGACACGCTGCGCACGATCCCGTGGCTCGAAGCCACGGCGCTGGTGCTCTGCGACGTGGCCTGGCACGACGGCAAGCCGGTGCGGCCGTCGCCGCGCCAGGTGCTGCGCGCCCAGATCGAGAAGGCGCGTGCGCTCGGGTATGAGCCGATGTTCGGCTCCGAGCTCGAGTTCTTCCTCATGAAGGAGACCTACGCGGAGGCGCACGCCAAGCACTACACCGACCTCGTGCCCTCGGTGCCCTACATCCTCGACTACCACATCCTCGCGACCACCTACGACGAGCCTTTCCTGCGCGCCGTGCGCAAGGGCATGAAGGCCGCGGGCGTCCCGGTCGAGAGCTCCAAGGGCGAGGCCTGGCCGGGTCAGCAGGAGATCAACTTCCGCTTCGCCGACGCGCTGACCATGGCGGACAACCACGTCGTGTACAAGAACGGGATCAAGGAGATGGCGCACCAGCGCGGCTGCTCGGTCACGTTCATGGCCAAGCCGAACCACGCCTGGATCGGTTCGTCGTGCCACGTCCACTCGAGCCTGTGGAAGGACTCGCGCAACGCCTTCGACGGCGAGTCGGACGTCTTCAAGCAGTACCTCGCGGGCCACATCGCGTACGCGTCCGAGCTGGCGATCTTTCTCGCGCCCAACATCAACTCGTACAAGCGCTATGCCGCGAGCTCGTGGGCGCCGACCACGCTGGCGTGGGGCCACGACAACCGGACGTGCGGCTTTCGCATCGTCGGCCACGGGCAGCACCTGCGCACCGAGTCGCGCATCCCCGGCGCCGACGTCAACGCCTATCTGTGCTTCGCGGCGCTGCTGGCGGCGGGACTGCGCGGTATCGCCGAAGGTCTCGAGCTGCCGCCGGAGCTCAAAGGCAACGCCTACGAGTCGAACGCCCAGCGCTTCCCGTCGGCGCTGCGCGACGCCATCTCGTGCCTCGAGCATGGCCGGATGGCGCGCGAGGCGTTCGGCGACGACGTGATCGACCACTACCTGAACTACGCCCGCACCGAGCAGGCGCTTTTCGACAAGGTGGTCACGAACTACGAGCGCGAGCGGCTCTTCGAGCGCGGCTGATTTGGGAAGGCCCCAATGAATCGATTAGACGGCAAGGTGGCGGTCATCACGGGCGCGGCCGGCGGGATCGGCCGCGAGGCGGCGCTCCTGTTCTCGGCCGAAGGCGCGAGCGTCTGCGTCGCCGACGTCGGGCGCGAGGCGGGGGAGAAGACCGCGTCCGAGTGCCGCGACGCGTTCTTCGTCGCCGCCGACGTCAGTGACGCGGCCAGCGTGCGGGAGATGTACGCGGAGACGGAGAGGCGCTACGGGCGCATCGACGTGCTCTACAACAACGCCGGCATCATGCCGGCCGACGACGACTCGATCCTTGTCACCGAGCCCGACGCGTGGGATCGCGTCCAGGCGGTCAACGCCAGGGGCGTGTACCTGTGCTGCAAGTACGGCATCCCTCACCTGTTGAAGGCGGGTGGGGGGTCGGTCATCAACGTCGCGTCCTTCGTCGCTCTGGTGGGCGCCGCGACGTCGCAGATCGCGTACACCGCGTCGAAGGGCGCGGTGCTGTCGATGAGCAGGGAGCTGGCGGTGCAGTTTGCGCGGCAGGGCGTGCGCGTCAACGCGCTGTGCCCAGGACCGGTCGAGACGCCGCTGCTGATGCGAATCTTCAACGAGGACCCGGGGGCGTACCAGCGGCGCAGGGTGCACCTGCCGATGGGGCGGCTGGCGAAGGCGCGGGAGATCGCCAGCGCGGCACTGTTCCTGGCGAGCGATGAGTCGAGCTACGTGAACGGCGCGACGTTCATCGTGGATGGAGGCCTGACCGCCGCTTACGTCACGCCCGAATAGACTCGGCCTGTTAAGAGCGTTGCCGCTCGAACATTCGTTTGCGACCATGTCAGCATGGTCGAGCGCGAGTTAACCGGCGAGGACGTCGCCGGGGAGCTGATCCAGCTGCGGCAGGCCATCGACGAGCTCGAAGTTCGGTTCGCCAGGCTGTCTGTGGAGTTCGACAGGACCAGCTGGTGGGACTACGAAGGCTTCAACACCGCCGCCGACTGGATCCGTTTCAACTGCCACATGAACTCTCCTGCGGTCTGGAATGCGTTCGCGGTCGGAGCCAATGAACGCGAGATGCCCGCACCCCTGGATTCGATGCGGTCAGGTGAGATCGGTTATGCCCACGTCGCGACCATGGCACGCACCGCCGCCGAGGTTGGCGGCGCGTTCGACGAGGCCGTTCTGCTTCCCCTGGCGAAGGCGCACTCGCCGGGCAGGTTCTTCCACAAATGCATCCACTACCGGCACTCGGTCGATGCGAGCGGATACGCCCGCGACCAGGAGAAGCTTGCCGAGCAGCGTGGGCTGCGCCTCAACACCGCTCAGGACGGCTGTTTGCTCATCAGCGGACTTCTCGACCCGGTCGGTGGTGCGGCGGTGCGGACAGCGCTCGAGCCACTCGCCCAGCCGGAGGGCGATCACGACGATCGCAAGCGCGAGCAGCGCTACGCCGACGCGCTGGTCGAGCTCGCCACGGCCGGCAAGCCGGCCGAGCTGCAGGTCACCGCGACCATCCAGACGCTCAAGGGGATGGCCGGCGCGGCCGCGGCCGAGATGGAGTTCTCACTGCCGATCTCCTCGGCGACTGTGCGGCGCATGGCGTGCGACTGCAACGTGACGCGCGTCCTGCTGAGTGAGGAGTCGACTGTGATCGACGTCGGCCGCTCCAGACGGCTCGTCGACGGGACGTTGCGCAAGGCGCTGGCCATCCGGGACAAGCACTGCCAGTGGCCGGGGTGCGAGCGTCCGGCGTCGTGGTGCGACGGGCATCACCTGGTGCATTGGGCCGACGGAGGCGCGACGAATCTTGACAACTGCATGCTGCTGTGCAAGCGCCATCACCGCATGGTCCACGAGGGGGGATGGAAGCTCGTGAAGGTCAACGGCCGGGTCGTCCCGATCGCGCCTACCGTCACGTTTGGGCGTCCCGAGGGGTAACTGCGGTGTGTATCCCTCGGCGTGCGCAAAGCAGTGCTCCTCTTTCTAATGCTGCTGTCCGCATGCGGAGGCGCGACGCCATCGTCAGCGCCCTCGCCTTCGGTGCCGGCCGTGACCACGACCGCGATCGTCGCGGTCGCCGCCAACCCCAGGCTTGGCAAGATCCTGGTCGACGGCAGCGGCAAGACGCTTTACCTGTTTGAGAAGGACACCACCACGGCCTCGACGTGCTACCACGCGTGCGCGACTTACTGGCCGCCGCTCCTCACCAAGGACGCGCCCAAGGCCGGCGCTGGCGTGAACGCTTCACTCCTCGGGACGACCAGGCGCAGCGACGGGACGCTCGAGGTCACGTACGCCGGCCACCCGCTCTACTACGTCATCACCGATCACAATCCCGGGGATGCCTCGGGACAGGCCGTCAACAACTTCGGCGCCGCCTGGTTCGTCCTCGGACCGGACGGCAAGAAGATCGGGGGCTGACCCGCAAAGAGGCATCCTCCGCGATGCTCTGGGCATCGCGATCGCGAGTGGCGCGTACGCGATCTCGTTCGGGGCCATATCGACGGCGGCGGGCCTGACTCTTCCGCAGACTTGCGCGCTGTCGATCCTGATGTTCACGGGCGCGTCGCAGTTCGCCCTTGTCGGCGTGGTTGGTGCGGGTGGGAGCGTGTGGGCGGGCGCCCTCGCGGCGGCGCTCCTGGGTTCTCGCAATGCGCTCTACGGCCTCCGGCTGTCGTCGCTGCTGAACGCCCGCGGCTGGCGGCGATTTGCGGCCTCGCAGTTCGTCATCGATGAGACGACCGCGATGGCGATCGCCCGCGACGACCCGCAGCTCAGCCGCTACGCGTTCTGGGCGACCGGCATCGCGCTGTTCGTCTTCTGGAACACCGGCACGCTCATCGGCGCCGTCGCGACGCACGCCCTCTCGAACCCGAAGGTGCTCGGCCTGGACGCCGCACCGCCGGCCGCCTTCCTGGCCCTGCTCGCACCTCGCCTGCGGGCCAGGGAACCGCTGGCGATAGCGTTCGCCGCGGCGGTGGTCGCGATCGCCGTCCTGCCTTTCGTCCCGGCGGGCATGCCGCTCCTGGTCGTCGCCATCCTGGTGACGCTGTTCGGTGTGCTGCGCAAGTGATGTGGGCCGGCGTTCTGGTTGCGTCGCTGTCCTGCTACGCGCTCAAGCTCGCGGGGCTGTCGCTGCCGCAGCGCTGGCTGCAGGACCCGCGCATTCAACGCACCGTGCCGCTCATCCCCATCGCCTTGCTTGCATCTCTGGTGGCGACCCAGACATTCTCGACGGGGCGGCATCTCGTCCTCGACGTCCGGGCGGCGGCGCTGGTCGTGGCCGTCGTCGCGGTCGTCCTCCGGGCCCCGTTCCTGGTCGTCGTCGCGGTGGCCGCCGCGACCGCCGCGCTGCTACGCGCCCTCCAGCTTTAGCGTCACCACCTGGAAGGGCCGGAAGTCAATCTCCAGCGACGTCTCGGCCCGCTCGCGCTCGAGCAGGTCGCAGAGCAGGACCCTGGCGTGGGGCAGGGTCGTCGTGATCCTTGCCCGGCAGGGTCGGCCCCACGCCTCGTAGAGGCGCACGACCACCGCGTCCGAATCCTCGGCGCGCTTGATCGCCTCGACCCTTACCTGCGGCGTATCCACCGACACCAGCGATCGCGGCGTGCCGAGCACGCTGTTGAGATCCTCGGCCGCCTCGATCACGCCCGCCTCCCGAAAATCGCCGGGGTGCGGCATCAGGGCGTACGCGAAACGGTGGCGGCCCTGGTCGGCGTTGGGGTCCGGATGCGTCGGCGCGCGCAGCAAGGACATCCGCATCACCGAGTCGTGGATGTCGTAACCGTGCCTGGAGTCGCTCAGCAGCGCGACCCCGTAAGACCCGTCGCCCAGGTCCGCCCACCGCTGGGCGCAGACCTCGAACATCGCCTGTGCGCGGCTGTCGTCGAAATGCGTCGGCCGCGTGACGTGTCCGAACTGGACCTCGTACGTCGCCTCGCGGGCGCCGACGGCGACGGGAAAGGCGACCTTCAGGATCCTGTGCCTCTCGTGCCAATCGACCTCGGTGTCGAATCGGATGACGCGGCCCGCGAGGGAGATGTGCTGCTTCGCGACCGAGCCGGCCGGTACGAAAAAGTCGCGGTGCTCGAGGTCGAGGTCCCACGCGTCCCACCTACGAGGTCTGTCGTCGTGCAGCTCGAGCACGTTCCCCGGCCCGCTGAGCACTTCCCGGCCGGCCTCCTTGTCCCAGATGGAGGTCAAGACGCCCTCTTCGCCTAGCTCGATGCGGAGGTACTCGTTCTCCAGGGGCCCGTCCAGCGCGGTCGGCGTTCTGGGGCTCACGGACGCGCCGATCTTCTCGGCCGCCTTGCGGGCGATCGCCTCCGCGCCGCTCACCACCGCTTCGAGGTCGCGCTCGGCCTCCTCGTAGACCCAGTCGATGCTCGAGCCGGGGAGGATGTCGTGGAACTGGTTCAGCAGCAGCGTCTTCCACAACAGCTCCAGCTCGGCGCGGGGATAGCTGCCCGCCTCCCCCGCCGCCACCGACCACATCTCCGCCTCCCGCAGCGCCGCCTGCGCCCGGCGGTTCCACCACTTGGTCCGCGCCTGGCTCGTGTAGGTGCCGCGGTGGAGCTCGAAGTAGAGCTCGCCCTTCACCGTGGCCAGGTCGGTCGCCTCGGCCGAAGCGCGGTCGAAGAACTCGGTCGCGCGACCCATCGGCACGCCCAGCGTGTGCGCCGACTCGATCATCTCTTCGGTCGGCCCGCCGCCCCCGTCGCCGAACCCGAACAGGTAGAGCGAGCGGCGTGAACGGTCCGCGTCCTTGAAGTTGTGCACACTCGCCTCCAGCTCCGCGCGGCTGAAATCGCCGTTGTAGGTGTCGGCCGGCGGGAAGTGCGTGAAGACGCGGGTCCCGTCGATCCCCTGCCACCAGAAGGTGTTGTGCTCCGGCTTGTTGGTGTCGTTCCACGACAGCTTCTGGGTCAGGAAGTAGTCGCAGCCCGCCTCCTTCATCAGCTGCGGCAGGTTGCCGGGGTAGCCGAAGACGTCAGGCAGCCAGAGGATGCGGGTCTCGATCCCGAACTCGTCCATGAAGAACCTCTTGCCGTACAGCAGCTGGCGGACGAGCGCCTCGCCCGAGGGAAGGTTGCAGTCCGCCTCGACCCACATGGCGCCGACGGGCTCCCACTGCCCGCCCGCGACCTTCTCTTTGATGCGGGCGTAGAGGTCCGGATACGACTCTTTGATCCACGCGTACTGCGCCGGCTGCGAGCAGGCGAAGACGTAATCGGGGTGCGCGTCCATCAGCTCGACCTGCGTCGACCAGCTGCGTGCGCACTTGCGCCGCGCCTCACGCAGCGGCCACTCCCACGCGGTGTCGATGTGGGCGTGACCGACGGCCGTGACCCTATGCGGGCCCGTGTCCAGCGGACTGCTGCCGATGACCTCCGGCTGCCACTGCACGAGCTCCGCCCGGCGCAGCACGAAGGCGGGCTCCCGCGACTCGCGCAGCGCGATCATCGACGGCGCCGGCACGTCGCCCTGCTCGGTGGCGCGCGGGTTGGCCGCCGCCTCGAGGTAGAAGTCGACCTCATGTCCCTCGACCGGCAGCCACGCATGGTTCGGATCCACGCCGCGCCACGGCTTGCCGTCTCTCCACGCCAGCGCCTCGCAGGTGAACCCCGTCGGCCCCTCCCAGCCAAGGTCGAACAGCGCCACGACCCGCCGGCCGGCCCACTCGTCCGGCACCCGGCCGCGGACATGGAACCACGTCGTGCCCCACGGCGTACCCCAGCGGTCGCCAACCCGGAATGGCTTGAAGTCGCCGGCGTCCGTGCGCGCGCTGAGTTCGAGCTGCACGGCGCTCTAGTGTGTGGCAAATGCGCATCGAGACGGTCCGCGTGGCGACCGACGAGCTCCAGGCCGCGCTCGGGCGGCTGCTCCTCCAGCTCAACCCGACCCTGCCCGTCCCTGACATGCACCGCCTGGGCCGCTTGCTCGCCGACCCCGACGTCACCTTGCTCGTGGCGAAGGAGGGCGATGAGATCGTCGGCACGACCACCGTCATCGTCTCACGACGCCGTTCTGGATCAAGGCGCGGCTCGACGAGGTCGTGGTCGACACCTCGGCGCGGGGCAAGGGAGTGGGCGAGGCGCTGGTCATGGCCGCGCTCGAAGTCGGTCGCACCGGCGGCGCCCAGGTCGCCGAGCTGCAGTCAGGCCGAGGGCCCAACCGCGACGCGGCGCACCGCCTCTACGAAAGGCTGGGCTTCAAGATCCGCGACTCCGATGTCATGCGGATCGTGCTCTGGTCAGAATTCGCCTCTGCGCGCGCCCGGCGCCGTCAGCATCTCGAGACGGTCGACCATCGACGCGAGCGTCGCGAAAGCCGCCTCCACCGGTTCTGGCGACGTCATGTCCACCCCCGCCATCCGCAGGCCCTCCAGCGGATACATCGACCCGCCGCTCCTCAAAAAGGAGAGATACGACTCCACCGCTTTGCGGTCGCCGGCCGCGACGCGCTGCACGAGGTGGTCCGCGGCCGCGATCCCGGTCGCGTACTGATAGACGTAGAAGTTCGAGTACAGGTGGGTGTGGAACTGGGCCCACGTCGAGCCAACGCGGTCGCGGTCGCGCTCGCTCACGTCCACCTCCTCGCCGTAAACCTCGAGCAGCAGGTCGGCCATCAGGCTGTTCAGCGTCTCGGCGGTCAGCGCAGCCCCGCGCTCGACGCGCTCGTGCATCTCGAGCTCGAACCGCGCCAGGGACGGCATGATGAAGAAGTAGCGGTAGAAGTTCGACATCGCCTCCTCGATCACCGCGACCTGGAAGGCGGGGTCGGTCCTGGTCGCCAGCAGGTGCCGGCGCACCAGCGCCTGGTGCATGTTCGAAGCCACCTCGGCCTGGAACAGCCCGTAGTTCGAGTAGACGAACGGCTGCGTGCCGCGCGTGTGGTACGAGTGCATCGAGTGCCCCAGCTCGTGCGCCAGGGTGCTCATCGAGTAGATGTCGTCGTTGTAGCTCATGAAGATGAATGGCGGCGTGTCCATCCCGCCGGTCGAGAACGCGCCCATGCGCTTGCCCTTGTTCGGGTAGACGTCGACCCAGCGGTCTTCGAACGCGCCCTTGCGCATGATCCGCGCATACTCCTCGCCGAGCGGCGCCACGCCCTCCGCGATCCACTCCACCGCCTGCTCGTAGGGCACTTTCAGCACGTTCGGGCTCAGCTGGGCGCGCAGGTCGTACGGTTTCAGCACCTCCAGCCCCAGCGCCTCGCGCCGGATGCGCCAGTACCGGTGCCACGTGCCGACGTTGTCGCGGAACGTACGCACGACGTTCTGGAAAACCTCGATCGGGATGTGGCCGGGCTCCAGCGCTGCGTGCAGCGAGGACTGATAGCCGCGGGCTCGCGCGAAGAACACGTCGCGCTTGACGCCGCCGGCAAGGCTCGCCGCCATCGTGTGTCGCATCGCCAGGTGCTGGTCGGCGTAGCTCTCGAAAGCCGTGCGGCGGACTTCGCGGTCGGGGTTGGTGAGCAGGTTGGCGACGGTGCCCTGCGCGACCTCGTGCAGCTCGCCGTCGGCGCCGACGGCGGGGGCGAACTTCAGGTCGGTGTTGGCGAGCACGCCGTGCACCGAGAGCGCGGTCGCGAGAGGGTCCGAAGCCTGGGAGAGCAGCTCCTCCACCTCCGAGCTGCGGATGTGCTTCTGCAGCTTCTCCAGCCGGTCGAAGTAGTGGCCGAGATGCGACAGCCGAGGCGAGGTCGCCACCCACTCGCGCAGCTTCGGGACGCCCATCGACAGCATCTCGGGGATGGCGAACGACGCGGCCGCGCTCAGCTGGGCCGCGACCGTCCGGGCGCGGTCGGTGCGCGCCGCCGCGAGCTGGTCGCCGACGTCGACCGAGTACGACATCGTCGTGTAGACCGCGACCCTGGCCATGAGCCGGTGGGCGCGCTCGTTGGCGTCGAACCAGTCGGCGAGCGCGTCAGGACCGTCGCCCAGGTGACCCTTGAACTCGGCCAGGTCGGGGAGGCTGGCGAGGATGCCCTCGACCGCCTTGTCCCAACCCCCAGATTCGTCGGGAAAGACGCTCTCCGCGTTCCAGGTGAACCGTCTGTCGACCTCGGAGCGCGCGGGAAGCGACCGGGGACCCCTCTTTAAGGCCACTGCCGATTAGTAGCATGATCTCGATGCCGCGTGCCAGCGCCAACGGGGTGGAGCTCGAGTACGAGATCTTCGGCGCCCCCAACGGCACCCCGCTCCTCCTGATCAACGGCCTCGGCGCCCAGATGATCGGCTGGGACGACGATTTCTGCCGGCTGCTCGTCGACCGCGGATTTCGCGTCATCCGCTTCGACAACCGCGACGCCGGGCTCTCGACGCGGCCGCACGAGCCGTACACGCTGGACGAAATGGCCGGCGACGCCGCCGGGCTGCTGGACCGGCTCGGCATTCCTGCCGCGCACGTCGTCGGCGCCTCCATGGGCGGGTTCATCGCCCAGCTGGTCGCGCTCAACCATCCCGACCGCGTCCTGTCTCTGACGTCGATCATGTCCGGGCCCAGCGGCGAGGACCAGGTGCCGCCGACGGACGAAGCCCGCGCGCTGCTGTTCGCGCCGGCGCCGGAGACGCGCGAGGAGCGCATCGCGCAGGGCGTCCAGGCGAAGCAGAAGCTCCTCGGACCGGCGGATCCCTTCGACGAGCCGTACGAGCGGGCCCGAATCGCCGCGGCGGTCGACCGGGCTTACAACCCAGCGGGCTTCATCCGCCAGCTGCAGGCGATCGCCGCCGCGCCCGGGCGCCTGCAGCGCCTGCGGTCGCTGCGCGTCCCGACTCTCGTCCTCCACGGCGACGCCGACGACCTCATCCCGGTCGAGAACGGCCGCAACGTCGCGGCCGCGATCCCGGGCGCTCGCCGGGTCGAGATCGAGGGCATGGGCCACGACGTGCCGAGGCGCGTGTGGACGCAGGTCGCGGACGAGATCGCCGCCCTCGCCCAGCAGGCCGCCGCCACCGCTTGCTGAACGGCCTCAATCCGCTCATCGCGTTTCTGGCCGGGCTCGCCTCGTTCGTGTCGCCGTGCGTGCTCCCGCTCGTCCCCGCGTACCTCGCCTACCTCGGCGGGCGAAGGGCGGGCGCCGATTCGATCGCGGTCGCGGGCGCCGCGTTCGTGGCGGGCCTGTCCTTGATCTTCATCCTCTTCTTCTACGTGTTCTCGCTGGGCGCCACGCCGCAGGGCTTGAGCCTGATGATCGCTTACTGCCTGGGACTCGGGCTGCCGTTCCTTGCCCTCGCGTTCGGCCTGGAGAACGCGCGGCCGTTGGTCGCCTACGTCAACGCCCACCGGCGGGCGATCGACCTTGCCTCGGCGGCGGTGCTGGTCGTGATGGGGGTGCTTTTGCTGACGAACCGGCTGACCTGGCTCTCGGCGGGCCTCGTGCAGCTCATCCCGTCGTGGCCGTCACCCAGCCTCTGACACGTCGGTGATCATCCCGCCGGCCGGCCGACGTCGCATCAGCCGTAGGCCCGGCGCGCGAACACCATCGGCGCCACGCCCTCGCGGTGCTCACCCCCGGTGACGAGCCCGACCAGGACCCAGTGGTCGCCCGCCTCGATCGTCTCCCGCAGCGCGCAGACCGCGTAGGCGGCGGTGTCGCCGCTCAGGATCGGACCGCCGACCTTGCTCTCCGGACGGTCCCACTCAAGGCCGTCGAACTTGTCGCTCAGCTTGGTGGCCATCCTGCGCGCGAGCCGCTCCCGACCCGCCGCGAGGATGTTGGCGGTGAAGCCTCCGGTGTGCTGGACGGCCGGAAGGGTGTTGGAGGTCTTGTCGATGCAGACGAGCGCGAGCGGAGGCTCGAGGGAGACGGCGCAGAACGCGCTCACGGTGAGACCGCGCGGTCGGCCGTCCTCGCCGAAGGCCGTCAGGACGACGACGCCGCTGGGAAAGCTGGACATGACCCCGCGAAACCGCCGCGCGTCGATCAAGTGAGCCGCAGCTCGCGATCCACCGCGGCCATGACCGCCACCCGCTCGGCCCACTGCCGCTTGAGGACCGTGGCCCCGGCGCTGTCCTCGACCTGGACGATGCCGGCGAGGATATGCGCGGTCCGGACGGTGGTGGCGCCCCGGCGGGCGCTGTCCTCGAACGCGAACTCGATCGCGCGCTTCACTGCCATGATCGGCGTCAGCCTGCTCTGAGCCTGGGCCCTCTCGAGCCGGTCTATGTCCGCCCGCAGCCGCATCTCGTCGATATCCAGGGCCTGGAGGGCGCGGAAGGCGGAGCCTGCGCCAACCCGCAGGAGGCCCAGGAGCAGGTGCTCCGTCCCGATGTAGCCGGCCGCCGCGTCCTCGGCCTCCTGCTGGGCGCAGACGAGCGCTCGCCTGGCGTCCTGGCTGAACTTCTCGAAGGGGTAGTCCGGCACCGCGAGTAGTTTGCTGCGCGCGCCGCGCCAACCCTGTAAAGAACACTTGTTTGCAGCTCCGCAAGCGTCTAACGTGTCTGACGTGGGGCAGGTTCTCGACGCTCTCGACCTCTTCTCCGCGCCGGCGCGCGAGTGGTTCCGCGCCGCCTTCGCGGAGCCGACGGCCGTGCAGGAGCGGGGCTGGCGCGAGGTCGCGGCCGGCCGCCACGTGCTGATGGCCGCCCCCACCGGAAGCGGCAAGACCCTGGCCGCCTTCCTGTGGTGCCTCGACCGCCTCATCACCGAACCGATGCCGGCGGAGGCCGAGCGCTGTCGCGTCCTTTATGTGTCACCGCTCAAGGCGCTCGCCCACGACGTCGACCGCAACCTCCGCTCCCCGCTGGTCGGCCTTCGTCGCCAGATCGAGGCGCAAGGCCGGCAGCCGCCCGACATCCAGGTCGCGATCCGGACCGGCGATACGCCGACGGATGTGCGGCGCTCCATGGAGCGCCACCCGCCGGACATCCTGATCACGACGCCGGAGTCGCTGTTCCTGATCCTGACCAGCGCCGCGCGCAGGATCCTCGCGCCGGTTCGCTGGCTGATCGTCGACGAGATTCACTCCGTCGCCTCGAGCAAGCGCGGAAGCCACCTCGTGCTGAGCCTCGAGCGCTTGTGCGAGATCACCAGGGTGGAGCCCCAGCGCATCGGGCTCTCGGCGACGCAGCGCCCGCTGGAGGAGGTCGGTCGCTTCCTCGGCGGGACAGACCGTGAGGTGGCGCTCGTCGACGCGGGCCGGCTGAAGACGATGGACGTGCGGGTGCAGGTCCCGGTCGAGGACATGACCCGCCTCAACGACCAGGACGAGGATGGCGCGAAAGGCCAGAACTCAATCTGGCCGGCGATCTATCCGCGGCTGCTGGAACTGATCCGCGCGCACCGCTCGACGATCGTGTTCGTCAACTCGCGCCGGCTCGCGGAGCGCATCGCCGCGCGCATCAACGAGCTGGCCGACGAGGACCTCGTGCGCGCGCACCACGGTTCGATCGCGCGCGAGCAGCGTCTCCTGATCGAGGACCAGCTCAAGGCGGGGCAGCTGCGCGGGCTGGTCGCGACCTCGACCCTCGAGCTTGGCATCGACATGGGCGCGGTCGACCTCGTCCTCCAGATCGAGGCCCCGCCCAGCGTGGCCGCGGGCATTCAGCGCGTCGGCCGCGCCGGCCACTCGGTCGGCGAGATCTCGCACGGGGTGGTCATCCCGAAGTTTCGCGGTGACCTGCTCGAGTCAGCCGCGGTGGTCGAGGGCATGCTCGAGGGCCGCATCGAGTCCACCGTCGTGCCACGCAAACCGCTCGATGTGCTCGCGCAACACGTGGTCGCGATGTGCGCCATGGACGAGTGGGAGGTCGAGACGCTCGGGCGCGTCGTCCGCCGCGCCTACCCGTATGGCGACCTGGGTCCGCGTGCCTTCGAGTCGGTGCTGGACATGCTGAGCGGGCGATATCCGTCCGACCAGTTCGTCGAGCTGCGGCCGCGGATCGTCTGGGACCGCGTGACCGGCAGGGTGCGCGGGCGCGCGGGGGCGCAGCGGCTTGCGGTCACCAATCCCGGCACGATCCCCGACCGGGGCCTGTACAGCGTCAATCTCGCGGAGGATGGGCGGCGCGTCGGTGAGCTCGACGAAGAGATGGTCTACGAGACCCGCGTCGGCGAGACCTTCGTCCTCGGCGCGTCGACGTGGCGGATCGTCGACATCACGCCGTCGCAGGTGCTGGTCACGCCGGCTCCCGGGGAACCGGGAAAGATCGCGTTCTGGAAGGCGGACGCCCCGAGCCGGCCGGTCGAGCTGGGGGCGGCGCTCGGCAAGATGGTGCGCGAGCTGCGCGGTATGGCTCCCGACGCCGCGGCCCGGCGTCTTCGCGAACGGGCGGGGTTCGACGACCTGGCGATCAAGAACCTGCTCGCCTACCTGGACGACCAGGCGGCGGCGACGGGCTCGGTACCCGACGACCGCACCATCGTCGTCGAGCGATTCCGGGACGAGGTCGGCGACTGGCGCGTGTGTCTGCACACGCCGTTCGGCGGCCGCGTGCACGCTCCATTGGCGCTGGCGCTCGAAGCGCGCCTGCATGAGACGCTCGGGGTCGACGCGCGGGCGCTGTGGACCGACGACGGGATCGCGATGCACCTGCCGGAGGTCGAGTCACCGCCTACTCTCGACCAGCTCATCCTCGACCCCGAAGAGGTGAACGCGCTGGTCTCCGCGCAGCTGCCGGCGTCGGCGCTCTTCGCGGCGCGATTCCGCGAGAACGCCGCGCGGTCACTGCTTCTTCCCAGGCGCAGGCCCGGGCAGCGGACGCCGCTGTGGCAGCAGCGTATGCGCAGCGCGAACCTCCTCCAGGTCGCCGGGCAATACGCCGACTTCCCGATCCTCGCCGAGACGTGGCGCGAGGTGATGAGCGACCACTTCGACATGCCCGCGCTCACGTCGCTTCTGCGGTCGATCCGCTCGCGCGAGATCCGCGTGGTCTCGGTCGAGACCGAGCGCGCTTCGCCGTTCGCGTCGTCCCTCCTCTTTTCCTACGTCGCCGAGTACATGTACGAAGGCGACCAGCCGCTCGCGGAACGGCGAGCCCAGGCGCTGACGCTTGACCGCGACCTCCTGGCCGAGCTTCTCGGGTCCGAGGACCTGCGCGAGCTGCTGGACCCGGAGGCCATCGCCGCGGTCGAGCTGGAGCTGCAGGGGCTGCTGCCGGAGAGATTTCCACGCGATGTCGACGAGGCGCACGACCTGCTCGCCCGCCTGGGCGACCTGTCGGCCGCGGAGGCGCTCGCGCGCGGTGCCGGCGCGGACTGGCTCGACGCGCTGGTCAAGGAGCGCCGTGCGGTCGCGACCCGGATCGCGGGCCAGGAGCGGTGGATCGCCGCCGAGGACGCCGGCCGTTATCGCGACGCGCTGGGCGCGAGCCTGCCCGTCGGACTGCCGGACGTCTTCCTCGAAGCGGGGCATGCTCCGCTCGAGTCGCTCCTCCGGCGCTACGCCCGCACCCACGTCCCGTTCGTGACCATCGACCCCGCCAAGCGCTGGGGCCTTCCGGCGCAGACCGTCGACGAGGTTCTCTCGCACCTCGCGGCAAGGGGCGACATCGCGGCGGGTGAGTTTCGCAAGGCAGCTGAGGGGCGGGAGTACTGCCACCCGGAAGTGCTGCGGACTCTCCGCCGCCGCTCGCTTGCGGCCCTGCGCCGCGAGGTCGAGTCGGTCCCGCAGGAAGCGCTCGCGCGGTTCCTACCGGCCTGGCACGGCATCGGCGTGCGCGCCGGCGGGACGGAGCGATTGCTGGAGGTCGTTTTCCAGCTCCAGGGACTGGCGCTGCCCGCGTCCGTGATCGAGCGCGACGTCATCGCGAGCCGCGTCGGCAACTACAACCCGCGGCTGCTGGACGAGCTCGTGTCGATGGGCGAGGTGGTGTGGGTGGGCCGCGGCTCGCTCGGTGCGACCGACGGCCGGGTCGCCCTCTATCTGCGCGGCGACGCCCCGCGCCTGGTCAGCCCTCCGGTTGACGCCCCGCAGTCGGAGCTGCACGACCGCCTGAGGGCCCACCTGAAGTCACGGGGCGCGAGCTTCTTCCGTGACCTGTACAACGCGTGCGGCGGCGGCGACGAAGAGGTGATGCTCGACGCGCTCTGGGACCTGGTGTGGGCGGGTGAGGTGACCAACGACACCTTCGCGCCGCTGCGCTTGCTCGGCCCGGCCGCGCGCCGGCCCGCGCGCAAGCCGCGAATGCCGCGGCTCATCCAGCCGCGGGCCACGGGGCGGTGGTCGCTGGTCGCGGATCTCGTCGGCGGCGGAGCGAACGCGACCGAGCGCCTGCACTCGGAGGCTGGGGTTCTCCTCCAGCGCCACGGCGTGCTGACCCGCGAAGCAGTGGTGGGTGAAAGCTGGCCGGGCGGCTTCGCCAGCCTTTACCCGGTGCTGCGCGCGATGGAGGAGTCGGGCCGCATCCGCCGTGGCTACTTCGTCGAGGGTCTGGGCGGTTCGCAGTTCGCGCTGCCTGGCGCGGTCGACCGGCTGCGTTCTCTGCGCGACGCCGGCGGTGGCATGGTCGCGCTCGCCGCGACAGACCCGGCCAACGTGTACGGGTCTATCCTCGCCTGGCCGGAGTCGGACGGGCGGATGAGCCGCGCCGCAGGCGCCTATTGCGTCCTCGACGATGGGAGGCTGGTGTTGTACCTGGAGCGCGGTGGCCGCTCGCTGCTGACAAACGGCGAGGTGCAGCTTGCCCATCTGCAAGCGTTGATCGCGCTGGCGACGAGCGCGGGCAAGGTCGAGCTGCAGAAGGTGGACGGCTTGCCGGTGATGGAATCGCCGTTCAAGAACCCGCTTCGGGAGGCGGGATTCTCGGCGACCCACCGCAGCCTGGTCGCGTACGGTGGTAGAACGTAGGACAGCAGGAGGTAATCACATGCTGAAGATCAAGCGAGTCGGCACGGCGATCCCGGCCCAGGACATCAAAAGGGCCCGCGCCTTTTACGAGCAGAAGCTGGGACTGAAGCCGTCCCAGGAGACGCCCGATGGCGGCGCGATGTACATGGTCGGCGAGACGGGTTTCTTCGTCTTTCTGAGCGCGGGCAAGGCGTCAGGCACGCACACCCAGATGGCGCTCGACGTGGACGACGTCGAGGAGACGGCCCGCGAGCTGAAGAGCAGAGGCGTCAAGCTCGAGGAGTACGACATGCCCGACTTCAAGACCCGCGACGGAATCACGGATATGCCCGACGGCAGCAAGGGCGCGTGGTTCAAGGACACGGAGGGCAACCTGATCGCGCTCGGGTCGCTGGTCCCGGCCGAAACGCGCAGCTAGCAAGCCCGCGCGTCTGCGGACCATGTTGGCCGCCGGTACGATTACTCCCTCGTCGGGGAGTGGCGTAGCCCGGAAGCGCACCTGGCTGGGGGCCAGGGGGTCGCGGGTTCAAATCCCGCCTCCCCGACCAGTGCAAGACCAAAATCGACCGACGAGAACCAATGCCTCGAGTGGCACGGCGTCACAGCCCCGATCAGTCCTGTCGAGAAAAAACTGCGGTTCGTCGTCGACCTCGGGCTGACGGCCGCGCAGGCCCTCGAGGCATGCGGGCGGCGAGGGCTGGTGATCCAGAGCGAACGCGAGCTCGCCGGGCGCCCCGGCAGCCGGCACTGGCACCTTCGGGTGTCCGGCCGACGCGGCACTCTGGAGCTGAACGCGTGGCGGGGCAGGGTCTGGGCCAAGGTTCACCCTCTGCGCGATGGCGGCTGGGCGACGGAGTTCGCGCGCGAGTTGTCGGCCGTCCGCGGCAAATGAGGGCGAACCCTGGCTCGCTCAGGACAAGCTGCCGGCCGACCGCATAAAACCGAGCCGCCGATCCAGGAGGCTCTCGTACTCGGCTGGTCCGCGGCGGTAGGCCCGGTATGCGGTGACCAGGGGGAGGTAGCCCGATGCGGTGAGCTTGGCGTACGAGACCGCACCTCGATTCCGGCGTTCGTGCCGGCCCGTCACCGCGAACCGCAGCTGCTCCTGCACCACTGTGTCCAGCCGCCGCAGCGTGACGTCCGCATCGATCAGCGGGAAAAACCACGTCGACCACGTGAACCGAGAGACGTCGACCCCCACGCCGTAAAGCTTCCGGTTCAACCGCCGGATCACGTAGCGCGTGGCGTCCGGCCGGCCGCGCGCCCGCCGAGCCAGCCGCCGCGCGCGGTGGCGCATCTTGTCCACCGTCGTCGAGGCAAGGTCGATCCGCCCGCGCTCGTGACGCAGGCCGAGAAACTCCCACGCCTCACCGGGGGCGCTCACTCGCGTCTTTCGCGGGTTGATCTCGAGGCCGAGCTCACCCAGCCGCCCCTCCAGCGCACCGCCATGCGAATCAATCTCCGAAGGCGTGCCGAAGACGATCAGGTCGTCGGCGTAGCGCAGGTACGCAATCGCCGCCGCCTCGAACATGTCGTCCAGCGGGCGCAGATAGAGATTGGCGAGCAGCGGCGCGAGAGGCGTGCCCGCGAGCACGCCCTTGCGCGAATCCGCCACGACGTTGCCCTCGACCACCACGGTCGGCTCGAGCAGCATCTCGCGCAGCAGCTTCAGCAGTGGCGCGTCGTTCGCAAGCTCCCGCGGGAGCGATTGGAGCAGCCGGTCCGCGGGGATGCTCGCGAAGTACTCACGCACGTCAAGGTGCAAGCAGGACATCGAATCGAGCCCGGCGATCGAGCGCAGCGCCGCGTACGCGGTGCGCACTCCCCGCCCGCGCTGGAACGAGTGGCACAGCGGCGAGTGGAGATGTGCGAAAGGCTGAAGCGCGACGTTCAGCCCTTTCATGAACAGCTCCTCGCGCGGCGGAAAGATGTAGATGGTCTTCTTGCGGCCGCCGGAACGGTTGATCAGGTAGCGGCTCGGCGGGCTCAACGCAAAGGCGCCGGCGCGATACGCGGCGCCCGCCTCCGCCATCGCCCCTGACGCGAGCAGCTCGCGGTACGCGCGCAGCTTGCGCGGCCGGGAGGCGGGTCGTTCGGCGATCCGTTCCACCAGCGCCTCCCAGAAGGCCGGCGCTTCGACCGCCGCCGCCGTGAAGGAAGAAGTCATGAGCAAGGGAGAGGCCGCTTAAACGGCCGTTGTAAACGGCGTAACGCAGGCGTACCGCACGCGCCCACCCTCACAGGCCTCCGTTGCATGTGGCTGGTCCGCACCGAGGGTGTCCCTGACGGGGACAGCTCCCTTGCTCGCGGCCATTATCCACGGGTAGCATCTGCTCGAATCGTGCCGGGGAAAAGGGGACCGACCAAGCTCCAGCAGCTGCGCGACCAGATCAGGCCAGCTCAGTCTCTCGACGAGGTCGAGCGCATCGCCAGGTCGATCGGCGCGTGGGAGGACCGCTTCGCCGCCAGGCCCGCGGCCGAGATGCTGATCGAGCAGGGAGCGCCCGGCGCCGAGGTGATGAAGAAGGCGATCGGCCACATGCCCTTCACTGGCACAGACCAGCGGGCCGAGATCCTGCGCGAGGCGTGCCGGTCGGCGATGACCAGGGACGGCATACCTCCCGAAGTCGAGCGACTGGCCCGCGCCTTCTACGAGAAAGGTCGGAGACGGGGGCACGCGCCCGAAACCTCCGCTCCAGCGGCCGTGACGACCGGCGGCATGTACGCCTACGCGCCCATCCAGCCCACGGGCAGCCTCGACATCTTCAGCGCGATCGCGAAGGCGCTGCGGCGGCTGTTCGGACGCTAGGCGACGGCGCGGCCGAACTGTCGCGCGCCGATCACCACCGCCACGACCGAAAGCACGACCAGGATGGCGACCCCCTTGGCCACGCTCAGGTCGGTGAGGTTGTCGTTGAAGATGTGCCGCGCTGCGTCGACCGCGTAGAGCAGCGGGTTGACGGCCGCGATGTTCTGCAGCCACTGCGGCGCGATGCTCATGGGCAGGAGCACCCCCGACAAAAGCAAGATCGGCAGCGCCGACGTGAAGACGATCGGCGCGTAGCTGTCCTCGCTCTTCACCGCCAGCGCGACGGCGTAGCCGATCGACGCCGTCAGCAGGCCGATCAATCCGATCAGGAGCAGCACCACGACGACGCCGATCGGGTGGATGCTCAGCCCGAACGGCAGCGCGATCAGGATCAGGATCAGCGACTGCAGGACGATCGAGAACATGTCGCGCAGCGCCCGGCCGAAAAGCAGCGCGACGCGGCTCACCGGCGTGACGCGCAACCTCTCGATCACGCCCATCCGCAGCTCCGCGATCAGGCTGAAGCCCACGCCCGCCGCGCCGAACATTCCGAGCTGGACGAGCAACCCGGGGACGAAGACGTTGTACGCGCCGCCTGGCGGGAATCCGCGAGTCCTGGCGAGCGGCACGAGCAGTGGAGCAAACAGCACCAGGTAGAGCACCGGCTGCAGGACGCCGAGCGCGACCCACACCGGGTTGCGGATGAAGATGCCGAAGTAGCGACCGAAGATGAGCCAGGTGTCGCGGAGCAGCTTCATGCCGCGGCCTCCCGCAGCGACCGCCCGGTCTTGCGCAGGAACACGTCGTCGAGGCTCGGCCGGTGCAGCTCGACTGTCAACAGCTGCAGGCCGGCGCCGTCGAGCAGACGCAGGATGGCCGGCATGGCGACCTCGCCCCGGTCCACATAGAGGTGGACGGAGCCGTCTTCGACGCCCGACTCGCGGACGAAGTCCTGGTCCTTGACCAGGTCGAGGGCGCGCTGGGGATCTATCCCCGCCACGCTGAACGTGACCACGTCGCCCGCGATCGCGCGCTTGAGCTCCTCGGGCGTGCCTTCGGCGACCATCTTGCCGTAGTCGATGATCGCGACGCGGTCGCACAGCGCGTCGGCCTCGTCGAGGTAGTGGGTCGTCAGAAAGACCGTCGTCCCGCGGTCGTGCATCTTGCGCACCTCTTCCCAGACGCGCGCGCGGCTCTGCGGGTCGAGGCCGGTCGTGGGCTCGTCCAGGAACAGCAGCTCGGGGTCGTGGACCAGTCCGAGCCCGATGTCCAGGCGGCGTTTCTGCCCTCCGGAGTAAGTCCCCACCTTGCGGTCGGCGGCGCCGTCGAGCTCGAGCATCTCGATCAGCTCCGCCGCGCGTTTCTGCGCTGCCTCCGTGGACATCCCATACAGCCGACCCTGGAAGACCAGCTCGGTTCGGCCGGTGATCTCCCGGTCGGCACCTCCCGCCTGGCCGACGTAGCCGATCCGCTCCCGGATCTTGCCCGGCTGCGTGGCCAGGTCACAGCCCGCGACCCGGGCGGTGCCGCCGCTCGGCGCGAGCAGCGTCGCCAGCATGCGCAGCGTCGTGGTCTTGCCGGCGCCGTTCGGACCAAGAAAGCCGAAGATCTCGCCGCGAACGACGCTCAGGTCGACGCCCACGACCGCCTCGACCGTCCGGTTGCGCGCCTTGAACACGCGGCGCAGACCGCGTGTTTCGATCACCGCCTCAGGACGTGGCCCTTCCATCGGAGGAGATTCTCGCGGAAGGGCCTTTCACGCCGCCGGTCAGCATCGTCCAGAACGCCTCCTGCGCCGGGCCACCCTGGGCGTTTCGGCGAACGATGCTGATCATGCGCACGATCGGCGGCACCGGCAGGCTCTTCAAGATCCCGAGCCTTATGTCCTGGACGACCGCGCGCTTGGGCAGCGCGGCCCAGCCGAGGCCCGCGATTGTGGCCGCCCTCACGTACTCCGGGTGGCCCAGCACCATCTTCTCCACCCGCTCGTAGGAGTCGCCGAGCATCTGGCGGACGTTGCGCTCGGCCGAGAACTCCGGGCCGCGCAGGACGTAGCGGTGACGGGCAAGCTCGCTGGGGGTGACACGCTTCAGGTGGGACAGAGGATGGTCGCGGTGCGCCACCAGCAGGAGCTCGTCGGGCGAGAGGTCGTATGAGAGCAGCGCGGGGTCGGGCTCACCCTCGATCAGGGCGCAGTCGAGCGAGCCGGCAAGCACGCGGCGGTTGAGCTCTGCGGTCCCCGCGACCGCGACCTCGAGCTTCACCGACGGGTGCTTGCGCGTGAACTCCGCCAGGTGCGGTGGCAGGTAGTAGGTGGCGCAGGTCGGGCTCGCGCCGACGTGCAGGGAACCGGCCTCGAGCTCCTTGATCGCTCTCGCCGTGTCATCCATGACCTGGACCGCGCGCAGCGCGCCGCGGCAGGTCTCGGCCAGTGTGTGCCCGGCGTCCGTGAGGCGGACGCGGCGACCGTCACGCTCGAGCAGCTGCAGGCCGAGCGCCTTCTCGAAATGCCGGATCTGCTGGGTGACGGCGGCCTGGGTCAGGAAGAGGTTGGCCGCCGCGCGGGAGATGTGCTCGGTCTCGGCGACCTCGACGAAGGAGCGGATCTGCTCGAGGCTGAAAGCCGGGTGGCGCACGCCGACATATTAGGTGGGCTTATGGAAACTATCACAAGTTGTTGACGGAGAAATACTTAATGAAACGTGAACCCCACCGTTATACCGCTACGTTTCCACAAGGAACAACACACGCAACTGGATACTCGGAAAAGGAGGTGGGCAGAGAGGTGGGAACCGGGGTGGGCCGCGAACAGAGCGGCCAGGGAATGGTGGAGTACGCCTTGATTCTGGTCCTGGTGTCGATCGTCGTCATCGTGATTCTTTTGACCATGGGCAACCAGATCCTGAACGTCTTCTCCAACGTGGTCGCCGCGCTGGGCGCCTGACGCTCGCTCCAGGCTGGGGCATAGTTAGCCCATGCCCCAGCCCTGGTGGCGCAGCGCTGTCTTCTACCAGGTCTACGTCCGCAGCTTCGCCGACTCCGACGACGACGGCATCGGCGACCTGCCCGGGATAACCAGCCACCTCGAGCACGTTCGCGACCTCGGCGCGGACGCGATCTGGATCACCCCGTTCTATCCCTCTCCACAGAAGGACCACGGCTACGACGTCAGCGATTACTTCGAGGTCAATCCGGAGTACGGCACCCTCGACGACTTCGACGGCCTGCTCGAGCGCGCCCACGAGCTACGCCTGAAGGTCCTGGTCGACATCGTGCCGAACCACACGTCCGACCAGCACGATTGGTTCCGGGCCGCCGTGTCGGCGCCGGACAACTCCTTCCGCGAGCGCTATCACTTCGCCGACCCGAAGCCCGACGGTGCGCCGCCCAACAACTGGACCTCGTCGTTCGGCGGGCCGGCGTGGTCGCCGGAGCCCGCCGGCAAGCAGTGGTACCTGCACCTGTTCGCTCCGGAGCAGCCTGACCTGAACTGGTGGAACCCCGCCGTGCCCAAAGAGTTCGAGCGCATCCTGGAGTTCTGGCTCGACCGCAGCGCCGACGGTTTTCGGATCGACGTCGCGGCGGCGCTCTTCAAGCGCCGAGACCTGGAGGACCGGCCGTTCCTGATCGATCCGATCACCGGGCTCCCGAAGTTCGACTCCGACTTCGCGATCGTCGACCAGCCCCAGCTCCACGACGTCTACCGGCGCTGGCGGCAGATCGCCAACGGCTACGAGCCCGCGCGGGTGCTGGTCGGGGAGATCTTCGATCCGCGCCGGCACGCGAAGTACATCGTCCCCGACCAGCTGCACATGGCTTTTGCCCTCATCCATCAGCGGTGGGACGCCGGGCTGTGGCGCCGCTCGATCGAGAACAGCCGGCGCGCGCTGCAGGGACCCGGCGCCGGCCCGACCTGGACGCTGGCCAACCACGACGTCGTCCGCCCCGTCACCCGGCTGGGGGGCGGCTCACTCGGCCGGTGCCGCGCGCGGGCGGCGCTCCTGCTGCTGCTCGGCCTGCCGGGGCAGGTCTTCCTGTACCAGGGCGAGGAGCTCGGCCTGGAGGAGGCGGACATGCCGGACAGCGCGCGGCAGGATCCGATCTTCTTGCGCACGGAAGGCCGGTTGAAAGGGCGCGACGGCTGCCGCGTGCCGCTGCCCTGGCGCCGTGGCCGGCCGAACGCCGGTTTCTCCAACGCGAACCCGTGGCTGCCCATGCCGGCGGGCTGGGACCAGTTCGCCGTCGAAGCTCAGGCGGGCGCAGGCGATTCGACGCTCGCCCACTTTCGCCGTGCCCTGGCGGCGCGGAGGCGCCTGTGGAACCGGCTTCCGGAACGGGTCGACTGGCTCCACACGCCCGACGGCGTGCTGGCCTACGCCCGCGGGCCGCTGGTCGTGGCCTGCAACTTCCTCAGCCGGCCGGCCCGGTTGCGGCTCCAGGGCAGGCTCGAGGCTGCCAGCGAGCCGCTGGTGGCCGAAAAAACGGGGATCTTGCATCTCCCGCCGAACTCCGCCGCGTGGCTACTTCGGGTAGCCAGGCCACGACAGGCCGACGGCCGGGAAGCCTTGACCAGCGCCTGACCAAGGCCTGGCGGGTAAGGCGGTAAAGTTCGGACGTGGCTGTCGGAGCCCACCCCGAGCCGGAGTCGCAGCCCGTCCTCGCCCCGGTCAGTTCCCGCTACATCAACCGCGAGCTTTCCAGGCTCGATTTCGATGAGCGGGTGCTGGCGATGGCCGAGGATCGGAAGCTGCCTTTGCTGGAGCGCGTCCGCTTCCTCGCCATCTTCAGCCAGAACCTCGACGACTTCTTCCAGGTCCGCGTCGCGGGACTGAAGGAGCAGGTGCTCGCCGCGGTGGCGGTGTCGTCGCCCGACGGGATGTCGCCGGTCGAGCAGCTGAAGGCGATCCGCACCCGCGTCGAAGGCCTCATCCATCGCCAGGTCGGCCTCTACACACATGAGGTCGTGCCCGCGCTCGCGCAGGCGGGGATCGCGATCGTCCGCGGCGAAGAGGTGAGCAGGCGCGAGCTCACGCAGCTGCACACCGTGTTCCGCGAGCAGATCTTCCCCGTGCTGACGCCTCTGGCCGTCGACCCCGGCCATCCCTTCCCCTACATCTCGCACCTCTCGCTGAACCTGGCGGTCCGCGTGCGCGATCCGCGGCGCCGGCAGGTCAAATTCGCTCGCGTGAAGGTTCCGCCGGTGCTGCCGCGATTCACACCGCTGGAAGGCGACCGGTATGTCCCCCTCGAAGACGTGATCGCGCTGCATCTTCCGCTGCTGTTCCCCGGCATGGAGATCGTGTCCCATCACCCGTTCCGGGTCACGCGCGACGGCGATCTCGACGACGTCGACAGCGACGCCGAAGACCTGCTCGCCGCGATCCAGACCGAGCTTCGCCGGCGACGCCGGCACGCGCGCGTCGTGCGCCTCGAGGTGGATCCGGGCATGTCGGCCGAGGTCCTCGACCTGTTGACCCGCGAGCTCGAGCTGCAGCCCGCGGACGTCTATCAGCTCGACGGCCTTCTCGACATGGGCAGCCTTTCGGTCCTGACCCAGCTCGACCGGCCCGACCTCAAAGAAGAGACGTGGACCCCAACCACGCAGCCGCGTCTGCGGGGCATCGGTGCCGAGGCGCCGGACCTCTTCGCGGTGCTGCGCGGCGGCGACGTCCTAGCGCACCACCCGTACGACTCGTTCGCCACCTCGGTCGAGGCGCTGATCGACCAGGCCGCGAGCGACCCGGACGTGCTCGCCATCAAGCAGACGCTGTACCGCACCTCCGGACCTGCGAACCCCATCGTCCGTGCGCTCATCCGCGCGGCCGAGCGCGGCAAGCAGGTCGTGGCCCTGGTCGAGATCAAGGCGCGCGGCGACGAGCAGGCGAACATCGGCTGGGCGAGGGCTCTCGAGGAGGCGAACGTGCACGTCGTGTATGGGTTGCTCGGCCTCAAGACGCACGCCAAGGTCACGCTCGTGGTGAGGCGCGAGGGCGGGCACATCCAGCACTACCTGCACGTGGGCACGGGCAACTACAACCCGAACACCGCGCGCGGCTACGAGGACGTGAGCCTGCTGTCCGCGGACTCAGATCTTGGCGCCGACGTCACGGAGCTGTTCAACCTGCTGACCGGGTACAGCCGGCAGAGTCACTACCGCAAGCTGCTCGTCGCGCCGACCAACCTGCGCACGGGCATCGCGCAGCTCATCGTGCGGGAGGCGGTGGTCGGCGGCCGGATCATCATCAAGGTCAACAACCTGATCGACCAGGAGATCATCGACGCGCTCTACACGGCGTCGCAGTCCGGTGCGCATATCGACCTCCTCGTGCGCAGCATGTGCTCGCTTCGGCCGGGCGTGCCCGGGCTGTCGGAGCGGATCCGCGTGCGCTCGATCGTCGGCCAGTTCCTCGAGCACTCCCGCGTCTTCATGTTCGGCAACGGCGGGCGGCCCGAGTACTACCTCGGTTCGTCTGACCTGATGCCGCGCAACCTCGATCGCCGCGTCGAGGCCGTCGTCCCGGTGACCGATCCCCGGCTGCGCCACCGCCTGCAAGAGATCCTCGACATCTCCCTCGCGGACGACATGCTGGCGTGGGAGCTGGGTCCCGACGGGTCGTGGCGCCGAGTCCCGACGGTGCGCGGCCTGAACTCGCACAACCGTTTCAAAGAGCTGGCGCTCGAGAGCGCTCACGGCGACGGGGTGAGCCACATCACGAATGCGTGACAGCCCCACGAATTCGGAGCCTTCGGCTGTGAATTCGCGGGGATCCCAGTGAAAGAGCGTGAGGTGAAGCTCGGGGCCGGCCCCGCGTTCCACCTCCCTGAGCTTGCCGGAGTCGTCGACGGCATCACCGCAGACGCGCCCGAGACGGTCCGCCTGGAGACGGTCTACTACGACACGCCCGACCTGCGCCTGGCGCGCTGGGGGGTGTCGCTGCGCAGGCGTGCGCGTGAGGGCTGGACGCTGAAGCTCGCACCATCGAAGTCGGGCGCGCTGCTCGAACGTGAAGAGCTGACGTTCGAGGGCGGCGGCACCAAGCCGCCGCAAGGCGCGCTCGAGGTGGTGCGCGCGTACGTGCGCAACTCCGAGCTCGTGCCGGTCGCCCGCCTGTCGACAGTGCGCAAGCGGGTCCGCCTCAACGACGCCGCCGGCCTACGCGTGGCCGAGGTGGTCGACGACGAGGTGTCGGTCCGCGACGGCCGGCGAGTGGCGGCTCGGTTCCGCGAGATCGAGGTCGAGGTCACCGGCAGCAACGGGTCGGACAGGGTCATCGACCCACTCGTGACGCGGCTGCGCGGGGCGGGCGCCGGCGCGCCGGATCTCACGCCGAAGCACATCCGCGCCATCGGCCCGCGCGCGGTGGAGCCGCCGGAGGTCGCGCCGCAGCCGCTGATCCCGGGGGTTGCGTCGGCGCGCGACGTGATCAAGAACGCGCTCGCCGAGTCCGTCGCCAACCTGCTCCACCACGACCCTCTCATGCGCACCGGCCGCGACCCCGAAGCGGTGCACCAGGCGCGCGTGGCCACGCGCAAGCTGCGCTCCAACCTGCGCACGGTCGGGTCGCTGCTGGACCCGGAATGGAC
>WNGH01001553.1_pt1 | contig 34327 bp, 30 predicted proteins | sample 5400631 | NCBI WGS metagenome assembly WNGH01 (sample SAMN13153373, study PRJNA577476) | soil metagenome | isolation source: 115 cm soil or saprolite under Garry oak tree replicate 1 | place: USA:California | collected 2016-06-15
TGCCGCCTCGCCCGTTCATCGAGGACCGATGCCAGCGATTTGTACTTCGATTCGATCCGCTCTATCGCGGTTGCAATCTGCATACCGCTTTAAATCACATCTTGCAGACTTTATCAAGTTATTCTTGCGCGACGCCTTAGCGGAGCAATCGTCCATGGTCGCCTGGCCGGTATCGAGCCGGTCGGAAGAGGCCGGACCAAGCTCGTGGTTCACGCCGGCTGCATTGTCCGTGCTCTCAGCGGCGGGACAATAGTCCGTACAGACTAATCGCTTTTTCCGCACGGCGACTAATCGCGGCCCTTCGCCGTCCCGGCGCAGTGACCCCATGGACGCTACCGCGGATTACCCATATGGCATGCCTGGTGGCGACGCGCCGCCGTCGAATTCCGGCCGCCCGTCAGCGAGCCGCCGACCCGTTCCGGGCCGCTTGAAGCTTAGGATCGACGCCGCCCCCGACCCGGCGGGCGGCGCTTCACCCGTCGCGCTTACTCGACGCTTTCGCCGTGCAGGGAAACATCGAGCCCCTGGCGTTCGTCGTCCTCGCTGACGCGCAGGCCGATGGCGATGTCGATCACCTTGAGGATGACGAAGCTGGCGATGAAGCCGTAGATCAGCGTCGAGGCGACGCCGATGCCCTGGGTCACGATGCTTCCGGCCATCCCCCCATCGATGTCGGTGCTGGCGAACACGCCGGTGAGCAGGGCGCCGATGATGCCGCCGATACAGTGCACGCCGAACGCATCCAGGGAATCGTCGTAACCGAGCATGCGCTTTACGCTGGTCGAAGCAAAGAAGCAACCGACTCCGGCGGCGGCGCCGATGATGACCGACGGCGTCGGCGCCACGAAGCCCGACGCGGGCGTGATCGCGACCAGCCCGGCCACCGCCCCCGAAGCGATCCCGAGCACGCTGGGCTTACCCTTGACCAGCCATTCCGCGAACATCCAGGCGAGCGCCGCCGCCGCCGTTGCAATCTGGGTCACCGCCATGGCCATGCCGGCACGCCCGTCGGCGGCCACGGCGGATCCGGCATTGAATCCGAACCAGCCGACCCAGAGCAGCGAGGCGCCGATTACCGTCAGCGTCAGATTGTGCGGCGGCATCGGCTCGCGGTTGTGGCCGACGCGCTTGCCGAGCACCAGCGCCGCGGCCAGGGCGGCGATGCCGGCATTGATATGCACCACCGTGCCGCCGGCAAAGTCCAGCACCCCCCGGCTGGCCAGCCAGCCGCTCGGTTCCCAGACCCAGTGCGCGATCGGCGCATAGACCAGGATCGACCACAGGCCCATGAACCAGAGCATCGCCGAGAACTTCATCCGTTCGGCAAACGCTCCGCAGATCAGGGCCGGCGTGATGATCGCGAAGGTGAGCTGGAACATCGCATAGACGCTCTCCGGAATCGTCACGCCCAGGTGACTCACCGACACCTTGCCGACGACGGCGGCCACGGCCGGACTGTCCTTGGTCGCCACCACCGCCGCAACATCCTTGACGTAGGTCACCCCGTCGAGGAACAGACGGCTGAAGCCGCCCAGATACGGCGTGCTGCCCGGCGTAAACGCCAGGCTGTAGCCGAGCGCCCACCAGAGGATCGTCACCAGGCACGTAATGGCGAAGCTCTGCATGAGGGTCGCGAGCACATTCTTCTTGCGCACCATGCCGCCGTAAAAAAGGGCCAGACCGGGTATGGTCATCATCAGCACCAGCGCGGTCGAGGCGAGCATCCAGGCCGTGTCGCCGGAATTGATCTGCGCGTTGCCGATCACGGAGGGCTCGGTGGCCGAGGGCGCCGGCGGCGCCGGCGGGGCGGCCGCCTGATCCGCGGCAGGCGGGGCGGCCGGGCTGGCCGCAGCGGCCGGCGCGGCGGCGGGGACGGCCGCCTGATCGGCAGCCGCGGGCGCCGTCTTGGCCTCCGCGCCGGGGGCGGCGGCCGGCGCCGGCTGAGCATCGGCGAGAGCCGCCGTTGAAAGGACGACTACGAATGTGGCGATGAGAGGGTGCAGGATCTTGTTCAATTTTTCCTCCTCAAAGTGCGTCGATACCGGTTTCACCCGTCCTGATGCGTATGGCCTCCTGAAGATCGGTGACGAAGATCTTGCCGTCGCCGATCTGGGTCGTGCGGGCGGCCTGGACGATCGCCTCGACGACGGGCTCGAGCCGATCTTCCGCCACCGCCACCTCGATCTTCACCTTGGGAATGAAGTCGACCTTGTATTCCGCGCCGCGGTACAGCTCGGTGTGGCCTTTTTGACGGCCGAAACCCTTGACCTCGGTGACGGTGATGCCCGTCGCGCCGACCGCTGACAGGGCGTCGCGGACGTCGTCCAGCTTGAACGGTTTAACGATTGCGGTAATCAGTTTCATGATGGTTGCTCCGGCTCGAAATGGGTAAGCGGGTCAGACTTCGACACGAGGGAGAGGCAGGCGCCCCGCTGCCATCGGCGAGGGGATGAAGCGCAGCGGGCCGCGGCACCGAGATGCCAATAGCATACCACGGCCGTGTCCCGGCCGGCATCGCGACATACGGAACCGCGCCCGGCGCGCGGTCGGGTTCATCGAGGCGGGATCCACAGCGCCGATCGCGAGATCGTCTGGACACGGTGGCTGCCATTCCGAGTGAACGGTGGAAACGGACCGAGCCGCTTCCTTGCCCAAGACAACTTTGCGTTGTCTCACTTAGGACGCTAACAATTTGCGTGCCAGATGCAGGATCGCTTAACCACGCGGAAGCCGGCCGATCACCGAGCGCCACCCGGGCAAAACGCTCACCAGAATCGTGCGTACGGTTCCCCGGATGCACCGTCCCGAGGCATTACCGCGGCGCGGTGCGTCGGCGCATGGACCCCCCAGCGGCACGGCACACCCGCCGACTGCCGAGCGATCGCGAATGCTCGCCGCCCCGGATCAGCGCTCCCCCGTGGAAGACATACCACGGCTTGACGCGGCGAGCGCAGATTTCGCGGCGCCGCTTCGCGCCGGCGCCGAGAGCATTCCCCGGAGCAGCACCGCACGGCCTTGCCGCCCCGCGTCCGGCCGCGAAAAGCCTGGCGGCCGGACGCTCGGGCCGGACTAAGGTCCCGCGACGAGCAGCGCTTGCCGGCCCTTACCTTCCGGGCGCCGGCTGAGGTGCGGACTTCTTCCAGGCGTCGAGTGTCCCGATATGGGCGTACCAGCGATTGATGTTTTCGAACGGGCTCAAGGGGAACTTGCACGACTGCGCATAATGCAGCGGCGCGGCGAGCGCGAAATCGACCACCGACAGTTCCTTGCCCAAGACATGGGTGCGATCGGCCAAGTGCGCGTCGAGCACCGTCGCCGCCTTGGTGAATCTTTCCTCGCCCTCCTTGACCCGGACGGGATCTGCCGGCAAGTCCGAGAAGAACCGTTTCACCAGATGCTCGTACAACAGTATCGAGCAGGCCGCATCCCAGTCGGCAAGATCCCAGGCCAGCCACTGGGCTGCCAGGGCGCGGCCTTGTCCGTCGGCCGCCATCAACTGCCCCGGTTTCTTGTCGGCGAGGTATTGGATGATGGCATCGGATTCCCAGAGAGCGAAATCGCCGTCCTGCAACACCGGCATGCGCCCGTTCGGATTGAGTCGGAGCAGCTGTGGAGTCTTGTGCTCGCCCTTGGTCAGGTCGACGAAGACGGATTCGAACGGCAAATCGAGGTGATGGGCAACGGCCAAAACCTTGATCGATCGGGGCGACAGGGGAAAGACGTAGAGTTTCATGATCGGGCACCTTAGGGTGGGGTTGGAGGCCATCGCAACGATGGCGGTAGGGGGCGGCAAAAAGAACGGGGCCGGCGAACGACGTTGTCAGCTACGGTTGCTTCTTTCTAGGCAGGGCGGCGTGGTACGACGAGCTTGCCGACGGAAACCTGTACCGCCTCGCCGTTCTGGTTCAGCGTCGTCGTGCGTACCGTGATCAAGCCTTGATTGGGGCGTGACTGCGAGGCTCGCACCGCCAATATTTCGCTTTCGACGCGCAGTTCGTCCCCGGGTCGCACGGGCCGCGACCAGCGGAATTCATCGAATCCGGCGCCGATGATGCCGCCCGCCGGCCTAAGCTCGCTGTCGACCAGCAGCCGCATGCTGATCGCCGCCGTATGCCAGCCGCTCGCCGCCAGTCCGGCGAAGATCGATTGCTCGGCGGCGTTCTCGTCGAGATGGAAGGGCTGCGGATCGAATTCAGCGGCGAAAGCCTTGATCCGTGCCGCGTCGACCCGGATTCGATCAGGTCCGCCGAAGCGTTGTCCAACTGCAAAATCTTCGAGGAAGCGCTCGGTGGTGGTCATCGCAGCTCTCCAGCGGTGCAGCGCCTTAGCCCGGGGCAAAGCGCCTGCGTGCCTTACCCGCGCCTGCCAAGCCAGGCCCGCGGCTGGTGGCGGCAAAAAGCTTGGCTCGGCGGGCCGTTGGACATGCTTAGCTCCGGTTGCGGACGTGCTTGAGGCACGCTTCCTAAGCGTTGAGAGCCTTATGCCGCTGTCGGCCATGCAACAGCTGCACCGACCGGAAACGGGCTCAACACTTCCGAGTATAGGTGCTCCAGCTTCGCCGTGTCGGAGATCGCGATGCCGTACCTGATCGGCAGCGTCCGGGGCCGGGCACTGCTCGCGACGCGGAGGTGCCTGCTCACGGCCAACCGCCGATGACCGGCGCGCGCCGCGCACTTAGCGCCGTGCGCGGCCTTCGCCAGCCCGGCCCGGAATCAAGATCCAGGCGCAGGCTGCGCCGGCGGCGGCGAGCAGCGCGGCGATCAGCATGACGCTGCGGAAGCCGGCGACGAAGGACTCGTCGATGGCACGCCGCGCCGATGCGCGCTCGTTCTCCGGCAGATTCGCCGGCAATTCGATCGCCGCGAGCCGCTCGCGCTGCCCGTGCACCGCTGCGAGCAGCGCCGGCCCTGCGCCGCTCTGCGCCAGCCGCGCATCGAGCGCCTGATTGAAGACCGGCGTCAGGATGACGCCGAAGGCGGCGACGGCGAGCAGCGCCGCAACGCGCGAGGCCGCGTTGTTGATGCCCGAGGCGACGCCGGCGTGGGCGGTGTCGAGCGAATTCATCACGGTGGCGGTGAGCGGCGCGACGCTGAGCGACATGCCGAAGCCGAGCACCATCACCGCCGGGAAGAAGCCCGTCCAGTAGCCGGCGCCGGTCGACGGAAGGGCGAAGAGGGCGAACCCGACGGCCGCGATCACGGGGCCGAGCACCAGCGGCAGCCGGGCGCCGTAGCGGTCGATCAGGCCGCCCGACCAGCGCGACAGCGTGAACATCAGCAGGATGAAGGGCAGCAGCGCCGCGCCGGCGGCGGTCGCCGAGTAGCGCTGCACCTGGATCAGATTCAGCGGCAGGAAGAACAGTCCGCCGCCCAGCGCGGCGTAGAGTAGAAACGTCAGCAGGTTGGCGCCGCTGAAGGCGCGCGAGGCGAACAGCGACAGCGGAATCATCGGCGACGGCCGGTACGCCTCGGTCGCGACGAAGGCCGCCAGGGCGACGGCGCCGAAGCAAAAGCTGGCTTGGATCGGAGCACTCCCCCAGCCCCTGGCCGGCGCTTCGATCAACGCGTAGACGATGCCGGCGAGGCCGAGCGTGACGAGCAGGGCGCCGGGCCAATCGAGCCTGCCCTGGGCACCGCGATTCCTCGACTCGGGCACGCGCCATAGCGCCAGGCCGAGCACCACCGCGGCCAGCGGGACGTTGATGAAGAACACCGCGCGCCACGACAGGTGGTCGATCATCCAGCCGCCCAGCACGGGCCCGAGCGCGGCGGTGATCGCCGTCGCGCCGGACCAGGTGCCGATCGCCTTGCCGCGCGCACGCTCGTCGAACGCCGCGCTGATGATCGCCAGACTGCCCGGCACCAGCAGTGCGCCGCCGATTCCCTGCACCGCCCGCGCCGCGGTCAGCTCGCCCACTCCGGCGGCGAACCCGCACCCGGCGGAGGCCACGGCGAAGACCGCGACACCGAGCGTAAACACCCGGCGCCGGCCGAAGCGATCGCCGGCCGCACCGCCGACCAGCAGCAGGGCGGCCAGCATCAAGGCATACGCTTCGACCACCCACTGGACGTCGGCGATGCTCGCGGCGAGGTCGCGCTGCAGGGCCGGCAGCGCCACGTTGACCACGGTGCCGTCGATGAAGACCATGCTCGAGGCGAGGATGGTCGCCGCCAGCACCCACTTGCGCGCCGCCGCCTGGCACGGGGCGGCATCGCGCGCGCTGCGCATGACGCCCTCGTCGCAGGGAGGGTTGGCGAACATTGTCACAGCGCGGCGGGCCGCGCCCTTAGGTCGGCTCGGTCGCGCCGCGCCGAACGCGAACGCACCGCCATTGGTCCCGATCCGTCGGCTCGTCGCTCAGGGCCCGCGAACGAGGCCCGAGCATCGACCGCGCCATGGCAATGCTTTTGTCATCGACGCCGACGCTCCGCGCCCGACCCGTCGTGGCGGGCTCGCGACTCCAGATGGCATGTCCATGTCATTCGCTCAGGCTAGGCGAGGAGCGTCGCTTCGAGCGTGATGTTGGCCTTGAACAGCTTGGAAACCGGACAGCCGGCCTTGGCCATGCCGGTCAGCTTATCGAAGGTCGTCTGATCGGCCCCGGGGATCTTGGCCACCAGCTTGAGGTGTACCGCCGTGATGGCAAAGCCGCCCTCAAGCTGCTCCAGGGTGACCTGGGCCGAGGTCTCCATCTTCTCGGCGGTCAGCTTCGCCTCGCCGAGAATCAGCGACAAGGCCATGGTGAAGCAGCCGGCGTGGGCGGCCGCCAGCAGTTCCTCGGGATTGGTGCCGGGCAAGCCTTCGAAGCGGCTGGCGAAGCCATAGGGATAGGCTTTCAGGGCCCCGCTCTCGGTCGACAGCGCGCCCTTGCCGTCCTTGATTCCGCCCTGCCATTGCGCCGATCCGCGTCGATTGATCTTCATGACGTGCTCCTAAGAAAAGTGTCGCCGGTCAGTCCTCGTCCATTCAGCCGGATTTGGCATAGAGCCAGGTCCGGAACAGCCGGGTAAGCAGCGGGCCGGCCAGGTAAGTCATCGTCGGCACGACGAGTGCCGTGTTGGCGGCGATCTTCAGCACCGTCGGGGTGTCGATGGGCAGCGCCCAGCGCAGCAACTGGTCGTAGAGGAACACCAGGGGAAAGATGCCGAACCAGCTGACCAGGCTCATGCGTCCGCGCCGCGGCGTCTGCGGCGCCGCACTGGCGGGGAGGGTAAACCAGGCTTCCATGCCGGTGAGCACGGTCAGGCGCGCCGCACCCTGGGTGTAGCGGTCGGCGACCGTCAGCAATTGCGCCCGCTGCGCCGACTCTTCCCAGGCCCGCAGATGCTCGCAGGTATCGAAGCGGTACACCATGCGGAAGCCCGGCTGGTTCGGCAGCGCCGGCCGGGTGACGCTGACACCGAGGTGACCCGGAAAACGCGTCGCCGCGGCGATCAGATCCTTGATCGCCTGTTCCAGCCTGGCCTCCGTGCCCGGGAGCGGCACCCGATCGACGATCTTCGTGACCCCGCCCAACCCGGCCGTATCGTTCATGGCAGGCCCGTCCATCGGCTAGAACGCCCAGCACGAGCAGCCGGGCGTTCCCCACAGGGAGTGAGCGCCTGGTGCCGGGACATGGGCGTGTCGGTGGTCATGGGCCAGGCAGGCCAGAGCCTGTTCGACCGGACGGTGCTGATAGCCGCCATAAGCATTGACCGGCGACCAGCCCGGCGAGGCCTTGGGCAGTGGCGGCGCCAGGGCGCGGAAGGAATCGTCGCCGTGGACGATCCGGCCGCCGACCACCGTCAGCACTGCACTAAGCTCCTTGATGTCTTCATCGGCCACATTGAAGTAATCTCTGGACAGCACGGCCAGGTCGGCGAACTGGCCGACGCGGATCGCGCCCTTGCGTCCCGCGTCGTTGGAGAACCAGCTGCTGCCCTCGGTCCACAGCCTTAGGGCCGTTTCGCGATCGAGAATATTGCCGTTGTCATAGATCCGGTAGCCGCCGACGGTCTGGCCGGTCGTCAGCCAGTACAGCGACACCCAGGGGTTGTAGCTGGCGACGCGGGTCGCGTCGGTGCCGCCGCCGACCGGGATGCCGGCGTCGAGCATGCGCCGCAGCGGCGGCGTGTGGCCCGCCGCCGCGTGGCCGTAGCGTTCGGCAAAGTATTCGCCCTGGTAGGCCATGCGGTGCTGGATGGCGATGCCGCCGCCGAGCGCGCGGACCCGCTCGATGCTGCGCGGAGCGATGGTCTCGGCGTGATCGAAGAACCAGTGCAGGCCGGCGAAGGGAATCTCGCGGTCGACTTTCTCGAACACGGCCAGGGCCCGGGATATCGTTTCGTCATAGGTGGCGTGCAGCCTGAACGGCCAGCGGTTTTGTGCCAGGCGGCGCACCACCGCTTCAAGGTCGGCTTCCATGGCCGGCGCCAGATCCGGCCGCGGCTGGCGAAAGTCCTCGAAGTCGGCCGCCGCATAGACCAGCATCTCGCCGGCGCCGTTGTGCCGGTACATCGCGTCGCCCGCCAGCGGCGCCAGCATCTCGCCCCAGCGCTGGAAGTCGGCCAGCTCGCCGCCCGGCTTCTGGGTGAACAGGTTGTAGGCGATGCGCAGCGTCAGTTCCTTGTCGGCGGCGAGCTTCTCGATGATCCGGTAGTCCTCGGGATAGTTCTGGAAACCGCCGCCGGCGTCGATCACCGAGGTAAGGCCGAGCCGGTTCAGCTCGCGCATGAACAGGCGCGTCGAATTGATCTGATCCTCGGCGGCGAGCCGCGGACCGCGCGCCAGGGTCGCATAAAGGAGCATCGCGTTGGGCGAGGCGATCAGCAGGCCGGTCGGATGGCCGCGGGCGTCGCGCTCGATCGTGGCTTGCGGAAAATCGGGCGTTTCCTTAGTGTAGCCGACCGCCCGCAGGGCGGCGCCGTTGAGCAGCGCCCGGTCGTAGAGGTGGAGGATGAACACCGGCGTATCGGGGGCGATGCGGTTGATTTCGTCGAGCGTCGGCAGGCGCCGCTCGACGAACTGGTGGGCGCTGAAGCCGCCGACGACGCGCACCCACTGCGGTGCCGGCGTGCGCTCCACCTGGGCCTTGAGCATCGCCAGCGCATCGGCCAGCGAGCGCACGCCGTCCCAGCGCAGTTCGAGGTTGTAGTTGAGGCCGCCGCGGATCAGGTGTATGTGGCTGTCATGGAGGCCGGGAATGGCGCGACGCCCTTCGAGGTCGACGACCGTGGCGTCCGGACCGGCGCGCCGGCGTATCGTCTCGGTCGAGCCGACCGCGGCGAACACGCCGTCTTCGATCAGCACGGCGCTCGCCTCGGGAGCGGCGCGATCGAGGGTCGTGATGCGCCCGTTGACCAGCGCCAGGGACGGCGCAGCGGCGCTCATGCTCGCGTGCCGCGCTCAGGCCGCCAGGCGCGAGGCCGGCTGCTTATGCACCATCGTGTAGGCGTACTCGACGCCGCTGCCGTAGCCGCCGCTGTGCTGCTTGACGATGTCGATGGTGGCAGCGTAGGTTTCCTTGCGCGACCAGTCGCGTTGCAGTTCGAGCAGGTATTGCTGCCAGGTGAGGGGCACGGCGCCGGCCTGGATCATGCGCTGCACGGCCATGTTGTGCGCCGACGGCGAGGTGCCGCCGCAGGCGTCCTCGACGAAATAGACTTCGTAGCCGTCCTTGAGCGCTTCCAGCGCCGGCATGGTGATGCAGACCTCGGTCCACAACCCGGCCAGGACCAGCTTGGCGCGGCCCAGGCGCTTGGCTTCGGCGCGAATGCCGCTGTCATCCCAGGTGTTCATGCTCGAGCGCTCGTAGATTCTCGCCTTGGGCAGGACGGCGAGGAGCTCGGGAAAGATGTAGCCGCTGAAGCTCTCGGTTTCCACCGAGGTCAGGATGGTCGGAACATTGAATGCCTTGGCCGCCTTGGCGAGAGCCACGGCATTGTTCTTCAGCGACTGGCGGTCCTGGCTGGTCACGCCGAACAGCATCTGCGGCTGGTAGTCGATCAGCACCAGGGTGTTGTTGCTCGGGGTCAGCAGTTCATGCTTGGCTTCGGACATGGCGATTCCTTTCTCTAGGGGTAAGTAGCCGCGCTCGTTGACGTGGCTAAGGTGCTTCGTCGGGCAGATCGAATACCAGCAGTTCCGCCGCCTGCCCGTCGGACAGCGTCAGCGACGGCGCATCGGTCAGCTTGAGACCGTCTCCGGCAGTGAGCCGATTGCCGTTGGCGACGATGCGGCCGCGCGCCACATGGACGTAGGCGCGCCGTCGCGAATCCAGTTCGAGCACGGCCCGCTCGGCGCCATCGAACAGGCCGGCGTAGAGGCGCGCATCCTGGTGGATCTTGAGCGAGCCTGCGGCGCCATCGCCCGAGGCGACCAGGCGCAGGCGGCCGCGCTTTTCCTCGGCGGGAAAATACTTCTGCTCGTAGCTCGGGATGACACCGAACGCGTTCGGCTTGATCCAGATCTGCAGGAAGTGCACCGGCTGCGCCGCGGAAGGGTTGGTTTCGCTGTGCAGCACGCCGCGGCCGGCGCTCATCCGCTGCACTTCGCCGGGCCGGATGACGGAACCGTTGCCCATCGAATCCTTGTGGGCCAATTCCCCTTCCAGCACATAGGTAATGATCTCCATGTCGCGGTGGCCGTGCGTGCCGAAGCCGGTGCCGGGCGCGACGCGGTCCTCGTTGATGACGCGCAACGCGCCGAATTCGACATGTTCCGGATCGAGGTAGTCGGCGAAGGAAAAGCTATGGCGGGACGTCAACCAGCCGTGGTCTGCGTAACCCCGGTCTTCGCTGTGGCGAATGCTAAGCATGGCGTGGCTCCTTGGTTTGAATCCCAGACTAGACTAGGAATAGCGGAGAAAAAAGCTCAATTATTTGACGGTAATCATCCGGTTTCCTGATTGAACGACCGTGAAACTCCCGAAGACGTCTCTGGAACAGTGGGCCATCCTCGCCGCCGTCGTCGATGCCGGCGGCTATGCCCGGGCGGCGGCGGCGCTGCATCGCAGCCAGCCGGCGGTCAGCTATGCGGTGGCGCGCCTGCAGGAGGCGCTGGATGCGGAACTGCTGACCATCAAGGGGCGCAAGGCGGTACTGACGCCGCTGGGCGCCACCCTGCTGGGCCGGGCCCGCTCGCTGCTCAGGGATTGCGCGACGCTCGAGCGCCTGGCGGGCAGCCTCAGGGACGGCTGGGAGCCGGAACTCAAAATGGTCGTCGATCTCGCCTTTCCCCGCCAGCGTCTCCTCGCCATTTTCGGCGAGCTGAAGAAGACCTGTGCCAATACCCAGATCCAGTACGCGGCGGCGGTGCTCTCCGGCGCCGAGGAAGCCATCGTCGACGGCACCGCCGACATCGTCCTGACCACCCGGGTGCCGCCGGGATTCCTCGGCGACTGGCTGCTCGACATGCCCTTCATCGCCGCCGCCCGCCCGGACCACCGCCTGCACGAACTGGGCCGCGAACTGAGCGCCGACGACCTGGTCCAGCAGACCCAGGTGGTCATCCGCGATTCCGGCCTGCGCCAGCCGCGCGACGACGGCTGGGTCGGATCGAACGTGCGCTGGACGGTGTCCGGCCTGGACGCCGCCCTCGATGTGCTGCGCGCCGGCTTCGCCTACGGCTGGCTGCCCGAATACATGCTATCGTCATCACTGGCAGACGGCACGCTGCGCGCCCTGCCACTGACCGCCGGCGGCGTGCGCATGGTGTCGATCTACCTGGTCGTGGCGCGCCCCGATGCGGCCGGCCCGGCGGTCCGCACCGCCGTCGAATTATTCCAGCGGCATGCCGGCGTTGCCGCTGCCGTCGGCTGAATGCGGCGCGGCGTCGATCGGCTCCGGGCTTGCCTACGCCCGGTCATGCCATTGCGGAGCCTGCCCCGGACTCGATCCGGCGGCCGCGATCCAGGCTAAGCCCCGGAACGACGGTCTGCCCCGCCGAGCGCTTGCCGACCGGACTTCATCGACACTCAAGCCGATCGACGCGGCGCCCCGGCCCGGCTAAAGCCCGCCGATCCGCTTGGCGAACGAGGTCGCATAAGCCGGCGAACGGAACAGCAGGATCGGATCGTTGCTCGGGGCGATGCCGTCGGCCATCACCAGGGGATCGTAGTTGATCTTTTCGCATGCGGCGCCTTTCTGCGGCGTCGCCGAGGTAATGCTCAGCGTGCCGGCCTTGATCTGCTTGCGGCTCTCGGGCCACAGCACGGTCGGATCGTCCTCGGAGTCGCCCGGTTCGCCGATCGCCACCATCATGTCCCAGCGCAACGGTCCCTGGCGGGTCCGCTCGATCAGCGCCGCTTCGAGGAAATTCGCCGGCGAGGATTTCAGTTCCTCGTCGGACAGGCGCTTCTCGCCATCCTGCGGCACGAATCGCCAGCGTACCAGCGAGGCCTTGTTGTCCCGGTCGACGAACTTGAAGGTGTGGACGCCCCAGTAGGCGCTGTTGCCGTAGCTGCTCGGGGGGTTGTTGCTCGCCAGGTATTCGGCCTGCGCCCGGCTGTCCGGATGCGTCGCCCGGAACGCCTTGATCCGTTCCGGATCGGGCTTGCCCGTCGCCGGATCGGGCTTGATGGCGATCATCAGGTCGAGGAAGGTGCGCGGCTGCGTAGCGCCGAACATCGGCGTGTTCAGCATCGTCATATGCTGCACGCCGCCGCCGGGCAGCCTGAACTCCAGGGCCATGCCCCGGGGATTCTTGGTCGTGTCCGGCACCTTGGGATTGCCGCCGTTCAGCGAGAAGCGGGCGACGACCGGAATGGGCTTCCCGGAGAACAATCCCGAACGCGAAACCGCCGCCGCCGCCGGCAGCCCGACGAACTCGCCGGTCGCGCAAGTGCCCTTGATGTGATTGCGCCGCTCGCCGGGCGTGACGCCGAAGGCATCCTCGATGGCGGCGACCACTTGCGCGGCGCTCACCTCGGGCTGCGCCGCGATACCGAATGATTGCGCAAGCGCCAGCGCACCGGCGAGCAGCCACTGCTGCGAGTTGATTCTCTGCATGTTCGTTGCTCCTCTCGGAATCAATGCTAAAGGCATAGTCGCCGGCCTGTCGCGGTCAAAAGCTGATGGCGTCGCCCGGCTGCAGCGCGTGCACCTTGACGCTGCTCGCGCCAAGCGCACCGACATATTCGGCCGGCGTTCCCTTGAGCATGGGGAAGGTTCCGTAATGGATCGGGATCGCGTGCTTGGGCTTGAGCCAGGTCGATGTCGCATAAGCCGCATCATTAGGATTCATGACGAAGTGTCCGCCGATCGGAATCATGATCAGGTCCGGGCGATACAGTTCGCCGATGAGCTTCATGTCGCCGAACAGGCCGGTGTCGCCCATGTGATAAATCCTGAAGCCGTTTTCCAGTTCGATGATGAAGCCGACCGGTTCGCCGCCGACGTGCACTTCGTCCTTGCCCGTGGCGGGATTCTTCCAGGTGAACTCGGAGCTGTGCTCGGCGTGCACCATGGTGATCCTGATCTTGTCGCCGAGCGGCATGATCGTGCCGCCCTTGTTCATCCGCGGCACCAGTTCGGCGGGCAATACGCCAAGCGCCCGCAGCGACTCGTTGAGCCCGGCCGGTCCGATGATCGGCACCTTGAGCTTCCGGGCGATCTCGGGGGCGTCGCCGAGATGGTCGCCGTGGCCGTGGCTGACCAGGATCAGGTCGATCTTGCCGAGTTCGTCGAGGTTCTTCCACTTGGCCGGAGTCTTCGGATTCTGGGTCAGGAAGGGATCGATCAGGATCACCTTGCCCTCCAGCGAGGTAATGCGCGTCGCGGACTGGCCCAGCCACAGCACTTCGATCTTGTCGCCGGCGAATGCCGTGGCGGCGACGGCGCCCGAGGCGAGCATGAGCAGGTAACGGACAAGCTGACGCATCATGGCAACTCTCCTCTTGTTGGTGCCCGAATGGCGGCCCAGGCCGGACACGGCCTTGCCCGGTCCGGCCCGTGCTTCGTTAGACTGGTAGTCTAGATCATGCTGGCCGATCGGCGACCAGGCTCGGCGCCTCATTGCGGGTTCTGCCCTGACGGGCAGTCCCGCAACGACGGTCGTCCCCGCTGACGCGCGCCGAGCGAACTTCGCCGCTGTTTAGTTCTAGGAAACTCGTCCGCGCCGGACTTCAGGCCACAGTCGGTTGGCACCGATGCCCCGCCCGGGGCAGATCACTCGACCGTCAGGGTTCCTTTCATGTTCGGATGCAGGGTGCAGATGTAGCGATACTGTCCGGCCTTGCGCGCCACATACTTCCACGACCGATCGGGCCCGATGTCGTGCGAGTCGAAGACGCCCGCTGCCGTAACGGTGTGCGGGAAGGGGTCCTTATTGACCCAGCGCACCGTCTCGCCGCGCTTCACCGTCAGCGTCTCGGGCTCGAACTTGACCCCTTCGATGACGATGGTATGGCCGGCCGGCGGCCCGCCGGCCGCGGCGCAGAACAGCGGCCAGGCGCCGGCGAACGCCAGCGCGAGGCGGCGCCGCCAGCCTTGCCGCGGCCGGAGTTTCATGCGCCGCTCGCTCGCGATGGCTGCCATCTACTTGCCCAGCGTCGACTGGATCTGCTTGGCGTGATCGAGGTGGGCGACGAAAGCCGGCCGCACCTTGACCAGCAGCGCCTTCAGCTCTTCGTTCTTGGCACTGGGGACCAGGGTCTTGTCGATCGCGTCGAGCACTTGCTCATGGTAGGCGACCTCGTGGTCGACATAGGCCTTGTCGAATTCGGCGCCCTTCAGCGTCTTGAGGTGCTTGACGTTGTCCGCGCCGCCGGACTTGAGGCTCTGGCTGGTCGGATTGTCCTCCGGCGTGACCTTGAGCTTCTTGACCAGGGCAACCGCCTGCTTATTGACGCCGCTGTGGTCGGTGGCCATCTGCTTGCCGAAGGCCTTGACCTCCTTGTTGCTGCCTTTCGCCTGCGCCAGCTTGCCGGCGTCGATATCGACCTGATTGGCGGTGACCACAATGTGCGCGATCTGCGGGTCGGTGGGTCCGCCTTGGGCGAAGGCGCAGCTCGCGGCGAGAAGCAATGCGCTGGCAAAGCAAACTTTCGAAGAACTCATGGTTTATCTCCTTGGTCTTGGTGGTTGTTCGACAGTGAACGATGTCAGTTATAGCACAAAAACAATTTTAATGTGCTACAACTGTAAACACGCGGGAGAACACGGTCATGCCGGCCCCCTGCGGGACGTGACGATCGGCAAGCGTCACGGGGAGTGAACGCCAAACCTTGATGCGATGACACGGAGGATGCGATGAAACAATATCTGAAATACCTTGTGGCGGTCCCGGCGCTGGCGGCCTTGGCGGTCGGCGGTCTGAGGACGGCCGTGTCGCAGGATGCGCCGCAACCGGCCACGAAGCTCGACCGGCAGATCGACAAGCATGCCGAGCAGACGCTGGCCGAAGGACGGCAGATCTTTCGCTTCGACACCTTCGGCGACGAGGCCTTCTGGGGCGATACGCTGAGGCTCCACGATGCGATCAAGGGCGAGGCGCTCGGCGGAGTCGGTCCGGGCGTGAGTCCGGCGACCGCACTCGCCGTCGGGCTGAAGGTCGATGTGGACGCCCTGCCGGGAAATCTCGTCTCCGACTTGAGGCACGGGCGTGTCGATCTCAATGATCCGGCCGTCACCGTCGCCTTGTTGCGCCTCAACGCGGTGATCGGCGTGACCGGCTTCTTCGATGCGCGCGGCAACCTGAACTCGATCGGCATCCAATGCGCGCTCTGCCATACCGCCGTGGACAACTCGCTGGCCACGGGAATCGGCCATCGCCTCGACGGCTGGGCCAATCGCGACCTCAACGTCGGCGCGATCGTCAATCTGTCGCCGGACCTGAGCGCCGTGGCCGCGCTGCTGCAGGTCGACCAGGCGACCGTGCGCACGGTCGTCACCGCCTGGGGACCGGGCAAGTTCGACGCCGAGGTGTTCCTCGACGGCAAGGCCTTCCGCCCCGACGGCAAGACCGCCGCCACCCTGATTCCGCCGGCCTTCGGCCTGGCCGGCGTCAACCTCCACACCTGGACCGGCTGGGGCTCGGTGACCTACTGGAATGCCTTCGTCGCCAATCTGGAGATGCACGGCAAGGGGACCTTCTTCGATCCGCGCCTGGACGACCCGCTGCAGTTTCCCGTGGCCGCCCGCGCCGGCTTCGGTCACGTGACCAACGAAACCGATCTGATCAGCGCCAAATTGCCGGCACTGCATGACTACCAGCTGGCCCTTGCCGCCCCCGCCGCGCCGCAGGGCAGTTTCGATGTCGCCGCCGCGGCGCGCGGCAAGCAGGTCTTCGACACCAAGGCTAAGTGTGCAAGCTGCCATGTGGCGCCGACCTTTACCGAGCCGGGCTGGAACATGCATACCGCCCAGGAAATTGGCATCGACGACTTCCAGGCCAACCGAGCCCCGGACAAGCGCTACCGGACTTCGCCGCTGAAGGGACTGTGGTCGCACCAGAAGGGCGGCTTCTACCATGACGGACGCTTCGCCACGCTGAACGACGTGGTAGTCCATTACGACGCCACCTTCGGCCTGGGGCTGTCGCCCGGCCAACGCAGCGACCTCGTCGAATACCTCAAGTCGCTGTGAGGCGCGGCGGCGGCGTATGCCGATGTGATTACCGGCGACTCAGCTCGGGGGCTGTTGACGAGCTGGCTTGCCGGTAAATGACATTGGGTTATCTGATCGGCGACAAACCTCGGTACATCATTCCGCGGCCGCGAAGCGGAACCCGGATTCGGGAAAGACCTTCGAACGTCCCCTGGATTCCGGGTTCTGCCCTGACGGGCAGCCCCGGAATGACGGCCTTCCGTATTGATCGCTCGCCGACCGGACTTCGTCGCTGAGCAGGTCGGAGTGCGCGGATAGCCGGCATGATCGCCGACGCGCGCCGGTCCGCTGCCGCTCGGGGCCGCCCGGCGCCGCCGCGCCCGGGCCCAAATCCAGGTCTTCCCGGCCGGACCGGCAGCGCCGCGACAGGCGAAACCGCTATAATCCGCGCCTTGTCTGCGCCAACCCGCCCGAGGAAACCGCCATGCCCCGTCACGCCAATGTCATCCGCCTGGCCTGCGCCAGCCTCTTCGCCGCCGCCGCGCCACTGGCGCTCGCCATGGGCAGCCACCCGCCGGCCGACGACGAAGCCGTCGTCGCCCGTATCGCCCCCGTCGCCCGCCTCGAGCTGGCGGCGGCGCCGGCCGGTGCCGCCAAGGGCAAGCGCAGCGGCGAGGACATCTACAAGGCCGTCTGCGGCGCCTGCCACGCCACCGGCGCCGCCGGTGCCCCCAAGGTCGGCGACAAGGGACAATGGGCGCCGCGCCTCGGCGTCGGCCTCGACGGGCTGCTGAAATCGGCCATCGCCGGCAAGAACGCCATGCCGCCCAGAGGCGCCTCGGACGCCACCGACGCCGAACTGGCCCGCGCCATCGCCTTCATGGCCAACCAGTCGGGCGCCAGCTTCAAGGCACCCTAAGCGTCGCGCCCCATGGTACTAATGGCCGCAGAGGAATCTGTGGCCATTTTCTTTTTGCGCCGGCATTCGACACCGCCCACGACGACAGGCAGGCTGCGACCCTAAGCGCCCGGATCGACCGCCTGAAATCGCCCGGTCATGAACGGCCGGACACCGAGAAGCTCACCCGAGCTGCTCGGCAGTCCCTGCTTCAGCGAGCTGGCGGCCGGCTCATTCCCTGAAAAAAGTCGTTCCGGTCAGAACCGTCGAACTCGCCGCTGAGCATGCAGCAGTTCTTGAAACCGGCTGCCTGAGCCGCACGGGCACGGGTCGTTGCGACCGAGCTTCTCCAGCAACTCCTTGTTGCCCCGCACCACCCGGTAGCCGCGCTTGACGCGCGACTCGGACGGGAAGCCCTTCTTACGCTTACTCGTCGCCTCGAAACCGGAATTGGTCGAGTTGTCTTGGTTTGGATTTCATGGCCCACCTCCACTGAATACGCCCGCGGCCGGGCCGCGGGAATCATAAGGATTGCTCGTTGCGCCGCCTGTGCTACTCGTCCTCCGACAAATCCTTGACCATCGCCATCTTCGCGGCGCGGCGCAGGGCTTTACGGTCCTTGCCGTGGGACCCGGCGCGGGCGCCGAGATTGGCCTTCAGCGCCGCGATCACCGGATTGCGCGGCTTGAGGGCCTTGCTCACTCGCCATGCCAGCGGCCGTTTGGCGGTTTTCATCGCCTCACCCTTTCACGCAAAGGACCTGCTTCAGGGTATGCGCCACCTCCACCAGGTCGCTCTGGTTGGCCATCACCACGTCGATGTCCTTATAGGCGCCGGGTATCTCGTCGATGACGCCGCCGTCCTTGCGACACTCGACATTGCGCGTCTGCTCCTCCAGGTCCTGCCGGCTGAACTTCCGCTTGGCCGCAGTACGGCTCATCCGCCGCCCCGCGCCATGGGAGCAGGAACACAGGGACTCGGGATTGCCGAGGCCGCGGACGATGTAGGACTTGGCGCCCATGCTGCCCGGGATGATCCCCATCTCCCCGTCCCGCGCGCTGATCGCGCCTTTCCGGGTCACGTAGAGCTGCTCGCCCCAGTGGGTTTCCCGGGCCACATAGTTGTGATGACAGTTGATCGCCTCGTCCTCGACCTTCCAGGCATGGATCGACGGCGACAGTTGCTGCTGCAAGACGTCAAGAATCAGCCGCATCATTTCCCGGCGGTTGAGCAAGGCATAGTCCTGGGCCCAGTCGACCGCCTCCACGTAATCGTCGAACCATGCCGACCCTTCCGTGAAATACGCCAGATCCCGATCGGGCAGATTGACGTGGTGGCGCATCATGTCCTTGCGGGCCGCCTCGATGAAGTAGCGGCCGATGACATTGCCGATGCCGCGCGAGCCGGAATGGAGCATGACCCACACCCGCTGCTCCTCGTCCAGGCACAGCTCGATGAAGTGGTTCCCACCGCCCAGGGTGCCCAGCTGGCAGACCCAGGTTTCGTCGAAGCGCCTCTGCATCTTCATGAGCGCCGGATGCTTGGCGACGATGCGCTCGAGGCGCTGATCCAGGACCCGGGCGCTACGCTGCTGCCGCGATCCCCTGACCTTGCTGGCCTGATGCTGGTTGAAGCCCACCGGCACCGCATTCTCGATGGCCGAGCGCAGGCGATGCAGATTGCCCGGCAGATCGGACGCCGTGAGGGAGAGCCGCAGCGCATTCATGCCGCAGCCGATGTCTACGCCGACAGCGGCCGGAATGATGGCTCCGCGCGTGGCGATAACCGCACCCACCGTCGCGCCGATGCCGACATGCACGTCGGGCATGGCGGCAATGTGCCCATACACGATAGGCAGTTGTGAAACATTGAGGAGTTGCTGCAACGCCTCCGGGTCGATGTCCTGGGTCCATACCTTGACCGGAATCCGACCCTTGTTGAGGGTAAGCTGAATGCCCATTTGATTCGTCCTGTTCGGAAAAACAAAAAGCCCTGGCATGCATCGCCAGGGCTTCCATAACGGCTCGCGCCATCAAGACTTTGCCTTGGCTCGGAGAACGGCTGAACGCTCCAAGCCAGGGGTCTTGTGAGCTTCAGCGCGAGAGTTTTTGCTTTGCCGTCATGTCGTTCATTCCTTTGTCAGTTGCGCTGCCGCCGGTGCGGCAATCGGGCCAGTTGCCTGTCGTACCGATCTGTTGTCGGTCGACGCCGGAATCCAATTGGGCGCCACTATACCCCTTGCATTGCAGCCGTCAACAGGCATTCGTGCTCGCCGGACCAGAAGTGTCGCATGGCCGGGGATGAGGCCTGTTTCCTGCGCGCTCCACCTTGGCGTGGCGGCGTTTGCGCCGGCGGGCACGACGCGCCGCGGGCTGGCAACCGGGTGGCGTACTAGCTGGACTGCTAATCGACGCGTGAGTGAGCAAGTGTGGTCGGTCTAAGCGTCACGCGCAACGATACTAATGGATGAATAGGAATCCGTGGCTGTTGCAGTTATTGAGGCTGCACGCGCTACCGCCTATGGCGATCGACAGGTTTCGACCCGTTCTGGCCAGTCAGGTTTCTCCGAAGCGGCCATTCCCCTTTCTCCACTTTCTGGAGAGTCTCTTTCCGAACGCGATCCATCTCATCTCGTAATAGAAGGTAGAGATGTGGGCGGTGAGAAACACGGCGCCAAACAATAGAGGACGCTTCGCGTATTTCAAAATTCCCTCTCCACTACCAAGCCAGGTCTCCGCCAGTAAAGGATGAACCACGTAGAGCGCATACGAGATGGTAGCGATATAGAAAAGCACCCGGTTATCCATCGCGCCGGCGATTCGTGTCTTGCTGTTGAACAGTGTTGCCCCCACGAAGCCAGCGGCAAGGTAGGGGCGGAAATAATTTAGAAAGCCACTGTCGGGGTGGCAGGATGCAGCAAGCAAGAGAAGCAAGGGCAACTGACCAATCTGCTCCAGAATCTTTGCGGGCGCGTCGCCCATCCGGTTGTTGTAGATCAGCGCAAGCACACTACCGGCGAGGATTTCATCGACGCGGTAGTAGGTGTTGATGGCGACATGAACACCGTTCGCAACCCGGTACATCGTGACAGCTATGCAGATTAGCGGAATCAGGAACAGCCACTGACGCCTCAGAAGCGCTACAAGCATTGCTATGCCGGCATAAAACTGAACCTCCACGCACAGGCTCCAGAGATGGCCGTTGGCTTTATCCAGCCACATCGGCGGCCAATTAGCGTAGAAAAAGAAATTAGCCAAGTAAAATCCTGCATCGCTCTGCATGACAAACAGAGCGATCGCCATGTACAGCCACGCAAGCGGCACAATCCTGAAGAACCTGCGTATCAGGAAATCAACGACGCTGTCGTGGTTGAGAAGAAAATTCGCAATCAGGAAGCCGGACAGTGTGAAGAAGATCGCCATCCCCATCGCGCCGGCGGCAAAATTCAACTGCCACGGCTTTGGGCCAAGTGGCAGCAGGTGCGCCCCCAAGACCAGGAGGATGCTTACCCCGCGCCATCCGTCGAGTACGCTAAGTCGAGATTCCTCTGCGCAACGCTGATTCATGCAAGTCCAATAGGGAAAGCAGGGATTCTCATGCTGCCACCGTACATATTGGAAGGCAACCCCAACCGGCCGGTTTTGGCCGCAAGTCGACCTTCAATCGACGACCGAAGAACCGCGCTCCGCCGCCATCGTCTTCAACGTCCCGTCTTGCCGAGCAGGGCGCGAAAACTGGCCAGCTTGGCCCGTCCGGCGTCGCGGTCGGCCGGCTGCTCGGCCTTGCCGCCGGCGAACTTCAGGTCGTCGCCCATTTCGGCGATGAAGCGCGACGGCTCGCAGGGTCGCCATTCGCGGCCTAGCTGGCGCTTCTCGCACCAGCTCAGGTGCAGGCTCAGCTGGGCGCGGGTGATGCCGACGTACATCAGGCGGCGCTCCTCCTCGAGCTTCTGCGGGTCGAGCGATTCGCGGTGCGGCAGGATGCCCGATTCGAACAGCCAGGCCTCGTAGCCGATCGCCCTTATTAGCTCGTCGAGCACCGATCCGGCCGGGTCGCACGCGGCTCAAATCGTTGTCGCAGTCCGGCGATTCCTTGCCGGGTACGATCAAGTCGGGTAGCCAATGGCTGAGACCCGTTGCGAGCGTGGCCGAAGTTACAGGCTTGGCGAGTTGGCCGTTCATGCCGGCATCGATGCAGCGCTGTCGGTCTGCCGCGAATGCCTTCGCCGTCAGCGCGATAATGGGCGTCTCGCGGCACCCAGGTGTCCATCACAAAGAACTTGCCCCCGGCCTGCGAGTACTCGTTCTCGAAGGCCGGGGGCAACGATGGATGAATCAGCTTAGCTGTTCGTCATCACCCTCATAGCTGGTTGCTGTGGCAGAGGTTGCAGGGCACAGGCGTGCCCTTCGGCAGGGCGTGGCCAAGCAAGGTGCGGGCGGTCGCCACCCGCGATAACACCGTGCCCAGGCCGGTCTGGCCGTGGCAGGCGCGGCAGGCGTTCTTGTTGCTGTTGGCAAGGTTCGCATGACCGCCGTCGATGAAGTTCGGGTCGTTCACCTTGTGCATGCCGTGAGGCCCGTTGAGGTCTGTCGGCAGGGTACCGGTGTGGCAGACGCCGCACTCCGCGATGGCTCCTGTATGACCCTGCAACTGGGTCGCTGCCACGTTGTCGTTGGCGGCGGCCGTCCCCACCGGCCATTCGGAGTGGGTCGACCCGTGACAGGCGTTGCACATCACCCCGCCGTGGCCCTTGGAGAGCCGATACAGGCTGTTGTTCTCGGCGAAGCGCGAGGTCGGCGTCTCGATATTGACCAGTACCGGCTGGGTCGCGGCGGTCTTGGTGTAGGCCTGCGCCAGGCGGATGCCGTCGGCCGCGCCGATCATGTCGGTCGTCTTCAGGGTCGGCACAGTCATCGCATCGCCGATGTGGCAGGACTGGCATTTCGGTTCATTGGCCCAGGGTACCCGCTTGGCCAGATCGACACTGCCCGGCCGGCTCGGGAAGTTGCTGGTGAAGTCGTTGCCGACCTGACGCATGTTGCCGTGGCAATCCTGGCAGACGACGCCGCCGGTGAACATGGCGCCGCGCAGGCATTGGGTGCGCTTGCCCGGATGGCAGGCATAGCAGGTATCGCTGAGCGTTTGCGCAACCACCGTCGGGGTGCGTCCGGCAGTGCCCGGGGCCGGCATGTCCGGAAAGACGAACTGGCCGGTGCTACTGTCTTTCAGGTTGCCGTGGAAGCCGTGCATCGCACTCGACATGGAGATATGCCGGGTCTGCTGGCGGCCGAAACGGCCGGCGAACGGCTCGTCGATCGGACCGACCTGGGCCAGGTCGAGGGCCGGCGAGTAGTGGCACTGCGAGCACTGGATCGAGCGGCGCTTTTCGAGGCAGGAAGCCTCGGTTCCGCTCTGGCAGGCATCAAGGCTATCGAGGTCGGACCTGAGATAGCTGGCGCCATGCTTGGCATCGTGCAAGCGCAGTATGTTGATCTTGGCGGCGTTGAGCAGCTTTTCCGGACCCGGCACGTCGCTGTCGGCGGTGGTGGCAATGTGCCAGACGGTGCCGTTGGCGTAGGTGGTGATGCTGGCGAAGTCGGCGGCGCGGCCGGTGAGCGGCGTTGGCGATTGGGCGGCGTCGGCGAGGGCGGCGTGGCAGGTCTGACAGTCGGCCTCGGACGCGACCGGCAACACCACGTCGACAGCGGCCAATACGTTGGCCGCTGTACGCGGCGAGGTGCCCTTCGTGACGGCAGCGACCCGGGCCAGCGGATAGGCGTTGGCCCGGCCGGCGTCATCGACCGGCGTCATCGGAATGCCATCGGCGGCGAACCAGTTCACCCCGATCATCGTTCCCCCGAACGGGAAGGCCTTGAAGAAGGCCAGATCGGTATCGAAGCGCTGCATCTTCTGCGCCGTATTGGTCAGGTAAGGATTGGCGCTGTACGGGCTGGCGCTGAGGATGCTCATGGCCGTCTGCTGATGCGGCAGCAGCGACGGCAAAGCGTTCGGGTCGGGGACCGGAATACCGACGTCGGGCTGGAGCGGCGAGAACAGGTTGAGCACGCTCGGGCAGGGCGGTGTTGCGCAACTCTGGGCCGGATACAGCACACCGTAGGCGAGGCTGCCCAGGGTCTGGGTCCCCGAAAGCTGCCAGAAATTGGTCTTGAAGATGGCCGAGGTATTGCTGCTCGTCGTGTTGATCGAGAAGGCGCCGGCCGGGTCGGTGGCGCTGCTGGCGGCAGCGTAATAGACGTCGGCGCCGGTGTCGGTCACCAGACTCGGTGTCAGACCCTTCTGGATGACCTGAGCATGCACCACGTTGAACGGCGGCAGGATGCTGAAGATCTGGAAGTCCTTGTCGGTGCAGTGCATGCCGAGGTCGTTGGCGGCAAGGACCACGAAACTGGCTCCAGGGCCGGACACCGGAATGCCGTTGTCACGCGTCAGGCCAGCGGTAACGGTGACGCCGAGGCTCACCGTGCGCTGGCTGTCGGTCACATTGACGCTGGTGGAGCCAGCCGCGACGCCGGTCACCGTGATGGTGGTGCCGGACAGGCTGACCGTGGCCAGGGACGTGTTCAGCGAAGTGACGCCGACCGTGCCGACGGCGCCGCTGACGGTCGAGGTGGCGGTCGAACCGACCTGAACGGCAACCGACGTCGGGCTCACCGCCAGGCTGGAGGTCGCCGTCACTGTGACGGCGAGGCTGACGGTGCGCAGGCTGTCCTGCACGCTGATCGTGGTCGAACCGGCCGCGACACCATGAACCGTGATCGTCGTGCCGGCGATGCTGGCAGTGGCGATAGCCGTGTTCGCGGACGTAACGCTGACGGTGCCGGATGCGCCGCTGACGGTGGATGTCGCGTTAGAACCGACCGGCACGGAAACCGACGCTGGGCTCACCGCCAGGGTGGCGGTCGCTGTCACTGTCACGGCGAGGCTGACGGTCTTCTGGCTGTCCCGCACGCTGACCGTGGTCGAACCGGCCGCGACACCATGAACCGTGATCGTCGTGCCGGAGATGCTGGCGGTGGCGATAGCCGTGTTCGCCGACGTAAGGCTGACGGTGCCGACGGCGCCGCTGACGGTGGATGTCGCGTTAGAACCGATCGGCACGGAAACCGACGTTGGGCTGACCGCAAGAGCGGAGACCGCCGTGACGGTGACGGCGAGGCTGACGGTCTTCTGGCTGTCCCGCACGCTGATCGTGGTCGAACCGGCCGCGACACCATGAACCGTGATCGTCGTGCCGGAGATGGTGGCAGTGGCGATAGCCGTGTTCGCAGACGTAACGCTGACGGTGCCGACGGCGCCGCTGACGGTGGATGTCGCGTTAGAACCGACCGGCACCGAGACGGACGTCGGGCTCACCGCCAGGTTGGAGATCGCTGTCACGGTGACGGCGAGGCTGACGGTGCGCAGGCTGTCCCGCACGCTGATCGTGGTCGAACCGGCCACGACGCCATGAACCGTGATCGTCGTGCCGGAGATGCTGACAGTGGCGATAGCCGTGTTCGCGGACGTAACGCTGACGGTGCCGGATGCGCCGCTGACGGTGGATGTCGCGTTGGAACCGACCGGCACGGAGACCGACGTCGGGCTCACCGTCAGGCTGGGGGTCGCTGTCACGGTGACGGCGAGGCTGACGGTCTTCTGGCTGTCCCGCACGCTGATCGTCGCCGAGCCCGCGGCCACGCCACGGACGGTGATCGTCGTTCCCGAGAGGGTAGCCGCAGCGACGGCGATGTTCGTCGAGGAAATGGTGACTGTGCCAAGGGCACCGCTGATGACGGAAGTCGCGGTCGAACCGACGGGCACAGTAAGCGAGGCGGGCGTCACCCGGAGGTTGGAGACCGCGGTGACGGTTACTTGGATGCTCGCGCTTTCGTCGCCGCTGCTGACTGTGACCACGGTGCTGCCGGCACTGACGCCTCTTACCGTGACGATGCCATTGGCGTAGGCGGCGGTGGCGATTGCCGTGTTCGCCGAACTCACCGTAACACTCTCTTCGGCTCCGAGCACCTGGGAGGTCGCGGTCGCGCCGACGGCGACGGTAAGGGACGAGGGGCTGACGCTCACGTCCGCCCAGGCCGCCGGCGCTGCGATCATGCTGAGGAACAGCGTGAGTAGGGCAATGATTCCGCCGCGAACACTAACACCGATGGCATTCATGATTTCTCCCTGTACTGAACCGAAGCGGATTGGCCGACTGCCGTCAGGCCCGATCAAGCGAAGCGCTCGCAAAATCCGTCGTCACGACGGACGCGCTGCGAATTGCACAAACATGCGAAAACAAAGAGACGAGCGGCCGACAATCAGGCGACGATCGGCAACCCGGTCCGAGGTGGAACATGTCTCGCATCAACCCCTCCAAGACACAAACGGAATACCGAGGAAGGAAACCTGCTGCCTGCTGCGACTGCACCGAAATCCTGCAGTTGGAAGCGGATCGGGATTCCAGTAATCGGTGCACCTGCGTATTGCTCCGACGATGCATCTCGAATCGCGCCGATCGACTGCAAGAACGGTCAGGTTTATACGTGATCGACCGTGACGCAGTTCACGCCGGCCACAAAATTTTACTTGGCTGTCGTTTCGACCAGACAACCAAATGGACTAAGCCCGACGGAATTATTCGGGTATGAAACGCGATGCCCTTGAATTTAACTTGCATTCCTCTGTCCAGTCAGTCTGTCGGCGGCCGGGGGATTCCGGTTCAGTCGCCGGAGTGCTACGGGGGTGGTCGTAGTCGCTTCGCCACCCCTCCGACCGACGAATACCCTAACGTCGGTAGGGCGAATACTATTTCGCTTCGCACCGTGAAAAAATACCGCCTTTCGGGTAAATATATACCCGGAATTCGGTAATAGTCCCTTGACAGCCGAAGGGCGGCAGCGACGACCGGGCGCCGCTGCCGTATCGCTCGCCGCATCGGGCTCAAGGCGGGGCGATATGGCGCACAATGGCAGCGCGACCTCCTTGACGCCGTCACGCGAGCGGCGGGCGAGGTAATAAGGATATTAGGAGACCACATTCTTCCGTTAGCATGCCGGCATTCCCCTACTGTCGGCGCCCAGCCTTGGCGGAGCGATAGACCTGCGGCCTGATAAGGTCGTTGGAGGCTTCCCGGAAAGCAGAAAGCATGTGACGCGTCAACCATGAATACTGGATCTGATCCGGAAGTCGTGCGGGTATAAACGAAAGAGATGGGCGCACGGCGGGGATGCCGGCAGGGCCGAAGACGCGTTGCCGCTTGGCGAAGAACTGGCTGTGCAGCACATGCCGACATGGGCTGCGACGCCATCGCCTTGCCTGCGGGCGAGGGTTTCCACGAGGTGTTCTTAGCGGCGGATGGCGACGGCACGCATGCCGCGCTCGCGGGCCGGTGCATAGGCAGTGGCGACCGCGCACCGGCCGCACTCGATGCCGGTCGGCGCCAGTCCGGCCTGGCCGTAGTCGTCGGCCTGGCCGGACTGGCGCCAGGCGGGCTTGGCGCAATAGTGAATCAGCATCACCGTCGCTCGGGCCAGGATTTCCTCGGCCTTGGCGGCGTTACTGTCGCAGATCATGAGGCGGTCGTGCGACAACCCGGCCAGCGCGGCGAAGCCGGCCTATTCGCTGGCTAGCGCAACGACAGCGGCGCCGTCGAAGCCGACCAATTCCGCGGCGGCCAGACGGCTCCCGATCAGTGTCGCGAGATCGTCCTCCGGATGCCGGCCGAGCAGTTCCAGGCAGAGTTGCCCGATCGGACGGGGCGGCAAGGGTCAGCCGGGGTCGCGCCTCGGCGTCGGCGACGGCGTCGGCGTCGGCGGGCCGCCAAAATCGGCCATCGCCGGCAAGAACGCCATGCCGCCCAGGGGTGGCGGACGCCACCGACGCCGAACTGGCCCGCGCCATCGCCTTCATGGCCAACCAGTTCGGCGCCAGCTTCAAGGCACCCTAAGCGGCGCGGCGGGTTTCGCTAAGCGAAGGGGCGCATCGAAACTATTCCGTTTAACTCACTGCAAATTGACCCGTGACTGAATCAATGCGGTCGGTCTGAGCGTCACGGGTAACGGCTCCAATGGCTACGGAGGAATCCGTGGCCATCTTCATTGTTGGGCCGGCATTCAACACCGCATGCAACATCGCCTAAAACGACAGGCCGGCATCGACCCTAAGCGGCCCGATGACTTTTGCGTGGACAACGGCTGCATACGGATCATAAAGCAGCCGGTCATTCAGTGATTTGAGTAAATGCACCGGAGGGCATCCTAAATTGCGCCAGGGTGACCTAAATCACCGAGGTGGCGGAAAGATCCAGCGAGAATTCGGAAAGGCAACCGACGCTCGGCTATGCACGTCGCCACAGACGAATTGCCGCCATTTTCGGACACTGCGGCAAGCGCTCCGCTGCTTCCGACAGCAAGTCCCGGAATGCACGCTGTACGGCCGGACGCTGGATTCAGTTCGGCATCTTGCAGGCAAGGCCAGCATTCCCGCGGAGCGGTCCGGTTCTGATGCCCTTTCGCGTGCGGGCGTTCCGCCACGGGATGGCCATCACTCCGTGTGGGGGACATCAGGGACGAATATGAAATGTATGGATAGGTGTATGCTTATATGCTATTTCGTTGACTAGCGAAACAACAAGACGACCGCGCCGCGAACCACATATTGAAATCGAATAGCCGCTGCCTGAGCCGATCAGCGCGGCGAGTTCCAGACCTTCTGAGCCATCTTGACAAGGGGATAGGAATCATGAGCAAAGTGAATTCGGCTTTCCGGTCGCCAAACGCGTCAGCCAATCCAAAGCCATCGCGTCCTTCGCGACCTTGGGCGGTGCGGGCATCGCTGCATCGCGGCGCACTCGCCGCAGCCATTGCCCTCGCTTTCTCCGGGGGTGCGGAAGCGCAGGCCAACGGCGCGTTCCAGGGCCTCGGTTTCCTGGGAACTGGAAGCTCCTCTATTGCGGCTGCTGTCTCCGCCGACGGCAGCGTGGTGGTGGGGACTGATAATCTTCTCAGTGGACTTACTTCCATCCGTGCCTTTCGCTGGACGAGCGGCGGCGGCATGGCCGACCTTGGTACCCTCGGTGGTACTTTCAGCAATGCTTTTGGCGTCTCCGCCGATGGCAGCGTGGTGGTGGGGCTAAGTGTGCTCGCTGGAGATGCGGGCGGCCACTTCCATGCCTTCCGCTGGACGAGCGGCGGCGGCATGGCCGACCTTGGTACCTTGGGTGGCACTCAGAGCAAAGCTAATGGTGCCTCCGCCGATGGCAGCGTGGTGGTGGGGTTTAGCCGTCTCGCTGGAAATGTTGTCAACCATGCCTTCCGCTGGACGAGCGGCGGCGGCATGGCCGACCTTGGTAGCTTGGGTGGCACTGAGAGCATAGCTCATGGTGTCTCCGCCAATGGCAGCGTGGTGGTGGGGGAAAGTACTCTCACTGGAGATGCAGCCTTACATGCCTTCCGCTGGACGAACGGCGGCGGCATGGCCGACCTTGGTACCTTGGGTGGCTCTGACAGCGTTGCTTTTGGCGTCTCTGGCGATGGCAAGGTGGTCGTTGGGGGGAGCAATCCCGGCGTGACTCTCCCCGTTATTGCCATTGCCTTCCGCTGGACGCAGGCAACAGGCATGCAGAGCGTGCCCAACTGGCTCGCCGCAGGAGGCGTGAGCGTACCTTCGGGCTGGGAACCGGCTATCGCCTTCGCGGCCAATAGCAATGGCAACGTGGTGGTGGGGGTCGGCACTGATCCAGCCGGTCACACGGAAGCCTCCTTCTTGGCCCGTGTCGGCCCCGCCGGCACCGGCACTGGCCTGATCACCGACCTAAACGCCTTTAATGCCACCCTCATTGAAGCCGGCGGACGTGCCGCACAGGCCGGCGTCGATCTACCCAACCTGGCGCTCTTTGGCGTCCATCACCGCTCGCTCCTCGACTCGGGCCTGGCCGTCAAGGCGGGTGAGTCCTGCACCTGGGTCGCGGCGGACGGGGCCCGCTACAACGCCAGCGACAACGAAATGGAGCTCGCCGAAGTCGGCGTCTGCAAGGACTTGGCCAGCACCCGATTCGGTGTCGGCTTGGGCAACGCTTGGTCGCGGCAGGGTTGGAACCTCGGTGGTGGGGCGAAGTTTGACGGGCAATACCTGATCGCCGAGGCCGACCACGCCTTCGGCCGCGGCCTGGAAGCGAGCCTCACCGCCTATTACGGCCGCTTTCACGCCGAGCTCCACCGCAACTACCTGAACGGAGCGGCAACGAACGCATCCACCGGCAAGCCGGATGCGACCGCCACTGCTGCCCGCGCGCGGCTCGACTGGAAGGATGTCGCCCAGGCCGGACGCTTCGGTTTGTCGCCCTACGCCGCCTACACGTGGACACAAAGCAAACTCGACGCCTACACGGAAACCGGCGGCGGGTTCCCGGCGACTTTCGGGGCAGCGAAATGGACCAGTGACGACCTGCGCGCAGGGCTGGCGGCCATGACCGAGTTATCCGCCGCAACGCACTTACGACTCGCCGGCGAGCTCGTTCATCGCTTTACCGGCAGCACCCGGAGCGTCGGCGGACAGGTGGTCGGCTTGTTCGATTTCTCCGTGCCGGGCCAAGAGCTCAAGCAAGACTGGGTGCGCGCGACGCTGGACGTGGATCATCGCCTCTCGGACCGGAGCCTGCTAACCTTCTCGGCCAACGCCGCCACTTCAGGCAACGATCCATCCTACGGCGTCAGCGTCAGCTACAAGGCGGCCTTTTGATGAGCTTGAACGCTATCAAGCAGGCATCAATTAATTGCGCTAGAGGCAGGCAAGACGGGTAGGCCGTAACACTCTCGGCCTCCCCAGTGCGCAGCGAGAAATCGGGGAAGATGGTTTTCAGATTCCTCGCGTTGGCTCATCACCCGGGCTACTTCGTGCCTAGCTACTTCGTGCCTATCTTGTAGTTGCGTGCGAGTCTTGCGACAATCACCGGGATTGGGCAAGCTTGTTACTCCGCTAATAGGGAACTCGCTGCGGACTCAGCCGAACTCCAAATTGGAGGGGATGGCATGAATGTTTTGACCGTGGTCGCGCTGCTCGCAGCGTCGGTATGTGTTGAATTGGCGCAAGCGCAAACGACCGTGACCAAAAACGATATGCAAATCGCTGGCGCCGATCCGGGTATCAAGATTTTCCTGCGGGAGAAGATGGCGCAGGGAAACACGCGCTTCGCCAACGACAATGTCGTTTTGTTTCTGCACGGAGCGACATCGCCGTCGACCTGTGACTTCGATCTGCAATACAAGGACTATTCATGGGCCAACTGGCTCGCGACCCGCGGATATGTCGTTTACATGGGCGACTACCGCAATTACGGCGGCTCGACCCGCGAGAGGGCGATGGACGAGCCGGCGAGCCAGAACCAGCCTGTGACGCGGTCCTATCTCGCGCTTCGCGATATCGAAGCGATGGTCAATCACATCAAGCGCACGCGGAATGTACAGAGGGTCACCCTGATCGGCTGGTCGTGGGGCGCGATGATGGCGGGCTACTACGCCTCACTGCATAGCGAGAATGTGCAGAAGCTTGTGATGTACGCGCCGCTCTATAGCTTCAACGACCATACCAATCTCGGACCCGGCAGTGGTTTGCAGAACAAACGCAAGCCCACCGAATTCAACTTCGCACTGGGCGCTTACCGGTTGGCATCCGAGGCCGCGAACACGGGCCGCTGGAATGGTGAGATACCGCTGGATAATAAAGATGAATATCGTGATCCGGCGGTGCCCGCCGCGTTCTGGAACGAATGCCTGACGACCGACCCTACCAGCAGCAGCCGCACGCCCGCGAGTTTGCGCGCACCCAATGGGGTGCTGGAGGACTCGTTTTACCAGGCAACCGGGCGGCCGTTGTGGAATGCGGCAAATATTTACGTTCCGACGCTGGTCATCGGCGGTGATTTTGACACCTGGTCGTTCCAGGAGGATCGGGAAGGTCTCATGCAGGCGTTAGTGCATGCCCCTACCAAACGAAACGTGCTCATTCGCGACGCTACTCATTTCGTCATCTTCGAAAAGCACCGGACACAGCTTTTCGAAGAGGTTCTGAAATTTATGAAGGAATGATGCGTCAATGAAAACCCGGAAAAATTGAGAGGAAACATGTCGCGCGTCATACTCGCCTTGGCGCTATTGCTCGCCACGTATGCACTGCACGCACACACTCCAAGCCAGCCGCCGCACCAACTCTACAGTGAGGGCGACCTGAAACTCGAAAGCGGAGAGGTAATCAAGGACTTCTCCATTTCGTATGTCACTCACGGCACGCTCAACTCCAAGAAATCAAATGCGATCCTGATGGTTACGGCTATCAGTGGCAATCATCATCGCATCGATTTCATGATCGGACCGGGCAAAGCGCTCGATACCGACAAGTACTTCATCATTTGCACGGATGCGATTGCCAACGGCTTGACTACGTCCCCGAGCAATTCGAAGGTGCAGCCGCGTATGTCATTCCCGAAATTTGCCATTCGTGACATGGTGGAGTCGCAGTATCGGCTATTGAAGGAGAAGCTTGGCATTGATCATGTGGTCGCGGTTGTCGGCCCGTCGATGGGCGGCATGCAAGTGCTGCAATGGGGCGTCAGCCATCCGGACCTGATGGACAGCCTGGTTGCAATGGTGCCCCTCGCCAAGACGCCGGCGTGGACCGTCGCGGTGCTCGAAACGACACGCAAGGCAATCATGCTCGATCCGGCATGGAACGGTGGCAACTACAGCATCGTGCCGGAAAAGGGTGTGCGTTTGTGGCGCGACATTCTCAACCTCCTCGCCGCGCGTACGCCCGACATGTTTAATGATCAGTTCAGCAATGGGCCCGACGTGCTGCCCTATATGGCCGCGCAGGAAGACGCGTTGATGAAGGCATTCGATGCCGATGACTGGATCTATCAAACGTGGGCCTATGACATGCACGACGTTGGCACGACGCCCGGCTTCAATGGGGACACGGTGAAGGCGCTGCGTTCAATCAAGGCCAAGACGTTCATCCTCACCGGCACGAAGGATCTGCTCAATCCCGAATTCGAGCCCAAGGAGGCGGCGCGTTACATCAAGGATGTGAGGCTCGTGACCATATCGCCGGGCACGGTGACCGGCCACGCATCCGCCGGCGGAGCGTTTCCGGCAGATGTCGACTTCATCAACAAGCAGGCCGGCGACTTTCTCGACGTGGTCACGGTGGGTGGCAGAACGTTGAAATAGTCGAAAGGCGGATGCGTCTCCAAAACATCATGCCGCCGTCCTTGAGTTTATGAGCGGCCTGGGTGCACGCCGTCGTCACCGATCGCGGTGCCCGCGGGACGCAGGTGCCCTCTGGGCAACGCCCGGTGCAAAATCGGAATCACAAACATTCGCAACCTTTTGTCGCTACGCTCCGCGAATACGCTGACTCTACGCGCCGCCGGCTAGCTTCGTTCGTTGAGTGTCCGCTTCAGCGATTCTTATGACCACTATTCGGATCAGCGAGAGACCGGTTCGAGGTCGAATCCTGCCAAAACGAACGCGCCAGAGCAGCCGTTCGGCTTGGCAATCGGGATCAATGTCACGTCTCGAAGTGCGTTGCGGACGTTGACGAATCGAAGTTCCAGCGGCTGCTCTGGCTGACGACTGGACCGAAGGCCAACACCGCCGAGCGACCGGTTCCTGGTTACTTACCTGCCGTTTGGCCTCGGGCAGTATTTCCAGTCGCTACGGCTGGACTTGGCCGAAGGCAGTCGATCAGCGGTGCTGTCCAGCGGACCGCGAGCAATGAGCGCAGATACCCGAATGGCACGCTGATACTCCTCAGACAAAAGGATTTTCGAGTCCCGCGCCTGTTCCTCGAAAATCATCGACATTGCGGGTTACCACGGTCAAGTCGTGAATCAGCGCGATCGCGGCAATCTGCTTGTCTATCGGATGTTCATGGCGTGGCGACATCAATCGACCCCACACCTGGGCGCATTCCTCGTCGAAACTCAATATCCTGTCGGCGTAGTCGGCGACGACCAGAGCTAGCCATTTTTCTAGCTTCCTGGCTTGCGGCAGATCGCCGCGATGCCGGATGTTCTCCAGTCCACGGCGAATCTCACCGATCGTTGGCACGGAAAGATAAAGGCCCGCGGAGTCGGTCGTCTGGAAGAATTTCCGAACGCCGGGGTTCGCCAATTTCCCCTTGCGAGCCTCGCTGATGACGTTGGTGTCCACCAGATACACGCGGACTCCTACCCATTTCGGCAGTCGAAGTCGGAGTCTTCACCGACGTTCGGCATCCTGGACAGAATCTCCGCGACGGACCGACGCTTCGGGCGCTGCAGAACCGTTCTCAGAATCTCGCGATGTTCCGCTTCCGCGCTTCTTCCGTGAGATGCGGCCCGTTGCTTCAATGCCAGGACAATATCCTCGTCGACATTGCGAACGACAAGATTGGTCGCCACGGTGACCTCCTTAGTCGTAATCATTGATAGCAGTCCACCGAAGTAATGATTGCACTGCAATCGGACAGTCGCAAGGTGCTCGAACGGCCGAAAATCGCCGCGAGTCGACCTTGTCGTCGCCTCGCCGCCGCTCGATTGCCTAAGGATTCCACGACGGAAAGAGCGCGCTCCGCCGCCATCGTCTTCAGCGCCCCGTCTTGCCGAGCAGGGCCCGGAAGCCGGCCAGCTTGGCCCGTCCGGCGTCGCGGTCGGCCGGCGCGTCCGCCTTGCCGCCGGCGAACTTCAGGTCGTCGCCCATTTCGGCGATGAAGCGCGACGCCTCGCAGGGCCGCCATTCGCGGCCTAGCTGGCGCTTCTCGCACCAGCTCAGGTGCAGGCTCAGCTGGGCGCGGGTGATGCCGACGTACATCAGGCGGCGCTCCTCCTCGAGCTTCTGCGGGTCGAGCGATTCGCGGTGCGGCAGGATGC
>WNGH01000491.1_pt1 | contig 34293 bp, 35 predicted proteins | sample 5400631 | NCBI WGS metagenome assembly WNGH01 (sample SAMN13153373, study PRJNA577476) | soil metagenome | isolation source: 115 cm soil or saprolite under Garry oak tree replicate 1 | place: USA:California | collected 2016-06-15
GCTGTACAAGGTTCCTGTAGTTGCGGGCTGGCGCTCGGCGCATGCCGTGGCATGAAGAACATCGGAAAGCCGTGTGCGGGAGAACCGCATGCACGGTTTGATGAGGGAGGGCAGGCGAGCGCCTGTTCTCTACTCTACCCTTTGATCCCTTGCGAGCATGGCCCCTTTGATCCCATAAATGGTAAAGAACGCCTTCAGGACGAGGGGTGCGACGCCGGCAGGCAGGATGCCAGTCAGTCCTTGCGTTCGATTCTTCGGGATGGCTTCGCACCGCCGCGCGCCAAACCGATTTCCAGGGCCGTCTCGAGCCTGATCACGCGCTCGGTTAGTCCCTCGATCTTCTGCTGCTGGGTGACGATCGTCGCCGCCATGCGCTCCACCTTGTCGTTCATCTTGATGACCGTGGTGATCGCATCCCACATCTTGTCGGCGACGCCCATCAGGCGGCTTTCTGTTCGGCGGCCTTGCGCTCCATCGTGGCGATCCGCTTGTTCGATGCTTCGACGAACTCCAGCGCCTGGTCGATCGCCGCACTCGCCTGCGCGGTCGTCTTGTTCATCTGGACGATCATGCCTTCCAGCATCTTTTCGTCTTCCTCGGGCTGGAACGCCGCGGCGGCACGACGGAAATATTCACCCATCGAAAGCCCGGAGGCTTTTGCCCTCCTGGAGATTTTCCCCTTCTCGACAGCAGTCACCAACACAGGAATCCGTTCGGTCGCGGTTGCCATCATCTTGCTCCTATATGAACATGTTCAGCACATGTGCAGTGTAGGGAGAAACAATCCGTAGTTCAAGTGCGATCCGTGTTTCAACGAGGAGCACTGATTCAAATGCGGATCGCCGCACAGCAAGGCCATACGGCGGGCCGGGAGGACGCTTCAGATCGGCAGCGGCTCCACCTGCAGCACCTCGGACAGCTTCGCCAGCCCCTTGGCCGTCACCAGCACCTGCTCGACGGTCTTGGCGCTGCCGTCGGACCGCTCGACGGTGGTGATCTTGTGCTCGAGCAGGCCGGTCTGGATGCGGTCGCCGTTGGGCCTCGCGCTGGCTGAGTAGTTGGATATCACTCGGCAAGGCGGCCGCTCAAAGGGGAATCGACGATGCAGCCCTGCGAGGCCAAGCGCTGGCCGCCATGGCGACATTCATCACCGCTGCTCGAAAGGAATGCGTTCCCTCCAAGACGCCGAGTACCAGGTTGCGTCGGGCCACAGACTCAAAGTCGAAGAACCAGTAGATCGGCATCAGCGGCGAAATCCAAAGCCTGCTTCCGCGTGTCTTGTCCGTGAGGTGATAGTCACCGAAGTGACCGCGCAACGCTGAAACTATGCTGGAGTTGATGACGCTCGGATCGTGAAAGCGCTGACCTTGGCAAATTATTGCGAGCCCGGCCCCTTTCTTTCTTTTGCAAAGACGGGGCCAGCGCACTCATGAATGAACCGGCGAGGCGGACAGTTTCACGCCGAGAGCATGAAGCAGCTTGAGCATCGTGTCGTAGCGCGGTTTGGCGCCGGGCGTAAGGGCCTTGTAAAGACTCTCGCGGCCGAGGCCGGCATCCTTGGCGAGTTGCGCCATTCCACGGGCGCGCGCGACATCGCGCACCGCACCTAGAAATACATCGGGATTGGGATCTTCCAGCGCGGCGGTTATGTATTCCGCAATGGTTTCCTCATCATCCAGATAATCGGCAGCATCGAAGGGGGCAAATTTGGCCATGGTTCACTCCTTATCCAAAGTGCGCGCCATCACCATGGCACGTTTGACTTCGCGCTTCTGCGACGACTTGTCGCCGCCCAGCAGAAGCACATAGATCACCTCGCCGCGACGCGTGAAATAAACCCGGTAGCCAGGGCCGACGTGAATGCGCATTTCGGAAACTCCTTCGCCAACGGGTTCGCAGTCACAGAAGTTGCCATGTTCAGCCGAACGGATGCGGTGAACTATGCGGGGGCACGCCCCAGTTTGTCGTTCAATGCCGCGAGCCAGGTATCAAATTCATCGGAGCGGTGAAAAGTGTTCATGCGGCCAAGTGTATCCAAATGGATACCGCTATGCAATGGCGGCGAGCAATAGGACGGGTAGTCTTTTTCACCAAAGAAGCAGGGTTCGCGCTTTTGCCACGTTGCTTGATGCGCGGCGGGGCGCCATCAAGATGGATGAGTGGCCGGCGGAGCATGGCGCATCATAGCAAACTACTTCGAGCCTGGCCCCTTTGACCGCTTTGACCGCTCCCCCTTTACACGCGGGCGGCCCCTTCCAATTAGGCGTCATGCTGGTGCAGGACATACCTTGTCCCTGAACTCAGGCAGTTCTTCCCTTGCTCGCTCGAAGAACGATTGACTTACGACCACGCGTAGCACTTCACTTGGTTCGAAGACGAGGTTGCCTAGCTTTCGCCATTCTCGTTCCGAGTAATAGTAGCTTGGTTCAGCGTCGTCTAGCGTTGATTCATATGGCTTGACGAACGCCAGCACTCGAAGGGCGAGGGTATGTTCGGCCTTCTCCAGGGCTTCCAGGGCAGACTTCGGCAGTCGCCCCAAAGCGACGCTTCTATTCTCTTCGCCGGTAGCTGCTGATAGAGTGGCGCGCTGCTCACGGACGCCCAGGAAAGTGGCTTCAAGTTCTTTCAAGAGAGTGTGGCCCGTGAAGACGCCTTGCCAGTCGTCTGGCCTGCAGGGGATATATATCACCGGCCTTGCACCAACTTTTGTAAGACGGTGACGCGAGAAGGAAAGTCCAAAGCTCCCGTACTTAGACATGTGTGGACCGAGCTGCTCATACGGTATGTCGCAGTAGCAGGTGACCGTTGGTACTAGCATTTCTTCTCGCGCGAGGCGCTTCGAGATGTCCAGAGAATAAGAAACCTTACCCCATCCGATCTCGTGCGGCGGATGAGAAACGCAACCTGACACCAGCACGGTCTTTAGCAGCTCGTAGTTTCGTTCGTGGTCGAGCGGCGCTGAACGACCGAGGAAGTGAAACAGTTCCGATGAGATATACAGCGGGCGCATGACCTAAGGGCGGAGTCTGTCTCGACTAAACTTCAACGGCCTGCGTGGATTTGTTCCCGCAGGTCGCCTCAAACGCAGGTTTATGCCACATGGGTTGACTTGGTGACACGTTGTTCGATCTTCTGCGCTCCAGCCAGTTGGGCATCTCTTCGATAGGCCGCAAAGTAGGCGGTCATGGCTTCTTTGGCCTCGATGCCGCGCCCAAGGCGAACAAGACATAGAGTGAGACGATCAAGAATTTGAAGCTCTCCACGTAGGCCATACTCGGTGATGTCGTCGTCGATCAATTTTCCAACAAGCCCCAAATCTGGCTGAATCGACGCATAGTCAACAAGTTTGTGTAGCGCCTGCTGATAGAGCAGAACCGCAACTTCAGGGTTGGTCTTTTCCTTTCCCTTGGCTTCAGCAAACATCGCGAGATTGGCATTCCGAAGCACGTGATAGCGAGTCGATGCCTTGAAATCGGTCGGTCTGGACATGTTGATCCAATTGACCAGCGTCTTACTCTCCTGTGCGATCCAGATGCTCTCAATGTCTTCGGCCTGATCCGGCGTAAGGTCATCTTCGAGGATTGCTACCGAGTACTTTCCGTTTAGGTGTTTCTCCACATACCTGTGCCACAGGGGATGACGATCATCCGTCCACGCCCTGCGATCAATGCCCTTTCCGACATAGAACGGTGTTCCGCTTTCGTCGAGATGCGCATAGACGTAGTTCCGTTTGGGCTGACTCTGATCGGCCGCAGGATTACGAACACGCCGATTGGAAACATGTTCGCCGACAGCCACGGTAATGCCATCATTGTTGGCGCCAAGCGAATACTTCATGTGGCTCCCTCCGTGTATGGGGCATAACGAATAGCGTTTATCCGCCGTAGCGGGAATAGTAGATGAGGGCACGGCGTCATGGCGGCGGATAAACCTCGTTGAACTGAACCACCGCGACGGCAGCGACTATGGCGATTGTAAGATGGCCTTGCCCCAAGTCAAACGTTTGTCATGACTTGCTTCGATCAGTCGAGCGCGAGGCGCCGGCCGACGGCCTACTCGGGGCCGTCGCCGTCACAAGTCAGCGTTGTTTCCTCTTCCCCGCCTTCTTCCTTGCGCCGCCGGCCGCGTGCTTATGCCCGGCGGAACCCTTGCCGGCCTTGTGCCGCTTGTGGCGGACGCCCCTGGCGGGCGGATCGGCCGCGACCTGCGGCAGCTTGGCGGCGATCAGGCCGGCGTGGGCCTGGGACTCGCGGCCGGGTACGAGCAGGGCGAAGCCGGGGCCGACATGGGTGCGGCGGGTGATGCCGTTGATCTGGCGCAGCCGGGCTCCGGAGATGCCGTAGCGGGCGGCGACGCTGTCGATCTTCTCGCCGTGCTTGAGGGTGTAGGTCTGCCAGGTGCTTAGGGGCCGGTCCTCGCCGGTATGGCGCTCCAGATTGCTGGTGAAGGTGTCGACCTTGTCGGCCGGCAGCACCAAGCCGCTGCCCTTGCCGGCCGGCATCACCGGGCGATGGTAGGCGGGATTGAGGGCGATGAACTCCTCGACCGGGATCTCGGCGAGTTTCGCCGCCAGGCTCACGTCCATCGTCGCCGGCTGGTCGACGACGCTGAAGTAGGGCCGGTTGGGCAGCGGGTCGAGCCTGATGTGGAAGATCTCCGGGTGGGCGACGATGTTCTTCAGCGCCTGCAGCTTGGGCACGTAATAGCGCGTCTCGCCGGGCATCGACAGGTGCGCGTAGTCGGTGCGCAGACCCTTGGCCTTGTTGCGGGCGACGGCCCGGGCGACGGCGTGCTCGCCCCAGTTGTACGAGGCCAGGGCGAGTTGCCAGTCGCCGTTCATTTCGTAGATGTCCTGCAGGTAGTCGAGGGCGGCGTTGGTCGAGGCGACGATGTCGCGCCGTTCGTCGAGCCACCAGTTCTGCTGCAGGCGGTAGTTCTTGCCGGTCGACGGGATGAATTGCCACATGCCCATGGCGCGCGCCGGCGACAATGCCATTGGGTTATAGGCGCTCTCGACGATCGGCAGCAGCGCCAGCTCGGTCGGCATGCCGCGCCGCTCCAGCTCGCCGACGATGTAGTAGAGATAGCGGCGGCTGCGTTCGAGGATGCGGGCCAGCATGTCGGCGTGGTTCAGGTACCAGGCTTGCCGGTCGGAGACCAGCGGGCTGTCCAGGTCCGGCATGGCGAAGCCGTTGCGGATCCGTTGCCAGAGATCGTCGGGCGGCGTGGTCAGGTCGATGGTCGGCAGCCGGGTCAGGTCGTCGCGGATATCGATCGGCTGGTCGCGTTTCGGCTCGGCGGTCGCCGGCAGCTCGGCCGCGGGTTCGGCGGACCGGTCCGGCGGGGTGGCCGGCGCGGTCGGCACGGCGGTGGGCGGGGTCGGCACGGTGGCCGGCGCGGTCGGAACGGTGGCGGGCGGGGCGGTGCCGTCCGGCTCGGCCGCCGCCATGACCCGGTCCATGGGCTGCGCCGGGAAGGCTGGGGCGGCGACCGGCAACAGGCAGAACAGGGCGAGGAATCGCAGCAGGGGCATGAACTTTAGACCCGGGGCCGGCGCCAACGTCGCATCGACGCCGCAGGAAGGCGCGGAACCCGCAGCGCCCGCGGCGCCGCAGGCCCGGCAGCCCGGGCAGATTGAAAGGTTGCCCATACTAGCGAAGGGGGCGGGTCAGCGTCAATTCGGCCGGGCGGCGCCGGCCTTGAAAACGGCTGGCGCAACCCCATCTGGGCAACGTGGCAAATAACTGCGCCACGGAAAGGATGCTCTGCCATGGTCAACGTCGTCTTCGACAACCCGCTGCTCTACGTGATCGACTATCCGGGCCAGGATGCGGTCGAGATATTCGACAAGCGCTCCGGCCGCCTTGGTCTGGTCCGCGGTGCCGTGGCCGAGCGCTTCCGCCACGATTTCGGCATCCTGCTGGCCAAGGAGCCCGACGAGGAAGGCTTCGGCGACTTCATCGACGATTATGCATCGGTCATGAACCAGACGGCGGTCCTGCACTGAGCCGCGCCGCCGGCCGCATCGCCGCCGGCGCATTGAGTTTGGCGGCGGCGCTGCGCATACTGTCGGTCCCGTCCATCCAGTACGCACGATGAGCAAGGCTTTCGTCAAGGAATCCGAGGACGCCGACGAGGACGATCCCGAAGCCGCGCCGGTCCTGCCCCCGGGCACGCGCAACTACATGACCCGCATCGGCCAGGCGCGGCTGCGCGAGGAATTCGAGCAACTCGTTCGGGTCGAGCGGCCGGCGCTGGTGCAGGTCGTGTCCTGGGCCGCCGGCAACGGCGACCGCTCGGAAAACGGCGATTACATCTACGGCAAGAAGCGGCTGCGCGAAATCGACCGGCGCATCCGCTACCTGACCCGGCGGCTCGACGACGCCGTGGTCGTCGACCCGGCCGAGCAGGAGAACGTCGACACCGTCTTCTTCGGCGCCACGGTCACGATCGCCGATCGCGACGGCGCCGAGGCCAGCTATCAGATCGTCGGCATCGACGAGGCCGACGCGGCCAGCGGCCGCATCAGCTGGATTTCCCCCCTGGCGCGGGCCCTGATGAAGGCCCGCGAGGGCGACATCGTGCGCTTCCTAAGCCCCGCCGGGATGCGCGAAATCGAGATCGTCGCCATCGACTACCGCTAGCCATTGTCATATCGTGGCGCCGGCCGCCCGGCGGTCGGCGAGGCGGCGCTCGTCGATCGGCAGGTTGAGCAGCGCGGCGATGACGCCCAGGGCGATGCAGATGCCCCAGACCACGTCGTAGGCGCCGGTGGTGTCGAACAGCTTGCCGCCGAGCCAGACGCCGAGGAAGCTGCCGACCTGGTGGCTGAAGAAGGCCAGGCCCGAGAGCATGCCCAGGTAACGGACGCCGAAGATTTCGGCAATGATGGTGTTGGTCGGCGGCACCGTCGACAGCCAGAGCAGGCCCATCACCGCGGCGAAGCAATAGACGCTGGCCGGCGACAGCGGCAGCAGCAGGAATCCGGCGATGGCGACGCTGCGCCCGGCGTAGATCGCCGCCAGCAGGTAGCGCTTCGGGTGGCGCATGCCGAGATGGCCGACGGCGTAGGTGCCGAAGACGTTGAGCAGGCCGATCACGGCCAGCGCGGTGGTGCCGACGGCGGCGCTCAGTCCCTTGTCGAGCAGGTAGGTGGGCAGATGCACGCCGATGAAGACGACCTGGAAACCGCAGACGAAATAGCCGCTGACGAGGTAGAGGAAGCTGCGCTCCCTGATCGCCTCGCCCAGCGCCGCGCCGGCGCTCTGGCCGGCTCCGGGGGCCCAGGCGCGGATGCCGGCCGTCAATGCGCCGCCTAAGGGCACGATCAGCAGGGCTGTGGCGGCGAAGACGAGCAGGGTGCCGAACCAGCCGAGACCGTCGATCAGGGCGGCGGCGGTCGGCACCATCAGGAACTGGCCGAACGATCCGGCGGCGGCGACGATCCCCATGACCCAGCCGCGCCGGGCGTCCGGAACTACCCGGGCGAGGGCCGAGAAGACGACGCTGTAGGTGGTGCCGCTCTGGGCCATGCCGATCATCAGCCCGGCGGTCGCGGCGAGCCCGCTGCCGCTCTCGGCCCAGGCCATGCCGGCCAGCCCGGCGGCGTAGAGCAGGCTGCCGGCCCAGAGCACGCGGCGCGCCCCGTAGCGGTCGGCGAGCAGGCCGGCGACCGGCTGGCAGACGCCCCAGGCCAGGTTCTGCACGGCGATGGCCAGCGAAAACAATTCGCGCGGCCAGTGGTGGGCCGAACTCATCGGCGTCAGGAACAGGCCGAAGGTGTGGCGGATACCCATCGCCACGCAGACGATCAGGGCCGCATAGGCCAGTACGGCGGCCAGCGGACGGGCTTCGGTCGAGGCGGGTTCGGACATGGGCGGGCGGTGGATGGTCCACCGGCAGTGTAGGATCGCCCTGACCGCCGCGCAAGGCTGGGGAAGACGCTGCGCCGGCCCTTGAAATCGGGCCGGGGCGCCCCCAGATCGCAGCCCAGGATTCTAACGGAGGATATCCATGTCCCAGACCGCCACCGGCCCGGCCGGCCGCGAGACGCTCGGCTTCCAGGCCGAGGTCAAGCAGTTGCTGCAGTTGATGATCCACTCGCTGTACTCGAACCGCGAGATCTTTCTTCGCGAACTGATCTCGAACGCGTCGGACGCCTGCGACAAGCTCCGTTTCGAGGCCCTGCACAACGGCGCGCTGTTCGAGGGCGACGCGGACCTGAAGATCCGCGTCGCCTACGACAAGGCGGCGCGGACCCTGACCATCGCCGACAATGGCATCGGCATGAGCCGCGACGAGGTCGTGGCCAATCTCGGCACCATCGCCAAGTCGGGCACCCGCGAGTTCTTCTCCCGCCTCACCGGCGACCAGCAGAATGACGCCCACTTGATCGGCCAGTTCGGCGTCGGCTTCTATTCATCCTTCATCGTCGCCGACCGGGTCACGGTGCTGACGCGCCGCGCCGGCGAGACGGCCGGGCAGGGCGTGCGCTGGGAATGCGACATGGGCGACGAGAGCAGCGGCGTGTACTCGGTGGAGATGACCGACCGGCCCGGCCGCGGCACCGAAATCACCCTGCACCTGCGCGACGGCCAGGACGATTTGTTGTCCGGCCACCGCATCCGCGCCATCGTCCGCAAGTATTCCGACCACATCGTCCAGCCCATTGTCATGAAGAAGGAGCAGTGGCAGGACGGCGCCGAGACGATCACGGAAGAGGACGAGACGGTCAACCAGGCCTCGGCGCTATGGGCCCGGCCCAAGGGCGAGATCAGCGAGGAGCAGTACCGCGAGTTCTACAAGCACGTCGGCCACGACTTCGACGATCCGCTGGCCTGGACCCATTCGCGGGTCGAGGGCCGCAGCGAATACACCCAGCTGCTCTACGTCCCGGGGCGCGCGCCCTTCGACCTGTGGGACCGCGACGCCCGCCACGGCGTCAAGCTCTACGTGCGCCGCGTCTTCATCATGGACGACGCCGAACAGTTGATGCCGCTCTACCTTAGGTTCGTCCGCGGTGTCGTCGATTCGGCCGACCTGCCGCTCAACGTCTCGCGCGAGATCCTCCAGGAATCGAAGGACATCGAGGCGATCCGCGCCGGCTGCACCAAGAAGGTCCTGGCGCTGCTCGAGGATATGGCCCGCAGTGATGAACCCGGCGACAAGGACAAGTACGCCAAGTTCTGGGGCGAATTCGGCCGCGTCCTAAAGGAGGGCGTCGGCGAGGATTCCGTCAACCGCGACAAGATCGCCGGGCTGCTGCGCTTCGCCACGACCCGCGCCGACAACGCCGAAGAGACCGTGTCCCTCCAGGACTATGTCGGACGCATGAAGGAGGGCCAGGACAAGATCTACTACGTCGCCGCCGACAGCTTCAACGCGGCGAAGAACAGCCCGCACCTCGAGGTGTTCCGCAAGAAGGGCATCGAGGTGCTGCTGCTCTCCGAGCGCGTCGACGAATGGGTGGTCGGCCACCTCACCGAGTTCGGCGGCAAGGCGCTGGTCTCGGTGGCCAAGGGCGGCCTGGACCTCGGCAAGCTCGAGGACGAGGCGGAGAAGCAGGAGCAGGAGCAGGAGGCCGGCGAGTTCAAGGAGCTGACCGAGCGGATCGGCGCCAGCCTCGGCGAGCGCGTCAAAGAGGTGCGCGTCACCCACCGCCTGACCGAGTCGCCGGCCTGCCTGGTCGCCGACGAGCACGACATGAGCGCCAACCTGGCGCGGATGCTCAAGGCCGCCGGGCAGAAGGCGCCGGCGGCGGCGCCGATACTGGAAATCAATCCACGCCATCCGGTGGTGCTGCGCCTGCGCTACGAGGAGAAAAAATTCGACGACTGGAGCGCCGTGCTGTTCGACCAGGCGCTGCTCGCCGAGGGCGGCCAGCTCGACGACCCGGCCGCCTTCGTCAGGCGCATCAACGAGCTGATGCTCGATCTCGGCGGCGGCGCGTCGCGGATCATTTTGCCGCACTGAAGGCCGAGGACGTGCCGCCCCGGGGCGGGGAAACGGACGGCGCCCCGCGGCGCCGTCGCCGCCATGACCTTGGCATGAATTGGAAGACGGCCGCCGCCGGCCGGGACGAGGCCTCGGACCTGCTGGCCGGTCTGGCGCCGATCATCGACGGCGCGGCCCGCGTCCTGATCCTCGGCTCGTTTCCCTCGGCGGCCTCGCTGGCGGCGCAGCAGTACTACGCGCACCGCCACAACCAGTTCTGGCGCATCCTCGGCGTCGTGTTCGGGCGTCCGCTGGCGGAGCTGGACTATGCCGCGCGGCAGCGGGCGCTTCATGCCGAAGGCATCGCGGTGTGGGATGTCTACCGGCGCTGCCGGCGCCGCGGCAGCCTCGACGCGGCGATCCGCGACGGCGAGGCCAACGACTTCGCCGCTCTGCGCCGGCAGGCGCCGCAACTGCGCCTCGCCTGCTTCAATGGCGGGGCGGCGGCGAAGTTCGCACCGCGGCTGGCCGCCCTCGGCTACGAGACCGTCGTGCTGCCCTCGACGAGCCCGGCCTACACGCTGCCGGTGGCGGCGAAAATCATGGCCTGGCAAGCGGCACTGCGGTCCGGGCCGGGCTGAGCCATCAGGGCTTGGCCGGGCCCGGCGCGAAGCCGCGCAGGCACTCGTGGCGGTCGCGCCCGCTCTTGCCGGTGCAGGCCAGCCGCGCCTGCTCGCGGGCTTCGCAGCGCTGCGGATAGCGGGCCCTGGTGCAGTCGACGGGCGGGCGCTGGTCGTCCATGCAGTCGCGCCGGGCTGCGCCGCGCTTGCCCTGGCAGGCCTCGCGCGCCCGGCGCAGGGCGTCGCAGCGGAGCGGGTCGCGGGACACGGCGCAGTCCGCCGTCGCTCCTCCACCCAGCATGGCCAATTCGAGCGCCGGCGCCGCGCCGCCCGGCGCGGCGGCAGTGGTGATGCCGCCGAACGCCGCGGCGAGGGCGAAGACCGCGACCGCAATAGGCTTCCTCATTTTTTCTCCCGTGCGCAGACCAAGGCGAGGCGATGCTAGGGCATCCGCGCGGCGCCCGTCGTGATCCAGATCAGATTGAGGCCGCCGGCGATGTTCGCTATAGTGCGCTGCCGATTATCCTTCCTGCGGACATGGCCGACACCGCCGAACCCCAGCTCGCCAAGCCGCATCGCCTCGCGCTCGCCGAGGTCGTCGACGCCCTGCTCGCCGACGGCCTGATCGGCGCCGCCGAGGCCGAGCGCTTCAAGCGCGAGCGGCGCTACTTCAAGGGCGAGGCCCATCCGCTCAGCGTGATCGCCGAGCAGAAGTGGAAGTCCCTGCTGGCGCCGCAGGGGATACTCAATCTGGATATGCTGACGCGCTGGCTGGCGCGGCGGGCGGATCTCGAATACTTCCACATCGACCCGCTGAAGATCAATTTCTCCGCCGTCACCGACGTCATGTCGAGCGCATATGCGACGCGCTACCGCATCCTGCCGGTCGAGGTGACGCCCGGCGAGGTGATCGTCGCCACGGCCGAGCCCTACGAATGCGGCTGGGAGGAGGAACTGCGGCCGATCCTGCGCAAGGACATCCGCCGCGTCATCAGCAACCCGGAAGACATCGCCCGCTACCAGGTCGAGTTCTACAACCTGGCCAAGTCGGTCAAGCGGGCCATGCAGTCGGGCGACGGCGGGTCGGCCCCGACCAATTTCGAGCAGCTCGTCGAACTCGGCCGCAGCGACCGGACCCTCGACGCCAACGACCAGCACATCGTCCATATCGTCGATTGGCTCTGGCAGTACGCCTTCGAGCAGCGGGCCAGCGACATCCACATCGAGCCGCGGCGCGACATGGGTATCGTCCGCTTCCGCATCGACGGCGTGCTGCACCAGGTCTACCAGATCCCGATGCAGGTGCTGACGGCGATGACCAGCCGGATCAAGATCCTCGGCCGCATGGACGTCGTCGACAAGCGGCGGCCGCAGGACGGGCGGGTCAAGACGCGGACCCCGGCCGGCCACGAGATCGAGCTGCGCCTGTCCACGCTGCCCACCGCCTTCGGCGAGAAGCTGGTGATGCGCATCTTCGATCCCGAGGTGCTGGTGCGCGACTTCGCCGAGCTCGGCTTCTCCGACGAGGACACGGCGCGCTGGCGGCGGATGACCGACCAGCCGCATGGCATCGTCCTGGTCACCGGGCCGACCGGTTCGGGGAAGACGACCACCCTCTACTCGACGCTGAAGCAGCTGGCCACCGAGAAGGTCAACGTCTGCACCCTCGAAGACCCGATCGAAATGGTCGAATCGGCCTTCAACCAGGTGCAGGTGCAAAGCGACATCGGCATGGGTTTCGCCGACGGCGTGCGGGCCCTGATGCGCCAGGATCCGGACATCATCATGGTCGGCGAGATCCGCGATCTCGCCACCGCCGACATGGCCGTCCAGGCGGCGCTGACCGGGCATCTGGTCCTATCCACCTTGCATACCAACGACGCCGCCTCGGCGCTGACGCGGTTGCTCGACCTCGGCGTGCCGCCCTACCTGCTCAACGCCACGCTGCTCGGCGTGATGGCCCAGCGCCTGGTGCGGACGCTGTGCCCGCAGTGCAAGGCGCGCGGCGGCATGCGCGCCGACGACGAGGAGGCCTGGGACGCGCTGGTGGCGCCGTGGTCGTCGAAGCGGCCGACGACGATGTACCGCCACGTCGGCTGCCTCGACTGCCGGATGACCGGCTTCTCCGGACGGATCGGGCTCTACGAGATACTGCCGATGTCGACCGAGATCAAGCGGCTGGTCACGCGCGACACCGACCTCGACCGGCTGCGCGAGCAGGCCCACCGCGAGGGCATGAAGCCGCTGCGCATCTCGGGGGCGGTCAAGATCGCCGCCGGCCTGACGACCCTCGAGGAAATTCTCAAAGTCGCGCCGCTCGCCGGCGCTGTATGATAGCGGCGGCCGTGGCGGGGCGGCGGCCCTAAGACCAGGCAGCGCGGAGGAAGGGATCATGGCGGTTGAACTGTTCAACAACGGCAAGCACGTTTGCCTCGCCTTTTACGACCTCGTCGACGACGAACACGACCACGCCCTCCAGTGCAACCAGTTCCTGATCTCCGATCAGGGGCACGGCGCCCTGATCGACCCCGGCGGCAACATGACCTACAACGCGCTGCTGATGGGGATGCAGAAATATTTTCCGTCCAAGGAACTCCACTACATCCTGGCCTCGCATGCCGATCCGGACATCATCGCCTCGGTCAACAAGTGGTTCGTCGCCTCGCCCTGCAAGGTGATGATTTCCAAGCTGTGGACGCGCTTCGTGCCGCATTTCACCACCGGCCGCGACGTTTCCGGACGCATCGTCGGCATACCCGACGAGGGCATGAACATCCCTCTGGGCGGCACGGCGATCAAGGCCTTGCCGGCCCATTTCATGCACTCGGAGGGGAATTTCCAGTTCTACGATCCGGTCGCGAAGATCCTCTTCTCCGGCGACCTGGGCGTATCGCTGGTCGATCGCGACGTCGCCCACCTGCCGGTCAAGGATTTCGATGCCCACGTTCCGCTGATGGAAGGCTTCCACCGCCGCTACATGGTGTCGAACAAGATTCTGCGCTTCTGGGCGCAGATGGTCCGCCAGATCGACATCGAGCAGATCGTGCCGCAGCACGGCCAGCGCTTCGTCGGCAAGGCCATGTGCAAACGGCTGATCGACTGGCTGGAAAACCTGCAGGTAGGCGTCGACCTGATGACCAAGGACGCCTACCGGGTGCCGTAGGGATTTGGCGGGACCGCCGCATGCCTATGACGATGTAATCTTTGGACGACGCGGCAGCGACCGCGGCGGCTTAGGTAATATGCGTTCGTCATGGTTGGGGATCAGGCCATAAGAGACCAGATCGCCGGCCAACCGGAAAGGGTCGGTGTATTGCAAGGCGGCGAAGCCGAGCCGCGCGGCGGCCTCGACATTGGCCGGATTGTCGTCGATGAACAGCGTGCTCGCGGCGTCGAGCCGGTAGCGGGCGAGCAGCCGGACGAAGATTGCCGGGTCGGGCTTGATCAGTCCCTTCTCGCCGGAGACGACGATGCCGCGAAAGCGTTCGAGGAAGGCGAAGCGGCGCCGCGCGATCGGGAAAAGCTCGGCCGACCAGTTGGTCAAGGCGAACAGCGGAATGCCGCGCCGGTGCAAGGCCTCGAGCAGCGCCACGGTCGCCGCGATCGGTCCGCCGAGCATCTCCTCCCAGCGTCCGTAATAGGCGCGGATCAGCTCGGCACGGCCGGGAAACCGGTCGATTCTTTCGGCCGTTGCCTGCGCCAGCGGCGTGCCCGCGTCCTGGCGCTCGTTCCAGGACTGCGGGCAGATCTCGGCGAGAAAGCCTTCCATCTCGTCGCCGTCGGCAATCAGCCGGCGGTAGAGATGGCGGGGATTCCAGTCGATCAGGACGCCGCCGAGGTCGAAGACCACGGCGTTCGGCGTTGGGCGCCTCACAGCCGGCGGCGGATGCAATCGAGATAGGCGTTGCCGTCGGGCGGCGCCCGGTCGCGCGTGGCGCGCCAGACCGTTTCGCCGAGGCATTCGAGGACCTCGTGCAGCGCCGCATGGCGCTCGCCGCGGCGTTCCTGCAAGGCGGCGACGGCGGCGCGGATGCCCGGCGGCTGGTCGATCGACAACTGTTCCTCGATAGCCAGGTGCAGCGCCATGTGCAGGAAGGGATTGGTCTCGCCCTGCTCCGGCGTCCATTCGCGGGCCAGCGCGGCTTGGCCCTCGGCGACCAGCGCCTGGTATTCCGGATGCATGGAGACGACGTCGCCGGCGACGGCCTCCAGGGCGGTCAGCGGCGCGCCGCGGCGGAGCTTCTGCCAGGCATCGACGAAGAGGCGCCGCGCCTGGTCACGGCTCGGGTTGAACATCGCCGACGTCGAAGAGCGTCAGGACGACGCTGTTGTGGATCAGGGCGTTGCCCGCCGGCAGCGGCGCGATTTCGCCGGCGCCGTAGGCGCCGACCAGCGGCAGGCCGGGGAAGCGCTGCCGCACCAGTTCGAGGTCGCGGTCGGCGCCGCCGTAGAAATAGGGGCCGCGGCCCATGCAGGAGAACATGACGGCGAAGGACGGCTCGGGTCCGTCAGGAGGGGCCAGGCGGGTCAGCATGTCGTGCATGTCCTGCTCGGCGGCCGGGGCCTGGCGGATGGCCCAGAAGATCCTGGCGCCGCCGGGAACCGGCGCGGCGAGCGTCACGGCGCCACTGTCGGCATTGACGGCGAGGATGGCCCGCAGCGCGAAGCGACCGTCGGCCAGTTCCGCCGCCAGATCGTCGCCGGCATCGCCGTCGAGCACGGCGGCGAAGAGCAGATGCAGCGGCAAGGCGTCCGCATCGCGGCACTCGATGGGCAGGGCGCGGCACAGGCTGTCGAGCGCCGGCTGTGCGCCCAGGCGGCGCAGCTCGTAGCCCGCGGCGTCGGCGGAGAATGGCGCGCTCAGCGCGCGCAGGCCGCGGGAAATGCCGGTGCGGCTGCGCGCGCCGGCCACGGCCAGACTGCAGGGATCGACGCCGGCCTTGCCGTGCTGCCAGATCTTGCCCGGCCGCAGCGCCGCGCTGTCCGTGGCCACGCTGCCGCAGCGCTGCCCCTGCGCCGCCAGCCAGGCCGGCGTCACGTCCTCGGGCCGGGCCAGGCTGAGCACCGCGTTGCCGGGCCGCGGCGCGCCCAGGGCCAGGTCGCCGCAGAGGACGAGGGCGGCCGCGCCGGGGCGGTCGATCAGCCAGTCGCTCTCGGTGAATACGCCGGGGACGCAGCAGCCGGCGACTTGAAGGCAGTTCCCGGCGTGCGAGGCGGCCGTCACCGCGGCCTGGGCGTTGCGGGCGAATGCGGCGCTGAGGAACAGCAGGATGCTGCTCGCGCATTCGCAGTTGGCGCGCTCGAGGGCCAGGCGCACCGCCGCCGCGGCGATGCCCGGCTGCGGCTCCTCGCCACTGGCCAGGCCGCTGGCGGCGACGGCGACCGGTCGGTGCGCCTGACTCAGGTCTTGGCGGAGTAGTCGCAGAGGTCGCGGATAGGGCAGCGCTGGCATTCGGGTCGTCGCGCCTTGCAGAGGTAGCGGCCGTGGAGAATCAGCCAGTGGTGGGCATGCAGGCGGTATTCGGGGGGAACAAATCTTAACAGCTTTTCCTCGACGGCTCGCGGGTCCTTGCCCGTCGCCAGGCCGGTGCGATTGGCGACACGGAAGATGTGGGTGTCGACGGCGATGGTCGGCTCGTGGAAGACGATGTTGAGCACGACGTTGGCCGTCTTGCGGCCGACGCCGGGCAGGGCCTCGAGCGCCGCGCGTTGGTCGGGCACCTCGCCGCCGTGGCGCTCGATCAAGAGCCGCGACATGGCAATGACATTTTTCGCCTTGCTGCGGTACAGGCCGATGGTCTTGATGCGCTCGGCGAGTGCCTCCTCGCCGAGGGCGGCAATCGCCGCCGGGGTCGGGCAGGCCGCGAACAGCGGCGCCGTGGCGCGGTTGACGCCTTTGTCGGTGGCCTGGGCAGAGAGGATCACCGCCACCAGCAACTGGTAGGGCGTGGCGTACTCGAGTTCGCTGGCCGGCTCGGGGTCGGCGGCCGCCAGGCGGGCGAAGATTTCGCGGCGCTTGGCGGCGTTCATCGCTGCGCTCAGGCGCCGGCGGGCTGGGCCGTGGCGGAGGGCGCCGCGCCGGCGGCGATCTGGGCGCGGCGCGCGGCGCGGGCGTCGAGCCAGTTGCGCACGGCGATCAGGCAGCCGAGGACGAAGAAGGCGCCCGGCGGCAGGACGATGGTCAGGAAGCCCGGATAGTCCTCGGGGAGGATCTGCACGGCGTGGCTGCCGGGAATCACCATCTCGATGCCGGCCAGCAGCGCGCCGGTGCCGACGAACTCGCGCACCGTGCCGAGCGCGGCGAGCACCAGGGTAAGGCCCAGCCCCATGATGGCGCCGTCGATGGCCGAGGCGGTGGCCGGGTTCTTGGCGGCGTAGGCCTCGACGCGGGCCAGCACGATGCAGTTGGTGACGATCAGCGGAATGAAGATGCCGAGCACGTTGTAGAGCTCGTGCAGCCAGGCGTTCATGGCCAGGTCGACGATCGTCACCAGGGCGGCGATGACCAGGATGAACACCGGGATGCGGATCTCGTAGGGGATCAGGTTGCGCAGCACGGCCACGGCCCAGTTGGACATCGCCATGACGAACAGCGTCGCCAGGCCGAGGCCGACGCCATTGACGAAGCTGTTGCTCATGGCCAAAAGCGGGCACATGCCGAGCAGCTGGACGAGGCCGGGATTCTGTTTCCAGAGGCCGTTGTAGACGATGTCGCGATAGCTCATGGCGGACTCCTCACAGCTTCGACTGCGCCGCTGCGCCCCACAGCCGCTCGCGCTCGTCGCTGGCGTGCTGCAGGGCGCAGCCGACGGCATTGGTGACGGCGCGCGCCGAGATCGTGGCGCCGGCGCGCTGGTCGAAGCGGCCGCCGTCCTTCCTGACCTTCCAGTCCGCCCTAGGCACCTGGGCGAAGCCGAGCCCGTCGAACTGGCTGATCCAGGGTCGGGCCTTGTTCTTGTCCTTCCTCGGGTCGATGTAGTCGCCGAGGCCCGGCGTCTCCTTGTGGCCGGTGACGCGCACGGCGATCAGTTCGCCGCTCGGCCGGACCGCCAGCAGCAGGCCGATGCGGCCGCTGTAGCCGTCCGGCGCCGCCGCCTCGAGGACCAGGGCGGCCGGAGCGCCGGCGTGGCGCGCGCGATACAGGCGCGATGGAAGGTCGAGACCCAGCGCCGCCGTCGGCGGCAGGTCGAGCCAGTCGGTCAGTAGGTCATTGTCATAGGCGGAGGCTGGCAGCACTTCGCCGATCAGCTTCATCTTTTCGGCCTGGGCGCTGGCCTCGATCGGCGCCTTGGTGGCCAGGTAGGTGGCGGCCATCATCGCCGTGAAGGCGATGGTGAAGATCACCAGGATCACCCCGGTGCGCGCCGACACGGTGACGATGCCCGGTTCGTGCGGCGGCGGCAGGTCGGCGGGCGTCATTTCATGCATGGCGCCCGTCCTGGTCGTTCTTGTGGCCGAATACCGGCGGCTGGGTGTAGCCGTCGATCAGCGGCACGCAGATGTTGAGGAGCAGCGTGGCGAAGGCGATGCCGTCGGGATAGGCGCCGAAGACGCGGATGATCCAGGTCAGCACGGCGATGCCGAACGCATAGACGAGCTTGCCGCGCGGCGTCGTCGCCGCCGACACCGGGTCGGTGGCGATGAAGAAGGCGCCGAGCATGGCGCCGCCGCTCAGCAGATGGAACAGCGGCGGCGCGAAGCGCTCCGCGCCGCCCAGGTGGAAGGCGCCGGCGACCACCGCCAGGGTTCCCAGGAAGGCGGCCGGTATATGCCAGGTAATTATCCGCTGCTGCATCATCCACAGCCCGCCGGCGAGGTAGCCGGCGGCCACCCATTCCCAGCCGCGGCCGCCGAGGCTGCCGAAGGTCGGGTTGGCGCCGAGCACCGCGGCGACGGTGGCCTTGGCCTCGCTCGTGTGCAGCGCCGTGCGCAGCGCGTCCAGGGGCGTCGCCATGGTGATGCCGTCGAGATGGCGGACGCCGCCGAGGATCAGGTCGAGCTGCGTCGCCAGGCCGGTGTCGTTGCCGGCCGCCGGCCACTGCGACATCAGCTGCGGGAAGGCCACGATCACCACGGCGAAGGCCGCCATGGCCGGATTGAAGGGGTTCTGGCCGAGGCCGCCGTACAGGTGCTTGACGACGACGATGGCGAACAGGGTGGCGACGACGGTCAGCCACCACGGCACCAGCGGCGGCAGGCTCAGGGCCAGCAGCCAGGCCGTGACCACCGCCGAGCCGTCGCCGAGGTATTGCCACAGCGGCCGCCGGCGGATCGCCAGCATCGCCGCCTCGCCGGCCAGGGCCGCGACGCTGGCGATCGCCAGTTGGAACACGATGGCGGCGCCGAAGAACCAGACATAGGCCGCGATGCCCGGCAGCAGGGCGGCGCAGACGCGCAGCATGACGCTGCGGACGCTGGCCGGCTGGCGAAAATAAGGCGAGTTGAAGACGACGCTCACGACTGCTTTTCCTGCGCCGGAGCGGCCGCGGCTGCGGCCTTCTGCTGGCGGGCGCGCTCCAGCGCGGCGGCGATCAGCGCTTTCTTCGGGTCCTCGGCGGCGGCCCCGGCGTTGTCCGGCAGCGCCGCTTCGGCCGCCAGTTTCTCGCGCGTCGCGGCGGCCTTGGCGGCGAGCCTAGCGGCCTTGTCCTGCTTCTCGCGCTCGTCGCGCAGCAGGCGGAACTCGTAGCGCTCGCGGGCCGTGTCGGCTGCTTCCTTGTCCCGCTCGCGGGCCCAAATCTCGGTCTTGGCGTAGCGGTAGTAGTCGACCAGCGGTATCCGCGACGGGCAGACATAGGCACAGCAACCGCATTCGATGCAGTCGAAGAGGTGGTATTCCTGGGCCTTGCCGAATATCCGGGCGCGCGAGAACCAGTACATCTCGAAGGGCTGCAAGTCGCTCGGGCAGACCTGGGCGCATTCGCCGCAGCGGATGCAGGGCATTTCCGGCGGCGGCTGCGGAAACAGCGCTGCGGAGCCGGCCAGTACGCAGTTGGCGGCCTTGACCACCGGCACCCGATCGTCGGGCATGGCGACGCCCATCATCGGTCCGCCCATGATGATGCGGTCGGTATCGGGTCCGGCCTTGGCCAGACGCAGCAGGTCGCCCATCGGCGTACCAAACACGACCTCGTAATTGCGCGCTTCGCCGACATTGCCGGCGACGGTGACGATGCGCGAGATCATCGGCCGGCCGAGCGCCAGCGCGTCGTGGATCGCATAGGCCGTGCCGGTGTTGAAGCATTGCACGCCGTAATCGGTGGAGCGCTTGCCGTGCGGCACCTCGATGCCGGTGAGCACCCGGATCAGCTGCTTGGCGCCGCCGGCGGGGTAACGGGTTGGCACGGCGACGACTTCCATGTGAGTGATGCCGAGCCTCGCCACCGCCGCCTGCATGGCGGCGACGGCCTCGGGCTTATTGTCCTCGATGCCGATCAGCACCTCGCCGGCATCGAGGATGCCGCGCATCAGCGCGGCGCCCTTGAGGATCGGTTCGGGCCGTTCGCGCATCAACAGGTCGTCGCAGGTAATGAAGGGTTCGCATTCGGCGCCGTTGATGACCAGCGTGTCGAGCTTGCCGGCGCGGCCCGGATTGAGCTTCATGTGGCTGGGGAACACGGCGCCGCCAAGGCCTACGACACCGGCATCGCGGAGGTAGTCGCGGACTTCCCCGGGCGTCGCCGAGCGGCAATCGAAGGGCTCGGGCTCGCCCCAGGTGTCGGCCCCGTCGGGCTCGATCACCACGCAGAGGCCGGCGAGGCCCGAGGGGTGCGGCATGGGGCGCATCTCGACCGCGGTGACCGTGCCGGAGGTCGAGGCGTGCACGGCGGCCGACAGGTTGCCGTCGGCGCCACCGATGCGCTGGCCCTTCAGCACCTTGTCGCCGGCGGCGACCAGCGGATGCGGGATGCCGCCGACGCTCTGGTGCAGGGGGATGACCAGCTGCGCCGGCAGCGGCGCCAGGGCGATCGGCAGGCCGGTCGACGCTTCCTTGTGGTAGGCGGGCTTGACGCCGCCGTTGAAGCGGAACAGTTTGCGCAGCATGCTCAGGCGGCCTCGCGCTGCGGCTTGACTTCGTGGATCGGGTATTTCCATTTCCACGTCTCGACCGTTTCGGCCATAGGCACCATGCTGATGCAATCGACCGGACAGGGCGGCACGCACAGCTCGCAACCGGTGCATTGCCGGGCGACGATGGTGTGCATCTGCTTGGCGGCGCCGACGATGGCGTCGACCGGGCAGGCCTGGATGCACAGCGTGCAGCCGATGCAGGTGGCCTCGTCGATGAAGGCCACCGCCTTGGGTTTCTCGACGCCGTGCTCGGCCGACAGCTCCTTGAACTCGCGGCCGAGCAGGTCGGCCAGCTTGCGGATGCCCTCCTCGCCGCCGGGCGGACACTGGTTGATCTCCGCCTCGCCCTTGGCGATGGCCGTGGCGTAGGGCTTGCAGCCGGGAAAGCCGCACTGGCCGCACTGCGTCTGCGGCAGGATGGCGTCGATCTTGTCGACCAGCGGATCGCCCTCGACCCTGAACTTGATCGAGGCATAACCGAGGGCGGCGCCGAGGATGACGGCGCCCAGCGCCATGACGAGGATGGCGGCCAGCATTACTTGAACTTGTCGAGGCCGGCGAAGCCCATGAAGGCCAGGCTCATCAGGCCGCCGGTAATCAGGGCGATGGCGTTGCCGCGGAAGTAGAGGGGAATGTCGGCACCTTCGAGGCGTTCACGTATGCCGGCGAAGAGGATCAGCGCCAGGGAAAAGCCGACCGAACTGCCGAAACCGAACAGCAGCGATTCCAGGAAATCGTGGCGCAGCGCGATGTTGAGCAGGGGGATGCCGAGCACCGCGCAGTTGGTGGTGATCAACGGCAGGTAGATGCCGAGCACCTGGTGCAGCAGCGGGCTGGTCTTCTGGATGATCAGCTCGGTCAGCTGGACGATGGCGGCGATGGTGACGATGAAGGACAGCGTGCGCAGGTATTGCAGGTCGTTCGGCAGCAGCAGCCAGTGATCGATGACGTAGCTGGTGCCGCAGCCCAGGGTCAGCACGAAGGTCGTCGCGGCGCCCATGCCCAGCGCCGTCTCGAGTTTCTTCGAGACGCCCATGAACGGGCACAGGCCGAGGATGCGAACGAGAACGACGTTGTTGACGAGAACGGCGCCGACGAGAATGAACAGGTAACCGGTCATGACAATTGAATTAGCGGGGCAACGGCGTCTCCGCCGCCGCGAGACAACATGGAATTATCGCCTAAGGCCGTCTGGCGAACAACCCTGAATCCGGCGCAGGAATCGGCCGGCGCGGCGTTTGCGAGCAGCTCAGCCGCGCGTGGCGGCGATGCATTCGACGACCAGTTGCGGCCCGCGGTAGATCAGGCCGGTGTAGATCTGCACCAGCCGGGCGCCGGCATCGAGCTTGGCGCGGGCCTTGGCGCCGTCGCTGACGCCGCCGGCGGCGATGATCGGCAGGGCCCCGTCGAGGCACCGGGCCAGCGACGCGACCACCGCCGTGGCGCGCTCGAAGAGCGGCGCGCCGGACAAGCCGCCCGCTTCCCTGGCCAGCGCTTCGCCTTCGACGCCCGCGCGGCCGGTGGTGGTGTTGGTGGCGATGACGCCGTCGACGCGATGCCGGATCAGCGCCGCGGCGATGTCGGCGATCTGAACTTCGTCGAGGTCCGGGGCGATCTTCAGCGCCAGCGGCACGTAGCGGCCGTGGCGATCGGCCAGTTCGGCCTGCTTGGCCTTGAGGGCGCCGAGCAGGGCGTCGAGCTCGGAGTGTCCCTGCAGCTCGCGGAGGTTCCGGGTATTCGGCGAAGAGATGTTGACGGCGACGTAACTCGCATCGCCATAGACCTGTTCGAGGCAGGCCAGGTAATCGTCGGCGGCGCGCTCGATCGGGGTGAGGGCATTCTTGCCGATGTTGATGCCGAGGACGGCGCCGTTCTTAGGACCGAACCGGGCGCGGCGCACGTTGTCCAGCAGGGCAATGACGCCGTCATTATTGAAGCCCATCCGGTTGATGATCGCCTCGCGGGCCGGCAGGCGGAACAGGCGCGGCTTGGGATTTCCCGGCTGCGGCCGCGGCGTCACCGTGCCGACCTCGATGAAGCCGAAGCCCAGCCGCGCCAGACCGTCGATGCAGCGGCCGTTCTTGTCCAGGCCGGCGGCCAGGCCGACGCGATTGGGGAACTTGAGTCCCATGACCTCGACCGGCGGCCCGCCGTCGAGCCGCGCCTGCGGCGGCAGGCCGAGCCTGTCGAGGACGGTCAGCGCATCGAGGGTGGCGTCGTGGGCGCGTTCGGCATCGAGCGCGAACAGGGCGGGGCGGACCAGGCAGTAGGGCAGCATGCGCCGATTCTAGCGCAGGCCCGAGCGGCGCCTATTTGCCGGCGGCGGGATCGATTTCGCGCCAGACGCCGAGGCGAAAGGCTTCCAGCGGGCGAAACAGCGCCTTGTAGGCCATCTTGCGGCTGTTGCGGATCCAGTATCCCAAGTAGAGATAGGGCAGGCCGAGGCGCCGGCACTGGCCGATCTGCCAGATGATCGAATAGGTGCCGAGGCTGCTGGCGGGCAGCTCGGGTTCGAAGAAGGTATAGACCGACGAGAGGCCGTCGGCGAGCACGTCGATGATGCTGATCATGCGCAGCGTACCGCCCTCGCGGAATTCGACCAGGCGGCTGTCGACGTGGCTTTGCAGCAGGAAGTGGCCGTACTGGTCGCGGCTGTCCTGGTCCATGCCGCCGCCCGAATGGCGGGCGGCCTGATAGCGCTGGTAGAGCGCGTAATGTTCCTCGCGGAAGGCCAGCGTGCGCTCCTCGGTGTGCAGCTGGCCGTGGCGGACGAGGGCGCGCCGCTGGCTGCGGCTGGGCTCGAAGCGCTGCGCCGGCACGCGCACCGGCACGCATTCGCGGCAGGCATCGCAGTAGGGCCGGTAGGTGAACACGCCGCTGCGGCGAAAGCCGGTGCGCACCAGGTCGCCGTAAGTCGCCGTATCGATCAGGTGGGTCGGCGTGGCCACCTGGGAGCGCGCCACCCGGCCGGGCAGGTAGGAGCAGCCGTAGGGCGAGGTCGCGTAGAACTGCAGCAGCGGGAACGGCGGCAGGTCCTTGAGGTGCGTCACGTGCGAATACCTTTCGCGTCCGTGGCGCCGCGCACCACGCAGGCCGCGTTGCCGGGCTCGGCCGACCAGGGTCCGGGCGGGTCGCCCGACGCCGTCCACGCCTCCAGGGCGGCGACGAATTCGCGGCGCGGGATCGTACGGGCGCCGAGCGTGCCGAGGTGCCGGGTTTCCATCTGGCAATCGATCATCGCGAAGCCGCGGCGCTCGAGGCGGCGGCAGAGGTGCACCAGGGCGATCTTGGAGGCGTCGGTGGCGAGGGAGAACATCGACTCGCCGTAGAACACCCGGCCGATGGCGATGCCGAACAGCCCGCCGGCCAGGCGGCCGTCGATCCGCGTCTCGACGCTGTGGGCGAAGCCCAGCCGGTGCATCCGGTTATATGCATCCTGCATTCTGGGGGTGATCCACGTGCCGTTCTGGCCGGGCCGCGGCGTCCGGGCGCAGGCGGCGACGACCTCGGCGAAGGCGGAATCGAAGCCGACCGCGTAGCCCTTGTTGCGCAGGGTCTTGGCCAGCGAGCGGGAAACGCGCAGCTCGCCGGGAAACAGCACCATCCTCGGATCGGGGCTCCACCAGAGGATCGGGTCGCCTTCGTTGAACCAGGGAAAGATGCCGCGCCGGTAGGCGGCGATGATGCGCTCGGGCGCAAGGTCGCCGCCGGCGGCGAGGAGCCCGTTCGGTTCCGGAAGCGCCTGTTCCACGGGCGGAAACAGGGGCGCCCTGGGCAGCCATGGAATCATCGGAGGCAAGTTCGGATGACGCGATCCATGTCTCGATGATAGCATCGCGCCCGCCATGAACCTGCGCCTGCTGCCGCTCGTCTGCGCCGCCGTCCTCGGCGGCTGCGCGAGCTTCCACAAGGAGCCGCCCCCGCCCGCCGTGGACGCGCGGCCGCCGCCGAAGCTCGCCCTGGTCCTCGGCGGCGGCGCGGCGCGCGGCTTCTTCCACATCGGCGTCATCAAGGCCCTCGAGGCCCAGGGCATCGTCCCCGATATCGTCGTCGGGACCAGCGCCGGCGCGGTGGTCGGCTCGCTCTATGCGGCCGGCCACGACGGCTTCGCCCTGCAGAAACTGGCCATCCAGATGGACGAGGGTCAAGTCAGCGACTGGTCGCTGCCCGATCGCGGCTTCCTCAAGGGCGAGGCGCTGCAGGCCTTCATCAACCGCGAAGTGGGGCAGCGGCCGCTGGAAAAGCTCGACCGTGTGCTGGGCGTCGTCGCCACCGACTTGCAGAGCGGCGAGGCGGTGGTGTTCCGCACCGGCAACACGGGGATGGCGGTGCGCGCCTCGAGCAGCCTGCCCGGCGTGTTCCAGCCGGTCGCCATCAACGGCCGCGAATACGTCGATGGCGGACTGGTCAGCCCGGTGCCGGTGCGCGCCGCCCGCTCGATGGGCGCCGATTTCGTCATCGCCGTCGACATCTCGGCGCGGCCCGCCTACGGCAAGACGACGAGCACGGCCGCGGTACTGCTGCAGACCTTCGCCATCATGGGGCAGAGCATCAGCCGCTACGAACTGGCCGATGCCGATGTCATCGTCCGCCTGCAGACCCCGGGTCTCTCGGCGACCGATTTCAACGATCGCCACCTGGCCGTGCTCGAAGGGGAAAAGGCAGCCGCGGCGATCTTGCCGGAACTGCGGCGCAAGCTGGAAAAACTGCGCGGCGAGGCACGCCCGGCGGCGGCCGAAGCCCGCTAGTCGACCTCGATCCGCCTCGCGCCGTTGAAGCGCCGAGCCCAGTAGCGGCTGCTCATGTCTTCGACGCGAACCTCGCTGCCGCTGGCCGGAGCGTGGATGAAGCGGTTGTCGCCGAGGTAGATGCCGACGTGGGAAAAGGCCCGGCGCATGGTGTTGAAGAACACCAGGTCGCCCGGCCGCAACTCGTCCCGGTCGACGGGCTCGCCGCTGCGGCTCATCTCGCGGGCGTTGTGCGGCAGGATCAGGCCGAGCCCCTCGGCGAAGACGTGGCGGACGAAGCCGCTGCAGTCGAAGCCGCTTTCCGGCGTCGAGCCGCCGCGCCGGTAGCGGATGCCGACCAGATCGAGGGCGCGGCTCAGGGCTGCGCTCAGGTCGGCGGCGATTTCCCCGGAATAGCGTTCCACCAGGCCCGCTTCGGCAGGCGGTGGCACGGCCTCGTCGGCGCGGACCGCGCCGGCGCAGACGAGGCTGGCGGCGCAGAACACGAGGCGAATCACGGTTTTTCGGCAAGGCATGGGGCGCGACTATAGGGTCCGCGGGCCAGGCTGTAAACCCCACCGTCCGGCCATAGCCGTCGCGGCGTGGCTATAATTCGACTCCTAAGGCCGGCGCCGCCCGTCGGCCGAGGTGCCCATCCCGGAGACCCGTCATGTCCTTCAAGGCCTACCTGATCGACCAGGAAGAAGGCAAGGTGCTCAGCCGCTTCGTCGATATGGACGAGTCGCGGCTGGACCCCGGCCAGGTGACGATCCGCGTCACCCATTCGAGTGTCAACTACAAGGATGCCCTGGCGGCGACCGGGGCCGGCCGGATCATACGGCGCTTTCCCTGCATCGGCGGCGTGGATCTCGCCGGCATCGTCGTGACCAGCACCGATCCCCGCTTTGCCAGCGGCGACGAGGTCGTCTGCACCAGCTACGACCTGGGGGTCGCCCACCACGGCGGCTACGCCGAACTGGCCCGGGTGCCGGCCGACTGGACCCTCAAGCTGCCCCACGGCATGACCCGCGAGGAGGCCATGGCCTACGGCACCGCCGGCTTCACGGCGGCGCTCGGCGTCGTCCGCATGGAAGCCAACGGCCTCGAGCCGGCCAACGGGCCGGTCATCGTCAGCGGTGCCAGCGGCGGTGTCGGCAGCATCGCCATCGAGATCCTGTCCCAGCTCGGCTATCACGTCGTCGCCCTGACCGGCAAGGAAGGCGAAACCGACTATCTGAAGCGCATCGGCGCCAGCGAGGTGATGCTGCGCCAGACGCTCGATCTGGCCAAGATCAAGCCGCTCGACAAGGCCACCTGGGCCGGCGCCGTCGACAATATCGGCGGCGACGTGCTGGCCTGGATCGCCAGCACCATGAAGGTCGGCGGCGCCCTCGCCAGCATCGGCCTGGCCGGCGGAACCCAGCTCAATACCACCGTCATGCCATTCATCCTGCGCGGCGTCAGCCTGCTCGGCGTCGACTCGGTCAACTGCCCGATGCCCGTGCGCCTGGAGGTATGGCGCCGGCTGGCCACCGACATGCGGCCGCAGCACCTCGAACTGATGACGCGGACCATCCCGTTCGCCGAGCTGCCGACCGTGTTCGACGATTTCATAAAGGCCAGGGTTCGCGGCCGCATCGTCGTCGCCATCGCCGGCTAAGGCCGTCTCCTAATCGTCCATGAGCGACGCGACAATACCGGCTTGGCGCGCGGCGCTCGAGGGTACGCCCGTCGTTCGCGCCGAGCGCATGAGCAAGGTCACGGTCGGCATGGACCTTGCCAATTGCATAGTCAGCGGTGCCGCCTTGCTCGCCTCGGCGCCGCGGCGTATGTTCTGTGCCGCGGGATTCGGCGGCCAGCGCATCGTCGGCAGCGGCTACCCGCCCTGGCTTGGCCGAACGCCGAGAGATCGAAACGAAGACCGCGCCGCCCGCGCCGCTGGCGGAAATGCCACGGCCGGTGCGGCCATTAGGACATCCGCTATCGGTACCGGAACGGTACTAACCACGAGGGAGTGAGAGCAAAACCCATGACCACCTACAAGGCGTTCCACCAGCGTTCCATTGAACAACCCGATTCGTTCTGGGCCGAGCAGGCGCAACTGATCGACTGGCATAAGCAGCCGCAGCAGATCCTCGATTATTCGCAGCCGCCCTTCGTCAAGTGGTTCCCCGGCGGCGAGACCAACCTCTGCTACAACGCGGTCGATCGCCATGCGGCCAAGCGCCCCAACGATCGCGCGCTGATCTACGTCTCGACCGAGACCGACGAAGAGAAGATCTATTCCTTCGCCGAACTCAAGTCCGAGGTGATGCGCATGGCGGCGATCATGCAGTCGCTGGGCGTCGCCAAGGGCGACCGCGTGCTGATCTACATGCCGATGATCGCCGAGGCGTGCTTCGCCATTCTCGCCTGCGCCCGCATCGGCGCCATCCATTCGGTGGTCTTCGGCGGCTTCGCCTCGGGCTCGCTGGCGACGCGCATCGACGATGCCAAGCCGAAACTGGTCGTCTCCGCCGACGCCGGCATGCGCGGCGGCAAGGCGGTCCCCTACAAGCATCTGCTCGACGAAGCCTGCAAGCTGGCGGAATTTCCACCGGGCAAGGTGCTGATGGTGGACCGCGGTCTCGACAAGGGCTGGTCGCGCCTCGAAGGCCGCGACCTCGATTACGCCGCGCTGCGCGCCCGGCACATGGATGCCGAGGTGCCCTGCGTCTGGATGGAATCGACCGAGCCCTCCTACATCCTCTACACCTCCGGCACCACGGGCAAGCCCAAGGGCGTGCAGCGCGACACCGGTGGCTATGCCGTCGCCCTGGCCGCCTCGATGAAGCACATCTACTGCGGCTTCGAAGGCGAAACCTATTTCGCCACCTCCGACATCGGCTGGGTCGTCGGCCATTCCTACATCATCTACGGTCCGCTGATCGCCGGCATGGCGACCATCATGTACGAAGGCACGCCGATCCGCCCCGACGCCGGCATCTGGTGGAGCATCGTCGAGAAGTACAAGGTCAGTGTCATGTTCTCGGCGCCCACGGCGATCCGCGTGCTGAAGAAGTACGACCCGGCGTTTCTCAAGAAGTACGACCTGTCCACGCTCAAGCACGTCTTCCTGGCCGGCGAGCCCCTCGACCAGACGACCCACGAGTGGATCATGGGCGAGCTCGGCCTGCCGGTGTACGACCACTACTGGCAGACCGAGAGCGGCTGGGCCATGCTGACCTCCGTGCCGGGCGTGGAGAAGACGCCGATCAAGTTCGGCACGCCGAGCTTTCCGGCCTACGGCTACAACCTCAAGATCTTCCGCGAAGACGGCAGCGAGTGCGCCGCCAACGAGAAGGGCATCGTCGGCGTGGTGCCGCCGCTGCCGCCGGGCTGCCTGTCCACCGTCTGGGGCCAGGACGACCGCTTCGTCAGCACCTATTTCAGCCTGTTCAAGGAGCCTCTCGTTTATTCGAGCTTCGACTGGGGCATCAAGGACGATGACGGCTACCACTTCATCCTCGGCCGCACCGATGACGTCATCAACGTCGCCGGCCACCGCCTCGGCACGCGCGAGATCGAGGAGGCCATCCAGGCCCATTCCGCCATCGCCGAGGTCGCCGTTGTCGGCGTCAATGACCAGTTGAAGGGCCAGGAGCCGGTGGCCTTCGCCGTCGTCAAGGATGCGGCGCGCGTCGCCACTGCCGAGCAACGCGCGGCGCTCGAGAAGGAACTCAAGAAGACCGTCGACGAGATCCTCGGCGCGATCGCGCGGCCCAAGCACGTCCATTTCGTTTCCGGCCTGCCCAAGACCCGCTCCGGCAAGATGCTGCGCCGCTCGATCCAGGCCCTGGCCGAGGGCCGCGACCCGGGCGACCTGACGACGATCGACGACCCCGGGACTCTGGAACAGATTAAGGCGGCGCTGGGCGTCGCTTAACCGGCCCGGCCGCGCCTCCGGGCAGCGCCGCTGCCCGGAGACCGCCTCAGAGCCTGTGATTAATTAGCCCGTACGGCCGGATAGCCGCAGGAACCTAGCTGGCGCCGTGTTGTTTGGCGCAGTATGTTGTTTGCATCGTCTGTCCCGCTATCGACCGTTCATTCGACGAATTTCCAGGTAAACCCCGTCGTTAAACTGAAATTCCCGCGCATGCCGGACGAGTTCCCCCGATGAGTCAAGAACGTGCCGGGTAATCAGCGAAAGATTGTCGACCTGCTTCGTCATCAGTTCGATTTCGCCTTGCGCGACAGACATGCCGATATTGACGCCGCCGCGATGATGGCGACGATCGCTGCGGTGCCGAAGACGGCGGTCGGGAAACTTGGCCGGCAGCCTTTTTGCAGGCGGATCAATGTCCTTGCCGTTACCGAGCACGAAGCCGGCATCGCCCCGGCGTGCCGCCATTGGCGCCGATTCGCGCCCGGCCGCACCGCTCCGGTCGCGCCCCGGCTGCCGCTTGAGCTATGGGCCGCCAAGCGGACGAAATCCGCGGCCAACGTCGCACGATGGCATGCACCGTTCCCGGTGTGGCTTCGGTCGTAGCGCACTGCCTGTCTTGTCGGGCGGCGACGAGGGCCGGACGCGCCCCCCGGATGGCGAAGTGTTCCGCCAACGAAAGCTTGCTGGTCAGGCGAGCACAGGGGCACTGACTGATGGCCGGAACTGCTGGTGGTGCTACCGGGTCCGAACCCGCGACCCTTGCCGCACGACGAGCAATCGAACCTGCTTAACCATGCCGGGTGCGGTGCCGGAGCAGGCCTATGTCAATGGCTTGGCCAACGGATCGGGGCGGCCCGCCGCCCCGATCCTGCCGATTTTCACCGGCCGGCCGCCGGGTCCTTGATCGCAGCGTTGCCGGAAGCGCCCCGGCGACCTTCCAGGTAGGAGAGCACGGCCGCGACGTCGGCCATGCCCAGGCCTAAATTCGGCATGACTACGCTGTTGTACTTGCGGAACAGGCCGGTGGCCGTCGGATCGCCTTCGTCCCGCAGCTTGTCGGGTTCAAGTAGGTAGCGGGCGAGCCAGGCGCGCGGACGCCGCTCGGTCACCCCCGCCAGGTCCGGCCCCAGCCGCGCGCCCTCGCCGACGCTGTGGCAGGTGGCGCAGCGGGTCGTGAAGATGTACTCCCCTTGTCCCATCTTGAGGGGCCGCGCCTCCGTATAGCTGGTCTGGGGCATCGCCTCGCTGAAGCCGAGAAACTTGCCGATGGTCGCGGCGAGGAATTTCGGGTTGTCTTCCGCGGAGTTGCGCATCCATCGCCCGGTGGGCTCGTTGCCCACCATGAGGCTCGCCGCGTGGCCGTCGGGATTGACCGGGTCACTGGCCCGGGACAAGCCCAGCTTCCTGACCACAAGCGCGACGTCCTGCGCCTTGCCGGTGAGGAACAGCCAGCCCGGTCCCACCGCGAATTTCGTCGCGTAGGCCCTGAGGACCGCGGGCGTGTCATGCTCTGGATCGATGCTGATCGAATAGAAGAAGATGTCCTTACCCATCCGTTCGCCGAGCAGGCGCTGCGTCTGCACCAGGCGCGCCGTCTCCAGGGGGCATTCGTCTTTGCAATGGGTGTAGATGACGTTGATGGCCACCGACTTGCCTTTCAGCAGGTCGTCGTAGAAATGGACGGTGGTCCCGTCCTGGGTCAGCAGCGGCACGTTGGGAAAATAGTCGGCCCCCCAGCGACTGGCGGCCGAGGCCGGGGCGCCGGCCAGGAGGGCGACACCAAAGAGCGGGAACGCGGCCGCCCGCATCCCGACCCGGATCTTCACTCGGTTCATGGTCTATTCCTCCTGCATGGCGTCGCCAAGCGGCCGCGGGATGCCTTGCCGCGGGCTACTGCCCGGTCAACACCTCGGCGCTGGCTCCCGTGAGCGCCCCGTTATCCACGTTGAAGCCGAGATTGAAGGAGGCCACGCCCACCCGAGCCGACGAAACAGCCTCACCGTCGGCGACGAACGGGAACGAGATCTGCACCAAGTCCGCAGCGGCCAGTTGCCGGGCGACAACCTCCCTGCCGCGAGTGAGATAAGTCTTGCCGGTGGACGACCCCACCCCGACCATCTGGCTGAGATCGATGGAAAGGCGCACCGTGGCTGGCGCGCCGAAGTCGGGATCGGTCACGACGCTTACCCCGAGACGGGCGCTGCCCGAGAAGGCCACGCTTTCGGGCGCCCCGCCCACCGTGCCCCGGATCGGGACCAGGACGGAACTCGCCGTGGCAAGGGTGGCGGCCGTCTCGGCCGCCTGGGCCGCCGCACCTCCAGGTCCGGGCTCGTTCGCCATGGCCGCGACGAGCAAGGCCAGGGCCGTGCCGGTGAGTAAGGAGCCGCGACTATTCATGCTTCCCTCGCTCATTCTTACGAGGTAAGGGCTCGTCACAGGGCGCTGCGCAGCACTTCCGGTCGGCGGCACGAAGACCACGCCCTGGGCGCTCGGAATCGGGGTCGGCAGCGGCCTCAAGAAAGGCGCACCGCCGTCGTCGATCTCCCAGCGCAGGAGCATGGCGTTGTCTTCGTGCACGGTGTTATGGCAGTGTTCCATGAACATGCCGCCGAAATCGCGGAACTGAAGTGTGATGGTGATGCTGCCGCCGGGGCGCAGGCGATAGACGTCCTTGCGGCCGCGCTCCCAGGCCGGGACGTTGGCTGCCTTGCCGTCGCGGGCGAGCACCTGACCCTCCTCGAAGTGGATGTGGATCGGATGGTCCCAGCCGCCCCCGCCGTTCTTGAGCGTCCATATCTCCCGCGTGCCGGACCTGGGCGCTGCCGACACCCGGCCGAAGTCCGCCGCCAGGGTTCCCCCCCGGTTGTCCGTCTCAATGCCCCAGGGACCGAAGAAGCTCGACTCTCCGCTGGTGGTTTGGGCGGCGCCGCGGTTGAACTCGAAGGTCCTCTGGTGCGCCACGGGAATCTGCGACAGGTCGGGATTGGGAATCAGGACGTCGGGCACCTGACTGACGTCGGGCTGCGCCGGATCCCGCACGATGCGGAACTCGAGGAAGCGGCCGACGCAAGGATCTGACGAATTGCCCGAGAGCGCCTCGGCGAGCGTCAGATCCGTAGCCACCCTCCTGCCGTCGTCGTGTTCGGCGAGATTCACCATCCACACTTTCGATCCGACGCTGTAGCGGGAGAAGTCGATGATAATGTCGTAGCGTTCGGCGATGCCCTGCTCGTCGAGCTGGGTCAGCACCACCGGGCTCGGCAGCAAATTGCCGTCATTGGCGATCTGGATCATCGGCGAGCCGTCGGACAGGGCCACCTTGAAGAAGCGCGACACGGATGCGTTCAGGATGCGAAAGCGATACTTGCGCCGCTCGACTTCGTAGTAGGGCTTGTAGACCAGATTCACGGTCATGCGGTCACCCAGGAAACCGTCGAAGTCGAAGATGTCCATGAGCAGCTGGCCGTCCTGGTCCCATGCCTTGTCGGCCAGCATCAGGTTCACGTCGTAGTCCAGATTGCCGAAGTCCTTGGCCGTACCGCTGGGCAGCCGCAGGTTCACCCCATCGTTGATCGCCTCGTTGCCCCGGTCCAGGGCACTGTAGATGTTGAACATCCCGGCATTGCCCTTGTACACGTTCTGGGAAGTGAAGCTGAACATGTGGTCGTGGAACCAGTGGGTGCTCATGGTCTCGCGCCAATCGCCCGGAATCTTGAGGATGCCCCCGCTGCCGTCGGGCGTGCCGGCCCGAGGATCCATGGCCGCGGTGTTGATGGTGTTGATGCCAGCCAGGACAATGGGATAGTGGTAGTCGTAGAACTCCCCCGGGTAGAAGTAGGCGCCGGTGAAGCCGTCGTTCTCGGCCCCGTGGTGTCCGTTGTGCTCGTGGGTGGAGATGGTATGGATGCCGAAGCCCCCGTTCTGGGTCGGATCCTCCGGGAGCCTGTTGTGGTGACGGAAGAGCAGAGGTTCGTGGTAGCGGCCGATCATCAGCTTGGGCGGTAAGGTGCCGTTGAAGGTCCATAGGGCGAGGGGCCCCTGGTCCGGCAGATCGGGGTGGAATCTGGGAGGAAACGGTGTCGCCGGGTCGATCCCGGAGTTGAGGTTCGCCGCCACCTGGGGGTTGTACGCGGTATTGACTTTGGCCCCCTCCTGCGCGACGTCGATGGCGACCGCGGGCGGGAAATTCTCAAACCGCTGGTGCGCCCAGATCGGCCCCGGCGGGCGGCCCTCGATGGGTCCGGTACCGCCGCCCAGGACGGCCGGTACCGGCCGCTGTGTGGTATTGGCCTCCTTGGTCGGCGCCGGACTGAGGAACGTAAACGGATCCGGATGGCGCGGCAGGACGTCCATCCGCGGCATCGGGTTGCTGAAGTCCTGGACGCCGAACAGCGGGCTCGCCGGCAGACCGGTGGGGATATTCGAACTTGCTAGGGCGCTGCTTACGAACGGGCTCAGACCGTTCTTCAAGGCCAAAAGGCCAGCCCCGGTGAAGAGTCCCCATTTGAGCAGTTCGCGGCGGGTGATCTGCCCCTGCGAGAGCGCCTTGAGGATTTCGAGACGATTGCGGCGGACATTTTCCGCCACCCGCAGCTGCCCTCGCGAAGCTTTGGCTGAAAGATACATGGACACGCTCCTCTCTTGTCGACTGGAGAATCTCCGGCCCTCAAGGCCTATGTCGCTGTTCGCTGGTCCCTGGTCCGCCTCGATCCCCGACCTTCGTCCTCCATACTCGGAAACATCGGCCCGCGGGCCGCCGCTTCGTCCCAACCACCCTAATCGCGGACGGCGAGATCGTATGTCGGGAAATCTGGACGATCCCGGGGGGAGCATCGCGACACTTGCTGGGGCGGCCAAGGCTGCCGTCCCCAAGGCAAGGGGTCAGAGACCGTGAATTTTTTGCAATTGCGCCGACCTGACCGCACAAACGATATGTGATCCGCCGAGCGCGGCTAAATATGCATTAGTCATCTTTTCTCGCGTATCTATGTGTTCATTAGCCGCTTTTCGAGTCTTTTGC
>WNGH01001478.1_pt1 | contig 34286 bp, 34 predicted proteins | sample 5400631 | NCBI WGS metagenome assembly WNGH01 (sample SAMN13153373, study PRJNA577476) | soil metagenome | isolation source: 115 cm soil or saprolite under Garry oak tree replicate 1 | place: USA:California | collected 2016-06-15
TTGGAATCATCGCGGTTGACCCGACCAGTCCCTACACCGGTGGGGCGATTCTGGGCGACCGCATTCGCATGCAGGAGCATTTTTCTGATCCGGGGATTTACATTCGTAGCATGGCGACGCGCGGATCGCTGGGGGGACTGGCGCGGACGACGGCCGATGTCGCCACAGTGCTCGACGCCTCGGGCCGTGACATCGTTATGATTGAGACGGTGGGTGTGGGCCAGGATGAAGTCGACATCGTGCGCCTGGCCGATGTCACCGTTGTGATTCTTGTTCCCGGCATGGGCGATGACGTGCAGACGATCAAAGCGGGGATCATGGAGATCGCCGACGTTTTCGTGATCAACAAAAGCGACCACGAAGGCGCCGAGCGGGTGGAACGCGAGATTCGAGCGTTGCAATCACTAGCCACGCGTCCTGACGGCTGGACGCCTCCGATCGTTAAGACGGTGGCTAGCGAAGGCGCCGGCATTGCTGAGTTGGCGGCAGCGATCGGAGAGTACGAGGGGTATCTTCAGAAGGAGAATCTCACGTTCAAGAAAAATGTACAGAATTGGGGTGAGCGGTTGGTCGAAATGCTGCGCGACGCAATGCTGGAAAAAGCGCGGGAGCATCTCGGCGATGGCAATGTGGCGCGGATGGCGGCTGAGGTCGCTGAGCACAAGCGCGATCCTTATACTCTGATCGAGGAGATTGCGGGAAAGATCGGGAAGGGTTAGTTCCCGAAAGTGGTGCTGGAGGACTCTGAAGCGGAACAGAGTGCCGACGCTACGGGACTCGGTTCTAGTTGTTTGGGGCTCACCCCGGACTTACGTCCTGGCTATCGTATGCCGCCCCCTGAACGGGGCTGGGGCTCTGTCGCCCAAATCGTCGTGCCTGCCCGGCGTGTGATTGGCAATGACTGTGCGGATTGATCATCTCGGAATTGCGGTGAAGTCGCTGGCGGCAGCGAAGGCGATCTATGAGAAATTGGGTCTGCGCATAACGCCCGTAGAGACCGTGGAGCATGAGCAGGTGCGGGTGGTGATGGTTCCGGTGGGTGAAAGCCGGCTGGAACTGCTCGAGGCAACCTCGCCGGATTCCGCCGTCGCGAAATTCATCGCCAAGCGTGGAGAAGGTCTTCACCACGTGTGCTTGCGATTGCCTGACTTGGCGGCTGCGGTGGAGCGCTTGAAGAGAGATGGAGTGCGCCTGGTTTCGGAAGACATTAAGACGGGCGCGGGCGGGCATAAATACGTGTTTGTGCATCCTTCGGGCGCCGGCGGGGTGTTGTTGGAGTTGGTTGAGTCCCAGGAAACGCGGCGATGAAGCCGAGGGAAGGGGTTGAAAAAGAGATTCTCGAGATTGTGAACCGAGAGACACGGGCTTGGAACGCCAAGGACGTTGATCGGTTAATCACAGTTTTCCACCCCGATATGGTTTGGCCCTGGCCTCCGAACAGCGACGCTCACGATCCGATGAAGTGGGTGCTGGTGCTAGGGCGATTCGACGCCGCGCGTTGGAAAAAGGTTTGGCAGGATCTGTGTGCGACTCACACCCTGATCCATAATCAACGTGCAATAAGAAAAATTGAGGTTTCCGATCAGGGCGACGGTGCCTTTGCGGTTGTGGACGTTGATCCTCTGTGGCGCGACAGCGACGGCAAAGATTTCCATTGGAAAGGGCGCGCTTCGAAGGTCTACAGCTGGAAAGGGCGCGCTTCGAAGGTCTACAGCCGGGTGGGAGCGGAATGGAAAATGACCATGCATACCGGCCTGCTTGCGTACTCGCCCACTGTAATTTGATCGTTCGCGATGGTGCGACTTGGGCAACTTCTTGCACATGCTTCTTCTCGCCATAGACACTTCCGGCAGGTTGGGCAGCATCGCGCTGGCGCGCGGCCATGAAGATGGAAGCTGCGATGTGATCGAAGTTGTCCCGTTGGCCGGTGGAACTTTTTCGGCGCAGCTGGTACCGCAAGTCGCTGCTTTCCTTTCTAAGCATGGATTCACCAAGTACGACATTGATGCTTTCGCCGTGGCCTCGGGACCGGGTTCGTTTACCGGATTGCGTGTCGGTCTGGCGGCGATCAAGGCGCTGGCGGAAATTCTAGGAAAACCAATTGCGGCGGTGTCCTTACTGGAGGGACTGGCCCTCGCCGGGGTCGCTAAAGGGAAGGTTTGCGCCGCCTTGGATGCCGGGCGCGGAGAAGTTTATTCCGGCGAATATGAGCTCGCCGGTGATTCGGCGCAGGTTTTACGGGAAAAGCTTCTTACAAAAGAGGAATTCGTTGCTGCGGCTCGCGGATGGCAGATCGTTACTCCCGACGCTGGGCTGGTTGCAACGGCTGAAACTGCGGGATTGTCCGCCATGCTGGTTGAACCGCTCTCAGCCGGTGCCGTGGCCAGAGTAGGCTGGCGCAAGCTCCGCCAGGGCCAAGCGGTCTCACCCGAGCAATTGGAAGCCAATTACATTCGTCGTTCCGATGCCGAGATTTTCGGCGCTAAAGGCTAGCAACACAGCGAAGCAGGTGCGAGGGCAATCTCACACATCAGCCGGAAGGAATCCGGCGCCCATCAGTAAACAGGAAACGAATTGCGCGTACGTTCCGCCACAGCCGCCGACATCCCCGCAATTATGGAACTGGAGCGTCAAAGTAGGGCTGCAGCGCACTGGTCAGCCGAGCAGTATGAGCGAATGTTCGAAGCAACCCCGCCTAGCCTTCCACATTTTGTGGGGCTCGTTATCGAAGATGAATCCGGCATTCAGGGATTTTTAGTCGGCCAAGCCCATGCCGATGAGTCGGAGCTTCAGAGTATTGCGGTTCGAGCGGCCGGTCATCGCCGCGGTTTCGGAAGCCAGCTGTTGACTGAGTTCCTGGAGCAAGCTCGGGAGGGGGGAGCCAAGTCTGTGCATTTGGAAGTTCGCGAGTCGAATCAGGCCGCGCGAGCCTTCTATGAAAAATGGCTATTTCAGGAAAGCGGGCGACGAAAGGACTATTACACGGGCCCTGTGGAGGACGCGGTTCTGTATTGCCGGCGCCTTTCATAAGTCGATTCTCAGAAAGAGACTGCACCATAAATTTGGCATTGAACCGGTTTTAAAAGCTATGATAACTTTGAGTCAGTTACTTCCCGGTTGGAGGTCTGCTGGATGCTGACTCCGAGAGACCATCTCATGACTCGCGATCAGGAATTTCAAAAACTAGCGCAAGAACACACACAATATTCATCTCGCCTCGATTCCCTAACCCAGAAGCGTTATCTCAGCGAAGACGAAAAGCTCGAAGAAGTCCGACTCAAGAAGCTGAAGCTGCGGCTCAAAGACCAGATGGAAGCCATTGAGCGGCAGTTCCGGCAGCAGTTCGGGACCAATGTAGCCTAGTCTCTGTCCAACCTTTCGCGGCTGTTGCCGCGCAGGGAATATTGTATCTTCAGCAGGGCGCTATCCAGCGCCTTTTTTCTTGCTACCTTCCATCTGGAATGGCGATCCTCGAAGGTCCGCTGCACTATAATAATTAACGCTCCTCATGGTTCGCGACGGCTATCTTTATGCAGTCCCGTTGATTGCCGCCAGCTTCGTGTTTGGCTGGCTCACTCGGCCCGCCTGGGCGATTCCGCCGCTGCTGCTGGCACTTTTCTTGTTATGGTTCTTCCGCGATCCGGAACGGGAAATCCCGGATGCTGCTGGGGCCGTTGTTTCTCCGGCGGATGGTAAGGTTACCGATGTTTCTTTCATTGCAGCCGGCGGCGAGAAGCGGACGCGCATCAGCATCTTTCTAAGCGTTTTCGACGTGCATGTGAACCGCTCGCCCATTGCCGGGGTGGTGCGTGAGGTGCGCTATCAGCGGGGACGATTCCTGAACGCGATGAACGCAGTGTCCGCTGAGCACAATGAGCAGAATATTGTCACCCTGGAAGGCTCGGGCCAGGTTGTCATCTTCAAGCAGATTGCCGGATTGCTGGCCAGGCGGATCGTTTTTTATCCTAAAGTAGGGGACCTTCTACAGCGCGGCCAGCGCGTCGGACTCATCAAGTTTGGCTCGCGCGTGGATGTGCTGTTCGGCGCCGATGCCCGGCTGCAAGTGAAGGTTGGCGATAGGGTTCGGGGCGGTTCGACTGTTATCGCCTATTTGCCAGCTCGGTCTGAGTTGGTGGCAGCAGGTGGTGCCTCGGCAAAGGAAAGCGCGCGATGATGGATTCCGATAACCCCAAACCGTCGCACAATCCGCAGCGCCCGCGCCGCCAGAGCAAGGGCATGTACATCCTTCCCTCGCTTTTCACCACGGGAAACATGGCGGCGGGGTATTACGCCATTTTGCAGATCATGCACGCCACGGCAAATGAATTCTGGCACCTGGACAATGCAGCTATCGCGATCGGTTTCGCGGTGCTGTTTGATGGCCTTGATGGCCGTATCGCGCGCATGACCGGCACCAGCAGCGATTTTGGCAGAGAACTGGACTCGTTGGCGGATGTGATTACGTTTGGCGTCGCTCCGGCGATGTTGGCGTGGACCTGGGGATTTCACCTGATGACTCCGGTCACGCTGACTCAGCTGCACCTTAACCTTGGCAAGTTGGGCGCGATTGCTAGTTTCCTGTTCTTAATGGCTGGGGCCAGCCGTTTAGCGCGCTTCAACATTACGACGAATCCGCAACCTTCCAATCCCGGGCGCCCCGGAAAGAAGTACTTTGTGGGCATGCCAATTCCGGGAGGAGCCGGCGTGATCGCTGCGGTTGTACACTTTGCAGCTGGTGATCCGATCACATCCTGGTATACCGCGCTGACCTGGCTGCTCATGGTCGCCGCGATCGCGTACCTCATGGTAAGCACCTGGCGTTTTTACAGTTTCAAGGACATCGATTTCGGCTCGCGTCACCCGTTCCGCCTGATTTTGTTCCTGGCCGCATTGTTTGCCTCCATCTACTATTTCTCGCGTCCCGTACTTTTCGGCGTGGCCTTGCTTTACATGTTGTCCGGCGTGTTCTGGCGGCTGCAGTGGGTTTTCCGGCGGAGGAGCGGCCCACCGCCGCCTACCTACAAGGAGGCATCGCTCACCTCATGAGTTCCTCCTCGAAGCCCGCCATTTCTGTCCCTCACGCCACGAGCCCGCGCGGCAATCAGTATCGAATCGCCATCGTGGGCGCCGCTTCGCTCAAGGGGAAAGAAGTTGCCGACATGCTCAATGAGCGGAACTTTCCCGCCGTGGATGTGCGGCTGCTTGACGATGACGAGTCACTCGGCCAACTGGAAGCCATAGGAGACGAAATCAGCTTCATCCAGAGCGTCAGAGCGGAACAGTTCGATAATGTGGATTTCACGTTCTTTGCCGCAGACGGCGCGAGCGCCCAGCGAAACTGGAGAACTGCGCGCGACGCCGGCAGCACCATTATTGACCTATCGGCCGGCCTCGAGGATGAATCCGGCGCTACAGTGCGCTCACTTTGGGTAGAACGAGAGCGGGGACAAGTTCAGCCGCCTGAACTTCAGCCCGGACCTTGCGTCACCGCTCACCCTGCGGCCGTGGTTCTGGCGTTGTTGTTGCTGCGTGCAAGCAGCGTGGGGAGCGTTCGTCGAGTGGTTGTCACTTTGTTCGAGCCCGCCTCGGAGCACGGACAGAAAGGCATGGACGAACTGCACCAGCAAACCGTGAATCTTCTTTCCTTCCAGCCACTGCCGAAAGACGTGTTCGACGCGCAGGTCGCGTTCAACCTGATTGGCAGCTACGGACAAAAGTCTCAGCCTTCACTGGGCTCAGTGGAAAAGAGGGTGCTGCGCCACTACCAGAGAATTGCCGGGGACAATGCCCCGCAGCCCTCGCTCCTGCTGCTGCAGGCGCCGGTCTTTCACGGCTATGCGATGGCTGTCTTTCTGGAAATGGAACAACCTGTGGACTGCGGTCAATTGTCGTTGGCGGTCAGCGGAGAGCACGCTACCATCGCGGGCGCTGAAGAAGAGGCGCCCAACAATGTGAACGCGGCCGGACAAGCGGCGGTTCTGCTGTCGGTTAAGGGCGATGTAAATAATACCAATGGAGTCTGGCTTTGGGCTGCTTTCGATAACCTGCGCATCTCAGCCATTAGCGCCGTCGAGAGCGCCGAAAGCTTGATTGCCACGCGGCCGATTGGAAAGATTCAATGAGGCCCGCGGCGGCGGTCGCGTCCGCGATGTTGCTGTTGGTGGCGACGGGGTGCGGTTATCACACGGCTGGGCATGCGGTCCAACTTCCGCAGAACATCAAGACCATATCTATCCCCACCTTCGCCAGCCAGACCAAAACCTACCGGATCGAGCAAATTCTAACTGCTTCTGTGGTGCGTGAATTCACGACGCGCACGCATTACCGAATCCTCAACAATCCAAATGACGCGGCCGACGCTACCTTGCACGGAACTGTGATATCCACGTCGGCGTCACAGGTTACCATCGACTCCGCGACCGGCCGTGCTGCCAGCGCCCTGATCGCGGTGAGCATCAAAGTTTCGCTGTCCGACCGCAAGGGCAAGGTGCTCTACGAGAATCCGGCGTACGTTTTTCGCGAACAGTACGAAGTCTCGCAAGACCTCGGCAGCTTCTTTGAAGAGGACTCGCCCGCTTTCCGTCGGCTCTCCCAGGATTTTGCGCGCACTCTGGTTTCTGACATCCTGGAGGGTTTTTAACCGCTTGCAGAGGAATGTGCAATCGGTACCGGGCAGACGCCGTGGTTCCGGCTTGAAAGTTCTTTCCCGGAGAGATGTATTAACAATGAACGGTAAAATGTTCACGATGTTTTACATGACGGAGCTCTTCTAATGCGGGCATTTGCGCAGGCCGAGCGCTTCGTCAGCGAACTCGAATCGCGCAAGTTGCGCTCGGCCTACGTGTTCGTGGGAGATGAGGCCTTCTTTCGCAAGCGCTTTCGCGATGCCATCCTCGAGCACCTGGTGCCTGCGGATCTCCGTGACTTCGGCCTTTTCGAATATGACCTTGCGGAAACCGACTTGGCTGAAGTTCTCGACCGTGCTCGCACTCCGTCGTTGATGGCGCCGTTCCAGGTCTTTTTGTGCGCGGGGTAAAGAATTTGTTTGGTCGCGGCTCTAACCATGAAAAACTTGCGGCCGTCGAAAATTATTGCCGGAACCCCAATCCCGACGCGCTGGTTGTCTTCGTGGCTGATCACATCAGCATTCCCGCTGACGTCCGCCGCATGGAGATGCAGGACAAAGAGCGCTACCAGCGCATTCGTGAAACCATGGGCCGGTACTGCGGCATCGTCGAGCTGGCCCGGGTTGAAGAAGGCGAAGCGGTCCGCTGGATCGGCGACTACTGCGCGAGCCGTAGCGTGAAGATCGATCCCGATGGCGCGCGCGAATTAGTCGACTCGCTCGCAGGCGACATGATGATGATCTCCAACGAACTGGAAAAACTCATCCTGTACGTCGGTGAGAAGAAACGCCTCACGCTTGGTGACATTGAAACCATGGTGCTTGCCGCCAAGCAGCGATCGCTATATGAATTGACGGACGCCATCTCCTCCAAAGACCGCGTGCGCGCACTCGAAGTGCTGGACGCGATTCTGACCTCGGGAGACGGTGAAGAAGCCGCCATTGGACACATCTACATGCTGGCCAAAACCTTTCGCCAGATGCTGGTGATTCTGGAGCGCAACGTCCGCGATCAGCGCATGCTCTGGGCAGCGCTGTGGCAGGGTTTCCGTGTGCCTCCGTTCGCCGCCGATGACATCATCAAGCAAGCCCGCCGTTACAAATCCCGCCGCGATTTGACCCGAGCCATTCGCCTCGTAGCGAGAGCGGATCTGTCGCTGCGCTCGAATCCCGTCAGCAAGCGCCTGGTGCTGGAAAAGCTGGTCATGGATCTGACTACCGAAGCGAAGGTGGAAACAGCTGGGTGGATGCAGGAGCAGTCGCCGGTGTGAGAAAAGCAGCTCTCCGCTGTTAGCCGTCGGCTTTCAGCCGTCGGCCTTCAGCCCTGCCCTCGACATCGCCGTTGGATTTGGAACTGCATGACGGACGTCCAATCTTATCTCGCCCGCGTTGGCTATAAGGGATCAACGTCGCCTACCCTCGAAACCCTGCGCGCGATCCATTACGCCCACCTGCTTAACGTTCCTTTTGAGAATCTCGACATCGCGTTGGGCCGGAGATTGCGCTCGATGAAGACTCCTTTATCCGGAAAATCGCAGAGCGACGGCGAGGTGGATTCTGCTACGAGTTGAATGGCGCCTTCGCCGCGCTACTACGGGCGTTGGGATTTCGAGTCACCCTGCTCTCGGCGCGGGTTGCTCTCAGCGATGGCGGCGAGAGTCCGGAGTTCGATCACCTCACGTTACGTGTCGACCTTGATGAAACTTGGCTGGCGGACGTGGGCTTCGGAGAATCGTTTCTAGAGCCGCTGCGAATCGAGCCCGGCGTTGAGCAGATGGACCGCGCGGGGACGTTCCGCATTGTCGAGCGTGGCGAGCGCCTGCTACTGGAAAAGAAACAACCGGTCGGCACTTGGAAAGGCCAGTACTCATTTACTTTCCAGTCGCGCCGACTGGAAGAGTTTGCCGGCATGTGCGAGTACCACCAACGGTCTCCCGAGTCGCATTTCATGCAGAATGAGATCTGCAGCCGAGCCACACCGGAGGGACGGATCACCCTCGCGGGCATGAAATTGATTGTGACCAGGAACGGTGAACGCGAGGAGCGACGACTGAAGTCCGAAGACGAGTGGAGAGATACTCTCCGGGAGCGCTTTGCGGTCGTTCTGTGAGTCGGGGCTGAAAGTCTCTTTTTGCGAGTCAACTGCGGCGCGACTGAAGCCGCGGACTTTCACAGCCCGACCACGCGTGGCCCAGGAGGCGTAGCAAAACGACCGAATTTACTGCAACGCCTTTACTCGTGCCGAGAGCCTAGACTTGTAGCGGGAAGCTGTTTTGTCGTGCAGCGTGCCCTTCTGGATTGCCTTATCGAGGGCGGAGACTGTCTGGCGGTAGACCTGTTCGGCGGCCTGTTTATCGCCCTTGGCGATGGTCTCGCGCAGTTCCCGCAGGGCGCTGCGGAGGCGGGAGGTGTTGGCGCGGTTGCGGGCAGTGCGCCGTTCGGTCTGACGGGCGCGTTTCAGCGCCGAAAAATGATTAGCCATGAATGGTTCGTTACCTTCGTGTGTATCGCGAGATATTCGGCGAGTAGCGAATACGTTATTCTACGAGACTAAGTCTCTGCCGGTCAAACAGGTGGCATTGCCTCTCATCCCGGATCCGCTGGCGCGGCTGAAAGTGCTGCTTGATTCTTCGACGCCCATTGTGGCGATTGAGAGCGTCGAGGAAGTCCGCGCTGTCCGACTGGTACGTGCGGCTTGTGCGGCCTTGAACCTCGCGACATTCGAGTGGACGATTGCCAGCGGCCTAGTGCGCTGCGGCAGCGATGTTGGCGAGGTAGTGCCCGAAGCGCGGGCAGTTAGTACATCGGCTTATGGCGCAGCCGCTCAGGAGGCCCTCGTGAACTCGAAAGCCATCTACAACAGTCAGGAACCAGCGCAAATGCTGGCTAACCTCGAGGGCATTTCCGTCGGCGCGGCCTTCATCCTGAAAGACCTGCACCGCCATATGGGTGAGCCAGTGGTCGTTCGGCGTCTGCGCGATGTGGGGCAGAAATTCTCCGAGAACCGCCGCACCATCGTTCTGACCTCACCGAAAATTGAGATTCCTGCCGAGCTCGAAGGGCTGGTGGAATTTCTGCAGTTCCCCCTGCCCGACCGCCGACGCTTGCGCCGGAGGCTTGATGCCCAGGGCTATGACGCAGTAGTGGACGGCCTGCGTGGCCTTACCGAAGAAGAAGCAGAGCGTGCCCTTTCTCAGGCGCTGGTTGCGCGCAATGGATTGTGCGCTGAAATTGCGGAGGATGTGCACGAAACTAAGAAGTGTTTGCTCCGGCGCTCTGAAATGTTGGAGTTCGTGGAAGCGGGCGATGCCTTGGCCGGTGTGGGCGGAATGGACAATCTCAAGCGCTGGCTGGCTCAGAGGCGCGGCTCATGGGAAGACGCGGCGCGCGAGTTCGGCTTGGAAGCGCCACATGGCGTAATTGTCCTGGGAGTGCAGGGATGCGGAAAGTCGCTGTGCGCGCGTGCCGTAGCGGGCGAGTGGAATCTGCCGCTTGTGAAGTTCGACACCGCCGCCATCTACGATAAATACATTGGCGAAACCGAAAAACGCATCCGCAAGGTGTTTGAGGTCGCTGAAGGACTTGCTCCGTGTGTCCTCTGGATCGACGAGTTAGAGAAAGTGTTCGCCGGCAGTGGGCCAGACTCGGCGTCGGCCGACGCTGGCGTTTCTTCACGGCTGCTGGCGTCGTTCCTTTCGTGGATGCAGGACCGCAAGACACCTGTCTTCGTGGCCGCCACGTGCAACAACGTTAGCGCGTTGCCGCCGGAACTGATCCGCAAGGGGCGTTTCGACGAACTTTTCTTCGTCGATCTACCCAATCAGGCGGAGCGCGAGCAGATCCTCTCGATTCAATTGAAGAAGCGGAAACGAAATCCAGGGGAGTTTGATCTGCAAACCGTGGCCACCGCGGCCAAGGGATTCTCCGGAGCGGAGATCGACGCTGCCGTGCAGACCTCGATGTACGCGGCCTACTCGAGCAAAAACGACGTGTCCACCCAAGCCCTGCTGGATGCCCTCAGAGCGACCGTGCCGCTCTCCACCACCCGGGCCGAAGAGATTGAAGCCTTGCGCCAGTGGGCGCGGACGAGGGCCGTGCCAGCGTCGATCGCGGTCTAATCCCGGCAAGCAGAGTAAGCCGAAGTAAGCCGAGGCCGCCATTGACTCCCACCTCGGGGCGGGGTAGGCTTAAATTAATGGCAGTCGCTTGCCCCTTGGGCGCGAGCATTTCGGCTGGTTTCACCTCCCCAGAGAACAATCTTGTTTTGCCAACCGGACGGGATATGCCTGCCCGGAGGGAACGGCATCTAATTTCGGCGGTTGAAAAGTAGTGCGCAACAGGCGCGCGGAGGGGTGCGCCAAAACTGAATGAAAAAGAGTATCGGGATTACTCCCAACATTGAGACTCTGTTCGGCACCCGCGATGAAAATGTGCGCGTGCTGGAAGATGGCTTGAACGTCACCATTGACCTGAAGTCGAACTGCATTGAACTGGAAGGCGCGGCACGCGATGTGGCCCGCGCCGAGCAAGTATTCGCTGATTATGAAAGCTTGCAGCGCTCGGGATACACATTCAACAATGGCGATCTCAACAGCATGCTGCGGGTGCTGGCGGCGGATGCCAACTCAACCCTGAAGGGCTTAGCTGAAGTCGGCCGGCAGCGCTCATTCGGGCGGCATACGGTGCAACCGAAAAGCCCAAATCAGCGCCGCTATCTGGAAACCATCGAAACCCATGACATGGTTTTTGGTGTAGGCCCCGCGGGCACGGGCAAAACGTATCTGGCCGTGGCCATGGCGATTTCGGCGCTGCTTTCAAAGCGTGTGAATCGCATCATCCTGGCGCGTCCGGCGGTGGAAGCGGGAGAGCGCCTGGGCTTTTTGCCGGGCACGCTGCAAGACAAGATTGATCCATACCTGCGTCCGCTCTATGACGCGCTATACGACATGCTCGATCCGGAACGTGTCGATCGCTATCTGGAGAAAAACGTTATCGAGATCGCGCCCATTGCCTTCATGCGCGGCCGCACATTGAACGATTCGTTCGTGATTCTCGACGAGGCGCAGAACACCACATCGGAGCAGATGAAGATGTTCGTCACCCGCCTGGGATTCAACTCCAAGGCGGTGATTACTGGAGATATTACGCAGATCGATCTCCCCAGCGCCCGCCGCAGCGGGCTTCTCGAAGCGATCGATGTATTGAAGAGCGTGGAGGGTTTGGCGTTTGTCCACTTCGACGAGGCCGACGTGGTGCGGCATCACCTGGTGCAGCGCATTATCCGCGCTTACGACGAGCACAAAACGCGCATTGCCGAGCAGCAGATTCTGCTGTTGCCGGAAGTTAAAAATGGAAATGCAAAAGGCACGGAAGTCGGTGAACGAACCAACGGAAAGTCCAGTGCCCCTGGAATGGGAAGCGGGCAGGACGTTGCCGGGTCACGGGCGGAAATCGGAACTGAGGAGTAAGGTACAGGTTCCACACGGGAGGGCGCCGGATTGGGCCCTCCCTGTTTGTTTGGCCAGCGCAGACGCAGATCCATGGTTGGGCAGAAAAGAAATTTAGCGCAGAGTTCGCCGAGAAAGGCCGCACAGGTCGCGGAGAGGAAAGTGGCCACTTTGAAGAGGCGAAGGGCTGGGCTCAGCGGCGCGATGCTCGAAGGCTTTGTGCTGCGGGCGCGACGGGTCGTGGGATTAAAGGGCACGGTCAACGTCCTGGTGATGGGCAGCAGCGAGATGCGAGTTTTGAATCGAAGGTTTGGCGGCAAGGACAAGCCCACAGACGTATTGTCATTCCCCGCTTTGGCGCAGATCGAGGGAGGAAAATTCGCTGGGGATGTTGCTGTCTGCAAGCTCCGGCGAGAGCTGGGGCTGCCCACGGGGCTGATCGAGCGAAATAAGCAAGCAGGAACCAAAGGACTCCCAGTTCGCAAAACTCGCGCATCAAGCCGCGGTGCCGCAGGCTCGCGGAGGCCGAGATGAACCTTGCGGTTGCCGTGGCGCTGCTTCTGCTGTTGGGTTTGCTGATCCTGGTTTCCTACGTGGATCGGGTCTACCAGGAGATCGGCAAGTTTCTCTCGCGCGAATTCCAGAGTAATATCGACATTTTTGAGCAAAAGATTGAACCTAAGCTGCGCGTTAGCCGCAGCCGGGCATCGCTTTCCATGGCGGTGCTCACCCAGTTGATCACCGCCGTCATTGGCTTGCTGCTGGGTTTCACGGTTTTCAATGATCAGAGGTGGAGTGTCTACGAAATCCTCCAGGCGACCCTGAGCCTGATTCTGATTGTGATTCTGTGCAACCGTTTCCTACCGTTCGTATTTTTCTCCCGCACCGACGGCGCATGGCTCATACGCTGGACACCGATGCTCACAATCCTGATCTATTTAGTGCTGCCGGTCACAATCGTGTTGGGATTCCTTCAGTCCGTTGCCTCGCTCACTCGGCAAAACACAGGAGAACAGCCGGAGAGCCCGGCAGAAGCTGTGGACGCGCTCATTGAGGCCGGGCGGGAAGAGGGCATTCTGCAGGAGGGTGACCGTGATCTGATTCAGTCGGTGGTGGAGTTCAGCGGCAAGACAGTGCGTGAGGCGATGAAACCGCGTCCCGAGATATTTGCCGTCCCCCGTGACACTACGGTGGAGCGATTCATCGAGTTGCTGCGGACCAAACACTACTCCCGCGTCCCCGTGTATGAAGGGAACATCCACAATATTAAGGGAATCGTTTACGCGCAGGACGTGCTGCAGGTGCCGGATAGTGAGGCGCGGGTCCGGACGCTGGACAGCTTGATGCGGCATGACGTTTATTTCGTACCGGAGAGCAAGCTCGGAAGTGATCTGCTCCGCGAGATGCAGAAGAAGAATATCCGGATGGCGATTGTCGTAGATGAGTACGGCGGAGTCGCCGGGCTGGTCACGATTGAAGACCTGGTGGAAGAGATCGTGGGTGAGATCCGCGACGAGCATGAGAAGCCTGAGATCATCCGCGAAAGCGAGCGTTCTTACATCGTTTCCGGAGGAATGGATGTAGACCGCCTGGCGGAACTCTTTGGGGTGAAGCCGGAGGGGAAGGAGTCGTCGACCCTGGCCGGGCTGGTCACCGAGTTGGCCGGACGCATTCCGCAGAAAGGCGAAGTAATCGAGGAGGACGGTTTGCGCTTCGAGGTAGTGGAATCTACAAACCGCAAGGTTGAACGAGTACGAGTTAGCGTGCCGCAGCCGCAACAGTTGAAGTTGATTTGAGGAACGCTACTGGCGGTGAGCTTCTAGCTGCTGGCCAACCCGTTCACGCCTAAGCCCACTCTCTCTGTCTGAGGTCGTAAACGGGCTCGCGCATCCCCCAAATTGAATACAGCATTTGATTATTGCGGCGGTCGCGTGCAAGTAGCGTGGTGCAATGAGAAGCCCGTAGCTAGAAGCTGACAGCTAGTAGTATATTCCCTATGCCATTTCGCTCCGGTTTCGTCTGCATTCTCGGCCGGCCCAATGCGGGCAAGTCGACAATGCTGAATGCGCTCGTCGGTGAGAAGCTCGCGATTATTTCGCCTAAGCCTCAGACCACGCGCAACCGCATCCAGGGAGTGGTTCATTTACCCACGGCAAAAGGCCGCGATGCCGGGCAAATAGTTTTGCTCGATACGCCAGGTGTGCACAAGCCAGATAGTTCCCTGGGCCGCAGGATGATGGTGGAAGTGCGTGAAGCGCTCGAAGGATGCGATCTTGTGCTGGTCATCATGGACGTGACGCGCAAGTTTGACCCACGCGACCAGTTTGCGCTCGACTTGTTGAAGCAATCCGGCACTGGGGCCTTTCTCATCCTGAACAAAGTCGACCTGCTGCGAGACAAATCGAAGCTTCTGCCGATGATCGAGGAATATCGCAAACTTTATGACTTCAAGCAAGTCATTCCGATTTCCGCAGTGAAGCGAAGTGGACTCGACGTTCTGCTGAAGGAAGTAATTTCCGCGCTGCCTCGAGGGCCTGCTTATTTCCCCGCAGATCAGGTTACCGACCAGCCAGCCCGATTCATGGCGAGCGAGATCATTCGCGAACAGGTTTTGATGGAAACCGAAGAGGAAATTCCTTACGCGACCACTGTGGTTGTGGACACCTTCGAAGAAGGGAAAAAACTGACGCGTATTTCCGCGACCATTTACTGCGAGCGCGACGGCCAGAAGGGAATTCTTGTTGGCAAGCGTGGACAGATGCTGAAGCGAATCGGTACGGGGGCACGGCTGCAGATCGAACGTATGCTGGGGACGAAGGTCTTCCTGGAGCTATACGTCAAAGTGCAGCCGGGCTGGCGCGATTCCCGGAGTTTCGTGCAAGAGCTTGACTGGCGAAGGCAGTTGGAGCAGCTGTCGACGTCTCGCGGCTCGCTTGACGAAGAGCGATGAAACAGAACACGGAGCTCGTGCTGCGAATTGGCAGAAGGTTGCCGCGCACGCGGAAATCCCTGTAAAATCACAGTACTGCAAAATAACCGAGTCAATGCGAGGATCATGTCTTCCGACGGCCCCGACGAACAGTGGTCTGATTACGACTTCGATCCCGAAAAATTGACTCTCCGCCTCCAGGTCACTCTGGCCGCCGATAAGAGGGCAATTGATGCGGTGGTGGAGCAGGTCATGGATACCATTCGTCAAACCAAGTGCGCCGATGGAAAAGAAGACGCCATTGAACTCGCTTTGACCGAGGCCCTGGCCAATGCTGTGGTTCACGGCGCGAAGGAAGACCCCAGTAAGACCGTCGAATGCGTAGTAGCTTGTGATGAAGAACGTGGCATGATCATCGTGGTCCGCGACCCAGGATCAGGCTTCGACCCCGCTGCCATTCCTACTCCGACCGTGGGGCAGAACATCTATTCCAATCACGGTCGCGGAATCTTCCTCATCAATCAGCTCATGGATGAAGTGAAGTTTCTCAAGAACAGGACCGAGATCCACATGGTGAAGCGGTAGGAGCTGCTCACACCAGAGGTTTCGTGATTTCGTCATTCCTTGGTCGCAATTCCCAGCGTTTTCATCTTACGGTAGAGATGGCTGCGCTCCAGTCCCAATACTTCGGAAGTGCGGCTGACGTTTCCGTGATTTTCATCCAGCTTTTTCAGGATGTAGTCGCGCTCGTACGCATCACGGGCCTGATGCAGTGTGGAGAACTCGCTTCCAGAGGCGCGGCGATTGCCGTGGCGATAAACCAAAGGAGGCAAATGTTTGCGGTCGAAGCGGGTGGTGGTGGGATTCATGATCACGATACGTTCAATCACGTTGCGCAATTCGCGCACGTTGCCCGGCCATGAATATCGCATCAGCAATTCGATGGCATCGTCGGTGATTTCACGCGGGCGGCGGCCGTAAGTTGCCGCCAGCTCCTTGAGAAAGTACCGAGCGAAGAGTGGAATGTCTTCTTTGCGTTCGCGCAATGGAGGGACGAAGAAGGGGATCACGTTAAGCCGATAGAACAAGTCCTCGCGGAAATTACCTTTTGAAATCTCTTCTTCGAGGTCTTTGTTGGTGGAAGCAATCACGCGCACATCCACAGTGATTGTTTCTTCGCTGCCCACTGGGATAAAACGTTGTTCTTCGAGCGTGCGCAGCACTTTCGATTGCGTCTTCAAACTCATGTCCCCGACTTCATCGAGAAACAGCGTTCCCTCGTTCGCTTTCTGAAACTTGCCTTCTTTGTCCGTGGCCGCTCCCGAAAACGATCCCTTGTGATGTCCGAACAATTCGCTTTCTATGAGATCTTCGGGTATGGCGGCACAATTTACCTCGACGAAGGTCTGCTCCTTGCGCAGGCTTTGGGCATGAATAGCGTGTGCCACCAGCTCTTTCCCTGAGCCTGACTCGCCGTAGATCAAAACCCGGCCGTTGGTCGGGGCCATGAGTCCAATCTGCTGGCGTAGAGCCTTCATGGGAATGCTGTCGCCCACGATCGTGCTCCTGGCATGGAGCTGCTTCTTGAGGTCGACATTTTCCCGCTCCAGCTTCTTCGATTCGACCGCGTTCTTGACCAGAATCAAAGTCTTGTCGAGGGAGAGAGGTTTTTCGAGAAAGTCGTAGGCGCCGAGTTTGGTGGCGCGGACCGCTGTTTCAATGGTTCCATGGCCAGAAATCATGATCACTTCGGGCGGGTTGTCGAGCTGGCGAATCCTCTCCAGGGTTTCCAGGCCGTCGATGCCGGGCAGCCAGATGTCGAGCAGCACCACATCAAACGCGCCTTTCCGCAAGCGCTCCAGACAGGCTTCGCCGCTCTCCGCCGACGAAGCGGAGTATCCTTCATCGGTCAGTACGCCGGCCAACGAATCGCGGATTCCAGCTTCGTCGTCAACAATGAGGATGTTAGGCATGCTGAACGTTTGCCGTGGGGATAACAATCTCGGAAACGACCGGCAGCTCTACAATGAAGCGGGCGCCGACTGGCTGGTTTTCTTCAACGCGAATGGAGCCATGGTGCTCCTCGACGACACGACTTACAATCGCCAGGCCCAGTCCCGTGCCCCGCCTCTTAGTAGAAAAATACGGCAGGAAGAGCTTCTCTTTGAGTTCGCGGGTCACTCCATGGCCGGTGTCCGCCACGGTGATTTCCACCACGTCGCGCGTTGCCACTAATGCGGTCGAAATTTCGATCTCACGGACGAGTGAATCCTGAAGCGCTTCGGCAGCATTATCCACCAGGTTTGCTACGGCGCGTTTGATCGCTTCCGTATCCGCCATGACTTGGGGAAGATCCGGAGCCAGCGACCTGTGAAGGCTGATTCCATCCAGCCTTCCGTGGAAGAGTGAAATCGCGCTCTCTATGATTTCGTTGATGTTTGCGGGCTGCGGACTCGATGCGGGGAAACGTGCCAGTGTGGAAAACTCATCCACAAGCCGGCGGACGGTTTCCACCGCTCCCGCGATCGTTTCCGCGCAGGAGCGGACAATTTCCAGCGACGCTGGAGTCGTTGAGCGTTCCAGGTGGCGAGTGATACGTTCTGCGGAAAGCGCAATAGGAGTGAGCGGATTCTTGATCTCATGAGCCACCCGCCGTGCCACCTCGCGCCATGCCGCCTGTTTCTGACCCTTCAATAGATCAGAAAGATCCTCGAAGACAATTACGTATCCTGACCGTTCGCCCTGATGCCGCAATGTGGCCACGGTGATCGCAACGTTCAGGGAACTTCGCGGTAGTGGCATTTCCATCTGGCTGGTAGTCATGCCCATGCGATCCGCACGGCGCAGGAGTGGCTCGAAGTCTTCCAAAACCTCGCTTGGAAATACGTCAGCCATGGTCGCGCCCCGAAGCATCCGTGCTCCGCCGTGATGACCGTTGTCGGGCTGGAACATACGCAGCAGCGCCTGGTTGGCGTGGGTTACACGCCGGTCGGCGTCGAGCGAAAGTACTCCGGTCGGGATGCTTTCAAGAATGGTTTCCATCTGCCGTCCGCGCTGTTCAAGTTCGGTGTTCGCCGCGCTCAAGTCACGGCTGGAAGCCTCGATCTGACGCCGGCTGACTTCCAGTTCTTCCGCCATGCGATTGAACGATCGAACCAGATCGCCGATTTCATCGGCCGCACTGACATCGACGCGGTAATCCAGCCTGCCCCGGGAGATTTCCTGAGTGGCTTCCGCCAATGCAGCCAGCGGGCGAGTTACCAGTTTGGACAAGAACAGCGCCAGCCAGGTCGTGACAAACAAGACCATCATGGTGAGCAGCAACAGAAGTCCCATGTAGGTTCGGCGAACCAATCGACGCTCACGAGCCAATTGAACGTAACGCTGCTGGCTCGCTTCTACCTGGTGCACGGTCTGCGAGAATTGCGGAGGAAGCGGAATGGCAACCAGGATCAGTCCCGCATCTCCGACGGGGGCGCTGCCCAGCGTGTAATCTGTTTGTTCCCAACTAAACTGCGCGGGATGGCCCGCGGCCGCGGCTTCCAGAGGCAACTTTGACTTCAGAAGTTGCCAGGCTGCAGGCATGTTGACACTGGCCTCGGCCTCGCCATCCTGCACAGCCGCTGCAAATCCACTTTGCAAGGTGAGTTCATGATTGTGAAATTCGTTGACCACGTTGGAAAAACCGCGGCCGGAGAACGCGCGCTGCGTCTCTGGTGACGCAGCGATAGCCTGCGCTTCAGTTCGCGCATTCTGCGCCGCATAGCTTGCCAGCAGGGACGCCATGGCATGTGTGTCGGAACGTACCTCTTCCACCGGCGTAGAGAACCACTTGTCGATGGAGCGATTCATCAATCCATAGGCGAACCAATACATCACCATCACCGGCACGAAGGAGAGTAGTAGCGCTCCTACCACCATGCGGGTGCGAAACTTCGAGCCCAAGACTCCCAGTCGCCGCTCCGCAAACAGTTTCAGCAGGTTCCGGCCCAGGACGAACGTCAACGCAGCGAACAGAAGACAAATCAGCGCTGAAAGCGCCGCAAAGACTACGATCTCCTGATTGTTTCCTGGTTGGAGGAAGCGCAGATCGAAAGCGGTCTGCGACACCAGAATAACGAGCAGCAGAAAGACGCCGATAGCCAGCAGAATGATGGCCTGCTTGCGGTTGGGGGCGTTCGATATTCGAGTTGGAGCGGGATGTGCCACGGCAATATTGTCGCCCACACCGTGAGGAGACGCCGGATTCTGTGCACGGCAGAGACGTTGCAAGTCATTATAGATGCAGAGTCAGACCCGCGGCACACTTCGATCTCCGCGGCGAAGCAACTGGAGGCAGGTTGCGAGGTCTCCACTGCTAACTTGCCAAAGCAGAATCGGGCTGACACTGCACTCATCCGGGCCGCGCTTCGGCGGAGGACCTGCTTAACCATGCGGGAGGAAACTTCGTAAAGGGCACTCGTCACATTGAGCCTGTGATTTTCGGCAATAATTCTTGCCTACGCCGACGATCAGACCATGCATCTCGTTGTAAACCTGCGCCACAGTCGTGCGCCGGCTGGTGCTCATGCGAGATGGAGGGTGGCCGGCGCCTCCGACGCTTGGCCGGTGTGCCGCCCCGGGCTCTCCAGACTTTGCGGTCAGGGCTTCCGCGGCGAGGGGATTTAATGCCCGTTCGAATAGTTGGCGGATGTCTTCATAGTCGGTTTTTTCTGGCAGAATGCCGTGCCGATCGAGAATGCGCCGGGTGTAGGCATCCACCACGAAAACAGGGTAATTTCCTGCATAGAGAAGAATGGAATCCGCAGTCTCGGGCCCTACGCCGTTCAGGCTCAGCAATTCCTGGCGGAGTTTTGGGGTAGGTTGCGAGAACAATTTGCTAAGTGATCCGCCGTAATGCCGATCTAAGAAGGCTACAAACGTCTTTAGTCGGCGAGCTTTCTGCCGAAAATACCCCGCGCAGTGAATTAGGCGTTCCAGCTCCGGCAGTGCCACTTGCCGAATTCCTTCCAGGTTAAGAAGACGCGCTGAGCGAAGACCCGACAGAGCGCTTTCTACGTTGGTCCACGCCGTATTCTGCGTTAGATAAGCTCCGACAATCACCTCGAAACGCGTGCGTGCGGGCCACCAATGCTGGCATCCCCAAGTGGAAAACAGTATCCGGTAGTAGGCCTGAATCTGCTTTTCTTTTCTACCAATCGGCACGGCAAGAAGTCCCTCAGGTTGAGTGTAACTCTCTCCCCCAGCATCGGCGGGAGCGACCGGGTCGATGCGCAATTCTTACCGAAGTGCATGTACCTGAGCCCTCCCTTCGTGCGGCATCGCACGAAAAACCGCATTTGGCGCGCTTTTTAGAAACGCACTCCTGTCCGACCATGAGTGTCTTCCAAGGCCAAGTACTAAAGTTACTGGTGCGGTAACCCCGTTGCGTTGACAATTTGTGTCAACGCGAAAAGCGCTGCTCTCCTCTCTCCAGTCAAGGCAGCAGTTCGCGCCTAATGCCAGTGCAGTCGTTCGCCATGGTTTCACCGCGTGGATAGGAGATCGACGTATGTCTCAACGGCTGGGTGACCTTCTCGTCAAAGAGAAGATCATTACCCCAGAACAGTTGGACCAAGCAAATAAGGTCCAGAAAGAAACCAAATGTCGCCTGGGCTCCGCCCTGGTGAAGCTTGGCCTCCTCACGGACGAAGACGTCACCAACTTTCTCTCCCGTCAGTATGGCGTCCCCGCTATCAACCTTTCCTATTTTGAAATTGACCCTGCCGTAGTCAAGCTGATTCCCTTCGAAACCGCCAAACGTTACCAGATTCTTCCGCTGAGCCGCGTTGGCGCGTCGCTCACCATCGCCATGGTGGATCCCACCAATGTGTTTGCGATGGACGACATCAAGTTCATGACTGGCTTCAACATCGAGCCGGTCGTGGCTTCGGAAAGCTCGATTCAGGTGGGCATCGAGAAGGCCTACGGAACCACTAAGGACGAAGATCTCGAAACCGTAATGCAGTCCATGAATGAGCTGAACGATGCCGACGTGGAACTGCAGGCGGAAGAGACGCAGATGGAGTTGGCCGAACTGGAGAAGGCGGCCGACGAAGCTCCTGTCGTCAAGCTGGTGAACCTGGTACTCACCGATGCAGTGAAACGGGGCGCGAGCGACATTCACATGGAGCCTTACGAGAAAGAGTTCCGCGTGCGGTTCCGCATTGACGGCGTGCTCCAGGCCATCATGTCACCCCCGCTGAAGCTGAGGGACGCGATCATTTCACGCCTGAAAATCATGTCCAAGCTGGACATCAGCGAAAAGCGTCTGCCTCAAGACGGTCGCATCATGCTCAAGATGAATATCGGCGGCCGCAAGAAGCAGCTCGACTTTCGTGTCAGCACGCTTCCTACTCTGTGGGGCGAAAAGATCGTGCTGCGGTTGCTCGACAAAGAGAATCTCCGCCTGGACATGACCAAACTTGGCTTCGAGCCTGAGTCACTGGTCAAGTTTGAAAAGGCAATTCTGAAGCCCTACGGGATGGTGCTGGTCACGGGGCCCACAGGATCAGGAAAGACGAACACCTTGTACTCCTCGATTTCGCGATTGAATCAGCCCGACACCAACATTATGACTGCGGAAGATCCGGTTGAGTTCCAGTTGCAGGGCGTCAACCAAGTGCAGATGAAGGAACAGATTGGCCTGAACTTCGCGGCGGCTCTGCGCTCCTTCCTGCGGCAAGATCCAAACATCATTCTGGTCGGCGAAATTCGTGACTTCGAGACTGCGGAAATTGCCATCAAAGCAGCGCTCACCGGCCACCTGGTGCTGTCTACGCTACACACCAACGGCGCTCCCGAGACCATCACGCGTTTGATGAATATGGGCATCGAGCCATTCCTGGTGGCCACGTCGGTTCACCTCATCTGCGCTCAGCGGCTGATACGCCGCATTTGCAAAGACTGCATCGAGACGGTGGAAGTGCCCGTTCAAACGCTGATTGAAGAAGGTTTCTCGCCGGAGGAAGCCAAGACCATCAAGATTCAAAAAGGCAAAGGCTGTGGTGTGTGCAACAACACAGGATACAAAGGCCGCTGCGGTTTGTACGAAGTCATGGAAGTGGACGACGAAATCAGGGAACTCGTGCTGGTAGGAGCATCGGCTGTGGAATTGAAGAAAAAAGCAATAGAGCGAGGCATGATCACGCTGCGGCGTAGCGGATTAATCAAGGTGGCTGCCGGCATGACTACTCTCGAAGAAGTGGCCCGCGAAACCATTCACTAAGAAGTTGAGGCAAGGAAGAGGAAAAACCGTTATGGCGCTTTCGTTAAGTGATCTGCTCAAGAGAATGCTGGAGATGGGAGGCAGCGATCTCCACATCACCACCAACTCGCCGCCGCAAATTCGTGTACATGGCCACCTGGTTCCTCTCGACCTGCCGCAGATGACGCCGGCCGAGACCAAGCAATTGGCCTATAGCGTCATGACCGACTCCCAGAAGCATCGGTTCGAAGAAAGTCTAGAACTGGATTTCTCCTTCGGATTGAAGGGACTGGCCCGCTTCCGCGCCAATGTGTTCAATCAGAGGGGCGCCACCGCCGCGGTTTTCCGTCTGATTCCGTTCGAAATCAAGTCGTTCAACCAACTTGGCCTGCCGGCAATAGTGAGCAAGATGTGCGACAAGCCGCGCGGACTGGTGCTGGTGACGGGACCGACGGGCTCGGGAAAATCGACAACGCTGGCCGCCATGATCGACAAGATCAACAGCGAACGACATGACCACATCCTCACCATTGAGGACCCGATTGAATTCGTGCACATGAATAAGAACTGCGTGGTCAATCAGCGCGAACTGCACGCCGACACCAGGAGCTTTACCGACGCGCTGCGCGCCGCGCTCCGTGAAGATCCGGATGTGGTGCTGATCGGCGAAATGCGCGATCTCGAAACTATCGAGTCGGCGCTGCGTATCGCTGAGACCGGCCACTTGACCTTCGGGACACTGCATACCAATTCTGCATCCTCCACGATCAACCGAATCATTGACGTCTTCCCGGCACACCAGCAGCCGCAAATTCGCGCGCAGTTATCGCTGGTGTTGGAAGGGATCCTGTGTCAGACCCTGCTGCCCAAGATCGATGGCAAGGGCCGCGCCATGATTATGGAAATCATGACGCCCAACGCTGCCATCCGAAACCTGATCCGCGAAGACAAAATCCATCAGATTTATTCCTCCATGCAGGCTGGGCAGGAGAAGTTCGGCATGCAGACATTCAACCAGGCGCTGGCAACCGCTTACTTCCAGAAACAGATCTCGCTGGAAGTTGCGATGCAGCGCTCCAGCAACCAGGATGAGTTGCAGGAAATGATCAACCGTGGGACAGGGTTGTTGCATAAGCCCACGACAGCCGGGACAACCCTGGCCCGAGGGGCAGCGCCTTCGAAACGCTAGGGTGAAGCATAGACAGTCATAGGGCTCGTCCTGCGGGTGGCGGCAGGATGGGGGTGAAGAGAAACCAGCCGCGAAGGATTTCGACAGACAAGTCGCACAGCGAGGAGAGGTCAAAACCATGCCAGTTTTCACATTTTCGGGTAAAGATGCCGGCGGACAAAAAGTTGCCGGGGAGCGAATGGCGGCAAATAAACAGGTGCTGGCGCAGCAGTTGCGGCGCGAGCGCATCACGCCGGGAGCGATCCGGGAGAAGGGCAAGGAATTCGCCATGCCCACTTTCGGCTCGGGCAAAGTCAAGACCAAGGAAATCGCGATTTTCTTTCGCCAGTTCTCGGTCATGATCGATGCCGGTCTGCCACTGGTGCAGTGTCTGGAGATTCTCGCCGCCAATCAGGAGAACCAATCATTCCAGAAGACGCTCAATGGAGTACGCACCACGGTGGAAGGCGGCGCTACTCTGGCCAACGCCATGCGGCAATATCCCAAGATATTCGACGATCTGACCACCAACATGATGGAGGCGGGTGAGACCGGCGGTATTCTCGACGTTATATTGCAGCGTCTTGCCACCTACGTTGAGAAAGCCGTCCGCCTGCGGTCCGCGGTCAAGTCGGCGCTGATCTATCCCGTCGCAGTTGTGAGCATGGCAGTATTAATCGTGGGCGCACTGCTCAAGTTTGTGGTGCCGATCTTTGCAAACCTGTTTGCCGGCCTGGGAGTAACCCTTCCCTTACCCACGCGCATCGTCATGGGTCTGAGCGCATTCGTGCAAAGCTTTTGGTGGCTGTTTCTCGTCGGTGGGGCGGGCGCAGTGTTTGGCGTCAAGCAGATGCGTAAGCATCCGCGGGGACGCTACTACTTCGATAAGATGCTGCTCCATCTTCCCGTCATGGGTTCGTTATTGCGCAAGATCGCGGTTGGGCGTTTTACACGTACTCTCGGTACCCTGATTACATCTGGCGTCCCCATCCTGGAAGGGTTGTCTATTACAGCCAAGACTTCCGGCAACGCAGTGCTGGAAGAGGCTCTGTTGAAGGTGCGCAAGGCCATTGAAGAGGGACGCACTATCGTTGATCCCCTCAGAGAGTGTGGTGTATTCCCGAACATGGTGACGCAGATGATCGGAGTCGGCGAAGCTACGGGCGCCATGGATTCCATGCTCCAGAAGATCGCCGACTTCTACGAGGAGGAAGTGGACGCGGCCACCCGAGACATGCTGGCCATGCTGGAACCGGTCATCATCGCCTTGCTGGGCGTCAGTGTGGGCGGCATTGTGATTGCGCTCTACATGCCGCTGTTTGCCATGATCGCAAAACTGGCGGGCTAGAGGAATCGAAACGTCCGCAGACCGGGTCGCTCAGGCGAGCCGGTCTGCTTAACATATCGGACTCGCTACTTCGCCGGGCTCGCAGAGAAACGGCGGGATGAGGGCAAAATAGCCCGTTTTAAGATTCACTAGGATCGCAATGCAATCGACCTTCGACGAGCGGAATTGGTTGGCCTGGCTGGTCAAGGTTCGAATTCTTATACTGACATTCCTCCTCGGTCTGGAGTTGCTGGTTGCACACTTCACGCCGACTCCACTCCCCCTGCGACTGTTCATCGGCACGATTCTGTTGTGGTACACGCTGTCGCTTTTTTACGTCCTTCTGCTTTCCTTCTGGCAGGAGCACCGGCTACAGGCGTCATTGCAAGTTCTTACCGACCTTGCCCTGGTCAGCCTGGTGGTGCACGAGACCGGGGGCTGGGATAGCTCGCTGAATTTTCTTTATCCCCTGGTCATTATCGTTGCCAGCGTCCTGTTGCCGCGAGTATGGGCGCATTTGGTCGCGGCGCTGGCTTTCATCCTCTACGGCACAGTTCTTGAGCTCAATTACTATGGCCTCGTCCATTCTTATTGCACTACCCATCCAGAACTGAAGGCGTTGCAAGCGATCATCTTCGTTAACCTGTTTGCCTTCCTCGCCGTGGCTTATCTTGGTGGCCTGCTGGCCGCTAAGCTGCGGCAAGTGCGGGTCGAACTCAAGGACGCCAGCGGGGCGTTGGAGAACCTTCAAGCCCTGCATGAGAACATTATTCACTCCATCAGCAGCGGACTCATTACTACTGGTCTCGACGGCCGCATTACTCTGGTCAATAGCGCCGCGCAAAAACTTCTCGAGCGTTTTCATAGCGAGCTGCTTGGCACTCCCGTCAACAAACTTTTCCTGGATGCATTGCCAAACATGGAATCAGAGAGGTCGCACGCTGAAGTTCGGCTTGATGCGCCAGGCGCCTACCGCAAGACGTTTCGGGTCCGAGTCGCCGCTTTGACCGTGCCGGGTCGGGGAGTATTGGGCTATGTCTACGCTCTCGACGACTTAACCGAGATCCGGCGTCTGGAGCGGGAAGTTCGCATGCAAGACCGTCTGGCTGCCGTAGGACGCCTGGCGGCGGCTATTGCCCATGAAATCCGCAATCCGCTGACTTCCATTGCAGGATCCGCCAGTATGCTTTCGGCGGCGACGGAGATGAGCGAGGAGCACAGAAAACTGCTCGAAATTGTGACCCGCGAATCTCAGCGGTTGAACAATATCATCTCCGACTTCCTAGCGTACTCCCGCGGCAAGCAATATCACTTCGATAAAGTCGACTTGCTACCGCTCGTGGAGGACACTCTCACCCTGATGCAGCACCGCATGACCGCAGAGAACACCGGCATCTCCATAGAACGTCACTTTGCGGTTCGCGAAGCCTGGGTGCTGGCTGATGGTGACAAGATCAAGCAGGTATTTTGGAATTTTTGCGAAAATGCGGTGCGCGCCATGCCAAGCGGAGGCACGTTCACTGTGGGTATCGAGCCGCTGGGAGCCGACTGGCAGCTTAGTTTTGCCGATAGCGGAACCGGTATGAGCCCGCAGCAGATAGAAAAGATCTTCGAGCCATTCCAATCGACCTTCGAGGGCGGTACCGGGCTGGGCCTCGCCATTGTGTACCAGATTGTGCAGGCGCATGAAGGCAAAGTGTGGGCGCGATCGAGGCAAGGTCAGGGAACTGCTCTCGTGCTTAAACTGCGGCGCTTGGAGACAGAGAGAACATTCTCCCTGAGGCTGGGCAAGGTCGCTGGGCGCCAGCCGCAAACCGGTCTGCCCGCGGAACCGGCGTCCGTGGCCGCACCAGGGAGGGCTCGTGGCTAATATCCTGGTCTGCGACGACGAGCGCTCCATCTGCGAAATGCTTGACATCGCACTGCGCCGCGATGGTCACCGCGTCGAAACCGCACACTCCGGTCAGGCGGCGAAAAACAAGATTGACGGCGCCCTTTACGACGTCATCGTCACCGACATTAAGATGCCGAATATTGATGGCATCGAGGTGCTTCGCCATGCCCACCGCATATCGCCCGATTCGGCCGTCATCCTCATTACCGCCGTAGACGACTATGAAGCCGCGGTTGAAGCGGTCAAAGCCGGCGGCGCCACCGATTACATTCGCAAAAGTCCCGGGCTGGTGGACGAGATCAAACTGGCGATCAATCGCGCCCTCGAGAAACTTGTTCTGAGCACGCAGAATTTTGCCTTGCGCCGGGATGCCGCGACTCGGAACTCATTGGATAACATCATCGGCTCCAGCACGGCCATGGAGAAACTCAAGCAAACCGTCCGCACCGTCGCATCGACAGCTAGCACCGTCCTCATTCACGGCGAAAGCGGAACCGGTAAGGAGCTTGTGGCGCGCGCGCTTCACGTCTGCTCGCCGCGCGCTACGGAACCGTTCGTGTCGGTAAACTGCGGAGCCTTTCCCGAAACGTTGCTCGAAAGCGAACTGTTCGGCTATTTGAAAGGCGCTTTTACCGGTGCTAACCAAAACAAGCGCGGACTGTTTGAAGTGGCCGGCGGGGGCACCATTTTCCTGGATGAGATCAGCGAAATGACACCGACCATGCAGGTAAAACTGTTGCGCGTATTACAGGAGCGGACGGTTCGTCCTGTGGGGAGTACCAGTGAAATCTCTATTGACGTACGCGTCATCGCCGCGACCAACCGCGATCTCGATAAGGCAGTAGCTGAAAACGTTTTCCGCGAAGATCTGTATTACCGGCTCAACGTAATCCCTATCCTGGTGCCTCCTCTTCGTGAACGGCCGGAGGACATTCCTTTGCTGGCGAATCACTTCCTCAAGAAATATGCGAGTGCCGCTGGGCGGGGCATTCTGCGTGTCCACAAAGAATCGATCAACTCCCTGTGCGGTTATGAGTGGCCCGGCAATGTCCGCCAGTTGGAAAATACGGTGGAACGTGCGGTTGCTCTGGAGACAGCAGACGAACTGCACGTCGAATTGCCGGTCGAGCGTCCTAAGGCCCGGGCTGCCGCGGCTGCAGCTGGCCAGCCGGGTTTGACGGAAAAGGGATCAGACTCGATCCTTCCTGAAGGCGTAGGCATGGAAACCTACGTTGCGGGAATCGAACGCTCGCTGCTGCAAAATGCACTGAATCAGTCCAACGGAGTGCAAACCAAAGCTGCCGACCTGCTCAGTATTTCCTACCGCTCTTTCCGCCACCTGATGAAGAAGTATGAGCTGTAGCTTTTGGCTCTTAGCTCTTAGCGACAAACCCTTCCTGCACGTCCTCGAATGACACATCTGACTGCGCAAAAACCCGGTGCAAAAGCCAAGAATCAGAAGCCTAAAACCTAAGAGCTCGTCCCCTTCAACTGCTGCTTCCATCCCAGAATCCTGGCCTTGTTCCCCTCAGCCTCAGCCTCGGGAATCATGCCCTTCTTCTGATAAAGCACCGATAAACTGGTATGCGCCAGCACGTCGTCAGGATCGAGTTCAGCAATGCGCTGGGACACCGCGATAGCCTCGTCGTAGCGCTGCAAGTCCTGGAGGGCGCGTGCCAGCCCGTGCATCGCCTCGGTAAACGTAGGATCGGCAGCCAGCGATTCCTGATACGCGGCTACAGCCATTTCCAGGTGCCCATCACCCATCAGGTCCAACGCCGCATAGTAGTGGTCTTCCGCTTTCTGGCGGGCGTTTGGGTCAGGCATATGAGGAAGATCCCTGGCGGAGACTGGATTCTAACACGCAACGCGGTCACAGCCGCGAAAGCTGGTTGCCACGCGAGTCGAGACTTCAACGCCGGCAGGAGAACTTCCGGTGTCAATGCGCCGCAGGTAAGGCCGAAATCCGGAATCAGCGAAGTCCCATTTTTATTCGTGCCGCTCGTCATTCCTATTTATGATGGTGTTCCGGTCACATTGTCATGCGCTACCCTGTCCGTTTTCTCTGGAACGCGACCAAAGGCCACCGGCTGGCGCCGTGGCGAAGTCCTTACCTGTTGTGGCGCATCGAGACCTATTGCGGAGTAAAGATGACGCAGATCGGCTTCCTGGAGTTTTGGGAATTCATGTGGCGGGAACGCGGCAATCTCTGGCGCTTTCTCAAATGGACCGGTGAGATGGAACGGTACGTCCATCCCAAACCCAACAGATCTTAAGAAAAGCTCATTTCCGACGGTGCGGGGACGAAAAGCAAATCCGCCGTTGCTTCTGGCGACCGGCCGAGATAATCTTCCCGCTAGATTCGTGTGGACTTCCCCGTTTACTTTGGCGGTCGTGGGGATAGTCGCTCTGCGGAGCAATGACAAGTCTGGATTGGCAAGAGGCGCAGGAATTGCTTTCGCACTGGTATTTTTTATAAACGTAATTTGCGGTGTTAGCTTCCTGGGAAGGCAGGGGAGGCTGCTAAACTCAAGCGCCTTTGCCCGCCGCTGCGGCCTCTCCCGACACGATGTTCACGTCGCTGCCTTTTCCTGCGGCCGCGAGTTGTGCGGCGGCTCCGCGATTGGCTGCGATTTCAAGAAAGCCCATGCTTCCGAGGATGCCGAAAACCTCTCCCGGAGCGCCACCGGCGTAGACTTGCCTGATCTCGGTAATCTCGCAGTTGCCGACTGCGATCTTGAACGGCGCGGGCTGAGCTTCGAACAGCTTGGGAGCATCCGCGGGTGTGATATTCGTAATCAAGTTTCCAAAGCGATCAACCTTTAGCACCACCCCGCGGAGAGTGTTCTCCGAAATCTTGGGACGGGGCGCTGAGAAACGCGCAAAGTCTTCAATCTCTTCTCCGAACTTCTTCGTATCCACCATTTTTGCCAGGTAGGCACCCACCGGAGCGAAAATGTCCCGACCGTGGAAGGTGTTGCTCACGGGCTGTAAAAAGTAGTGTTCAGAAGTAACGTGCCGCACGTGCATCCGTTCCTCACGCGCATAAACCAGGGAAAGCACGCCATTGTCTGGCGCTACAAAATGATGGCCGTCGCTCGACGCAATGATCGGCCGCCTTGCAGTACCCACGCCCGGGTCGACCACAACCACGTGTACGGTCCCGGTCGGGAAGTAGGAATAGGCTTGCGCGACGGTGAGCGCTCCATCGAGCACATCAAAGGCCTGAACCGAGTGGCTGATATCGACGATCGCGGCATCGGGCGCAATATTCAGGATGACGCCCTTCATGGTGCCAACGAAGTGATCGTTAATCCCGAAATCAGTGGTCAGTGTGATGATCGGACGTTGTGGCAAGCTTCCCTCACTAGGAAAAAAACAGAATACTCCCTACGAATGTGAAGTTAATTTGTGGAGGAGCGCGGCGTCAAGGCACGGAGGTAATGATCGAGGGGTTTGTATTGACATTGAGTTTTATCCTTGTGGGTCCGTAAGAACGCCAACCAGACGATCGCCGCTTGGAAGCGAGTGGGTGCGGGTCCGCAAGTGCCTGCTAGCGGCGTTCTCACTGAATTCGAGACGCAATCGGATTTGCACTGATTCTGGTTTCGGGTACCCGAGGATCGAGCCTCGGCGCTCGTCTATTCGTATCGCAATGCCTCGATCGGATTCAGCTTGGCCGCCTTTAGTGCCGGGAAGAATCCGGAAATGATGCCTACGAGCGAAAGAATCGCAAAGGAAACAGTCATCACGCTCGCCGAGGCATGCAGGAAAATGGCTCCTTCGTGATTCGCCGTCTTATAGAACTCGTCATACAGCGGCATGGGCGGGATCGCCCATGTGAGCAGCACCGCTACCGCCATACCGATCAATCCTCCGGCGAAGGTTAAAACCAGCGCTTCCAACAGAAACTGCACAAGAATGTGCCGCGGACGTGCTCCCAGAGCTTTACGTAGTCCAATCTCACGCGTACGTTCGGTGACCGAGACCAGCATGATATTCATCACGCCAACGCCGCCCACGGCCAAGGTTACGGCCCCAATCAATCCGAGCACCGCCTGCAGGCCTAATGAGAAGCGGTTAATCATGGCCCTGTCTTCGATCGTGTCCCATTCCGGAGTGGCTTTGTCGTCCTTGGGATCGAAGTGGTGCCGCCTTGCAATTACCTCGCGCACCGCTGCCAAAGATTGTTTGTTCAATTCTGCCGCTGTGGGTTGGAAGATGATCTCGTCCGGATCACGAAGATTTTTCAGGTCGCGCATGAGTCCGAAGGGAATGAAGCCGTTGTCATTGTCCGGGCCGTTGTACATCGAGTCCTGGATTTTGTTGCGCATGGTGCCAATGACCTCGAAATCCAGTCCGCCGATGCTTACGTGCTGACCCACTCCGGGCGCGCCTTGAAATATTTTTTTGGCCGCCTCATAACCGAGGATCACAACGCGCCGGCGGTCGGCGAAGTCTCCCTCGTCAAAATAGCGGCCATCTTCGAGCGTGAGTTTGCGCATTTGCCCGTAGGGCATTTCCACGCCGCGCACCTGGATCGTGACCACACGTGTGCCCAGCTTGAACCCAAAATCTCGGTCGATCTCCGCGCTTACCGCACGCACAATGGGAACTTCGTCGCGGATTGCCTCGACATCTTCGTATTCGTAATTGACCGTCTTGCCTGCGCGCTGCCCACCGGCCTGCATACTCGTCTGGCCCGGCCACAGCACGATCACATTGCTTCCCATGTTGAGGAAGGCATGGAGGACGCTACCGCCCAGCCCCTGCCCGTAGGCCAGGAGCAGCACTACCGATGCCAGTCCCCACACGATGCCCAGCATCGTGAGTGTCGAGCGCAGCCGGTCGCGCATCAACGCCTGCCAACCCTGCGAGATGAGTTCTTTCAGGAACATGGTTGCCAGAGATGTCTTTTTCCTAAACCACTGCGAGCAGTAGTTAGTGGCCAGTGGCAAGAAGACAAAGCGTCTGCCCCTCACCGCTGCTCCCTACTCGATATGAATATCTCCCGACCCGGTATGCACCTTGAGCACGGGGCCTCCGCCGCGTACTTGGCCGTGGATCGATTTCCTCGACTCCTGGACGCGCCCCTGTACCGTCATCGTGATCGGTGCGTCAATATCGAGTGTGCCGGAACTGGTGGAAAGATCGGCCTCAAAAGCGGAGTTGCCGGGCAGCCGCACATGCACGTTGCCGGAGCCTGTCCGAATCTCCCAAGAGCCGGTTTGCGTACCTTCGGCAGTGATGTCTCCACTGCCGGCCTCACCGCGAAATGTGCCATTCAAGCCACGGGCCGTGATGTTTCCTGATCCGGTATGCAGGTCAACATCGCCGGAGCCAGTCTCCTCCAACTCGACGTCGCCACTGCCCGTTCCTCCGCGTACTGGCCCAGAGATCTCGTGGCCACGCAGATTCCCCGAACCGGTTTGAATGCGAATATCGCCGGTAAGGCGTGAAAGTCGCATGTCTCCCGATCCGCTTCGCAAATCGGCGTTCCCGTGGACTCCTTCAATCGTCTGGTCCCCTGAGCCGGTGTGGGTGCGCAAAGCCGTTTCTGCAGGCACCGTAATTTCGTAATTCACGGAAATGTTGTGCGCGTTCACATCGTCGATGTGAATGCTGTCGCCTTGCTGGCGCAACGGCGGGTTCTGTTCGATCTCATGCACTTCCCCCGACCTCCTGTCTCCTCCGAAAAGCCAGTGATCGCCGACAAAGATTTTTCCGCGCACCGAGACCGTTCCCGCGGGGCCGCTGCGCACGGTGATGTCTCCGGAGCGAGTCTGCACTTCCAGGTTCACCGGACCGCTCACCTGAAACGTCCTTGCAAAGGTCCCTTGCGGCGGGGATGCGAGGGCCAGGGTGCAGGCGAAAAGCATGACCAGCGCGATCGCGGAGGAGCGGGCCGGCAAGCAGGAAGAGGAAAATCTCGAGCTCGGATTGCTATTCATATCGTAGAGACTCCACAGGTGTCATTTCTGCGGCACGCTGGGCTGGATACACCCCCGCGGTTACCGTAATCAAAGAAAGCGTCAGAATCGAAACCACGATCGAAATCGGAGAAATAATCGGATGCGGCACGAAATCGGGTAAAGGCAGAGCACCCATGGCGATACAAGTCCCTATTCCGAAGCTGAGGCCAAGAAGCCCGCTGACCACGGTCAACATCGCGGACTCCGCGAAAAACTGGCGCACAATGTCTCGCCGGGTCGCGCCAATCGCTTTGCGCGTGCCAATCTCCCGCGTGCGTTCGGTCACCGACACCAGCATGATGTTCATGACGCCGATTCCTCCCAGGCAAAGCGTGATCACGGCTACGCAGCCAAAAAAAATGGTCACCACGCCGAAGATCTTCTCCAGCATCTTGGCGCCGTTCATGGTGTCCCAGATGAAAACCGCATCCTTGTCGATGGCGTCGAAGTGATGCACGCGCGCCAGCGCTCTGCGAACCTGCAGAACCGCCGCTTCGTGATCTTCCGGGTCACCGACTTCAAAAACAATGTCATCAAGCCACCCACGCGTGATTCCGGCTCCAGGCTTGATGGGCGGAGGGAAATCCCGCGACACTGCTGAGTACGGAGCAAAAAGATAGTCGTTATCCGGCCCGCTATAGTTCGAGTTCTGCTTCTTTTCCTGCAAAACTCCGACGACGATATAAGGCACGCTCTTGACCAGTACTGCCGCGCCGACGGCCGGTTGTCCGGGGAACAATTGGCGATGGGCTTTCGATCCCAACACCAGGACGCGCCGGCCTTCGCGCTCGTCATCATCTGTAATCAGGCGGCCTTCCGCCAGCAGCAACGAACGGAAATCCTGATACGAAGGCCACATCCCGACCACGCCGCGACTCGCCGAATTGAACTGGCTTACTTCCGGAATACTTCGACGCAACTCCGGGCTGACGTTCTTCACGAGATAACATTCGTTCTGGATCAGGTGAGCATCATCAACGTTGAGCTGGACCTCCCGTCCCGCTGCGCGTCCGCCAACCTGCGAACTGGTGCGCCCTCCCCAAACGATCACGAGGTCCTTACCCAGAGTCTGCATGTGCTTTTTCTGGTCCACGCTGAAACCAAGCCCCAGCCCTACCAGAAGAATTACCGATGCGATTCCCCACACGATGCCGAACATCGTGAGGAACGTGCGCATCTTGTGAGCGCGGAACGTAGCGAACGCCTGGCGCAGGATTTCGAGAACAGTCATACCTTGATCGCACGAAACGATGCCTGAAAACGCCTCTTAGAACTGGGGGCACGGATCTGCGACCCGTGCCCCAACCTTACCCGGGTCTCGCGTTCGAGCCCGACAACGATTCTTACTGCAGTACCACCTGATCGCCTTCCTTCAAACCGCTAAGCACTTCAGTCTTCGCGCCGTTCGAGATCCCAATATTGACCGGGACTTTGTTCTTGCCCTCTTTGCCCTTCGGATCAGGAATTTCGACCGACGCCTTCTTGTCTTTGTCGTAGATAATGGCGCCTTCTGGAATCTGGAGCACGCTCTTGTGCTCGTCCAGAATGATTTCAGCGTTCGCGGTCATCTCAGCCTTCAATTCGCCGCCGGGATTGTTGATGGAGACACGCACTTCAAATGTAGTGACGTTGTCCTTCTCTACCCCCATGGGCGAAATCTTCGTGACCTTGCCCTGGA
>WNGH01001150.1_pt1 | contig 34225 bp, 28 predicted proteins | sample 5400631 | NCBI WGS metagenome assembly WNGH01 (sample SAMN13153373, study PRJNA577476) | soil metagenome | isolation source: 115 cm soil or saprolite under Garry oak tree replicate 1 | place: USA:California | collected 2016-06-15
GCTCATCTGGAAGATTTCCCGCGCCGTCCCGAGCGTCCAGTCGACCTGCGCCTGGGTCGTCAGGCGGTTGATCCGCGGATGCGGGTTGAGCGACACGTGCGTCATGGAGCCGGCCGGCAGACCGGTGACCTGGTCGATCAGGGAGACCTTCTCGGAGAACGTCTCGCTGAACACGTCGAAGAACGGGATGGCGGTGGTGCGCGACTGGATGTTGTACCAGTCGCTCTGGTAGAAGGAACGGCCCATGTCGGGCAGATTGATGTCGAACCAGACGTCGAAGAAGGAGTCGGCCGGCGTCTCGGTCGGCGGGAACATCGCCACTTGGCCGCCGCTGGCGAAATGAGGATCGAGCGTCGCCTGCACCCGCCCCAGGGCCGGGCTCATGCCGGTCAGGTTCAGGCTGATGATTTCGATCGGGATCTGGTTCGGATCGCCGATCCCCCGCCGGAGCATCATCTGGCCGATCATCGGAACCATCTCGGTGGGACCGGGGTCGACCGTGATCTGGAGGGTGACGGCGACGTTCAGGAGGTCGGTCCCGGCGGGGGGCAGCTCGGCGCGCAGCGTCCCGGACGGGAGGAGCAGACAGAGGATCGCCGCGATTGCAAGACACCTGGCGGCGCCGGCCCCGGCGGTGAAGTTCCAGGACGAGAGGCGGCTACAGCGTACGGCGGGTCGAGGACGCATGGCGGATCCTCCAGAATGGCGTTCGAGTGAGGCGGGGAGCGGAGCAGCGCCGTACGGGCCGGCATGTCGGCTGCGCATCGTTTTCCTCTAGGGGCTGTCCGGGAGGCTCGCCGATCTCGGCCGCTCCCCCCGGTTCGGCCGAAAAGTGCCTGACATATACGGTCATGTCGCGACGCCGTCAATGACTACCGCACGGCGCGACGTCGGATGCTGTCGGTCACGGTGGTACGGTCGATTCGTGCCAGCCTTATACCCCGATGCCACGCGAGGATCAACGGGATTCGGGGAGGCGCTGCGGATTCCGATGCGGGGTGCCGGATCCCGCAACACACCCCCGCCGGCGTTTCATCGGCCCCGCCGGTCGGCCGCGCACGCCCGGCCGGTTCAGCGCGTCGCGTCCGGGTCCGCAAACGCCGCCGGTATCGGCGGTCCCGCGGCGGGGTTGAACCTCACCGGGTCGAGATCGAAGAATTTCAGAATGGTCGCGGCGACGTCCGTCTGGTGCACGGTCGGGTAGGGGGCGAGTTCGCCGACGTCCGGGGTATCGGGGCCGATGACCGCGATCCAGATGTCCTCGGAGCCCGCGATCCCCTCGTCATGGTCGACCCAGTCGGCTGGGGTGACGCCGCGTCCGTGGTCGGTGGTGAGAACGAGGGTCGTCCTGCCGCGGTACGTGTCGAGGGACTGCACCGTCTGCCACAGCGTCTTCAGATACCCGTCCACCACCTGGATGTAGTCCAGCAGTCGATCATAGCGGCGCGCGTGCGCCCAGTCGTCCGATTCATCCAGGGCGATATAGAGGAGACGGGGGCGCTGCGTCTTCAAGTATTCGAGCGCGAGATGGAACGTCACGACATCGCTCCGGCCGACCTCCCAGAGCGCCATGATCTCGAACTGCAGATCGGAGAGATACGCCATGCGCGCGTTGGCGATCTCGGGCGGCACTCTCTCGTAGCCGGCGTTGGTGAAGAACGCCTTGTCCTCGCTCGACGACAGCGCGGCGAACCCGTCCCAGGACCCGAAGGTGGCGACCTGTCTTCCACCGAGCCCGAGCTCGCGGCGGACGAACTCGAGCACGGTCGCGTGGGCGTAACGCTTCACGTCGTTGCTCACCACGTCCGGCTGGTACTGCCCGGTCAGGATCTCCGCGTATCCCGGGGCGGAGAACAGGTGCGGGTTCCGAGGCTGCACGCTGCTCCCCTTCCCCTTGTCGCCGAGCACGACCCCCTGTCCCGCGAGCGACCCCCAGAAGAAGGGCCACAGCGCCAGGCGTCTCTGTTCCGGAGTGTCGCGCCAGTAGCGCGCGCGCGCCCGCTCGAGGTCGTAGATCCCCGAGCGCTTCTCCTTCTGCGAGATGACCTCGTCCATCCCGGCGAACATCTCCTGGATGCGCAGACCGTCCAGCGTGACCAGGATGACGTTGCGAGTCCGGAGGCGCCGGCCGGCGCGCTCGCCCGAAGCGGCCACCGCGCGGCCGGCCGGGGCGGCCCGGGGGGAGGAAGCGACGCTCAGGAGGATCACCGCCGCGACGAGGCCCGTGAGGGGACGGCCGCGCCGACCCTTCATTCGGCGGCCGCCTGCCGGGGCCGGCGCCGCGGCGCCCGGCGGCGAGAAACCGTGATCCGTCGCCGCAGCTCCGCGAGGGTCGTGTCGATGCGCGCCAGCCCCCGCTCCAGGCGGCCGGCGTCGTCGCCGTAGCCGACCCGGATATAGCGGCCGATCCCGAAATGCGCTCCGGGGGTGATGAGGACCGATTGCTCCCGCCGCAGCCTGTCGAACAGGGCCACCGAGCCTATCGGAAGGTCGTAGCGCAGGAGTGCGATGGCGCCGGCCAGCGGACGGATGCAGTCGAGAACGTCGCCGTGCGCGCCCAGCCAGCGCTCGAGCCGCGGCAGGTTCGCCCGGAGGATGCCGCGCGTGCGCTCGAGAATCGCTTCGCGCCGGGAAGGCTCCATCACGATCTCGGCGAAGCGGTTCGAGAGATACGTGGGCGTGAGGGTCAGATAGTCGTGGTAGGAGCACAGGCGCTCGACCGTCTTCGGCGGACCGACGATCCAGCCGGTCCGCAACCCGGGGAGCCCGAACGCCTTGGACAGCGAGCCGGTGACGAGCACCCTGTCGTGGCGCCCCCAGAACGTCGGGGAGGTCGCGCCCGACAGCTCGGCGCCGCGGTACACCTCGTCGGCGATGATCCAGGCGCCGCTCCTGCGCGCTGCGCCCACGACGGCATCCATCTCGTCCTCGCTGAGGATTCCACCGGTCGGATTGTTCGGGTTCGTGACCAGGATCACCTTCGTCCGCCGCGTCACCGCGCGCTCGAGCCCCTCGACGTCGAGCGCCCAGCGCCTGCCGCCGTCGTCCCGTCCCTCGACCAGGCGGAACGGGTCGGCGCGCGAGGCGTAAGCCCGCGCCAGCCCCCAGCCCTGCAGGTAATTGGGGATCATGATGGCGGCGCGGTCGCCGGGCTCGAGCAGGCCCCAGAAGGCGACGTAGTTCGCCTCCGACCCGCCGTTCGTGACCATCACGTGGGCGCGCGTCGCCTCCCCGCCGTAGAACAGTGCTATCCGATCGCGCAGCGTCTCCGAGCCCCGCGAGGGCGGATATCCGAGACGCGCCTTCAGAAGCCATCCCGGCTCGGGCGATCCCTCCAGCAGATCCTCCACGCGCAGCGGCAGGACACCGCTCTCCGACAGGTTGTACTCGACTTCGTTCTCGTACAGGCACTGCGTCCGTTCCATCCGGAACAGGTCGATGCGCATCGTCTCTCCACCGGGAAGCCTCCAAGAATAGCAGAGGCCGGCCGCCGCGTGCGCGTGGGATGACAGCGCTCGTCCGACGGTGCTAGTGTTACGCGCGATGGACAACGCCCCCGTCGCGCTGCCGATCGACGGAACGCTCGACCTGCACACCTTCGCGCCGCGCGAGATCAAGACACTCGTGCCGGACTACCTGGCCGCCTGCCGGGAGCGCGGCATCCTGCAGGTCCGCATCGTCCACGGCAAGGGAACGGGGGCCCTGAGGCGGACGGTGCACGCGCTGCTCGCGAGGCTCGAGGAGGTGGCCGCCTTCAGCACGGCGTCCGAGGACGCCGGCGGCTGGGGAGCCACTCTCGTCAGCCTGCGGCCACCGCGCGGCGACTGATCGCCCGGAGGAGAGGCGTGGCGAGCTTCCTCAAGGCGCTCCTGGTGGTGGGGGTGTTGATCGTCGTCGTGCTGATCGTCGCCGGGGTGGCGGGCTACTACTGGTACTCGAAGCACGGGCACGAGTTCATGGAGTCGGCCCGGCAGGCGCAGACCGAGGGGGCGCAGTTCGGCGAGGAGACGGACGACCAGGGGTGCCTGGACGAGGCCCTGGCCCGACACAAGAAGGCCGGCGGGCTCGCGCAGGCGATCGCCCAGAACCTTTTCCTGAAGGGGTGCCTCTCGTCCAGCGAGCAGACGGACGGATTCTGCGACGACGTCCCGAAGCGCACGCAGGTGATGGCCAGCGCGACCTGGCAGATCAAGAAGTGCGGCGCGGCCGGGTTCAACGATCCCTTCTGCCGCCAGATCTTCGGCCAGGTCCAGGAGTACTGCGAGTCGGACCTGTCCCGGCCGGAGCACGACCGCAACTGACCACGCCCTATTTGCGCGTGTAGCGCCCCTCCAGGAGCATCGCCCAGGTGCGGCCTGAGCTTGACGGATCCGGCGGCGGGGCGCTAATCTGCACGGCCCGGGACACCATGCGCCATCGCTTCCTGACCGCCGACGTCTTCACCGATCGCATCTTCGGGGGGAACCAGCTCGCCGTCTTCCCGGACGGCAGGGGGCTGACGACCACGCAGATGCAGAGCACGGCGCGCGAGTTCAACTTCTCGGAGACCGTGTTCGTGCTGCCGCCGGACTTTCCGGCGCACGCGCGCCGGCTGCGCATCTTCACGCCCGGGGCCGAGCTGCCGTTCGCGGGTCATCCGACGATCGGCACGGCGTTCGTCCTGGGCTCGATCGGGGATCTCAGGCTCGAGGAGGAGTGGACCCGTATCGTGCTCGAGGAGGGGGTGGGGCCGGTCGCCGTGCGCATCCGCGCCGAGGGAAGGCGGCCGGTGTTCGCGCAGCTCACGGCGCCGCGCCCGCCCGAGTTCGGCCCGCCGGCGCCGGCGCGCGCCGACCTGGCCGCCATGCTGTCGCTCGACACAGGCGATCTCCTGGACGACCCGAACGGCCCGCAGGGGGTGTCGTGCGGTCTGCCGTACCTGTTCATCCCGCTCGTAAGCCGCGACGCCGTGCGCCGGGCGCGCCTGAGGCTCGACGTGTGGGACAAGGTGCTGGCGCGGTACTGGTCCCCGCACCCGTACATCTTCGCGTTCGACCCCGAGATCCCGGGGCACGACCTGCGCGCCCGCATGTTCGGCCCCGCGGTCGGCGTCGCCGAGGACCCGGCGACCGGCAGCGCCGCGACGGCCCTGGGCGGCTACCTCGGAGTCCGCGACCCGCGGAGCGCCGGGACTCTGCGTTACGTGGTCGAGCAGGGGTTCGAAATGGGGCGACCGAGCCTGCTCGAGATCGAGGTGGAGAAGAAGGCGGGTACGATCGCGGAGATCCGAGTAGGCGGCTCCTCCGTGCTCGTGAGCGAAGGGACGATCGAGATCCCGTGAGGAGGGGCTGACGCGCGGTGACGCACCTGCCTCTCCTTCTGGCCCAGATCGTCGTCGTCATCCTGACGACGCGCGTCGTCGGGTTCCTGTTCGCGCGGATCGGGCAGCCGAGGGTCGTCGGTGAGATGGCCGCCGGGCTCCTGCTCGGTCCGTCGCTTCTCGGCCTCATCCTCCCTGGCGCTTCGGCGTCCCTGTTCCCGGCGGGGAGCCTGGACCACCTGAACTCCCTCAGCCAGATCGGTCTCATCCTGTTCATGTTCCTGATCGGGGCCGAGCTGAATCTCGGCGAGCTGCGCCGGCGCGGCCGGACGGCGCTGTTCGTGAGCAATGCCGGGATCGCGGTCCCGTTCCTGCTCGGAGCGCTTCTCGCGCTTGTCCTGCATCGCGATCTCTCCCCCGCGGGCGTTCCGGTCCTTCATTTCGCCCTGTTCGTCGGCACGGCGATGAGCGTCACCGCCTTTCCGGTACTGGCCCGCATCCTGGCCGAGTCGAACCTGCTCGGCACGAGGCTCGGAACCGTGGCGATCGCGTGCGCGGCGGTCGACGACGCCGCGGCCTGGTGTCTCCTCGCAGGTGTCGTCCTCCTGGTCCGGGCTCCGCAGGCAGGCGTTCCGCTCGGGTGGACCCTGGGTGGCGTTCTCGTCTTCGTCCTGCTCATGCTCGCCGTGGCGCGTCCGCTGCTCCGGCGACTCCGGTGGATCGAGCGCGAACGCACCGCCCTGACGCACGACCGCCTCGCGACCCTGGTTCTCCTGGCCTTCGCGTCGGCGTGGGTCACGGAGCGTCTGGGGCTCCACTCCGTGTTCGGGGCGTTCCTGATGGGATGCATCCTGCCCCGGGACCGGCGTCTGGCGCGCGCCCTGGCGGAGAGCCTGGAAGGAGCCGTCATCCTGCTCCTGCCGCTGTTCTTCGCCCAGACCGGGTTGCGCACGAGCGTGCGGCTGCTCGACCATCCCTGGCTGTGGCTCGTCTGCCTGCTGATCATCCTGGTGGCCGTGGCCGGCAAGTTCGGCGGCGCCGTGCTCGCCTCCCGGCTGACCGGCCTGCCCTGGCGCGAGGCCGCGGCCCTGGGCGTCCTGATGAACACGCGGGGCCTGATGGAGCTGGTGATCCTGAACGTCGGCCTCGACGTGCGGGTGATTTCGCCGACACTGTTCTCGATGATGGTCATCATGGCCCTCGTCACCACGTTCATGACGACGCCGATTCTCGGATGGCTCGATCCCGGACGCCTGCGCCGCCGGCGGCGACTGACGGGACCGTGAGCGATCCCACCCGGTTCATCGCGGCGGTCGTGGTCGCGCTGTTTCGCGGCGGCCGCGTGCTCGCCATGCGGCGCGCCCCGGACAAGGACGCCGGTGCGGGGGCGTGGGAGGCTCTCTCCGGCCGCGTCGAGCCGGGCGAGGACCCGCTGCAGGCGGCGCTGCGGGAGACGCGCGAGGAGTGCGGCCTGGAGCCGGCGATCGATCCGCGGCCGATCGCGTCGTACCAGGCGAAGCGCAACACGGACGACATGATCGTCGTGGTCTACCGGGCCGCCTCGGAGTCCGGGGACGTCGTCCTGTCCCCGGAGCACGACCGCTTCTCGTGGATGACCCTGGAGGAGTTCACCCGGGCCTGCCCGTTTCCGCAGCTGGTCGAGGCGGTGCTGCGGGCCGGTTCGCAGGCCGCGATCGGCCGCCCGTGTCTCGAGATCGTCTACTGCACGCAATGCCGCTGGCTCCTGCGCGCCGCCTGGACCGCGCAGGAGATCCTGACGACCTTCGAAGGGGAGATCGGCGCCGTGGCGCTGCGGCCCGGGACGGGGGGTGTTTTCGACGTGCGACTCGGGGAGGAGATGATCTGGTCCCGCCAGACGCAGGGACGATTCCCCGAGATCAAGGAACTGAAGCAGATCGTCCGCGACCGGATCGCCCCGGACAAGGACCTGGGTCACTCCGAACGGAAGTGAGGCCCCGCCGCCCGCGTCTTCGGGGCATGCATCCTATTAATACGTCCCATGCGGGGCGGATCTCTAGGCCCGCTGTCCGCGCCGGTACAGCAGCCAGCCGAAGCCGAGCAGCACGGCGCAGCCCCCGATGAGCTTCCCCTCGTAAAACAGCCAGTCGGACCAGTCCATCTCACCGGGCGGCACGAGGGCGAGAACGATCGCGACGACCGTGGTCGCGAAGCCGACGATTCCGACCAGAAGGGTTCCGGCGCGGCCGCCGGGAATCGGGATGATCCCGGGAGTGGTCTCGGCCCGTCCCGCCAGCTTCAGGACGGCGGCGAACAGATAACAGTAGGGAATGAAGTACACCACGATCGTGAAATCGGCGAGGAACACATAGGCCCGCTCGACATCGAAGCCGACGAAGCCGACCAGGATCAAAAGGCTGGAGATCCCTCCGGTTACCAGAAGCGCAACGTGCGGGGTGGCGTACCGGGGGTGCAGGCGGCCGAAGGCGCGCGGCAGATAGCGGTCGATCCCGGCGACGAACGGGATGCGCGAGCAGCCCGCGAGCCAGGCGCTGCAGCCGCCCACGCCGCCGAGCGCGATCAGAAGAGCCATGAATCCCGCCAGGAACCCGAACCCCATTTTCTGCTGCACCGCCGCGATGGCGGCGGCGACACCGTCCAGAAGGCCGATGTTGCCCTGAGGCAGCGTGACGAGAAGCGCCGCCGTCCCGAGGACGTAGATCAGGGTGATGATGACTCCCGAGATCAGGATGGCGCGCGGCACGTTCTTGCGCGGCTCGATGATCTCTTCGCCCATCAGCGCCCCCAGATCGAGACCCGAGAAACCGAAGCAGATGGTCGCGAAGAACGACAGCGTCGCGAATTTGAATACGGGGACGAGGGCCCGCGGCTCGAACGGAGTCGCGGCTCCGTAGCGCACGAGCGCGAAGCCGCCCATCAGGATCAGAAGCGTTGCCGGGAGCCAGGTGCCGTACGCACCCAGGTTGTTGAGCCAGCGGGCGCGTCTGAGACCGATCACGTTGAACCACACGACGATCCAGAAGATCACCAGCGAAACGCCCGCCATGAACGGCGGGCTCGACTCCAGTCCCTTGTGCTTCGCTCCCATCATGAAGACCAGGTTTCCGACCGTGAAGATGAGCAGGTGCGGGAAATAGACCAGGTTGTTGGTCCACAGGCACCAGCCGGAGATGAAACCGTGGTTGTCACCGAAGGCGTGCTTGGTCCAGGCGTAGATCCCCCCTTCCTCGGGATAGCGCGAGGTCAGGTGAATGACCGCCAGGCCGGAGGGAACGAAGAAGCACAGGAAGGCGAGCAGCCACAGCGGAAGGGCGGCGTAGCCGTAGCCGCTGGCCGATGTGAGCCACCAGCGCAGGCCGACGATCGCGACGACGTTGAGGAGGACCAGATCCCACAGCCCGAGCTCGCGACGGAGGCCGGTTGACGGAGCACCGGACGCCTGGCCGTCCACACCCCCCGGGGTGGTCATCGGCTCATGCGCTCCTTACATCATCGCCGCGGGCGGAGCCGGCTCGTCGGCACGCCCGGCGTTGTCGAGCGGGACTTTGACCAGCAGGTAGACGATCAGGGCGGCCACGAGAAGCCCGGCCACGTAAGACGGATCGTGGAACAGGCCCGGGATCGGAACCTCGAAGAAGTTGCAGGTGGCCGTCCCGAGACCGACGAGGGCCTCCCCCGCGATGAGCCCCGAGGCGGCCAGGACCCCCACATTCTCGACGCGGATCTTCTGCGCGGCGTTCAGGCCCCGGCGCTCGGCCAGGCGATCGATGACCCAGCGGATCATTCCGCCGACGAAGATGGCGGAGGTGGTGGCCAGCGGCAGGTACATGCCGACCGCCACGAGCATCGGGCTCTTGACCTTGACCATGATCATCGCCACGCCCAGCATGATGCCGATGACGATGAGGGGCCAGGCCATCTCCTTGTTGACGATCCCCTGCGCCAGGGCGGCCATCAGGCCGGCCTGCGGTGCGGAGAGTTGTCGATCTCCGAAGCCGGTACCCCCCGCCTTGATGTTCCCTTCGTGCAGGACCAGGAGCGGGAAATACATGACGAGGCTGGCGGCCAGGACGGCGATGAGCTCGACGATCTGGATGGTCCGCGGAGTGCCGCCCAGGATGTATCCGACCTTGAAGTCCTGCAGGAGCTCCCCCGCCACCGCCGAGGAGACGCAGACCACAGCGGCGACGCCCAGCACGGCGGCGACACCCATCGGACCAGAAACGCCCAGGCTGACCATCATGAGGGCGGCGATCACGAGGGTCGACAGTGTCAGGCCGGAGATCGGATTGTTCGAGGAGCCGATGAGCCCGACGAGGTAGCCGGAAACTGTGGCGAAAAAGAAACCGGCGACGATCATCACCACCGCGGCGACGATCGCCCCGGTGACGAGGCCGGTCATGTAAATGTAAAGGGCGGTCATCAGGATGAAGAACAGCCCGATCAGCAGGAAGACCGTCTTCGAGCTCATGTAGCGCTCGGTGCGGCTCCGCTTCGCCTGGGCGGCCGCGGCGCCGACGCGGACCTCGGAGAAGGCCTTCGCCAGCCCGCCGAAGATGCTCCGGCGCCGCATGAACAGGGTGTACGCGGTGCCGACGAGCATGCCGCCGACGGCAATCGGTCGGACGATGAACCGCCAGACCGCGGTGATCGTCCCCCCCCAGGCTTCGGGGTTGCTTCCCGCCGGGAGAATCTTGTCGAGCTCCGGCCCGAGCAGGTAGGCGATCAGGGGGACCATGAGGCCCCAGGCGATCACCCCGCCCGAGAAGTTGAGGGCGGCCAGCTCCGGGCCGATGATGTACCCGACGCCAAAATACGCGGGGGAGATGCTCGGGGCGGCGAAGTTCGTGACGCCCCCCGTCGCGACCGCGGGCGCCGCCGCGGTCGCGCCCAGCTTGATCTTGCTCGTCCCGATGGCCCCCATCCGGACCGGGATGTCCTTGTCGATCGCCACAACCTTGAACACGCTCAGGAGGAACGCCCCGGCCCCGAACGCCATGCTGTAGAAGAGGTGACGTGCGGCCTCGGCCCCCCGCTGCCCCGCCTTGTGGATCTCGCCGGCGGCCACCGACTCGGGAAACGGCAGCTCGCGGTCCTCGACCATGACGCGGCGGATGAGGGAGCAGAAGAGCACCCCCAGGACCGACCCGACCACCATCAGCGCCGTGGATTTCCAGTAGGCATCGGCGAAGCCGAACGACGGCCAGACTCCGGCGATAAAGAACGCGGGAAGGGTGAAGATGGCGCCGGCGGCCACCGACTCGCCGATCGAGCCGGCGGTGCGCGCGATGTTCTCTTCGAGGATCGACCCCTTCCAGAGTCTCAGGATCGCCATGCTCATGACCGCCGCCGGGTAGGTCGCGGCGATCGTCTGGCCGGCGCGCAGGCCGAGGTAGGCGTTGGCCGCCCCCAGGATGACAGTCATCACCAGTCCGATGAAGACCGCCCTCCAGGTGAACTCCTTCATCTCGACCGATGGGGGAACAAACGGCTTGTAGCCGGATGAATTCGAGGGACGGGAAGACTGGGGGTTGCTCATGCGCAGTGGGCCCTCCGAGTCATTCAGGTCGCGAGACTCTACATCGCCCCGCGGGAAGGTGTCAACGAAAGTCGTCTATACTACGCGGCCTTCGCGCTCTGTTCGGAGGGCCCGGGCAGGAGGATGGCTTCCACGAAGACGAACGCGCCTTGGCTCCTGTGCGCCCTGGGGCTGGTCCTGTCCGCTGGCGGCTGCGGAGGGGCCGGGAAGGGATCGATGCCAGCGTCCAGCGACAGCGACACGCGTCCTTATCTCCTCGAGACCGTCGGCGAATACGCCGTGTCGCGCGTGTACGCGGACGGATTCGAGGAGCTGTCGAAGAACGACCGGGCCCTGGCGTTCTACCTGTACCGCTCGGCCCTCGCCGGTCGCGACATCTTCTACGACCAGATGGGCCGTGACGTTCTGGAGATCCGGGATCTCCTGGAGGAGATCCTGATCCACCCCCAGGGAATCGACCCGAAGTTCCGCGACCGGCTCCTGCTCTACCTCAAGCTCTTCTGGATCAACAACGGGAACCACAACGACCGGACCCGGCAGAAGTTCGTCCCGGAATTCACCTTCGAGGATCTGCAGACCGCGGCCGGGCAGGCGCAGCGGGCCGGCGCAAAGATCAAGCTGGCGTTCCGGGAGACGCTCCAGCAGAAGCTCGACCGCCTGCGGCCCGCCCTCTTCGATCCGCGCGTCGACCCGCTCTCCACCTGCAAGTCCCCCCCTCCCGGCGGCGACATCCTGACCTGCAGCAGCGTCAACTTCCAGGGCGGCGTGAGCCTCGCCGACCTGAAGGGATTCCAGGAAACCCACCCCCTGAACTCGCGCCTGGTGAAGAAGGACGGCAAGGTCATCGAGGAGGTCTATCGGGCCGGGCGCGGCGACATTCCCCCGGGACGCTACGCCAAGGAATTGAAGGTCATGGTCGGTTTCCTCGAAAAGGCGCGGCCCTTCGCCGACGAGGCGCAGGGGGAGATCCTGGGCCACCTGATCGACTACTTCGCGACCGGCGACCCCGCGGCGTTCCGCGCCTACAACATCGCCTGGGTGAAGCACGAGACGCCGGTGGACGCGATCCTGGGTTTCATCGAGACGTACAAGGACCCGCGCGGCCAGAAGGGGGCGTTCGAGGGGATCGTCCACTTCGTCGACCGCCGAACCACCCGCCTGCAGAAGGACCTCGCCAACCTGGCCCAGCACTTCGAGGACAGGGCACCGTGGGACGAGGCCTACAAGCGCAAAGGGTTCAACATCCCGATCGCCAACGCCGTCAAAGTCCTCCACGCCGCGGGCGACTCCGGCCCGATGCCGCCGATCGGCGTCAACCTGCCGAACGAAGAGGACATCCGCGAGCGCTACGGCAACAAGAGCGTGTCGCTGGTCAACGTGATGGACGCGCACAACCGGGCCTCCCACGCCCGCGTGGTCGAGGAGTTTTTCCTGCCGGAGGACCGCGCGCTGGAGATGAAGTACGGCTCCGTGGTCGACCTGCTGCAGACGACGATGCACGAGGTGCTGGGGCATGCCTCCGGCAAGGTCTCCGCGGGGCTGAAAGGGGATCCGCGCGAGCACCTGCGGGAGTACTACTCGGCCCTGGAGGAGGCGCGTGCGGAGCTCATCGCCCTCTACAACTTCTTCGATCCCAAGCTGATCGAGATCGGCGCCCTGCCCTCCCCGGAGGCGGCCGAGGCGGCCTACAGGGACTACGTCACAGACGATCTCTACAACCTGAGACGGGTCCGCCAGGGGGACGTCCTCGAGGACGATCACATGCGCGCCACGCACCTCATCGTCTCGTACATACGCGAGACCACGCATGCGGTCGAGACGGTGAAGCGCGACGGCAAGACCTTCTACCGGGTCAATGACATGGCCGCGATGCGCGCGGGGGTGGCCGATCTCTTGAAAGCCCTGCAGCGCATCAAGGGGGAGGGGGACTACGAGGCCGCCCGCGCCCTGACCGAGCGCTACGCCGTCCGCTTCGACCCGGTCCTGCGCGACGAAGTCGTGGCCCGGGCGGAGCGGGCCTCGATCCCGTCCTACGTCGCGTTCGTCATGCCGGACGTGGTGCCGGTCCGCGACGTCCTGGGAAACGTCGTGGACGCGCGCGTCGAGTACACGTCCGACTTCACCACCCAGATGCTCCGGTACTCCGGGAAGGCCCCGCTGGAGGACCCTCTCGAATCCCCTCCCCCGTCCGGGAGCGACCGCTAGACTAGACGAAGGACCCGCGCGAGCGCGCGGAGTTCGAGCCCCTGCATTCCACGCGGCGCAATGGCCGGGCGCCCCGCCGCAACCTATATTGACGAAGGCCGGTCCCGGTCGCACCGCGAGGAGCGTCATGAAGTCGACTCCGTCGTTACAACGCCCGTGTCCAAGGGCCGCCACCGCACTCCTGGCGGCGGTCCTGGCCGCGCTCCTGTCCGCGTGCCTCACCTTCCGGCGTTACGACATGACGCGCATCCACCAGGATGCCGCCGCCCTGCCGCGCAACCCGGTCATCCTCATCCACGGGTTCATCGGCAGCAAGATGAAGAACGTCCATACGCAGGAATCGGTGTGGGGCCGCGTCGTGAACGCCATCCGCCGGGGAAAGCCGGACGACCTGGCCCTGCCGATCGATCGCCTGCCGTTGAGCGAGAACCGCGACGACCTCGTGCCGTACGCGATCTGCGAGTCGGTGCTCGGCGTCAAGTTCTACGGCGCCATCCTGCAGGCCCTGCGGGAGGTGGGGGGATACCAGCTCGGGGACATCAACAACCCGAAGGCGGGCGACACGGCGTACATCTATTACTACGACTGGCGGCGCGACAATGTCGAGTCGGCCATCGGCCTGGGACGGGCGATCCACAGGATCAAGACGCGGTTGCGGTCCCCCGGTCTGCGGTTCGACATCGTCGCCCACAGCATGGGCGGCTACCTGGCGGAGTACTTTCTGAAGTACGGCACGGTGGACGTGCTCGAGCACGCCGGCGCGGCCCCGGTCACCTATGCCGGTGCCGCCGACATCGGCCGGATCGTGACCATCGGCACGCCGCACCGTGGCACCATGTCGGCCTTCCGGATCCTGAACAACGGGTTCGCGCGCACCATGTCGCCGCGCGAGATCTTCAGCATGCCGTCGGTGTACCAGCTCCTGCCGGACGACCCGACCGGGCATTTCCTGGACATGCAGGGAAACCAGGTGGCGGTGGATCTCTATGACGCGCGGACCTGGGTCGAGAACCGCTGGGCGATCTGGAGCCGCCGGGGCGCCGAGAGCGGCGAGGCCCCGCCTCCGCAGGCGGAGCGCTTCCTGCAGGCCGCGCTCGACCGCGCCCATGCCTTCCACGCGGCCCTCCGCAAGGATGCCCCCGGCGACGCCCCCGTGGTGCCCATCCATCTGTTCGGGTCCGACTGCATTCCGACGCTCGATCGCGTGGTCCTGAGCCCGGCTGCGGAGGGAGTCGAGATCCTGTTCAACGACGGGACGGAACCGTTCCGTAACGCCCGGGAGCTGGAGAGGCTCATGCTCGCCCCCGGAGATGGAACCGTGACGGCCGACTCGCTCGTGGGGCTGTTTCCGGCGCCGCCCCCCTCATCGACGGCGTCGACGTTCTTCTTCTGCGCGACCCACGGTCTCCTGCCGGCCAACCGCGGCTTCCAGGACAACCTGTTCTACGTCCTTCTGGGACAGGGGGCGCGCAAACCCTCGGTCGTGCAGGCCGTCCAGGGCGGTTAGCGGGTCGACTGGCGACCCGCATCCTTTTTCAAATTCGCAATGACGGAATGGAAACGGCGGGGACTATCCGCGCGGCGCGGTGGACGGCGCCGTCGCGGCGGCAACGGCCACGGACGATGCGCGTGCCGAGATCTTGAGGATCAGCTTGAACAGGAGCGACAGCGCCAGGGCTCCGACACCCAGACCGAACATCACGCACAGGAAAATCACCGCGAACAGGAAGAACATGTCCATAAGGCCGCCACCCCTCTGCAGAAATCGGGGGGTGGCGCCTGTCGCCACCCCCTCGTTCGTTTCATCCAACCGCGAGCGCAAGGCTAATATAGGCGCCCGCGCCCGTCAAGCAAGCCCGGGCGCGCTCGATCAGTTCGACGATTCTTGCCCGCCCTCCGTGATGTTTTCGTCGTCGACCGTTCCGCCCAGGCGCGCCAGGTTCGGCCCGGCGTGGTCCGATCCACCGGCTTTCACGGCCCTTCCATACGCCTCCTTCGCCTTGTCGGTCTGTCCCGTGCGCTCGTAAGCCATGCCAAGATTGTTCTGGAAGAAGCCGACCGCCGGGTCGAGGCGCACCGCTTCCTCCAGATACGGCACGGCCTCGGCGAAGCGTCCCTGGCCGATGAGCGCGTACCCGAGGTTGTTCTGCGCGTAGGCGTTCGCGGCGTCCTTCTCGACGGCGGTCTTGAACGCCTCGACCCCTTCGTCCTTGCGGCCCAGGTTCAGGAGGGCCCGGCCGCGCACGTTGTGAGCCGGGGAGCTCTCCGGATCGAGAGAGATCGCCTCGTCGGCGACCTCGAGCGCCTCCTCGTACGAGCCGGCGTCGTTCAGCACGCGGCCCAGGTTGACGCGGGCCTTCACCGAGCCCGAGTCGAGCGACGCCGCGGAGGTCAGCGACGTGATCGCCTCGTCGAGCTTCCCTTCCTTCCAGAGAGACAGTCCGAGCAGGTAGGCGGGATAGAACCGATCCGGGTGCCCGTCCACCTCCGCGCGGAGATAACGAGTGGCCCACGCGTAGTCACCGTCCTTGAAGAACCCCTCGCCCTTGCCGTAGAAGGTTTCACCCTTCTGCAGCACCAGGTTCTCCGTGACGCCGCCCGGCAACTGACCCTCCGTTCCCGTGATCGGCACCGGGCCGAGGGTGCCCCCCGCCGTCCCTTCCTGCGACGAGGGATTCACCGGAACGGCCGGCTCGGCCGGTCCGAACTTCGCCGGCACGAGCTCGGACGCGCTCCCTCCGTGCCCGGCGTTGCGATCCTTCGACTGCACGCCGACGATGACGACTCCCGCGGCCGCGACGACGATCGCCGCGCCGCAACAACCCACGATCCATTGTCCGGTCCTGCTTGTGCTCATGGTGGTTCCTCCTTGCCGGCCACGCATAGCGAGACCGGTGCCAGGCGCTCGCGGAGGGCCGGGTGGATCTCGGCAACGGCGTCAGATCCGGAGACTTGCAGGCGCGGACCCGAGGACGCGCGACGCCCGCGGCCCGTCGGCGGAGCGCTCCGGGGGTGTCCCGCCGACGACAGCCTGCGGCCGGGCGCACACACGTCGTGGAGGGGCGGACACGCGGGGGTTGCCCTTTAATCGGGCGGAATCGTGATGCCGAGAGCCTTCAGCTTCTTGTAGAGGTGGCTGCGCTCGAGCCCGAGCTCACGGGCGGTCCTGGTCATCTGCCACCGGTTGCGCTCGAGCGCGGTCCTGAGCGCGGCCCGCTCGGCATCTTCGAGAATCTGGCGGAGCGTCGGCGTCACGGGGGCGGGCGCGGGACGCGCCGCCGGCTCCGGAGTACGGGACGACCCCGGAGCGGGTGGTGGCAGGACGGCGCGCGCCTCGTCCTCGACGATCGTCTCCCCCGCCGCCAGCAGCGCCAGACGCTCGACGAGGTTGCGCAGCTCGCGCACGTTCCCCGGGTAGTCGTGGGCGACGAGCAGGCCGAGCGCGCCGTCCGAGAACCCGCGGGCGCGAGTCGCCCCTTCGCGCCGGGCCAGGTCGAGGAAGTGGGACGCCAGGGCCTGCAGATCCTCGCGCCGGTCGCGCAGGGGCGGCACGGTGATCGGCAGGACGGCGAGCCGGTAGTAAAGGTCCTGGCGGAACGAGCCCGCCGCCATCGCGGCGCGCAGATCGCGGTTGGTCGCGGCCACGACGCGCGCGTCGATAGGCAGGGGGCGCTCCCCTCCCAGGCGCTCGATGGTCATGGTGTCGAGGGCGCGCAGGAGCTTCGCCTGGAGCATCGCGGGGATCTCGCCGATCTCATCCAGGAACAGAGTCCCCCCCTGGGCCCTTTCGAACCGTCCGATCTGCCGGCGGAGCGCGCCCGTGAACGCTCCCTTCTCGTGCCCGAACAGCTCGCTTTCGAACAGCTCGGCCGGAAGCGCGGCGCAGTTCACCGCGACGAACGGACCCTCGCGGCGCGCCGAGGCCTCGTGGACCGCGCGCGCCACCAGCTCCTTGCCCGTGCCGTTCTCGCCCGTGACCAGCACCGGGCTCTGGCTCCCCGCCGCACGCGTGATCTCGCCGCGCAGGGCCCGCATCGCGGGAGACTCTCCAACCAGCGGGTTGCGCTCCGCGAGGACGCCGCGCAGCTCGCGGTTCTCGCGGCGCAGGCGACCGAGGGCCAGGGCGTTGCGCGCGCTCAGCATCAGGCGCTCGGGATCGGGCGGCTTCTCGATGAAATCGTGCGCCCCCTGCTTGACCGCGAGGACAGCCTTCTCGATGCTTCCGTGGCCGGTGAGCACGATCACCGGCGCGTCCAGTCCGGCGTTCTTCATGTCCTCGAGGACCGAGAACCCGTCCCTCTTCGGCATCTGCAGATCGAGGATGACCAGATCGACGTCGTCGCGGCGCAGGAGGAGGATCGCCTCCTCCCCGTCCGCCGCCGCGAGGACACGGTGCCCCTCCAGGTCGAACAGGCGCTGCACGGAGGCGCGGATGTTCTTCTCATCGTCGGCGATCAGGACGGTCCCCATGCCTCCTCCTTCGAGCCGGGCGTGACGGCCTCGGCACCGCGCCCGTCCGGTCCCTCGTGCGGCGCCCCGCCCGAAGGGATGAAGACGCGGACCTCCGCGCCCCCCTCCGGGCGGTTCCCCGCCTCGATGCAGCCGCCATGGTCGAGGACGATGCGCCGCGCGATGGCGAGCCCCAGCCCGCTGCCACCGGGACGGGTCGAGACGTACGGCTCGAACAGACGTCGCAGGACCGCCTCGCTCATCCCGGGGCCGGTGTCGCGGACGCGCAGCTCGGCGCCGTCCTCGAGGGCCTTCGTGATCACGGTCACGGTGCCACCCGTCTCCTGAAGCGCCTGCACGGCGTTCACCAGGAGATTGTTGATCACCTCGCTCATGCGATCGGGATCGATCAGGACGGCGCCCAGGGCGGGATCCAGATCGGCGGCAATTCCGGCACCGGCGCTGTTCTCGGAATAGAGACGCAGCACGCCCCGGACCAGATCGTTCAGGTCGGCCGGACGCGGGTGCGGCAGGGGCAGCCGGCCGAAGCGCCCGAAGTCCTCCAGAATGCCGCGCATCCTGTGGATCTCCTCCTGGATGGTGCGCACCGCCTCGTCGAAAGCGGCATCGAACTCTCCCGGCCGCAGGCGGCGCGTCCTGACCAGCCCCTCGAGCGTCAGGAGGATGGGGGACAGCGGGTTCTTGATCTCGTGCGCCACGCGCCGGGCCACCTCCTCGGCCGCCGCCAGCCGCTCGGTCTGACGCAGCCGCTCGCGGCTGTCGGCGAGGCTCCTGGCCATCCGGTTGAACGAGGCGACGAGCGCCCCGACTTCGCCGGGTCCCTCGGCGTCCGCGAGCGGCTCGTAGCGTTCCTCCGCGATGCGACCCGTCATCTCCTCCAGCCTGCGCAGCGGGCCGGTGACCCCGCGCGCCAGCACGAGGGCCACGACGAGCGAGCCCAGGACACCGGTCACGACCACGACGAGCGCCACGAGGGACAGGGATGACGACAGTGCTTGGAGCCTCTCCTGCGACACGGCGGCCAGGAGCGTGCCGACGTCCTCTCCCTTCTGATCGCGCAGGCGGATCGTCCGGACGATGTGCGGAACCCCCCGGACCCGCATCCCGCCGCCGTCGAGCGAGCCGCGGCTCCAGCCCGCAGGAACCGGCAGCGGGTTCTTGGGGTCCGAGGCGGTCAGGATGGTCCCGTCGCGATCCAGGAGGACGGCCTGCACCGTCCCCGCCGGTGACAGCCGCCGGAGGAGGGTCGAGTCGAGGAACCGTCCGCCGACCAGGTGGAGCGTGCCACCGGGGAACTCGATCGTCCGCCGGGACTGCAGCGTCAGGACTCGTCCGATGCCGGGAGTGATGTTCTCCTCGAGAAACGACGAGCCCGTGACCGACAGAAGGAACTTGTCCCGCTCGATGCGGCCGACGCTGGCCGGCGCGTGGCCGGAGGAGACGACGACGCCCGTCGCGTCGAGGATCGAGAGGCAGTCGAGACCGACCTCGTCCATCAGTCGCGGGGCGACATCGGCGAGCCCCGGGAAGAAGACCACCGGGACGCCGCGGCCCGGCCTCGTCGCGGGTGCCGCGCGGTACCTGGGATCGTCCTCCAGGAGGCTTCCGGCCGTCGCCAGCGCCTGGGTCGCGTCTTCCCCTTCGCGCTGGATCGCGGCGCCGAACTCGGCGAGCGCGTCCTCGATGCGGCGCACGTCCTCGGCGCGCACGAGGGCCATGACCCGTTCGCGAATGAACCAGACGACCGCCCCGGGCGGGGCGATGCTGAGGACAAGGAGCAGTGCGGTGATGCGGGCCCGGAGGCCGAGTCTCATGACGCGAAGATATCACGCCACCGGCCGGACTCCAGGAATGGAATCGATCCGTAAGACGGGCCTAGCGAATCTCCGACTTCAGCGTCTTGCCCGACGTGAAACGCACCACCCGCCGGGCCGGTATCTGGATTGGGGAACCGGTCTGCGGGTTTCTGCCGGTGCGGGCCTTGCGCTTCGCGATCGTGAAGGTCCCGAAGCCCACCAGGCTGGTCCGCTCCCCTCTCTTGAGTGTCCTGGTGATGTGCTCCAGGAGAGAATCGATGACGCGCGCCGCATGGACCTTCGTCATCTTGGTGTCCCGAGCCACCCGGGCCGTCAGTTCCGCCTTGTTCATTACCCCACCTCCTGAGAACCCCCGGTGCACAAAACGGTCTTTTATCTAGGAACAGCAATTGGCGCGCTTATAGCAAATGCACTTCGGGTTGTCAATGAATGGAGGACCCCAAAGTCGGCGGAGGTCTTCGCCGGTGGAGTTGAACGATCGATTTCCGGTAGAATGGCGCTCCAAGTTCGAGCCTCGGAGAATGACGTGTCGACCCTCCTGCAGATCGAGCTGCCGCAGCGCCGCCGCGGCGCCGCGTCCGCGCCCGAACCGCGCAGCCTGCTGAAGCCTCTGGCCCGCCGCGTCGGCAGGGCGATCCAGGACTTCCGCCTGATCGAGAACGGCGACCGGATCCTGTGCGCCATGTCCGGCGGCAAGGACTCGTACGCCATGCTGCACCTCCTGGAGCACCTGCGGCGCCGCGCGCCCGTCGCGTTCGAGCTGGTGGCGGTGACCGTCGACCAGGGCTATCGTGGATTCAAGACGGATGTCCTCGAACGCTACTTCCGGGAGAAGGGTCTCGAGTACCGCATCGAGCGGACCAACATCGCCGAGGTGATCGACGACACCATGCCGCTCGGCGACACCCACTGCTCCATGTGCGCGAGGCTGAGGCGTGGCGTGCTGTACCGCCTCGCCCCCGAGCTTGGCTGCAACAAGATTGCCCTCGGGCACCACGCCGACGACCTGCTCGAGACCCTCCTGATGAGCCAGTTCTTCAACGGCGAGATCTGCTCCATGCCCCCCATCCTGAGGGCGCGCGACGGCCGGAACATCGTCATCCGGCCGCTCTGCTACGTCTGGGAGGACGAGATCGTGCGCTTCGTCGCCGAGATCGGCTTCCCGGTCATCTGCTGCGCCTGCCCGGCCTGCGGCGACAACTCGCTCAAGCGAAAACAGATGAAGAACCTGCTCCACCGCCTCGAATCGGAGCATGCCGGGATCAAGTCGTCGCTCCTGCGGGCCCTCTCCAATATCAGGACCGGGCATCTCCTGGATCGCCGTTTCCTCGCGGGGCTGTCCGCGACGTCACCGGATCGTCCTGAATCGAAGGAAGCCAATCGATCGGAGGCATGAAAAGAGGGGCGGTGACCGGTCTACCGGGCCACCGCCCCTGCGCGGGCACCCAAGACTTCCGCCCGCGGGAGGGAGCAAAGGTCGGTCGCTGTCAGAACACTCTCTGGCTCGCCGCTAACCGGAAAGGCCCTGAAGAATCAGCGACCGTTTTAAAGCCTGCCGAGCCATGATCCTCTTGCTATTACAACATGAAACTACCTTCAAATCTGTAATTGTCAAGCGAAAAATAACAGGACATTTTTTACCCCGGCGGAGTCCATTCGAGGTGGACCATATATTGGGATGAATCAGCCTTCGTTGACTCGGGGAGATGTTGGGATTTGAGCAATGGGCGCGCCGCTTTTCACTGCTCGAACCGCACGATCGTCTCCGCCTCGATCCCCGTGGGAGTCGCGCCGGTCCGGGGGGCGGTCCCCGTCTTCGAGAGGTCCGGCAGCCGGGCTGCCAGATCGTCGAGTGTGACATGCAGCCGGTAGCGGCCCGCGAACAACACGGGCCCGGCATTGAATTCGAAACGCAGGATTTCACCCGGTGCCAGATCGACCAGGCGCTCGGTGAACACGTCGAGAGTCTCCATGATGTCCCCGCCCGCCGGGACGGAGCCGCGTGCCGGCGGAACCTCGTCGTGCGCCGGGGCGGTCGGTGACAGGCGCACCAGGGGGCCCTCGGGCGGCGGGGCGATCGCCAGGGAGCGTTTCGACGCGTTGCGCACGACGAGGGCGCACGGGATGATGTCACCGGGACGAGGCGGCTCGTCGGGCAGGCAGACGACCTCCGCCGTCAGGTCCGTGGGCCGGCGTGCCAGCGCCTCGCGCAGCGCGGGTAGCGCCCGGGGCCCGATGAGCGCCAGAAGGCGCAGCCCTTCGAGCCGGTGCGGGCCGTGGTCCCGTCCGGCATAATCCCGTCCCCGTTGGATCCCTTCCTGCACCCACTCGTCCCGCGGCAGCTGCCGTCTCGCCAGGAACCATTGTCGCCAGCGCGTGATGGCGTCCCGCTGATCCTCGCGCGAGGCCGTGACGTCGTAGTGAAACGACTGGCAGGTGATGACCATGAGGGCCCGATCGGCCCTTTCACTGATCGACCAGGCCCCCTCCCCCGTGACGATGTGTCGGCGATCCGAGAGGCAGCCGAGCAGAAACGGCACGGCGTCCGCCATCAATCTGCGCCGGGCGGCGTCGATCAAGGCGTCGACGACTCCCGCTGCGCTGTCGAGGAGGTAGCCGCTGTACGCCTGGAAATCCGAGCACGCTGCGTCGTCCATGACCCGGACCGCGCTCTCCCGCACCCGACTCTTGGGGCTCGACGCATAGGCGCCAAGCGCCTGGCAGGGCGGGCGCCCCTCGTCCTTGAGCAGGGCCAGGACCTGCGCGCGCGATTGAGAATCATCCCCCTGCAGGTACGGCAGGAGCGGATCGGCGGCCGTCTTGGGTCCCGGGGCGGCCGTGACGGGTAGTATCGTGGCCAGGAGGATGACCCAGCACGTCGCGATCGTCCTGGAAATCACACACATCCGGCCGGCCTCCTGTCAAAAACTTGCCTCTCCGCGTGGCGGCATATATATATTGGGTGGGACGGATCACACAAGGCCTAGGAGCGCTCCTAGTTGCCTTGACGCTCCCGGGACCGTGTGTTACAGTCCTCGGCCTCGAAGCGACGATCGGTTCCGAGTGATCCCGTGGGGAGCGTGGGCTCCCACATTCCTCCCCGCAGACGCCGGTCTTTTCACCCGGCGCCGGACAGGCCCCGGCTTAATCCCCATTGGGTGGGGGCTCTCTGTTGAGCGGGGAACAACGATCCACCCGGAATCCACCGGGTCTTTCAGGGAGGTCTCAATGTGGGACAAGAGAGACGCCAGCGGTCGCCCGAACGAGGTACCAGGTAATTCCGTCTATTCCTCCGAACCTTCGAAGGGAGGCCGCATCGTGAACATCGGACCATCGATCCAGATCAAGGGCGAGCTGCAGGGTGACGAAGACCTGACGATCGACGGCCGGGTCGAAGGGAAGATCGAGCTGCGGGATCACAATCTGACGATCGGTCCGAACGGCAAGATCAAGGCCGACCTGCACGCCAACACCATCGTCATCGCGGGCGACGTGCAGGGCAACGCCTACGCCAAGGAGCGGGTCGAGATCGCCCCGACCGGCCGGCTGAACGGCGACATCGCCTCGCCGCGCATCACCATCGCGGACGGCGCCCACTTCAAGGGCAGCGTCGACATGGAGCGCAGCGGCGAGGCGGCCCGCAAGACCTCGGGCCCATCCAAGTCCGAGGAAGTGCGCCGCATACCCGAAATGAAGGACGACGCCAAGATCCAGGGCACGCGCCTGTAGTGGCAGGTGCCTCCGCCTCCGTCCCGGAGGAGCCCTCCGGGACGAAGGCGGGCCTGGCGCGAGTCATGCTGCACATCTTTCGCAGGAACGGCACGCAGGACGCCACGCCGATCGAGCGCGGAGACGCCTCGATCGTCGTCACGCACATCCTCACCAAGTTCCTGAAGCGACTGCTGCACGCCGAGAAGCCGCGTCTCCTCGATCTCGGACGTCTCTCCGGATCCAACATCGAGTTTTTCGCGCAGCGCGGCTGCAGGGTGCAGGTCGAGGATCTGCTGCTCGCCCTCGAACCAGAGGATTCGAGCGACCCGCCATCCGGAGCGGGGGGTGACGGCACCATTCAGGCCACGGCGGCGTCGAACGATCGGGAGGCGCGCGGCGGAATCGTCGCCGCCACCGACGCGCCGGTCCCGCCGGCCTCGATCGGCCGGGGGGACTCGACGGCTGTCCCGATTCCCCCCCGCCAGGCGTCGGGCGAGGCCCGGCGTCCCGCAGGTGTCGCGGCGGGGCAGGTCGCTGCGGGCCTTCGCCCGGGTGCGCGCCCCTCGCGCCGCATCGTCCTTCCGCCGCGCACGTTCGCGAGCCAGGCGTCGCGCGCGGGGGGGGCCCTGGAGCAGAATCGTCCGCGCCCCCGCCAGCCGGCGTCGTTCGCCGCGAAGAACGACCTCCTGCCCACCCGGTTCGCCTATCCGGACGAGACCTTCGATGCCCTGGTCGCCTGGGACATCTTCAACTACTACGATCCCGGCGCGATGACCCTCCTCGCCGCCGAGGCACGCCGGATTCTCAAGCCGGGCGGCCTTCTGCTGGGCTATTTCCATGCGCGGCGGCCCGAGGGTCCCGAGACGCCCCGGCGCTACCGCATCCTCGACGAGGGAAGGGTGGCGTGCGACAGGCAGCCCGGCCCGCCTCTCCGGCGCCACGTCTACCAGAACCGCGACATCGAGAAGATGTTCATGGGGCTTTCGATCGTCGAGCTGTACTTCCTCAAGAACGCCACGCGCGAGCTTCTCATGGAAAAGAAGACGGGGCGCCCGCCGGTCACCCGAGCTCTGGTCCGCCAGGCGACGCCAAGACCCAAGTTCACGATCGAGTGAGCCGCACGCGCGACGCGATATAATCCAGGGTCTCCAGAGAGGAGCACCGTGCCCGGACACGCCCGGCGGGGCGACATCCGCAACATCGCCATCATCGCGCACGTCGACCACGGCAAGACCACGCTCGTGGACCGTCTGCTGCAGCAGACCGGGACGTTCCGCGCCAACGAGCGCATCGTCGAGCGCTGCCGCAGACCCGCTTCGTCCTCAAGAAGGCGCTCGAGCTCGGCATGCGTCCCATCGTCGTCATCAACAAGATCGACCGCCCGGACGCGCGGCCCCACCAGGTCCTGGACGAGGTCTTCCAGCTGATGATCAACCTGGGCGCCGCGGACGAGCAGCTCGACTTCCCGCACGTCTACACGTCCGCCAAGCTCGGGTATGCGCGGCGCGAGCTGGAGCACGCCGACAGCAACATCTTCCCTCTGCTCGACGTCATCATCGACAGGGTGCCGGGGCCGCCGGGGAACGCCGACTCTCCCCTGCAGCTGCAGATCGCCACCCTCGACTACAACGATTACGTCGGACGCATCGCCATCGGCCGCATCACCCGCGGCCGGATCAAGATCGGCGACCCGATCGCCCTGCTGAAGCTGGACGGGAAAGTGGAGAACTGGAAAGTCACGCGGCTCGAGACGTTCGAGGGGCTGAAGCGCACCGGGGTCGAGGAGGCTGCCGCGGGCGAAATCGTGGCGATGGCCGGCATTCCCGAGATCCAGATCGGCGAGACGATCGCCGACCCGGCCGCTCCCGACGCGCTGCCGCCCATCCGCATCGACGAGCCGACCATCTCGATGGAATTCATGGTGAACGATTCGCCGTTCGCCGGACAGGACGGCCGTTTCGTCACGTCGCGCCACCTGCGCGAGCGCCTGCTGCGCGAGGCGCGCGCCAACGTGGCGCTGCGGGTGGAGGAAACCGCTTCCTCCGACACGTTCACGGTCTCCGGGCGGGGCGAGCTGCACCTGGCGATCGTCGCCGAGACCATGCGCCGCGAGGGGTACGAGTTCCAGCTGTCGCGGCCCCGGGTCATCCTGCGCCGGGACGCCGCCGGGCATCCGCTCGAGCCGATCGAATATCTCGTGCTCGACCTGGAAGAGGCCTACAAGGGGCGCGTGATGGAGATGCTGGGCGCGCGCCGCGCCGAGCTCGCGGACATGACCGGGGCCGGGACGGGTCGCGTCCGACTCGAGTTCACGGTTCCGGCCCGGGGGCTGCTCGGCTTCCGCCGGGAGTTTCTCACCGAGACGCGCGGCACGGGCATCATGTCGCACGTGTTCCATGAGTACGGACCGCACCGGGGCGACATCCCGTCGCGCACCCGGGGCGCCCTGGTCGTCAAGGAGCCGGGGACGACGGTGACCTTCGCGCTGCACAACCTCGAAGACCGCGGCACCCTGTTCACGGGCCCCGGCGTGCCGGTCTACGAGGGGATGATCGTCGGCGAGCATTCGCGCGAGAACGACCTGGTCGTGAACCCCTGCAAGAAGAAGCACCTGACGAACATGCGCGCCTCGACCTCGGATGACACCATCCGCCTGGCACCCTCCCGCGACATGTCGCTCGAGGACTGCATCGAGTTTCTCGGCGACAACGAGCTGGTCGAAGTCACGCCGAAAACCGTCCGGCTGCGCAAGCGCCTGCTCAGCGCGCACGACCGGAAGCGCGACGACAAGGCCGCGAGCGAAGCCGCGGTCTCCTGATGGGCTCGGCCCTCCCGTCGGCGCGCACGGCCCCCGCCGCTCCGGCCGCGGCCCCGCTGCGCCGCCCGCTGCGCATCGCCCACCGGGGCGCCTCGGCGCGCGCCCCGGAGAACACGCTCGCGGCCTTCGCCGAAGCCGTCCGCCTCGGCGCCAACGCCATCGAGCTGGACGTCCATCTGACCGCCGACGGCGTGCCGGTCGTGATCCACGACGGCACCGTCGATCGCACCACCAACGGTCGCGGGGAAGTGGCGGCGATGACGTTGAAGGATCTGCGCCGCCTGGATGCAGGGGCGTGGTTCTCGTCCCGCTTCCGCGGCGAGCGGATCCCGACTCTGGAGGAATCCCTCGAATACGCGCGGGGCCGCTGCGGCATGAACATCGAGATCAAGGAGCCGCCGGCCCGCAGAAGGACCGCGCGCGGAGCGCCGGCCGCCCCGGATGCCGTGGCATGCGCGGTGGCGCGGGCGGTGGCGCGCACGAGGTTCAACGACCTCCTGGTCGTCTCCTCCTTCTCGCCCCGGGCCCTCCGGCAGGCCCGCGCCGCCATGGAGCGCATCCGGCTCGGGTTCCTCGTTTCGCGCTCGCTCCGGGGCCTCCGCGCCGTGCACCGGCGTGTCAGACTGTTCTCGGTCCACCCGCACGTCCGCCTGGCCGGGCCGCGCCGCATCCGGCTCTCGCGCCGACTCGGTCTTGTGGTGGTCTTCTGGACGGTCAACGATCTGCGGCTCATGCGCCGTCTGCTGGCGCTCGGCGGCGACGGCCTGATGACCGACGACCCCGCGCTCTTCCAGGAGCTGCGCTGACGCGTGCTGACGCGTTGACAGGAGAGGTCTCTCGCCGTATAGTTCGGGCTTCCGATGAGGAGCCTGAACGTTCCCATGCTGAAGCCGCCGGTCCGTCCTCGTTCCATGGCCCCTGAGCCGTGTCGCTGTTGTCGCAGCGGCGGGCGTGTGGTTTCCGGGAGGTAGGTCGGCAGAGGCGGGTCATCAGACGATATGCCAAACCCTTTCCGGGAGACCGGGAAGGGTTTTTTCATGTTGAGGAGAGTGGAAGAGTCATGCAGGAGGAGAAAGGTGTTCTGACGAAGGCCCGGTCCGGGCCGACCCCGGTGGGCGGGAAGCTGGTCGATCGCGTGCTCGCGGGTGCCCTGCGGGACAAGGCGAAGGACCTCGCGGCCCGTCTTCCGAAGCTGACCCTGACGCTCGACCAGGTGGTGACGGTCGAGATGATAGCGACCGGGGTCCTGAGCCCGCTCGAGGGGTATCCGGGGAGCGGCGACTACGTGTCGATCCTCGACCGCGGGCGGCTGGCCGACGGCACGCCCTGGACCCTGCCGCCGACGCTGGCCCCCGGCGACGACGCGGGTCGTGGCGTGGTCGATCGCGTGCGCGAGGGGGAGGCCCTGGCGCTCATCGATCCCTCCGGCGTCCCGATCGCCATCCTGCACGTTCAGGAGAAGTACGGCTTCGACAAGACCGAGCGCGCCCGCAAGCTCTTCGGCACCGTGGAGAGACGGCATCCCGGCGTGGACTCCATCTTCAGGCGGCTGGGCGACACGGCCCTCGCGGGGCCGATCGACCTACTCGAGAAGACGCACTGGGGCCCGTTCGAGAAGTACCGTCTCGAGCCGAAGGACGCCTGGAGACTCTTCCATGAAGAGCGCGGCTGGAGCACCGTGGTCGCGTTCCAGACCGCGAACCCCCTGCATCGCGGTCACGAGCACCTCCAGAAATGCGCCCTGGAGATCTTCGACGGACTGTTCATCCATCCTGTGATCGAGACGACCCGGCGGGCCTACTTCCGCAACGAGTTCCGCATCAAAGCCTACGAAGTGGCGCTGCGCGAATACTTCCCGGCCGATCGGGTGGCGATGGCGCCGCTGCGCATCACCATGCAGTATGCCGGTCCGCGCGAGGCGATCCTGCACGCGCTGATCCGCCGCAACTTCGGCTGCACCCATTTCATCGTCGGGCGCGATCACGCCGGGTTCGGCAGCTTCTACGACCCGTACGCGTCGCAGCGAATCTTCTCCGATTACGGCCGCGAGGAGCTCGGCATCGAGCCGATCTTCTTCCGCGAGTCCTTCTACTGCACGCGCTGCGGGGCGGTGGCCTCCGAGAAGACCTGCCCGCACGGCCGCGAGCAGCACATCACCATGAGCGGCACGGGGGTGCAGGACATCCTGCGCTACGGGTATCTCCCCCCCAAGGAGGTCCTGAGGCCGGAGGTCGGGCAGGTGATCCTGCAGGGGATCCAGCCGAAGGGGGTGGGGCCCGACGGCCACGCGATCAAGCCGGTCGGCGACACGATCAAGGGACTGTTTCCGTCCTACCTGACGCACACCCGCCTGGGCGGGCCGAAGCGGCCGCAGCCCCTGGATCCGAAGAACCTCCAAGCCCGCGACCTCGAGGCGGCCCTGCGCGACACGCGGGACAACGCCTCGCGCGTCTACGAGCGGGTGTACGAGACGTACGCTTCGCTGTTCGACATCGAGCGCGGCGCCGACCTGACGCTGCTGGAAGAGGCGCGGCGCAAGGCGATCGCCATCCAGGAGGAGCTCATCCAGGCCCTCGAGCAGAAGGTCGCCATCGCCCCGACCGCGGTCGAAGACAGGTACATGTACCAGGATCGCGAGGAGGCCGAGCGCGAGCTGCAGGTGGCCCGGAAAATCCTGGACGACCTGCGACACGGCGCTGACACGGATTTCCGCGAGCGGGTCTGGAACCAGCGCCCGTACGACGACTACCGGTCCTGAAGCCTCGCGTTGAGGATCCGCGGCGAGGCGTCCGTCTTGACAAAGGATCACCCTTGTGATGTATTGGGTTCGGCTTCCAAACATACGCTGAGGAGGGGGTGAGACCGTGGCGAAGAAAAGATCCAAGCGGAAGGCGCCCCGCCGAAGGAAGGCAGCCGGCAAGTCTTCAAAGCGAAAGGCGTCGGCCCGCAGGCCGACCCGCAGGAAGGTGGCCAGGAAGGCGCGCCCGGCGCGGAAGTCCGGAGCCCGCAAGTCGGCGAGGCGCAAGTCCTCGGCCCGGAAGGCGGCACCCAGGGCCCGCCCCTCCCCCGCCCCGGTGCCTCCGAGCCCGGCTCCGGATTCGGCCCCCTCGTCGAGTCCGCTGACGGGAGGGACGTACACCCCGACGTACGGAAGCGGGTACGGCTCGTCCGAGGAGGAATAGCCCCACCGAAGAACCGCAGCGAACACGCAGAACCGCCCGGTGGCCTTCCAGGCCCCCGGGCGGTTCCATTTCAGGGGTCCCAGCGCCCCCCTTCCGGTTGACTCCCCCCCACCCTGGACTATATTGAGCCATGGACTTTTATCGAGTCGTCAACGCGAAGAGGTGTCATGGCCAACACACCCTTGCCCCCGTCGGAAGTCGCCTGGCGCAACGGGATGGTGACTCTCGAACGGCGCAGTTACAAGGAATCGATCTCCCTGTTCCAGCAGGCCATCGACCTGGAACGTCAGGAAGGGGCGAAAAACCCAAAAATGAAATACCTGTCCTATCTCGGACTGGCGCTGACCCTGTCGCAGGGCAAGTCCGAGGAGGGGCAGAGGCTCTGCGAGCAGGCGGTCAAGCGCGAATTCTTCGACCCGGACCTGTACTGCAACCTTGGAATCGTCTACCTCAGGAATCGCTTGAAGGCCCAGGCGTTCGAGGCGTTCCAGAAGGGCCTAAATCTCAAAGCCGGACACTCGCGGATCCTGGAGGAGCTGGAGAAATACGACCGCCGCGGCGAGCCGATCCTGTCGTTCCTGCCGCGCGGCCACTACGTGAACCGTCTGCTCGGCCGTCTGCGCTTCCGACTGCGTCACCTGTTCGACGGCGCCGCGGCCCAGCAGACCTGATCCGCCCGGCCACCCCGCAGCATCGGTCCCCCCGGATGACACGGCCCGGGATCCTGTCCGGTCTTCTGCTCGGCGCGTGTCTTCTGGCGTTCCATGGCGGTGTGGCGGCTCAACCGCGTGACGAGACCCGCCTCGGGCCGGACGCGCTGGTGCGGCGCGGTTTCGAATACCTCGCCCGGTCGCGACCCGAAGATCAGGACGAGGCGGCCCGGCTGTTCCGAAAGGCGCTCCAACCCGGTCCGGACCGCGCCGATGCGCATGTCGGCCTGGCGCGCATCTCGGTCTACCTGTACACGCTGGGTCAGGACGAATCGCCCGGGAGGGTGCGCTCGGCCCTCGAGGAATCGCGCCAGGCCGTCGAGCTGGCGCCCCAGGATCCGGCCGCGGCCGCGGCCCGCGCCATGGCCCTCGCCGCGGACGACAGGCTGACGCCGGCCCTCGCGGAGGCGCGTCGCGCCGTGTCGACCGACGCCGCATCCGCCGAGGGGCATCTCTCCCTGTGCATCATCCTGCGTCTGCGAAAAGACAATGACGGCGCTCTCCAGTCCTGCCGCCGCGCCGCGGAGATCCTCCCCGAGGACCCGCGCGTTCTGTCGGCGCTGGGCGAGGCCCTGCGGGAGGGGGGCCGCTACTCGCAGGCGCTGGAGATGTTCGGCCAGGCGATCGAGCTGGATCACGAAGCGATGGTGCCCCAGCTCGGCGCCGCCGCGACGCTCCTGAAGGAGGGCAACGATTCGGCAGCGCGGAGGTACTACAACGGCCTTCTGCAGAAGTGGGATTACGGGAAGAGCCGCGCCCGTCTCGGCGCCGCCGCCCTGCTCGTGATCGCGCAGGACTACGAGGCGGCGCTTCAAGTCTACGGAGGCCTGGACGTCCCCGAGGGGTACTCCCTGCCGACGATCCTGACTCTGTACGGGAAGGGATACAGCCTCAAGCACCTGGGGCGCGACGCGGAAGCGGAGTATTTCTTCACCTCGTTGATCGAGCGGGTCCCGGTCGATTACGACGGCCCCGCACGGGGCCGCGAGCTGCTCTTCAAGGCCTATCAGGACCTGATCGACTACTTCGGCTCCAAGGGCCGGGACGGGAAGGTCCTCACACTTTTGCAATCGGCCTGCGAACGGCCGCTGGTCCCGACCCGGCTGGCCCGGGCCCTGGCGGAACGGCTCGAAGGACGGAAGGGGGCGGATGAGGCCGTCGGTGTCCTCGAAAAGGCGATTCTCGGCGCCGATCCCCTGGAGGATCCCCTGGAGCTCGCGGATTCGACCCTGAAGCTGGTCCGCCTGCGGACCTCGAACGGTGAACGTCGCATGCAGGCCGACTCCTCCGCCGCCCGCGCCCTGACGCTGGCCACGGAGCGGCTGGAATCGACCAACCTGGGGGCCGTGCATTACCGCCTGGCCCGGGCCCTGGCGCTGGCCCAGAGGCGCGAGGCCACGCTCAAGAGCCTCGAGCGCGCCCGCGCTTCCGGGTACTTCCCTTCCGATCAGATTGCCGCCGAGCCCGACTTCGCGAAGATTCGGGAGGACCCCGGTTTTGTGATCCTCCTCAAGGAACGGGAAGCCGCCGTCGCCCCTGAAGGACACTGACCTCCTGACATTCATGGGCGATTGCCCGTCGTCTTTTGTCTGACCCAAGCGTGATCTGTCCAGGAACACCTCACTCGCGGTTAATTCACCCCACACGGAAGGGACTGTCGTCCGGGACCTTGGGCGGTTTGCCGTAGGACTCGTCCAGAATCGCGACATGGTATCTCCCTTGCTCATGCTGAAGGGTGCGACGTGACCCGGGACATGTGGGCGCGTCTCAGGAGGAGAATGAGATGAAACGCGCTCTGGTAGGTGTAGCAATCGTTCTCGCGACGCTCGCCGTCGCGAAGCCCGCGTCGGCTCAGGCGGTCACGCGGGAATCGCAGTGCACCGAAGTGAACGGCACGAACAGGATGTCGTACGACTGCAACTTCAACGTGAAGAACTACGTCCTGGGCACACCAATCACGTTCACCATGAACTTCAGCTGCAACGGGAATTGCGGCCCGGTGACCAGCTTCGGCCTGCGCAACAGCGGGTTCACCCCGGCGGGCGTGGCGGGCCACATGGTGACCGGCCACCGCATCGAGAACGGCGTCGAGCTGACGTTCGTGTTCGACTCGGCGGGAAAGAGCGGCAACAGCAGGGCCGCCAACGGCCACTTCAACGTGAACGTCGCCATGGACGACGGCGAAGGCAACTGGACGGCGACGCCGTGCAAGGTGAACGTGCACTTGGGAGACTGATCGGGGGCTGAGCCCCTCTGCCGCTCCCGGGCGGCAAGAAAAAAGCCCGGCGTACCACGGTCCGATGCTGAATCGGGCCGGTGCGCCGGGCGATTTTTTTGCCCGGCCTTGAAAGTGACCGCGTTCAGGGCCGCAGCGTGGTCTGAGCCGACCGCTCCAGCCCGACCTGAATGTCCTCCTCCGGCTGGATCACGGCCTCCTTGCCCTTGGTGCTCCCGGCCACGGCCGTGCCGATGGCACCGCCGATCAGGGCACCCCCCTTGACGTCCTTCCCGAGCACCTTGCCGAGCAAGGCCCCCCCCACCGCGCTGCCGCCGATGATCCCGGCCTTCTTGCCGGCGCTGCCGGTGGCCAGTTTGGTGAAACCGGCGCTGATCGCCGCCGAATGACCATCCGGAGCGATGATGCGGTTGAACTTGAGCGACAGGGCGCCACCGGTCTCCTTGAACCCCTTCTTGGCGCTCTTGACGTCGCTCACATCCCCTTCAACCGTGCTGCCCGCCGGAAAGACCACGCGATCTCCGACGATCAACGCGCTCTTCAGCGTCGCCCTGATCCTGTCACCCACGACCGCCGTCTCCGACGACAGCGGCTCGGGCAGGTTGACCGACAGCGATGTGCCGGCCGGGATCGTGACGACCACCGGCGCCGGCTGCTGCGGCACGACCGCGTGCGGGCGCTCTTCGGGAATGGAGCCGGTCGACTGCGACGTGCGCGTGCGCTGCGGGTGGGCCGGCGCCGTTCTGTTCCGCTCCGCCGGGGGGGGTGGCGGCGGTTCCGGGGCCGTGGTGCCCGCCATCTCGGAATCGTTCGACGTGGCGGGGGGTGGCGGGGCCTGCTCGGCGGTGTCCAGGTTGTCGTTCTTCTGGCTCGAGCAGCCGGAAGCCAGAATGAAAAGCACCGCGACGAACGCTGGAACTGTCGGGTTGAGACGTTTGCGATTCATGATCCTCCTCTCAAGAACGGGGCGCCGGAGCGCCGTCCCTGCAGACTGTCGAGAACTCTGTCATCATAGCGCCGGCCCCCCGGTCCGCGCCACCCCCGGCAATTTCCTCACTGCTTGACCTTGATTCGCAGCGGCTCCTTCAGGACGATGACCAGCGACGTGTTCGGCTCGAGCAGCGCCTCCCTGCCGCGCGCGCCGGCGACGACCGCGCCGGGGTCCGAGGGGCCGGCGAGGACGGCCGAAGCCCTCGGGGGGGTCAGCCCCTTCAACGCGGCCTTCAGCTCCGTGCTGGCCCCGGTGGGCGTGTTGATCCGCTTGAATTCGAGCCGGAGCATGCCGCCTCTCCCCTTGGACCCCGTGGCGGCCGGGGTCGCCTCGGTCACTTCCCCCATGACATTCGATCCGGACGGAATGGCGACGACGCCGTTGATCAAGATCGCGTCCGTCACGAGGGTGCGGAAAGGGTCCCCCTTGCGCGTCGACCCTGAGTTGAGCGAATCGATGCTGCTGAGATTGACGACCGTTCCCTCCGGCACGGTGGCGTCCAGCCATTTGACGGCCGGAAGGGGCTTGGTGTCGGGAACGAATCCGCTCGAATTGTCATGGGCGGGCACGGGTGCCTGGCTGCTGCTCGATTGACCACAGGCACCAAGACCAGACACGACGATGACGACTGTGAGGGTGGCGAGCGGGGAGGTCAATGCCATCCGGTTCATGTTCGGCCTCATGCGACGCCCGGCCATTGTAATGTCTTTTGGAGATTCTCCATCCATTCGTCAGACGTTCCCTGGGAGCCGCTCCTCATCCAACGAGTCGGATTGATTTGTCCAATGGATTGGATGATCTGCGTCTTATTCTCAGCAAGAAATCGCTGACCGGTTCGCGCGATTAATCGTGAAACTCACTGTGGATCATCAAGATGCGCAGATAGCAGCACGCCTGTCACCAGAATGGCAGCCACCTTGCAGTATGTCCATGCGTTGAGGCATTCTGCCTTGACGCCCGTTGACTGAGAAAACCATTCGCGAAGGAGGTGAGAAGGGGGGGAATTCTGCGACATGGCCACGGCGGACAGGGGGGACCCGACCCCATGCCAGCACGATCAGAAACGCCGGCCGGCCGCTGAAAGTGATTTTCTTGTTACGCTTTTTCCAGTTCGTTCAACCCACTTGTGAGGAGGCTCTCGAATGAAGAAGTTGCTGTATGTCGCGCTTCTGGCTATCGGCGTGATCACCATGATCGCTCCGCCCGTCATGGCGCAGGAAGAGAAGCCGTTCACGCTGCACGGCGAG
>WNGH01002308.1_pt1 | contig 34214 bp, 28 predicted proteins | sample 5400631 | NCBI WGS metagenome assembly WNGH01 (sample SAMN13153373, study PRJNA577476) | soil metagenome | isolation source: 115 cm soil or saprolite under Garry oak tree replicate 1 | place: USA:California | collected 2016-06-15
TACTGCCGAGTACGACGGCAATCGTGACGTGTACGTAGTTCCAGCCGCGGGCGGCGTCCCCAGGCGGTTGACGTATCATCCCGCAGAGGACGACGTTCTCGGCTGGACGCCGGACGGCAAAAAGATTCTCTTCGCGTCGTTTGGAAACAGCTTCATGCACTTCGAGGACCAGCTCTACACCGTGCCCATCGAAGGCGGATTCCCAACCCGACTGCCCATTCCCATTGGTGAGGAAGCAACATTCTCGCCCGATGCCACGCATATCGCTTATGTGTCGCATCCGCAGTGGCAGGCGGCATGGAAGCGCTATCGCGGCGGTCAGACCTCACCCATTTGGATTGCCGACTTGAAGGACTCGAGCGTGGCGAAACTTCCGCGAGAGAACTCTAACGACCACTATCCCATGTGGGTAGGCGACACAATTTACTTTCTCTCCGACCGCAACGGTCCTGTGAGTCTGTTCGCCTACGACACCAAGACGCAGCAAGTTTCCGAGGCGCTGCATAGCGATGGGTTTGATTTCAAAACCGCGTCCGCCGGTCCGGACGCGATCGTCATCGAACAATTCGGAGCGATCAAGGTCTACGATCCCAGCACACGTCAGGCTAAGACCATCAACATTCGCGTAGCCGGCGACGTTGAAGCAGTCCGCCCGCATTTTGTGAAGGTAGAGTCCAAGCGCATTCAGAATTTCAACATTTCACCCACGGGCGCGCGCGCGGTCTTCGAGGCCTGGGGAGAGATATTCACTGTGCCCACCGACAAAGGCGATATCCGCAATCTGACCCACAGCCCCGCAGCGGCTGATCGCGATCCTTCGTGGTCGCCCGACGGCAAATCGATTGCATACTTCTCCGATGAGTCGGGAGAATATGAACTGGAAATCCGCAGCCAGAATGGTCTGGGCGAGGTCCGGCATATCAACCTGGGTAATCCACCGTCGTTCTTTTACAGACCCACGTGGTCGCCCGATAGCAAGAAGATTGCATACACCGACAAGCGATTGAACCTGTGGTTCGTCGAGTTGGACAACCCCACCCCTCGGCTGGTGGACACTGACTACTTCGGCGGCTTCGGCCCCACCCAGCTCAGCCAAACCTGGGCTCCGGACAATAAGTGGATCGCTTATGCCAAACAACTTCCTAGTGGCCAGCATGCAGTGTTCGTTTATTCCCTGGAGCAGGGAAAGTCACGTCAAATCACTGACGGCATGAGCGACGCGCTTTATCCCAGCTTCGACAAAAATGGAACGCATTTATACTTCACCGCCTCCACCGATGTCGGGCTTGCCACGTCCGGCCTGGACATGTCGAGCGACGAGCACCGCGTTTCGCGCAGCGCCTATGTCGCGGTGCTGAACAAGGATTTGCCTTCGCCGCTCGCGCCGGAGAGCGATGAGGAAAAATCGAAAGAAGAGAAGAAAGCCGAGCAGGACAAAGAGAATGCCAAAGAGCAGTCCAAGAGCAAGGACAAAGACAAGAGCGAGGACAAAAATAAAAGCAAAGCCGACAAAGCATCTTCCGACAGGGATAAGCGCAAAGACAGCAAAGGGGACAAGGACAAAGCTAAGGAAGAACCGATAGTAGTGAAGATCGACTTCGAAGGCATCGGCCAGCGCATTCTCGCGTTACCGATTCCGGCAAAGAACTATGCCAACATGCTTTCCGGTAAGTCTGGAATTTTATTCCTCGCCGAAGCGCCCATGGTTGTCACCGAGGACGACCAGACTAACCTGAACCAGACCATCCAGAAGTTTGATCTGAGCAAACGCAAGGTAGACAAGTTCCTGGAAGAGGTTAACGACATTGCGGTGTCATTCGATGGCGAGAAGATTCTCTATCGCAAGGGCGAGCAATGGGCGACGGCCTCCACGGAAGAGCCGCCCACTGCAGGTGGGCCACCCAAGCCCGGCTTCGGCCCGCTCAAGCTCGACGCGATCGAGGTCTACGTCGAACCCAAGGCCATGTGGAAGCAGATTTACAACGAGACTTGGCGGATCGAGCGAGATTTCTTCTACGACCCGCACTACCACGGTCTCGATCTCGACAAAGTGAAGAAAAAATATGCCCCCTATTTGGAGGGCATAGCTTCGCGCAGCGAACTTACCTATCTGTTTCAGGATTCACTGGGTGAGATGACGGTGGGCCACATGTTCGTCGGCGGCGGCGAAAAACCTGAGCCGAAAAAAGTGAAAGGTGGCCTGCTCGGCGCCGACTACAGCCTGGAGAACGCCCGCTACCGTATCGCCAAAGTTTACGACGGAGAGAACTGGAATCCTGGCCTGCAGGCGCCATTGACGCAGCCCGGAGTCAACGTGAAGGCCGGAGACTATATTCTTGCGGTGAACGGACGCGACTTGCACTCTTCCGACAACGTCTACAGCTTCTTCGAGGAGACTGCAGGAAAACAAGTGGTGCTGAAAGTTGGTCCCCATGCTGATGCTAAAGACTCGCGCGACGTCACCGTGGTGCCTGTCGAAAGCGAGGAGAATTTGCGTCACCTGGCATGGATCGAGGACAACCGGCGCAAAGTGGACCAAGCCACGGGAGGCCGCGTGGCCTATGTTCACGTCCCCAACACGGCAGGTGCCGGATATACCAGCTTCAACCGATATTTCTTCTCCCAAGTGGGCAAGGAAGCCGTCATCATCGACGAACGCTTCAATGAAGGTGGGCAACTTGCAGATTACATTATAGATGTTCTCCGTCGTCCGTTGACTAGCAAGGTCGTTACACGCGAGGGCCACGACTGGTCGAGCCCCTCGGAGTCCATCTTCGGGCCGAAGGTCATGATCATCAACGAAATGTCAGGCTCGGGTGGCGACGCGCTGCCCTGGTACTTCCGCAAGGCCGGTCTCGGGCCCTTGGTAGGAAAGAGAACGTGGGGAGGATTGGTTGGCATCGGGGGTTATCCCGAACTCCTCGACGGCGGCCGCGTCACCGCTCCCAGAGCAGCGCTTTACGGCCTCAAGGGCGAGTGGGAAGTTGAGAACCACGGCGTCGCGCCGGATTACGAAGTCGATCTGGAGCCCGCTCTGTTCCGCCAAGGCCACGATGCCCAGCTCGACAAAGCCATCGAAGTCGTCATCGAACAGCTAAAGGAACATCCGCTGCCGCAGTACCCGCATCCGCCCTACCCGAATTATCACGAGCACGACGACCTGGGGGCGAAGTAACCAACCACCAAGGCGGAGGCTATCGGCGTTCTCTGCCACTTGATGTTGTTGCCGGCTCGAAAAAAAACGAAGGCCGGAATCCCGGAGAGCATCCCGGTCCCGGCCAGCGTCGTACTTCAACTTGGTGTTTTCTTTCTAGTTGCCCAGATTGCTGTTGACGATTGCGTTCGTCGCACCCGCGCTGGGGAAATTCGACGCGCCGAAGCGTGCTAACCGCGGATAAAACGGAGTGACCTCGAACGGCATTTTGTCGCGGGCCGAGGTGATTGTGACCGGAGCCGTCTTCACCATTTCCGCCTTGTCGTTCCAGGGGTTGACCTTCACGCGACCGCCCAGAGGCAGGGCTGCGATCTGGTCCAGCTTGTTCATATCGAGGGCAGGTCCTCCGCTCGCAAGACTCGACAGGCGGGTCACGCTGCCATTTTCGGCAAGCGTGTTTCCCAGATGCGGGGTCAATAACGCGCTGAGCTGCGGAGCCCGCGTCTGCAGCGCCTTGAGGAACAACCCTACAGTGTCCAGCTTTTGTGCATAGGGCGAGCTTTTCAGCAAATCCACGGCTTTCTTGTCAGCCGCGGCTTCTTCTTCCGGAATGTGCTTGAAGCCCAGGTTCTGATAGGTGGACTCGTCGGAGAACAGCATCCGATCGTTGAACGCGAACTTGCTGCCCAGGTTGTGTCCGAGCACAATGTGCGCCAGTTCATGGGAAAGCACAGCCGCAAGGCTGGCCTCGTCGGGAAGCACATCAACCAGCCCGCGGCTGATGACGATGGTATTTCCCACGCTGAAGGTTTCGAGCGGCGCCGTCAGCAGCACGCGCGTGCGCACCGGCCGCGGCAGGTCGATGTTGTTCGTGACCAGCAGGTTGTTCACCACGGTCATCAGGATTTTATCGAGATCCCCCGCCGGAGCCAGTAATCCAGCCCGGGTGAGGCGCTCGACTACGTTGTCTTCCGCCTGCTGCTGCCATTCACGCTCGGCCTGCAGCGGAGAAGCATCTTGCGCCGCTGGGCTGTCATCTTTCACGCTGTCCTCCACGCGGATCTGCGTGAGTTCGTCATCCTTGTCGCTTTTCTTGAGGTCATAGCCCCAGATGCGGGTCTGGGCTTTGAAGGCGATCTTGTTCTTCGCGCCAGCGCTGAAGTCGCCTTCTTCGCTGTAAATGTAGGACGGCACCCAATAACCCGGGATCAGGTTCAACCGCCAACTATCCATGTGGAAGAAGTAGGAGTTCCTCGGAGCGGGAGCATAGGTCCCGTTAAGCCGAACGATGTTGAAGTCCTGGTCCTCCACCCAGACCCGGCCCAGGAAGCGGCCCCGGCCAGAATTCTTTTTGGGCGTCACGTCGAAAACCAGGCAACGCACATCGCCAAGGAATTCGCGGTGAATGTAGTGGAATTCGTAGTGCTCCCGGTCAAAGTCCGCCCGGTCGGCATACACCATCCAGGAAAAGCCCATGGGCTGATACTGAACCTTGAACAGCTTCTGGAAGCCGCCCATCAGGCGGGTCCGCATGCCTTTGTCCTGCTGTTTCAGGTAGTCCTTGCGATCCACGGACTCGCCCATATCCATGCGCCCGAGAAAGTAGTGGTCTCCGCTGGGCACCGAGCCGAGTTGCGCATCGGCTACCAGGTCCTGCAGGTATGTCTCCACCACGGGCGTACGGTTAGCGAGTGTCTTCACCAGCCCGTGTTCGCGCTCAATGAAGCGATCGACCACCTGATCCATGGTTGTAGGCTGGGGCAACGCCGAGACCGCTGACGCCGGAGCCTGCTCAGTTTGCGGCGAAGTCGCCGGTTGCGAAGCTTGCCCGGACGATGCCGGTTGCGCCGTCTGTATGGCGGCGGGTGTGGCCGCCGGCGAAGACGGTTGAGAATCCGCCGGTTGCTGTGCGGCTGCGCTCAACGAAGCCAGCAAGCAGGTCGTGAACATCCAATTCCAAGTGCGCATGACTCTTATCTCCAAGTTTCTGTGCCAAGTCTCGTAGCTCTTCAGTGCCGCTACACCAACTCCTAAATTCAATGCCGCAAAGCAAAACTCTTCACGTGTCCATCGCCTCATCACTACGCGATTTGAAAGACCACGTGCACCACGGCCGTGGAATCCACTACCTGGCCGTTGCGCAGAGCCGGCTTGAATCGCATCTTATTGGCGGCTGCAACAGCAGCTTCGTCCAACCCATGCCCCAGACCGCGCACAACGCGATTCACGTGCAATCGTCCGTTTGCCCCGAACATCACTTCCAACAGAACTTCTCCCTGAAGCTTCAGACTGCGAGCTTCGTCGGTATAAACCGGGTTCGGCTTGAAGGTGATCTCCACGGGATTGATCGGAGGACCTTGGTCGGCCTGCTGTAGTTTTGGTCCGTTGTGCGCCACCTGCTCCGATCCAAAACCACCCGTCTGTACTGCGGTGCCCCGGCCGCCGCTGCGGCCGTCCCCCATCCCACCGGTTGCGATTCCATTGCCAAAGTCAGCGCTGGCTACGGTTCCCTTAGCACCTTTGGCGCCACCAGATCCATTTCCCTGACCGGGACCAACCGGCATATCGAAACCACCCGCAGTTGCCGCCCACAGTTTCGCGCCCTGTTTTCCTGTCCCCTTAAGGCCGTTGGGATCACCGAATCCTCCGGTCTGCACCTTCTGTACCGCGGCATTCACAGTTGGCGTAGCTGAACTGCCGCTGAAATCTCCGGTATGCACCAGTTGAGGTTGAGGTCGCGCTCCCCCCACCGCCATTTTCAAAGTCGGAGGAGCAAACTGATTGATGACTACTTTGGGAACCTCTATCGGCTCGAGACTTACCGTATGACGCACTTGGCGCGGAATCGTCAGCTTGGGCCTTTCGAACACCGGCGCTGGAGGAAGCAGCTTGGCCTTCAGGCGCTTCATTTTTACGGGCGCAGGCTCGGGCCTCATGGCAGGGAGTGGGATCAGCTGGGTAACGTGGTATTGCTTCAACTCAAGCCTTTCTGTCGTAAGCAGCCCGAGGTTCATCACAATCAGAATCATGAACGCAACAAAACCGTAGCTCGCGGCCAGCGCGCGCCGATCGATGTTCCGCTCGGGCAGAATTCCTAGTTGAAAACCACGTTCAGACATAGCAATCCGTTCCACTCCATGGGGACCCGGCCGAGGGAGAGAACCGGGATCTGGAGTTTTCAAGTTACGGGAGAAAGGACAGTGGGTAAACGTGTCCACGGCTCTTGACCTTAGGTAACCAGGCAGGAGGTTTGTCCGGGGGAACGTCCGAGAAGGGGCCTAAGGACGGGCGTTCCAGCCTAGGAACTCGGCAACAGACAGAAGGAACAGGGCAAAAACCTAAACCGCCCAAAGCACACGAACGAACGAGAACAGGAACGAACGACGACACCGTCGAGATTGCTGTTGTCGGCGATCTCTGCGGCTTTTCTCAGCCCACTCTGCGATCAAATGCTCTTCCGAAGTGCTACGAAGAGGCTGACGCCCGTTGGCGCCGTGAGGAAAAATAAACAAAGAAAGGGATCCCAGCCAGAATCACCAGCAATCCGTACGCTGAATTTGGCCAATTGTTTTTGAAAGTGTAAAGAAGAAGAGCGGTCGCGACCGTAACAAATAAGGCCGGCACGAAAGGATATCCCCACATGCGGTAGGGCCGGGGTGCGTCCGGTTCGCGGCTCCGGAAGACAAAAACGGTGCTCCCGGCGATCATGTAGAAAAGCCATTCCGCAAAGATGGCGAGCGAAAAGAGTTGGCGGAAATTCGCCCCCAAAAGCAGCAGTGCGATGGAGAGAATTGCCTGGACTGCAATGGCCACGGAAGGCGTGCGAAAGCGCGGATGCACCTCGGCCAGCGCGGGGAAAAGATATCCGTCGCGGGCCACCGCAAACGGAACGCGGGCCCCACTCATAATCGTTCCATTCAGCGTAACCAGCATCGAGATGGCCATGCCCGCCGACACAATGCTGGCGCCCATGCGGCCGAGTACGTGAGCCACTGCATCGGACGCTGGCCGCTGGGAGGCGGCAATGGCATCCGCCGGCAGAACATATTGCACCGCCGCATTCACCAGCACATACAGGAGGCCAACCGTGGCCACGCCGGCAATCAGCGCGATGGGAATGTTTCGCTCCGGCTGCTTCACTTCGCCCGCGACCATGTTGAGATCGTTCCAGCCGTCATAGGCCCACAGAGCCGCGACCAGCGCCGCCATGAAGCCGGTCACGCTGCCTTTTGCTCCGCTGAAGCTACCTGCGAAATTTGCCCAGCCTCCACCCACCGCACCCCCTCCGCCGAAACAGATCGCGACAATCCCAACAATGATGGCGATTTTCAGCACCGTGAACACCAGTTGAAATTCGCCAGCTTTCTTAACTCCGATGTAGTTCAACATGGAGATGAGGATGGCGGCGGCAATGGCGACGACCTGTCCCCAGGTCAGCGCAAAGGGAGCAGCGATGATATTGGCGGAGAAAAATGAAAACGCAGAAAACGTGCCCAGAATGCGCACCAGCCCGGTCACGACGGTTGCGATGGAGGCGGGCTTGGCGATGACAAACCAAGTCCAGGCATAGAGGAAGCCGCTCAGCGGGCCGTACGCATCCCGAACGTAAACATATTCGCCGCCAGCTTGCGGCTTCATCGCGCCCAGTTCGGCGTAGGTCAGCGCGCCAAAAAACGAAAGCAGGCCGCCCACCACCCAGGCCAGATACACCAGCTTGGCCGAACCCACCGCCTGCATCATCTCGGCCGGGACGAGAAATATCCCACTGCCAATGATTGTCCCTACCACCACCGCCGAGGCATGGCTGACGCCCAGGTCGCGCGCGAGTTCACGACGCAGGGATGGGCTCACGGTTTGTGTTGGCGCCGACACGGACGGTGGTCGAGTATACGCGAAAAGTGTGGATCGCAGAGAAAAGCCGCTGAGTTCGCCGAGCCAAGTGAGCATGTCTCAGCGGCCTCGGCGGAGGTTCGTCGCCTCCTCTCGGATTTTAAGATCCTGGCACGGTCGTCTTCACCCCAAGGCTGGCCGCATAGCCCACGCCAAATGTCACCACGGTGCCGATCAAGACCCACCAAGTCCAGGGCACGGCGGTAAACCACCACAGATAGATTTCCACCACGAATCCGGAGAGCATTCCAATCGCTGCACCATAGGGATTAGCGCGCCCCGTCAGCACGCCCAGCAAGAACACGCCCAGCAGAGCGCCGTAGGCCACGGATGCAACCTGAAGTCCAACTTCCACTACTCGTCCAACCTTATGCAAGGCAAGCACCGCAAGTCCAAACAGCAGGAGCGCCCAGAACAAGGTCGACAGTCGCGACAGACTCATGCGCGTGCGTTCATCGGTGTGGGGGCGGAAGTGCACGTAAAAATCCATGATCGAGCTGGATGAAAGCGAATTCAGCGCGGCGCTCAGGTTCGACATCGCCGCTGCCAGAATGGCCGCAATCAGCAGACCCGAGATTCCGTGTGGCATCTGGGTGACAATGAACGTGGGATAAATGCGGTCCGCGCGGCCAAAATTGGTGGACGGCACGTGGTAGAAGGCCCAAAGCATAATGCCCAGAATCAGAAACAGGGCAAACTGAAACATGATGGCAACGCCGCTCGAAAGCAGTGCCGTCACGGACTGCTTCTGGCTGCGCGCCGCCAGCAAGCGCTGCACGATAAGCTGGTCGGTGCCGTGGCTGGCCGTGGTCAGAAACGCTCCTCCCGCAATGCCGGCCCAAAATGTGTACGGCATCCAGAAGTTGGGAGTGAAGTCGAAGACCCGCAGCTTACCCGCTTCAGTGGCGGCCGCATGAATTGCCGGCCACCCGCCGGGCACGAGATCGAGGATTGTCACCAGCCCCACCACGGTCCCGCCGACATAGATCACGGTCTGAATCACGTCGGTCCAGATGACCGCGGCCAGGCCACCTTCGAATGTGTAGATCAGCGTCAATGCCGTGATGATCGCAATCGATCGTATCTCGCCGGTCCCCAACGCAATGGCAACGACAATCGACACCGCATACACGCGCACGCCCTCGGCTGCAGCACGCGTGAGCAGGAATAGCCCGGCGGTGAGCGACCGCATGCCCCGCCCGAAACGGCGTTCGATCAGCTCATATGCCGTGTAGAGATCACCGCGAAAATAATGAGGCAGCAGAACGAAGCTGATAATCACCCGCCCCACCACGTATCCCATCACGACTTGAAGAAAAGTAAGATTGGTATCGTAGGCCAGCCCCGGAATGCTGATGATGGTGAGCGTACTGGTTTCCGCCGCCACGATCGAAAGCGCAATCGCCCACCACGGAATATCTCGCCCTGCAAGAAAATAGTCGCGAAGCGTCCGCTGTTTTTTGCGGAAGCGCAGGCCGAATAGTGTGATTCCGATCAAATATAAAGCGATGATGGCGAAATCGAGCTTATTCAGGCCCATGGGCATTCAAATGGGACAGCTAAGAAAGCAAAGAACACGCACTAGAGATTAAAAAAAGACTCGTATCCGGGCATGCCCTCCGGCATGCCGCAAATGCTGCGCTGAAACCCCGGTTTTAGCCGCTGACGGCAGCTCACCGGTTTCGACCGCTCCACCACCTTCCTCATGCGGTTGGGCGTGTCCATTATGACGGCAATCACGATCTGCCGCGAGTGAGACTCTGTGAACCCCGGCTCCACGCCAAGGCGTCCCGGACTCAAGCTCGCTCGGAAAAAGATGAAGACAAGGCGAACCTGCTTGATAAACATTCCGCTCGCGGCGATCAAAATCGGCCGCACATTGCTGTGACAGGGCTGTGACAGGCATGTGATAGAACTAACCCGTGGCGTTCTACCTCGGCATTGATGGCGGCGGTAGCAAGACAGCATGCGCGGTGGGCGACGAATCCCATCTGATCGCCACGGTAACCGCAGGGCCAAGCAACATCGTTCGCGTGGGAGAGACCGCGGCTCGCGAGTCGTTACATCAGGCGGTGGGTCAAGCCTGCGCTGCCGCCGGAATCACCACTCAGCAAATAAGGCGCATTTGTGTGGGTGCCGCGGGTGCCGGACGCCCTGAGACCGCGAGCATGGTTCACAAAATCCTGGCGGAGATTCTTCAAGGAGAAATCGATGTCGTGGGCGACGGCCCCATTGCGCTCGAAGCCGCTTTCGGCGCCGGACCAGGGGTCATCGTGATTGCCGGCACAGGCTCCATTTCGTATGGCCGCGACGCGAATGGAAAAACGGCACGTGCAGGTGGCTGGGGCTTTGCCGTCTCCGACGAAGGATCGGCTCATTGGATTGGTCGCGCCGCCATCGCCGCGCTGCTGCGTGCAAGCGGCAGCGAGGCCGGTATCGAAAGCAACTCTGTTCTATGGTCCGTGATCACAAAGGTTTGGAACGTCTCCTCCTTCGAAAAGCTCGTCCGAATCGCGAACGCTTCTCCGCCCGCCGATTTCTCGGCCATTTTCCCCGCTGTACTCACCTCCGCCGAGCAAGGCGACCGGACGTCCGAGGGAATACTCGAACACGCCGGGAGGGAACTAGCAGAACTGGCGGCCAGCGTGATCCATCGCCTTTTTCCTCGACGCGAGCCCGCCCGCACAACCTCTGGTCAATCGCCTGATGCGGAACATACTGTCCCGGTGGCGCTGGCCGGGGGCGTCTTTCGTCACGCTGCAGTGGTGCGACAAACTTTTTACAATGACACTCGAATGAAAAACACGGCACCAGAGCCCGAAATGCAATTGTCCGTCGACAGCTCCCGCCGTGAGGACAAGACGCAAGGTCTCATCGCGAAAGACAAAGAAAGCGATCTGGAACAGGCGGCCGACCCGACTCTTACAGAAGACCTTGCGCTGGCTCTTCTTGCTCGCAATACCTTGTCAGTCGAAGCCATCGAGGAACTTAGCAAGAATCGGAGTCTCTCGAGTGCCCGTAAGGTGCGGGTTGGCATGGTCGTTCACCCGCACACTCCACGTCGTATCTCCCTAAAGTTGCTCCGGCAATTGCATACTTTCGATCTCATGCGGGTTGCGCTTCTGCCTGTGATGTCAGGAGACTTGAAGCGTGCAGCCGCCGAACTGCTGGTTTCGCGTCTGGGATCGATCACCCTGGGCGAGCGGATTTCGCTGGCCCGCCGGGCACCGGAAATCGTCGCAGCCGCTCTGCTGCTCGACAAGGAGCCCCGCGTTGTTCAGGCAGCGCTCGAAAACCCCCGGCTCAGCGAAGGCGCCATTGTCAAAGTGCTGGCAAGACCCGGAGCGACTACGGCCTTGGTCCAAGCGGTATGCCGCCACGGTAAATGGTCACCGCGACACGAAATTCGCCTGGCCCTGCTGCGCCATCCGAAGACGCCGCTCGATCATGCTCTTCGGTTGGCGCATTCCATGCCTTCAGCCCTGGTGCGCGACATTCTGCACGGCTCCCAGCTATCGGAGAAGTTGAAGAGCTGTCTGCGAAAGGAACTTGATTTGAAGGTCTAGGATTTAACGGAGCCAGCGGGAGCGGCCGTGCCCACCGCTTTCACCGCGTCGCGCTGGCCGTGCATCAGCTCCACGACGGCCTCATACAGCCGCGCACGGGTTTCGTGCCGCTCGTAGGCACGGGTGATGTAGCGCACGTTTACTTCGATGCCTCCGCCAGTCGGCCGCACGTTGATGCCGGGCACGGCAGAAAGTGCTTGCACTTTGTATCGCGTGGTTGTGTGCTGCCACTCCTGTTGCGCTATCTTGGAGTTGGCGGCAGTTTCTTTTTCCACTAGCTTCTGGATTCCGTCGATGATGGGGTACGGATCCTGCGCAGCTGGAATTTCGACTTGCAATTCGTCCCACATCCATTGACCCGAGGTGGAGAAGTTAAAGAAGTGTCCTTCGATGGCAAAGCCGTTTACAAATGCCACCCGGCGCCCAGTGGGATGGCCTGAGTCAGTCCAGTTTCCGGTCTCCAGCAGCACAGTACGCAGCAGGCCGACCTCGACCACCTCGCCCGAAACGCCATTGATTTCCACCCAGTCACCCACGCGGATACCATTGCGGCCCATCAATACGAACCAGCCAAAAAATGCCACGATGAAATCCTTCAGAGCGACGGTAAGTCCGGCGCCGGCCAATCCTAGAATCGTTGTCGTCTCGCTGGGCATACCGAAGATCACGAACACAATGGCAAGACCACCCCATGCTTGCACGGCAAACTTCACTACAGTTTGAATCGTGCCCAGGCGCTTGTTTTCTGCGGCAAATCCGGCAAAAACACGGTCAATCACCCGGCCGGCCACATACCCAACCAGCAAGATCATCACAATCCAAAGCATGGTTTCGATGGTGCTGTGCAACGCCGCGCGCTCTCGGGCTTGTACGAATACCAGCCAGTTGCCATAGATGTCCCTTAGTTCCTGCTCGTCTTGGATCCGTTTGTCGAATTCGGCCAGATTTTTCTGGTCCTGGGAATGCTGCTTCAGGGAACTGAGCGTTCGCTTGGCGGTAGCTTTCGATTCTTCGCGGCTCGCGCTTTGGTTGCCTCGCGCGAAGCCTTTGGCTTGCTGCTTGACAGATTCGCGTTCCGATTTCTCTGCGTCAGCGCGCTTTTCAAAACCCTCATGTTGCTGGTTGAGCTTCTGGACTTCCGCGGCGGCCTCCTGCCGGGCGCCCGCGATTTGCAATCGTTTGGAATGCAGCTCGCGCCAGGCCCGGAAGACATGGAGAAGCGTGTGCGCCTGATAAGTCTGCTCAGCAGAAATGGCCGCCGGGGATGGTGCGCTCTCCGGCTCCTTATCGCTGGCGTCGTGCTCCGCCTTCAGTTGTCTGATCCTGGCGCTAGGATCGGCGCCGGCGCGCGCCAGATCCTCCGCCGCATCGTCGACTTCATATTGGTCAAGTTCAAGCTGTCCCTTTGCAACTTCCAGTTGGTCCTCGAGATTCTCTTTTTGTGATTCCGGAGCCTTCGCCGACTTCCTGGTAAGCTCTGCGACGCTGTCTTCATCCATCTTCACCGCAGCTTCGGCGGCGGCCTTTCTCGCGGCAAGCTCTTTGGTCTCAGGAGTGAGCGGAGGAAGATTTGCACCGGCGTTACGTTCCGCACCGTAAAACGCGAGGTCGAGTTCGTGGTCGGCGAGTTTCAGGGCTTGATGGGAAAGATTTTTCTCTTCCGGAGTTGCGGCCAGAGCTGCCAGTCTGCGCGCGGTTTGCAGTGGACTTTGGTCCACCAACGGCCGACTCGCGGCATTGGCAGTCACGACTTTTCCACCTTGAGCGTTACGAGTACCTTCAGCGTTTTCCGAAGGCTGGCCCAGGTCCCGCGTTAACACCAAGCCGGCAATGGCCAATGCCAGCAGCACGACCAGCGCGATCCCCGTAATCCAATGGAAAAATCTCATCAGCCTCCAAAAACATCGGCATCCGTCGAGACGCAGTTTGCTCCGTCTCTCCCGCCGCGTTTCCAACATCGCGGAGAAGAGTGCAAATCCCGTTTCGGCGACTGGACTCAGACCAATGTAACAATAAACTCTCCCCGGTGGGGGCGTGCATCTATGTAAATCTTGAACGAAATCAATGAGTGTCAAGGGATTATCTCAAGCGGCAGTAGCATCCATGTGCGGAATCAAACAGTGACAACAAACAAAAAGGAAAATGAGAAAAAGCGGAAATCGCGGGACAGTGTTCGAGGCTGAGCTTCCGCGCTGCTGAGGACAGCGGACGGGCTTGCGATTTTCAGAACAGCGACAACTGGCGGGACTGTAACAGGTGGGCTTTAAGGGTTTCGATCATGCGTTGCGCGTGGGCGGACTGGTTCTGCGGTCCGTAGCCTTTCCAGTCGCGCACGCTGTCGAAGGTGGCGATCAGTCTGTTGATGCCGGCGGCGATGGCTTCATCGCGCGTGGTGTAGGCCGTGCGGCTCCCGATAGAGGTGCCCTCAAGCTCGACGCGGATGGTTTAGTGGTGGTCGAAAACGCCGCAGTCGTTGCAATCGGCGCCGCCCCAACAGGGCCTGAAGAATGCATCACTGTGTAACGAAACCCCCTTTTTCAGGGTGTTTCGTTACATATTATGGTTGACCGTTTGGAGGGAAACTGCTACACTTTTCATCAAAACCCCCTTTTTCAGGGGGTTTCATTACAGAGAATGACATGGAACCCATGACCCGATCCCTATCGACGCAGGAAAGCAAGGTCGTACTGGCGCTCACCGAACGGGGGCAACGGGAGGCCATGCGGGCGGAGATCGTCGATCTGCTCGGGGGCAGCACCAAGGCCGCCGACCATGTTATCGAATCCCTGCGCCGCAAAGGCTGGTTAGAGCGGGCTACATGGGGCCAGTATCTTCTTATACCGCCAGAGCAGGGGCCGGACGCCCTGGGCGACAGCAATCTTCTGGCGCTCGCCAGCCGCATCGCCGATCCCTATTACATCGGCTTCAGCACCGCCGCCGCCCATTACGGACTGACGACGCAGTACCGCAAGGTGATCTTCTTGGTGACACCGGTGCGTCTGCGGGAGCGCGAGGTTGGAGAGTCGCGGGTCCGGATCGTCAATCAGGCAAACAGCAAGTTTTTCGGCTTCGAGCCGGTTGATGTGCTCGGCTACAAAGTCATGATCTCAGACCGCGAAAAGACCGCCATCGACTGCATCGACCGCCCGGCGCTCGCCGGCGGGGTGGGCGAAGCCGCCACCATTCTCGCGACCGCCAGCCGCCGGTTCGACTGGAACAAGGCAGCCGATTATCTCGAACGGATCAATTCAGGCGCCCTTGTGCGGCGCTTCGGCTGGCTCGTCGATCACGTCCAGGCCGATGTTCCGCCCGCCGTGCGCGATCGCCTGCTGCAGCTGGCCGCGCGAAGCCGCAAGGCCGCGCTCGGCCCCGATCCCGCGCGCGCGCGCGAGGTCAAGGGGGCCATCGGCTATAACGAGACGTGGCGCCTGTTCATCAACGTGCCGCGGGAAGAGCTGCACGGCAGCACCGGACTCGGCCGGCGCAAAGCTATTCGGAAGGAGAGCTAACAATGCTCAGCCAGCCGCAGGTGCAGCGTTACTCCTCCGACTCCGGCCTTCGCGACATCATGATCGCGGAGAAGGAAATCGTGCTGACATTCCTGCTTCAGCTTCTGTCCGAGCGCGCCATTCTGGACAGGCTGGCCTTCAAGGGGGGCACGTGCCTGCGAAAAATGTTCATCGGCAGCCAGGGACGATTCCAACCGACCTGGATTTCACCGGAGTCGAGGAACACGATCACGAGGACATCATTCTCGAAATGATGCAAGCGTTCGCTCAGCCCTTTCACGGAATCCAGTTTGCCATTCCCGACGGTAGTTACTACGAAACGCAGGACGGCCTGTCGTGGGGCGTCAATCCGACCTATTCGCATGGCTGGAACGCGAGCGGCGTGGGCGAGGTGAAGCTCCAGATCAGCCGGCGTGAAACGCCGACGCTGCCGACGGAGCGGCAACCGCAGATCGAGCAGAGTTATTTCAAGCTCCTGCCCTTTGCGCCTGCGGAAATCATCTGCCTTGCGCTGGCCGAAATCCTCGCGGAAAAAATCCGCGCCTGCCATCAGCGCAACAAGGCGCGCGACATATACGACCTCAGCATGTTCGCCACGCGCCCCCTCGACCAAGCGCTGATCCGTCGGCTGGTGGTGCTGAAGCTGTGGCAGGCGCGGGATAGTTTCGATCCGGCCCGCCTGATCCAGAAGTTCCAGGATGGCAGGGACTTCGACTGGGACGATCTGCGCCAGCTCCTTAACCGCGCCGTGGTCATCGACCGCGAGAGGATCACCGCCGATTCGTGAGGGGGTTCGGATTTCTCGCGAACCTGACGGACGATGAGCGTATGCTCGCCCGCGACCAGTATCAACGGGAGCAGGCTGTGGCGGAAAGACTGCGCGCGTCGCCGGCGCGGGGTTGACGCCGCATACTCGGTGTAGGCAGAAAAGCTGTTGTAGCATCCCTGCGTTTTAGACTGCGCAGCAGAGCTATATCTCCACACTGGATAACCCACTGTGCGGTTCAACAGGTCCGAGCCCTTTTGGATCCATGTTCGACGAGGTCGTCGACTGGCTGACATTTCTGTGCGCTTATCGATAGTTCTGCTGGGCCGCCGAGTTGTCCATTTTGCGCTGGAGCAAGATTCGCAAAAATATCTCATAGATAACCACAATGGAATCAGTGTTTCGATACACTTCCTATTTTAAAATCAGCTACTTACGAAAGTGGTTCCTGATCGCCTCCGCCTGGCCGCGGGTCACCACCGCCGTTAGAGCTGAAGCGTCCGCATGCTTGACCGCTTGTAAGCTTCCAAAATGTTCCAGTAATCTCCGGGTGGTGCTGGCGCCGACCCCCGGGATCTCCAGCAATTCGCTGGAGCGATCGCGCATCTGACGGCGTTTGCGGTGGAAGGTCACGGCAAAACGGTGGGCTTCGTCGCGGATGAGTTGCACGAGATGCAAAACAGGGGAGTGATGATCAAGCGCGATGGGATCGTTCTCTTGCCCGTAGACGTAGATGATCTCTTCGCGTTTGGCAATTGCAGCCAAAGGCTGATTGATGATCTCGAGTGACTCCAGCGCCTCAGCTGCCGCGTGCAATTGCCCGAGGCCGCCATCGATCAGCACCAGGCTGGGCATCGCTTTTTCTTCCTGCTGCAGTCGCTTGTAGTGGCGCGTAACCACCTCGCGCATAGAAGCGAAATCATCGACACCTTCTACGGTTCGAATGATGAATTTCCGGTAGTCCGACTTCTTCATCCTTCCGTCTTCCCACACCACCATCGAGGCCACGGTCTCTGCGCCCTGAATGTGCGAGATGTCGAAGCATTCGATGCGCTTGGGCAGATCGGGCAGGCTGAGCGAGTCTTGTAGCTCTTCCTGAACCGCCTTCGTGTTCGGCTTCAGAACGCGGAAGCGTTGATCGTAGGACTGTTTGGCGTTGGTGCCTGCGAGATCGATGAGAGAGCGCTTGTCCCCACGCAACGGCACAAGAATGTGAATTCGAGCCGCGCGGGGATTACCCATCGCAAGTTGGTCAGAGAGTAAATCTTCGAGAGCCTCCCGGTCTTCAAAATCCACTGGCACGTAGATATTGCGCGGGACATATGGCTGTCCGATATAGAGCTGCTTCAGCAGGCTGGAGAAAAATTCACCGGGCACGAATGAACCATTACCCAAGCCCTCCGTAGGGACGTTCCGAGCAACGTCTCTGCGCTGAATGTCCACATCGTTACCGTCGGAACATTCCGACGCCGGCATTTCGGGCAATGCGAACTGCGGCAGCTCCTCCCAGAAGAATTCGCGCCGATCTAGCACGCGCCCACCGCGCATGTGAAACAGGTTGACGGCGAGCATCCCTTTCTCGCAGTGGTAACCGAATACATCGGCATCATCGCCTTCCGCGGCGGCGATGCGCTGCCGCTCCTGCAACTGCTCGACGGTGGAGATCAAATCGCGATACCTGGCCGCGCGCTCGTATTCTTCGGCCTGGGCGGCCTGTTCCATGCGGGCCTCCAACGATCGTGTCAGATCGGTGGGACGGCCTTCCAGAAACAACTTCACATCCCGCACCGCTTCCTGATAAACCTCAGGCGTAGTCAGGGTTTCGACGCACGGGCCCAAGCAGCGCTTGATGTAGTACTGCAAGCAGGGCCGGGGATGGTAACGCGTGAGATCCACTTTGCAGGAAGGCACGAGAAAGTTGCGGTGGATGAGATCGACGATGCGGTAGGCGAGGTTCGCCGGAAAGTACGGACCGTAATAAGCGCTGCCGTCTTTACGGAGGCGGCGTGTGACGTACACCCGCGGAAAGCGCTCGCCCAGCGTCAATTTCACGTAGGGATAGGTTTTGTCATCGCGCAGCAGAATATTGAAGCGCGGCTTACGCTGTTTGATGAAGTTGTTTTCGAGCGCCAGCGCTTCCTTGTTGTTGGCGACGACGATGTAGTCGACGTCGACCGCCTCGCGGACCAGCGTGTCCGTTTTTGCGTCCTCCCAACGGGCGGCACGAAAGTAGCTCGCCACCCGGCTGCGCAGGTTCTTCGCCTTACCCACGTAGATGACATCGCCTTCGGCGTTCTTGTACAGGTACACGCCGGGCTCGGTGGGCAAGGTGCGGATTTTTTGGTGGAGATCCATTCGCAATCGGCCGGATTTATTCTATTAGATGATCCAATGACCGCTTGTGGCACAATGGCTAACGGTGCATTGCTCACACGGGACTCTCTCGGAAATGAATACGGCACCGATATTCGTGAGGCGATCGGTGCCTAGGCTGCTGACAATTGGATGTCTCTTGACGGCTGCAGCTTTCGGCGTTTTCGTAATTGTCACTTCTGGGCAATCGTCACCGGCCAAACAGTCCTCTCCTCGACCGGCCGAATCCAAACCTGCTCCGGAAAAGAGTCCGGAAGCTCAGCCCGCTGCCAAGCCAAACGCCCATCACTTCGACCGCGTTGTTATTATCGTGTTGGAAAATGCCGACTACGAGGTTGCCGTTCGCGACAAAAACCTTGCGGAGCTAGCCACCCACGGCGCAAGCTTTTCCAATTTCCACGCGCTGTTTCACCCCTCGTATCCAAACTATCTTGCCATGGTGGCGGGTACCGACTTCGGCACCCATCGCAGGGCTCGGATCTTTGGTGACAAGCAAGTCAACTTTCCGGCGAACGCGGCGCACAAGACGATTGCCGATCGCTTGATTGAGGCCGGCCTCGATTGGAAAAATTATGCGGAGGAATTGCCCGATGTGCCTTGCCCCTTCCGCATCTACACTCAGCATGTGGCAAACGGCAAGAAAGGCGACTATGCCCGCAAGCACGTGCCTTTTTTAAGTTTCCAGGAAGTCCAGCAGAAGTGGTGTGACCACGTAGTGCCGGTCGATTCCGGCAAGAGCGACAACTGGTTCGCCCAGGATGCGAAGAAGGGGCTTGTCGCGTATTCCTTTTTCAGTCCGAACATGGACGATGATGGCCACGATAGCAGCGTCCGGATTGCGGGGGAATGGTTGAAGGAGTTTCTCGATAAGAGTTTCCCTGAGAAGGTGCGTCAGGGGACGCTGGTGATTGTGACCTTCGATGAATCCGGCGGAAACAGTGACAACCGGATCTTTACGCTTTTCTTTGGCGACATGGTGAAACCGGCCCGCGAGCAGGATCCGAAAGTGCTAGGGCGGCAATACAACCACTACAGCCTGCTGCGCACGATCGAGGAGAATTTTGGGCTTGAGCCGCTAACGGAAAATGACAGGGAAGCGGCGCTGATCACCGACATCTGGAAGTAAATCCAGAGAAGTGCCTCGGTCTACAGCTGTGACCTGGCTGATTGAGCCGGAGTGTATAAAATTTCCATTCCGGGTGTGTGGTTTGCGTTGCCCGGGGCTGCGAAAATTGCCTGACACATTCGCTTGGATACCGCAAACCATTGAAACGTTATATACTTATCAATGCCCGGGTGGGTACGGGAAACTGGCACGTGCCGTGCAAAAGCACAGCTTGGGAATAGTGCACGTAGGCTTATTTCCCCAGGTCTTCAGTACGGACATTTGAGCGCGAAAGCTGTGAAACGCGCCGAGACAATGAGATTCAATTTAAGGAGCTCCTCTCTATGACCCGCACTTCGTTAGCGATTTTCCTGGCGGCAAGCATGATGGCTACCGCCGGCTGCGCCAGCAAGAACTATGTAAAGCAACAGACCACCCCGCTAATCAACAAAACCAACGAACTGGACGACCTGACGGCCAAAAACACCAAGGAGATCAAGGATGTTGATGCCCGGGCACAGGCCGGGATCCAGGCGGTTCAGGCTAAGGCTGCCGACGTGGACCAAAAAGCTCAGGCCGCCGGTCAGACCGCAGCTTCGGCGCAACAGACAGCCGACGCCGCCAATACTCGGGTTGGCGTTCTGACCAATACGGTAGCCAATCTCGACAACTATCATTCTGTCTCCGAAGCCTCTGCGAAGTTTGGTTTCAACAAGGATGTGCTGACGCCGCAAGCCAAGGAAGATCTCGACAAGCTGGCCGCCGGCATTGCAAGTACCAAGGGTTATCTGATCACTGTGGAAGGCGGCACGGATTCAACCGGCCCGGCAGATTACAACTACGATTTAAGCCAGCGCCGTGCCAATGCTGTGATTCAGTATCTGGCCTCGAAGTACAGCGTGCCTGCCCACAAGATTTACATAATCGGATTGGGCAAGGACAAGCCGGTCGAGTCGAACAAGACCGCTCAGGGCCGGCGTGAGAATCGCCGTGTCGATGTGCACCTGATGAGCAACACGCAGGGCAGCGATCAGAGCACCCCGACCACCGCCGGACAGTCTAATCCGTCGTCGATGTAGAAAGAGTTTCCCCTCCTCCCCGGAGGACTTCGCCAACCAGGCCGCTCAATGCCTCCCCCCTGAGCGGCCTGTTTTTTTGTTCGAAGAGGGAGCAACGGATGGGCATTCATGGTTTGACTGTGAAATGAAAACCGATTGCTGGACCTTCGAAAACAACCATCGGCAATGCACCATTTTGCAGCGTAAAATAGAGGCATGTTGCTCAAGTTGTCCTCAGGTTTCGCGTTGGGTGTAATGCTCGGGCTGAGCCTGGGATTATGGGCGCAGCAGAGTTCGCTACCCGAGAATCCCAGCCCTCAGTCACCACCCGCCAATAGATCGTCGGAGGCAAGTTCGCCGCGGCGAAGCCAAGCCGGATCGTCCAGCTCTGGCACGGAAACGGAGAGCCCTCGGACGTCGAAGAAGCCCTCTGACCTTACGCCGCCACGATCAGACCGAGTCGAGCGCGATGATCTGGGCGGCGACGTTGGTGAGAGTTCAAGCAAGGACACTCAGGTGGATTTGAGTCCGCCGGCGGACGATGCCAAAATGCATCCCAATAGTTCTTCGGCAGTGGCGGCCGCGGAGGCTGAAGCCACCGGGGTTGCGGAGTTCCATCCCTGGGATCCTCACAAGGCCGCCAAAGATGTAGAGATCGGTGACTTTTATTTCAAGCGTAAGAACTATCGGGCTGCGGAAGACCGCTACCGCGAAGCACTGCTATACAAGGATAATGATGCGATGGCGACTTTTCGTTTAGGCGAGTGTCTGGAAAAACTTGGCCAGCCGGGTGCGGCTCGCGACAATTACGAAAGCTACCTGAAGATTCTTCCCCACGGACCATTTGCCGAAGAAGCGCGGAAGTCGGTGGAGCGATTGAAGAAGCTGGACTCAAGTCCGAAGCCGACGAAGTAACCAGACCAGAGGAACGTAGAATCGATAACCTGCTGATCCCTCCGCTCGAAATACAGAGGCACCCGGCCCCTGCTTCCCGCGGCATTCAACGGTGGGACTGATTTCTTGTTTTGGGTTTTGTCCTCCTCCGTCTGCTGCCATGGTTCCCTCGGGGGTTGAGCACCTGGCTGCGATCCGCTTCGCCAAGAATCAAATTTGCTGGCCACTTTGGGCCCGAGTGCATTCCACCCTTGGATCGCGCCGCAGCCGCAATAATGGCTTCGTAGGCGTCGATACAGGCGTGAAACATTTGCGTGCGCAGCGCGCCCTCCGCGCCCCCTCGATTTACAAGCATGGCTGTACCGTGCATCAGTGCCCACAGAGAAAGCATGAGTCGGGTATGGGTACGAGGCGTTCCACCCAGGCGCCGAGCCAGACGCTGGCGAAAGAGGTTGAACGAAGGCCACGGTTCATGCAGGGAAGGCGGCTGAGCAATTCGGTCGAACAGTACTCCATAAGCTTCACGGTGCTCGAGGGCGAACTCCAGGTAAGCCTGGCAGGCTTGCGCCAAGGTGCGGGTGAGGCGGAGTTGGTTGAAGAGTTCTTGGCGGGTCTTCAAGCGCAGGGCGCGGAGAATGTCTTCGCGGTCGCGGAAGCGCTCATACACGGTGGGGGTGGTCGTGCGGGCGGCTTTGGCCACCGCGCGCATGGTGAGAGATTTCTCGCCGCCTCGGGCCCACAAGCGTGAGGCGGCTTGGAGAATGTGCTGTTCCAAATCTGGATCAGGCTGTCTCGGCACCGGTGAGCCTCCGCGTCAGCAAAATCAGGTTAACTTTGACTGTGTATAAATAACGAAGTATAATGCCATGCATCCACTGCGACCTCGCACCCCGCGTCCCGACCGGAGCCGCATAGTTGGCTAGCAGCTTTCCTCCACGAGAGTGGCTCCGCGCGGGGCTTGCGGGCACACATACATAACATTAAGGAGATGTCGATTGTCAACCGAGGAACCAAAGAAACAGGCTCAGATCGCGCGGTTGATGTCCGACCTTCGCAGTACCAAGCTGGAATTGCTGAGCGCACAATCGGCCGCCGAACGGTTGCGTTTCCAATATTCCGTCCAGGATATTGTGGTGTTCGGGGAGCGCCAGACTCTTAAAGGGGCGATCGCCTCGGCTGATGCCATCTGCCGATTTTTTGCTTCACTCGAAGCCGAGCTCAAAGTGGTAGAACAGCTGCCCAACGGGGAAGAATAGGGACGAAAACCCGCCAGTGGTTTTCCCTTACGAATATTCCAAGGTGACATTGTAGACAGATTTACTTCTCCACGCGGATGAACTCGCCGCTCGAGGCATTCACCGCCACGGTGAGCTTCACAGTTTCGCGGTTGGCGCCATAAATCACGTGCCAAACCAATTCGTTAGCATTGCGGTTCCAATCGCAGACATAGTTGACAGGAGTGTCCGGACTCTTCTCCAGGACTTTGTCGCCGCCATGTTTCTGAGCTGTCGCGAAGGCTTGGTCGGAATCCACTTTTAGGAAAGCAACGTCGAAGGTTGTGGTTGATGAATTGCTCGGGTTGTAGGTGTCTTCTGTGCCCGCGCTGACGCCGCGCGAAGGGGCGTCCGGAGCAGCGCTCCCTGACCAAATGTAAGTTTTCACGGAGCGACGTGAAGGCGAGGCGAAGCCAGTCCGCCACACCGCCCACTTGCCGTCGTGGCCTTTGCCGTCGCTGGTGGGAGTGGACTCGATGCGGAAGGGTTGCGGGTCAGGCGCCCAACCCCGGGCTGCAATATAAACCTTCTGGAAGCCGGAACGGCCAGTGACCAGTTCCGGCCCCTTGGGTTCTTCTTTTACGCTCTCCGCAGGTTTGGCTGACTGATCGGAGCATCCCGGCAATAGTCCCATGCTCAAAAGCAAGATACCTGCCGATATTCGTGCCAGCGTCGGGGATGAATGGTTCGTACGCGAGGGTTCGGGGCCAACTCGGGGGATGGGCGATGTCCGGCTGAGGTTCGAAGTCGCGCCTGTTCCTGGACTTTCGAGGTTGGCGAACCGTGATTGAGCGGAGTCTATCTTGTGCATGGCACCTTCCTGATATAACTTGGACGGGTTCACTAGTCGCGCAACATTCTACCCGAAGCGGGCGGAAAGGCGGATTGAAACGAACCTGTTTAGTTATGGATAGAGCTCTCGAAAAACTGCAACAAGCTGTCGAGGATGCGATGGAAGGGCTGTCGAACGAGGACTTGAGCTGGCATCCCCCGGGGAAGTGGTGCGCCGCAGAAGTGCTCGAGCATTTGTACCTGACCTATACAGGCACGGTAATGGGATTCGAGAGAGTTCTCGCTGGCGGAAAACCGATCGTCCACCCGGCGACGTTCCGTCAGCGGTGCCGAACCCTAGTGGTGGTTGGACTTGGCTACATGCCACAGGGACAGAAATCGCCGCGAGTTGCACTGCCGCGAGGAATGCCAGCCGAAAAAGTTCGGGCTGAGATTAGCGCAAAAATTGAGGCAATGGATGAAATCATCGCGCGTTCGGAAGAGAGTTTCGGCGGGCGCACGAAGCTGTTGGATCACCCCATTCTAGGCCCGCTGACAGCGGCGCAGTGGAGAAAACTCCACCTGGTGCATAGCCTGCATCATGTGAAGCAGCTCCGGCGCTTGCGCCAAAGGCGGGAACAAGAACGAGCCACACGACTCGAAACTGATCTGTCTTAACTATGTTACAGCTCTGCTCTGCCGCGGTGCTCTACTGTTCACGCATCGCCGCAGGTATTCCTGCCTTGCGGGCATCTTCCTGCATCTCTTCAAGCTTCTGCTTGGCGTCGTCGAGGGCTTTTTGCTTGTCGGCGATCTGCTGTTTATATTGCGTATCTTGCTTGTCCCATGCGGCCGAGTTCCTCAGACGGTCGCCGGCGTCGGCATAGAACGCAGCAGCGCGTATCTGGTACTCGCGCTTGAGCACGTCCAATTCACGGTCCGCCAAATCGATCTGATCCTTCTGGGCGGTGAGTTTCTGCTGCCATTCTTTCAATGCAGCCTGCCGCTTCAACTGCTCGTTCTCCGTGGCCGCAGCTTTGGTTTCAGTGGCTGATTTCTTGTCGGTCGCAGCCGGAACGTTCCCCGTGGGATCCGCGGGCTTGGCTTCGCTTGATTTGTCAGCAGCCACGGGTGGCAGCTCGCCCACAACGGACAACTTGTCATCCTTCGGCAGGTTATCGTTATCGAAAACCTTGGGCCTTGATTTCGGCTGAGGGCTGTCTTTCTTCATCTGCCGGGCGTAATCGGCAAGCGAAGGTTGGGCCTGATTCTGAGACTGGGTTGAGGACGCCTGTGCCTGTTGCGCGCTCGCCGGCACGACGACCGAAGCGGCGAACAGCACGAATCCGAATCCCGTGTATGCGATATGCTTCATAGCTTCCATTCTTTTTCCCCTGTTCCTAAATTGTTTTGCCTGGCGTCACCTTGTCGAACAACGTGAATCCAGCACCGATTTCCTAAATACCTCCGGCCGAACCTGACCGGACTCTGACGTTCGTGCCCGTGCCTGCTTCACTGAGAAATCCACCGATGTTGCGATCAAGACGCGCAGCCTCTCCGGCGATGTCAGCGGCCAATTGCTGCGCAAACTCGGGATCGCGATTGCGTGCCAGTTGCTGGGCATATCCCGAGATCGTGGCCAGTGAGGTCCGCAGCTCCAGCGCCATCTCAGCCGAGATCTCACCCTGCAGCTCCTGTTGGCGGCGAATGCGCTCGGATTCGCTAAGGTCGCTGATGAGACAAGCGGCACCGAGCAGCGCGCCATCCACCGCTGGAACGGCGGAGACAGTAACGGCGATACGGCGACTCTTGCCGCTCGGAGTGAGGTAATCGGCTTCCAACTGCCGCCGTTTGCTTTCTTCGCGCAAGACGACTTGCACTTCCTCGGCGAGGCGCACCGGCGGACTTGGCGTGTCATCGGGATTGGCGCCGTTGGGGGAGACGCTGGAGGCGCATAACGCCGCGTGGCGAAAAATATCCTCTGCGTTCATGCCGGCCGGAGAGGCGAAACCAAGAATCTCCCGAGCTGCGGGATTGGCCTGCTTCACCAGTCCGTTGAGCCCGAAGACGAGCACTCCCGAAGACAGATTTGAGAGCACGGCCTGGCTGAAGTTTTCCGTGGTGCGGGCGCGCCGTTGCTCGGCCTGGGTCTGTAGCTGGAGTTCGTGCTTCTGCTGCTTGAGCTGCTGGATCACGGTGTTGTAGAGGTGCAGCGGCAGAGTTTCAAGGGAAACCGCGTTGGACTCCAGATCTACTTCTGCGGCCAGGTTTCGACGCAAGCGGCGTATACCCCAGACACCGAGGGCGAAGGCCCATCCCGCCGCAAGTAACAGCAGCAGGGCTCTCATCATCATGGGATTGGTCAGAAGCCTCACCGCAGCCCCCCATACCAGTGCAAGAACTTGTTTCCGAAAAAGAAGGCAACCAGCGCCATGCTGCCCAGGAAAACGCCGAACGGCATCTGATAAAAGCGATAAACCATCTGAGCAGATTGCCATCCGCGGCGCCGTGCCGCTTGCGCATTCGCCAGGCTCCGCATGAAGCGATGGGTGCGCTTTACCCAGACGAGAATTACGGTTCCCACTCCGAACAGCGAACCCACCAACGATGCCGTGAAAATAGTGAATACCGTGAGCTTTATTCCGACAAAGGCCCCCACCATTGCCATCAGCTTAACGTCGCCAAAGCCCATGCCTTCGATTCCACGCCAACGCAAGTAGATTGCGCCTGCGCCGTAGATAAACCCGGCGCCTACTGCCGCGCCCAACAGGGCATCGAGCGCAGACATCAAAGGCGCCACCAGGTCGGAGCCAAACGGAAGATTGACCGCTCCGGGCAAGAATTGTGAAGCCAGGTCGTTGACCGGAACGAAGAAGCTGAATAGCAGTCCCAGTACGAGTCCGGGAAGTGTCAACTTGTCAGGCAGCAGCTTGGTTTCGGCGTCGGTAAATATGAGTCCCAACAACAAGAATCCGAAGACACAATATTTCAGGGTGGCGAGCGTGAGTCCGAAATGCCAGTAACAGGCTAGGAAAACGCCTCCGGTGAGAAGTTCGATGAATAGATAGCGCACCGAAATCGCTCGCTTGCATTGGCGACAACGTCCGCCGAGAATCAGCCAGCTCAGCAGGGGAATGTTGTCGAAAAAAGCGATCGGACGCTGGCACCGGGGACACAGCGAGCGCGGCTTCACCACGGACAACCCCAAGGGCAAACGGTAGATACACACGTTCAGAAAACTGCCGAATGCCAGCCCTAGCAAAAAAATCGCCGCTGCAAAAATGGGGTCCACTAAGTCCTTGTCCGCGATTATGCGCGCGAATCGCCGAAACCTTGGATTCTTATGCCGATTATAAGGTGTTCATTACCCGCAGGACTAAGGTACCGAAGTCACTGTCCGAACGGACCAGGTGGAAAGGCAAGTGATTGATACGAAGATGGTTGGCCGACTTGAATATCGAATCCTACCTAGCCTATACCCTTCACGAACAGCGCGCGCGGCAGGGCTCCTCAGGTGAATCCGAGCCTTTGCTCAGGGAAGGGCAAAGCGCAATAGCTCTCCCTCCAATAGCGGCGCTGAGGGGTGACTCGACTGAAGCCGGCCTTGCCGTTGATCGTATTCGCGAGACACCAGGCGTGGCTGCGGCGTTGGATTGGAGAACCAACCGCTGGGAGTTTCTTCACGCAGAAGTACAGAGAAGGCGAAAACGCCCGTCTCGACAGCATTTAGCGACTTCCATTCCAGCAGAGTGGCCTCCAAGCTTTCGGTTAGCGACTCGCGAGGCTCCACCGAGAGAATCCAATCATGCCGCGCCAGTTGCAGATAGTGTTCCAGCGGTCGGCTGCGCTCGGCGGCCACAACTCGTGCACCATATTCACGCGCAATGCGCCACGTGGTGTCATGGGAGTCGTGGTCGACGACGATGATTTCATCGCAGGGAAGCAACGTTTGTAGAGTCCGTCCCAACCGGCGGGCGTCGTTCTCGGTGTGTAGCAGTGCGGTAATGAGAGGCATCAGACAGGAAACGGCGGTCAAGGAAAGTTTACGTGAACAGGGTTGAGCCGCTCCTGATTTCTTCCTGCACCGGAGCTCCAGCTCACAAGCATCCGCTCGCTAGGCAGTCGCGGCCGGCTTCGTGTCGGGGTTGCTTTGACGGACGAAAAAGACTGTGGGACACTTCTAGCGACGTTTTTATGGCCCTGCGCTGTGCCATCGCGGTAACTTCATCCCGTCGATTCTGCGGCCTTGTGTGCTTTTTCTGCTGCTTGCTAACCTCTGCCTCGGCCCAGCGCGCTGGGTTGAACGATCCCAATTCGTTGAGAGGAAACTCCATTGCTTACAATAGCGATGGGGGCGCAGTCATTGTGGTTACCGTATTTACGGAAAGCAGCAAGGTTCGGCTGGATCGTCAGTCGGTGGTCAGGCTCTTAAACAAAAGGACACAGACGGCAGTTTGGGAGACAACGACGGATAGATCGGAAGCGGTCTTTGGCAGCGTTCAGTATGGAGGCTACGAGATCGAAGTCAGTGCCGTAGGCTTCTTAACCGCGAACAGCGAGCTGGAAGTCGGCTCTTCGCAAGGCCCCTTCGAGATCAATGTTGTGCTGGAGCGGGATCCCGCGGCCGTTAACCTCAACGTTGCGGATGACGCGATGCCGTCAAGAGCGCGAAAAAATACCAGGCGGGCAGTTGCGGCGCTGCGCTCGGGAAATCTCAAGGCGGCGCAAAAGCGGCTCGGCGAAGCTTATAAGCTCGTTCCCACCAGCGCAGAGCTGAATTTTCTGCTGGGATACCTCTACTTTCTGGAAAAGGATTTCGAACAGGCTAGCACGTATTTAGATTACGCAACGTCGCTTAATCCCCGCCATCTCCAGGCCCTGTCGTTGCTGGGCCGGTTGGAACTGGAGCGGGGGGATTTCAGAACAGCAAGCTCGGCTCTGGAGCAAGCGGTTGCGGTCGATGCTGAATACTGGTTGCTGCACGATCTTCTGGCTGAAGCCTACCTGAAGCAGCAGAATTATGAAAAGGCACGAGATGAAGCTCAGCTCGCCATCCAGAAAGGAAACAAACAAGCAACTCCCGCCCAGCTTGTTTTAGGACAGGCGCTGCTAAACTTGCAACGCGATCAGGAAGGCCTGCTAGCGCTCAAGACGTACCTCGAGGATTCCCCAGGAAGTCCAATGGCGCCCAAGGTTCGTGACCTGATCGACGAGATCGAAAAGCGAAACCCTGCGCGGTCGAGTGACACAGAAAACAAGCAAGAGTCAACGACTGCCTCGGAGGGCGTGGACCCGCTGCTTGCTCTCGGCGAACCTACGCTCGCCATGAAAGGCTGGCAGCCGCCCGGCATCGATGACACCGAGTTGTCTGTGGCCAGCAGGATCAACTGCCCGTACGAAAAGGTGATTGATGGCTCTGGTGAACGCGTAAAAGAGCTCGTAGACGATGTTGCCCGATTCTCCGCAATAGAGGAGCTGCTGCACCAGAGACTGAACAGTCTGGGCGATCCCACCAGGACAGAAACGCGCAAATTCAATTATGTGGCGTCCATTTCTGAAACCGATCCTGGCCTTCTTTTGGTCGACGAATATCGCGCGGAGCACTTGTCGCCTGCCGGTTTTCCAGACCAGATCGCGACTAACGGCTTTGCTGTTCTGGCGCTGGTCTTTCATCCTCGCATGCGCGACGCCTTCGAGATGAAGTGTGAAGGCCTGGGCGATTGGCATGGTCAGGCAACCTGGCTGGTTCGCTTCGAGCAGCGCGACGACCGGCCCAATCACATTCATGCCTACAAGGTCGGCGGCGCAGTTTACCCGGTTGGGCTAAAAGGACGCGCATGGATTACCGCGGACAATTTCCAGATCGTGCGGATCGAAGCGGAATTGGTCAAACCGGCGCCGCAAATACAGCTTCTTGCCGAGCATCAAATCGTTGAATACGGCCCCATCCCATTTCAAAAGAAAAACACTGTACTCTGGCTGCCTAAGAGCGCGGAAATTTATTTCGATTTTCGCAAACATCGATTCTATCGCCGGCACAGTTTCAACCACTACATGCTATTTTCCGTCGATACCGATGAGAAGCGCAAAGAACCGAAAGCTTCGCACACCGAGAACATTCCAGCCCCGAATACGTAAGGGGTTTAGTTTTGCTCCGGTGTTTTGCCAAGCATCAGTTGATATTAACGGCGCGGACATTTTCTAGCGCGCTCCCGCCGTAACCCCAGTTCGTAATTCCTTGACCTCAACTCGATTGCGCCCGTGATGTTTGGCGGTGTAAAGGGCGGCGTCTGCGGCCCGCAACATGGCCTCAAGGTCTTCCAGCGAGCTCCCTGAGGCGACACCCATGCTCACGGTCACCACCACAGGAGCACCAGACACCGAGAGGGCGCAATCCGCAACCTGCACCCTAATGCGCTCCGCAAGTTGTACGGTTTCGGCGGCTGAGCAGCCCGGCACGACGATCAGAAACTCTTCTCCACCATAGCGGCCTACATAATCGTAAGGGCGGAGGCAGCCGCTGATTTCGGCCGCGATTTTGCGCAACACTGTATCCCCGGCGTCGTGCCCGAAGCTATCATTGACCAGCTTGAAGCGATCGGCATCCGCCATGATGATCCCCACCTGGCCATCGTGGCGCTCGGAACGCTCCAGTTCAACGCGTAGTGCGCCCAGAATCCCCATGCGGTTTCTGACCCCGGTCAGCCCATCGTGCGAAGCTTCGTGGCGAAGCAATCGTTGAACATTCAGCAGCCGGAGTTGGGTCACCAGCAACCGGGCGCTGGAGCAGGCAAAGCAAGCGAAAACTACAATCGAGGCAAGCTCGATGCGCTCGCGGGCAATCCCGGCTGACATGACCAAGATCAGTAGAGGATAAAGAAGGGGGAACACCTGAATGATGACCATTGCTCTGGACTGAACGGGAGCGGCAGGCAGTTCGGCATGTCCAGCACTGTTCCAGTTGGATGCTGTCCACAGTGGAATAAGGAAGACCGCGCTCCACACCAAGTCGAACCAGTCGCCGGTCTTCAGATGAAGACCCGGGCCGTAATAGTACGCCGCGTCGCTAAGGGCGGAGATCAGCACAAAACATCCGACTCGGCCAAATAAAGCACGCGCCGCCTTCGTGTGTGCCAGACGTGAACGCAACAGGAAGGCCGCGACGACCAGCCCGTAAACCAGAAAGTAGGGCTCCCAAACCGTATGCACTAACTCGGAATTCGCGTTCTCTCGCGCTGGCAGATAAAAAAAGAACAGGTAGGCCGCAACCGAACAGATGGCCGCCTGCGCGAGATCAAGCATCAGCAGGCTGTCAAAGCCGTTCAATTCGTGATCAGGGTCTAGAAAAAGTGCGACGCCAAAAGGAATGAACCAGAACGTGAAGAGGAAATTAGCCACCCACGGGAGGGAGGATGATCTCACCGCGACTTCGTTGACTACTGCGAGAGCCTGGCCTGTGCATAAGATCGAAAAGGAAAATGCTGTCAGCCACCAGAAATAGCGGCCAAAACTATCGGAGCGTTTCGCGGCACCCAGAACGGTCAGCACCGTTAATAGTCCCAGCGCCAACTGGATCAAATCCGAGAGGCGGGGACCCTGCCCTCGGGTCCCGAACGCGAGCAGGACAGCGGCGTGCATGCCCCATAACAGGCAGGCTACGGGCATGACCTTTCGTGAAGAAAGCATCGGAACAAGACCCCCGCTGCGATTATTCAGCCCGGTATGAACTGCCGCTAGTTACGGCTGAGTGAACCGAGGTAATCGCCTTGTATGTATTGCGGGCTGCCCGCTCGTCGATTCGCTCTCCAGATTGTCGCTGAAATAATCTCCGGTCGCAAGACACTCGCGTTCGCCCGCCAAGCTACCAGGGACTTAGGGTGAAGCCGCACTCGGTTGAGATCGTCAACTTGTTGCAGCGCGCAGGGAAGGCTTCTGACCAGTCCTCGCTCTACTGGGAGTCACCCAATCTGGGGCGATTACTGCTCGGGTTCGGCGCCTTGACCACCGTGACCGGCGCTTGAAGGGTAAAGTTCAGGACCGTCTCCGACGGCAGTTTGATCTGTTGGCTCTTGGTTGCGGCTTGCACACCGCCGCCCACGCCTCCGCCAGCTGCGGCGCCAATCGCCGCGCCTTTGCCGCCTCCAGCGATGGCGCCAATAATGCCTCCAATAATCGCGCCGCCGCCAACTTTCTCCGCGGTGTTCTTGCCCCGCGAACTGCCTTGTTTTTTGTATTGGTCAGTCTGAATGTTGTAAGTCCCGCTGCCCAATGCGATGCTATCGAGCTGCAAAACCAATTCCGACTGTCCGGCAAACTTGCCTGCACTCTTGAGGTCGACGATGTGACCAGTCACGTCGGTGCCCGCGGGTACCACCTCTTCTCCCTCGACGCTCAGGGGAGAGTTCAGCGTCGCGTGGAAGGTGTCACCGAGCTTGTTCTTTTCAGTGTCGATGGCATCCACCAAGCGGATGGCCAGTTGCGTCCCTGGCTCGACCGTGACTTTATGGGGTGGAGGGGGCGGTGGCGGCTCGGAGCGCGTGCCCGGTGTGAGAGGCGGATCGCCTGGAGGCTGAGACGCGGAGTTGGAGCCATCGGGAGCCTTAGAGGCCGTGGATTCTGCCGGTGGTGCAGCCGTCGCGGTCGAGGACCCGACCTGCAGATTGTTGACCACTTCTCTCACGCCTGGGATAGATGCCGCCTGCTTGGCCGCGGCATCGCGTTGTGCGTCGTTATCCACCGTGCCCGCGAGAGTAACCACTCCGTTGCTCGCCTGCACCGCGAGTTGTTTATCGGAGAGGCCGGAATCCTGGCTGAACTTGTTCTGCACATCAGTGCTGACCTGTGCATCGTTCGGCTTCTTGGAGCAGCCCACGCCCACGAGCAGAATCGCTGCCAGAAAAAAAGGAGAAAACGACCACGAAATCTCTTTCATATCTCGACTCCCGCCCACGGAATGGGCCACACATCAGAATGCTTGTGATGGCTACAGTTTAGATGCAGACGGGCAAATCCTATAGATGTAATTTTCTACTGCGATTGATCACTATCAGGTTGGATTTGCTTCGTCTAATGAATGAACTTATAGTCGACGATTGAGGCGGCCATGCCCGTGCCCTCATTTGTTTGCTTAGTCTCCTTGGAACGCATGACACGACCCTGGCACAGTACGTTGCTGTTCTTCTGGCCGGAGATTTCTTCCGGCATCTCAATCTTATTGATTCGGTAACGCACCGGCGCGTCCAATTTAAGCCGTCGCGCTCGTGGTACCCAGGATGGACGTTTTTCTCGACCATGACTGCGACGGACGCCGGTTTCAGGTTTGCCGTGTTCCAAGCGCTCGGTGCGGCGCATCGTCGCCCAGTCGTACTTGTATTCGGCCGCGCACAGCAAGCAAACCTGGTAATATTCTCCGTCGGCGCCACGCCTCGGCCAGGAAAACTCGTGAGAACACCGCCCAAGCATAAGAACATCCAGGAGTTTCTGCGGCATGATGGTTACTCTCGAACCGGGTCGAACGCCAAACGCAGGCTCATCTTCTCCTGAACCGCCGCGTTTGAACAGGTTACTTTCGTGACAGGTCCACCTTGCCGTTGTGTTCTCATACACTTAGAAAGCCACTTGGGTCCAACTCGGTTCAACAGTTCATTATACCGCCGCCGATAACAACTCTCCCATCTTTGCTGCGGCGATTCTTCCATCCTCACTGACTGAGTGAGTGTAGTGAACCATGGTAACCTTGGAACCAGGCGCATGCCCCAAGCGTTCTTGCCTTACCTTCAGGGGTACACCTGCCTGATCCATCATGCTTGCGCTGCAGTGCCGAAAAGCCCTCATGCCCTTCGGCTGAATCCCGAGACTTTTGCAGAGGGGCTCGAGGTGGTCACGCCGAACGCAGCTTGGGTGCAGCGGCTTTCCAACGGTAGAGAGGAATCGCAGTCCCATTGGATTGCTACTCCATTGTGAGAGGTAGCCACTGAGGTGTTCTGCCAACTGTGGCGAGATGGCAAGGTTGCGCAGAGCGTTCGCGGTTTTTGGAGTCTGAAGCTGGCCGCCCCAAACGCTGTGTCTAATTCTTATAGTGAGGTTCGCCAGGTTGAGATCGGACACGGCTAAGCCGCAGAGCTCGCCAGGGCGCATTCCTGTCTCAGCCGCAATCCAGTACAGAGTTTTGTACTGGCCTTCTGCGGCCGCGATGATGCGGTTGGGGGCTGCTGTACGGCCGAGATGAATCCAGCCAGAGATCAACTCAAACCGCAAGCAGGACGCGACAATCTTGAAGATTTGCTTCACTGCGCTGCGGTTTCTGGTCGGAAGGATGCTCTTCGCTACTTGCTTGAAATCGGAGCAAAGGCAGATGACAGAGCAATGGCGGCTCTTCGGCTGCCCCACAGAACGCACGAATCGAATTGGTCTCAGTACACGCTGATGTGACCCTCGACGAGTGTCTCGGGAAAGGTAAGGCCCGATACGTTTAATTTGACTGTGGTACCGGGTCCGCCCGCGTGAACCAACACTGTGAAGGGAAGGTCCTGACCGGCTCCGAGCCCGGTCACGGTTGCGGTCCCGTGCAGTGTCGCCACCTCATTGTCGATCTCCAGCGAGGTCACTTTGCCAGTTACATACATCACGTTACGGTCAAATTCGCCGCTATCAGCGCCGGTTTCATGCGATGGCAAGAACGCCAGACATTCAAAGTCCCCGCCCTGGGCGTCGGCATGGAAGGCCACCGTCGTGGTCACCGGTAATGGAGAGTTTCCGCCGGTTCCCCCTTCTATAATCGTTCTGCCCGCGCCCGAAACGCGACCATGTTTGGCCGCTTCACCAACGGCAAGCGGGCTTGTAGGTGACCCAATT
>WNGH01000630.1_pt1 | contig 34160 bp, 28 predicted proteins | sample 5400631 | NCBI WGS metagenome assembly WNGH01 (sample SAMN13153373, study PRJNA577476) | soil metagenome | isolation source: 115 cm soil or saprolite under Garry oak tree replicate 1 | place: USA:California | collected 2016-06-15
CAGATCTCGCAGGCGTCCGCCGAGAGCTTCACGACGCAGTTCATCGGCTCCATGCAGGCGTGCGCGAGATACGGGAACTCGTAAGCCGCCTCCAGCGTCTTCGCCGCGCGGGCGAACGCTCCGGGGAGATCGCCTTCCTTCCTCGCCGGCAGGCCGGGCGTCGCGGCGAGGTTCCTGTACTCGGCCATGATCTCGGCCGAACCCAGCTTGAACGCGCCGGACTCCTCCCACTCCACGGCGAGCGCGTCGCGGCCCTTTTTCGCGGACCAGAAATCGCTCGCGAGCACCGCCACGCCCTGCGGGATCGCCACCACGTCGACCACGCCCTTCACCGCCTTCGCTTTCGCCGCGTCGAAGGACTTCGGTTTTCCGCCGAAGCGCGGCGGATGCGCGACCAGCGCCGTGAGCATCCCGGGGAGCTTCACGTCCTGCGTGTAGATCGCAGTGCCGTTCGACTTGGCGCGGCTGTCGGTGCGAGTCACGCGCCGGCCAATCAAGGTGAAATCCTTCGGATCCTTGAGCTGCACTTCCTGCGGGACCGGCAGCTTGGCGGCGCTCGCCGCGAGCTGGCCGAAATTCGTCTTGCGGTTCGAAGGCAGGTGCATCACCGCGCCGCGCGCGATCGTGATCGAGTCCGGCGCGACTTTCCAGCGCTCGGCCGCCGCGGCGAGCAGCATCGCTCGCGCAGCGGCGCCCGCCTTGCGCATCTGCTCGAACGAATTTGCGAGCGCTGTGCTGCCGCCCGTGCCCTGCATCGTGCCTAAGAAGAGATTGTTGTAACGACTCGCGTCCGCAGGGGCGCCCTCGACCCGGATCTGATTCCAGTCGGCGTCGAGTTCCTCGGCGACTAGAGTGGGCAGGCCCGTGTACGTGCCCTGGCCCATCTCGAGGTGCTTCACGATCACCGTGACCGTGTTGTCCGTGCCGATGCGGACAAAGGCGTTGGGTTCTAAGGCGCCGGCCGCGACGACGCTGCCGCCGCCCTGGCCCGGACCGGCCATTTGCGCGAGCGCATCCGGCACGGCGATCCCGAGGGTGAGCCCCGCGCCCGCCTTGAGGAAGTCGCGCCGGCTGAGGTTGATGATTTCGAATGCGTTCATGCCCTTCTCCCGGCGCGTCATTTCAGATTCCGCGACGCCTGCCTGACCGCGAGGCCGATGCGATTGTAGGTGCCGCAACGGCACACGTTGCCGTTCATGGCGCCTTCGATTTCGGCGTCGGTGGGGCGCTTCACCTTGGCGAGCAGCGCCGCGGCGCTCATGATCTGGCCCGACTGGCAGTAGCCGCACTGCGGCACGTCGTTCGCGACCCAGGCCTCCTGCAGCACCCTGCCTTCCTTGGTCTGGCCTATGCCCTCGATGGTCGTGATTCTCTTTCCGGCCGCAGCGCCGAGCAGTGTCGAGCAGGAACGCGTGGCCTGGCCGTTCACGTGCACGGTGCAGGCGCCGCACAACGCCATGCCGCAGCCGTACTTGGTACCGGTCATGCCGAGGTGGTCGCGCAGGACCCACAGGAGAGGCGTATCCGGATCGGCGTTAACCGACATGGGTTTGCCGTTGACGTTCAGGGTGATCATCGAGGAGCTCCTAGGAAAATCCGCGGACGCGCCCGGACTGCGAGCGCGGCGGCGTCGCCCAGCCTAGTGCGAGGCCGCCGTCGTCGTATTGTAAGTGGCCACTGCTGCCGCCGCGGCAGCTGCCGCCGCGACCACGGCCGCTACGGTCGACGCGACGCCTGACGACCCCGTCGGAACGGCACCTTGCGACGCGCCGCCGGCGGCTTGAGCCATCTGCATCGGCGCCTGGGCGGGAGCTTGCGCAAGACCATCGACTGCGAAGACGAGCGAGACAAGAACGAGCGAGACAAAGACCGGCAAAGTTTTCACCTGTCCTCCTTTTTCTTGGGGTTCGAAGACCCGGACCCCCGGATTATAGGACTTTTTCCTCATGGACCCGCGAGCGCGGGGTAGAGCGATTGCGCCGTGCGGAAGAAAATCCAGTCGCGGTCGCGGTTCGGGAGCTCCGCGAGCGCCGCGCGCGCCTCGGCGAGGAGACCCGGCAGGCTGCCCTCGGAGGCGGGGAAATTCGAGCCCCAGGCGATCCGCGCGGCGCCCAACTCCTTGACCACGCGAGCGAAGAAACTCGCAGGCATCGCCTTGCCCGTGCGCGACTCTCGCACGTTGTGAGTGGTCAGCTTGAGATAGAGATTGCCGTACCGCGCGAGCGAAAACAGGCTCGCCGCTGCGGCGTACGGGGGTCCGTCGCCTATCGCCGGTCTCGCCATGTGGTCGAGGATGACGCGCACGCGCGGAAAGCGCTCGAGCACCGTCACGAGCTGAGGAAGTCCGGCCGCGCGCAACTGCACGCACACGGGGATTCCGGCCCTGCCCGCGTGTTCCCAGGCGGGAAAGGAGCGCGGGTCGTCGAGCCGCGCGTCCTCCTTCGCAGTAGTGTGCCCGGCGACGAATACGCGCAATCCGGTCAAGCCCTTGCTCATCCAGTAGTCGATGCGCTCGGGAGCGTCGCGCTGCAAGACATCCACGGAAAACACGCCGGTGAAGCGCTCCGGGCGCGCGGCGACGGCGTCGGCGAGGTAGGCGTTGTCGTGACCGTAGCAGGTCGAGGCCTGCACCAGCGCCGCTTTCGCGACGCCCGCCTCGCCCATCGCGGCGATCATCCGTTCGAAACTCACCGGACGCTCGCGTGACCACCCCGACTGCTCTCCGCTCAAGGGGGAGGGCGGATAGCGTTTCGTGTCGGCCGCGATGACGTGCGGGTGGATGTCGATCACCCCGCTCATTCGATGCGCCCCACCGCCTTGACCACCTTCGCCATGTCCTCGTAGTCCTCGCGGATCAGGCGCTCGAACGCCTCGGGGCTCAAGGGGTGCGGCTCGACGCCCTGGCTCGCGAGCCGCGCGAGGATCACGGGGTCGCGCAGCAGCTTCGCCACCGCCGCGTTGATGCGCGCGATCACGGCCTCAGGGGTCTTCGCCGGCGCGAGCAGTCCGAACCAGGAATCGAACCCGTATCCGGGAACGCTCTCGGCGACGGGAGGCACCTCGGGAAGGAAGACCGAACGCTTCTGCGAAGTCACCCCGAGAAGTCGGATGCGTTCGTCCTTGACGAAAGGGATCGCGCCGACGTTCGGCACGATCACCGCGTGCGAGCGCGCGGCGAGGACGTCGTTGTTCGCGTCCGCCGTGGACTTGAACGGGATGTGCACCATGTCCAGGCCCGCGAGGCTCGCGAAGTACGCCATCGCCAGATGGCTCGAGCTGCCGTGACCCGCAGAAGCGTAGTTGAGCTTGCCGGGATTCGCTTTTGCGTACCTGACGAGTTCGGCCACCGTCTTTGCCGGAACCGCGGCGCTCGCCATGAGAACGTAGCTCTGCATGCCGATGTTGGCGACGCCCGCGAAGTCCCTGATCGGGTCGTATGGGGGATTCGCACCGAGCAGCGCCGTGATGTTGTGGCTGGAGGCGGCGAAGATGAGCGTCTGGCCGTCGGGCGCCGCTTTTGCGACGCTCGCCGTGCCGATCGCGCCGCCTGCGCCCGGGCGGTTGTCGATGATCGCGCTTGCCCCAAGCGCCGCGCCCAATTCGCTGTAGAAAGTGCGCGCGAGCACCTCGCGCGCGCCGCCCGCCGCGAAGGGCACGACGATGCGCATGAGCTTGCCGCCGGGTTGGGCTGAAGCAGGATGGGCGAAACCGAGGCACAGGAGCGCAAAACATATTTGTGTACGGCTACGCATCCAGCTCATGATGCCGGAACTTTAGCATCCCGCCGCCCCACCGACCGGGCGCGGGATTATATACTCCCGTGCGCATGCGCTCGCCCAACCTCATTCGCATGACCGCAGGGCTTTGCCTCTTTGCCTCGGGCGCGGCTCAGGCGCAGAGCGACTACCCCAACCGCCCGATCCGCTACATCGTCGCGAGCGCGCCCGGCGGCATCGCCGACATCACTCCGCGCGTGCTCGGCCCGCGCCTCTCCGAATCGCTGCGCCAGCCGGTGGTGGTCGAAAACCGGCCCGCCGGCGGCATCGTCGCGGGCGGCGAGGCGGTCGCGAAGGCGACGCCCGACGGGTACACGCTGCTTTCGGCGACGCCCCAGGTGGCGATCGTGCAGTCGATGGTGAAGGACCTCGCCTTCGACCCGCGCCGGGACCTCGCCCCGATCGCGCTCGTCGGCGTGATACCCAACGTCCTCGTCGCCGGGCCGAGGACGCCCGCGAAGACGCTCGCCGAGCTCCTCGACCTTGCGCGCCGCAACCCCGGCAAGCTCAATTACTCCTCCACCGGCGCCGGAACCTCGGTGCATCTTTCCGCGGAGCTTCTCAAGTACTATGCCGGCGCCGATATCGTGCACGTGCCCTACCGCGGGGCAGCGGCGGCGATGACGGCGCTTCTCGCAGGTGACGTGGACATCATGGTCGATTCGGTGCCGCCTTCGCTGCCGCACATTCGTGCCGGCAAGGTGCGCGCGCTCGCGGTGACGAGCGCGCGGCGCGTGCCGCAGCTGCCCGAGGTCCCGACCATGATCGAGTCGGGATATCCGGACTTCGAGATCAACGGTTGGTCGGGCGTCGTAACCACCGCGGGCACGCCGAGCGCGATTGTCGCGCGGCTCGAGTCGGAAATCAGAAGGGCGCTCTCGCAGCCGCAGGTCGTCGCTGCCTACGAAAACGCGGGACTCACGGTCCGCTTCATGGGCGCAGCGGAGTTCGGCAGATTCTGGGACGCGGAGATCGCGAAGTTCGCGCTCGCGATCAAGCACTCCGGCGCGGTGAAGGAGTAAGAAAGGGGAAGGATGAGATCGATTCGCTTCGTTTTGATCGTTTCCACAGTGCTCGCGGGATGCGCCGCAGGCGTCCCGCGGCGCGAGGAAGCTCCCAAGGTGCCGACTATGACGACCCTGCCCAAAGACATCTATCCTGAATCACGCTCTCGTTTGCCGCTCCCGAAGCGCGAGGCGCTCGACGAACAGGGAAAGCGCGTCTACGACTCGGTTCTCGATCCCAAGCGTCCCACGCTCGCGGGGTTCCAGGGGCCCGCGGGCATCTGGCTGCACAGCCCGAGGGTGGGAGAGCCGTTCCGGGAGATGAACCGCATTCTGCGCAACGAGGTGCCGCTAGCCCCGCGCCTCCGGGAGCTTGCGATCCTCGTGACCGCGCGCGAGTTCGACAGCCAGTTCGAGTGGACTGCGCACGAGCCGGTCGCCTTGAAGGAGGGCCTGGGTCCCGGGATCCTCGACGCAGTGAAGTTCCGCAGGGTGGTCACGGGAGCGCCGGAGAAGGAGGCGGCGATCATCGCGTTCGGTCGCGAGCTCCTTCGCGACAGAAAAGTCCGCTCCGAAACCTACGCGGAGATGGTGAGGGTCTTCGGCCAGACCGCGGTCGTCAACCTCGCGGCGCTGATGGCGAACTACGCGTTCACCGCGGTGATGCTCACCGCCTTCGACCAGCAGCTGCACGAAGGCCGCGAGCCGCTTCTCCCTTTTCCATGATCCAACCCGGCAGTGAACGAGAGCACCGGTCTTCTGCGGTTGCTGCGTCGCTCGCGCTCATCGTGGGGCTCTTGACTTCATGCGCAGGGGAGCCGCCTCAGCCTCGTTCTCAGCCGTGTGGTCAAATGGCTATTGAAGGGACTGAAACCCAGCGCGCGAAAGTCACCATGAGAGAGCTCGCCGAAGAAGAGGAGCGCAACCCGCCCGCAGCAGGACCGCCCAGAGCGGTGCATTCACCCGCTAGCGGCCCGCAGGAAGCGGGCCAGCGCTCGTCCGGGCGCGCGGATCCCTGTCCGAAATAGACCTTTTCCGGAGCAAGCGCCTATGTCCTTCAAGCAGCTTGTCACAGTGCCGGTTTCCTGTCGGTGGGCGATCGCCGTCCTGGCTTGCGTCACCGCGCTGCTTGCTCATGCCGGGGAGCCGCAACCGGGAATCGCCGGTGTCGCCGGTCGAAAGGCAACGGTCAACTTCACCGACCTCTCGCGGCAGGAGACGCGCGCCCCGCTCGCCCCAGGAACACCCAGAGTCATTCACTCGCCGATGCCGGGCCCACGGGAACCGGCGGACGGGGTGTCACCTTCGCGGGGTTCGACAGTTGCAGCGCCAGCCGACGCCGGCCCCGCGCCCCTTTCGCCCGCCCCGGCGAGCAGCTTTCAGGCTTTGCCGGACAACAACACGGTAATCCCCCCCGACACCCAAGGCGCGGTCGGTCCCAGCCACCTGATGACTACTCTCAACACGCAGATACGCGTTCAGGACCGGACCGGCGTCGCTCTCAGCATCGTGTCGTTGAACAGTTTTTGGGCGAGCCTCGGCAGTCCCACCGCTTTTGATCCGAGGATTCTCTACGATCCTTACGGTGGCCGGTGGATCTTCGTTGCGGCTGCCAACGGCAATTCCACCGCTTCCGCGGTGCTGATCGGCGTTTCCCAGACAAACGATCCAACGGGCGTCTGGAACCTCTTCAGTGTCGATGCCGATGCGACCAATGCGACGTGGGCCGACTACCCCAGCGTAGGTTTCAACAAAGACTGGATCGTCGTGAGCACGAACATGTTCATGGTCGGTGCAAGTTCCTCTTCCCTGCAATCCAATATCTGGGTCTTTACCAAGGCCAGCTTGTACAACAACAGCGGTCCTTCCGCGCCCTTCAGGCTGTTCACCGACACGAGAAGTTCCACGCTGGTTCCCGCCATTACTTACGAACTGACACCGTCGCTGGCGACCGTGTATCTCGTGGATGTCTTGAACAGCTCGACCGGTACGCTTCGCATCGGCACGATCACCGGCGCGGTAGGCGCCGAAGTCTACACGGCCGGCACGTCGTTTCCGACCGCGACATCGGCCAACGGATGGGCCGTGACAGGTCCCGATGCGCCGCAGCTCGGTTCTGCCCCGCCGATCGAAACCGGCGATCGGCGGATGCAGAGCTGCAGTTACCGCAACGCTTTCCTGTGGTGCGTGCACCACATTTTCCTGCCGGCCACAAATCCTACTCGTACTGCCGTCCAATGGTGGCAGCTGACGACTGACGGAATCATCCAGCAGCGCGGACGCATCGACGATCCGAGCGGCGCCACGTTCTACGTCTATCCCAGCATCGCGGTCAACGCGAACAGCGATGTCTTGATCGGCTATTCGCGTTTCTCCGCAAGCCAATATGCCAGCGCCAACTACTCGTTCCGCCTGTCCTGCAATGCTGCGAACACGCTGCAGTCCGATACCGTGCTGAAAGCAGGTGAGGGCCAGTACTACAAGATCGGCATGGTTTCACAGAAAAATCGCTGGGGCGACTATAGCTCGACGGTGGTCGATCCCACGAACGACCTTGATATGTGGACGATACAAGAATACGCGGCGACGCCGGTAAATATGGGCGCGAACAATGGAGACGGCCGTTGGGGCACCTGGTGGGGCAGGGTCGCAGCACAATCGGCTCAATCGTCGGACCTGGGAATCGCCGTGACCGGCTCGCCCGACCCGGCGCCCGCAGGCAATAACTTGACTTACACGATAACGGTGACGAACAACGGTCCGAATGCGGCGACCGAGGTGTCGGTCACCGACGCGCTTCCAAGTGGCGTCAGCTTTGTCTCGGCCACGCCGAGCCAGGGGACGTGCAGCGGCACGAGCACCGTCATCTGCAACCTGGGCACCGTCAACAATCCCGCCACAGCCACAGTGACCCTGACCGTGACGCCGACCGTCAGCGGAATTGTCGGCAATACAGCCAGCGTCACCTCTGCCTCGTGCGATCCCGTCACGGGCAACAATAGCGCGACGGCGAGTACGACCGTAAACGGAGGCGGAAGCGGAGGTGGAGGTGGAGGTGGAGGTGGAGGGGGCGGCTGCTTTATCGCAACGGCAGCCTACGGATCACCCATGGCGACAGAGGTGCGTTACTTGCGGGCTTTCCGCGATCGGTACCTGCTCACCAACGATTTAGGCCGGTGGTTCGTGGGGCAGTACTATCGATTCAGTCCGCCGCTCGCCGACCAACTGCGCGCGCACGACGGCTGGCGCGCGGTCGTACGCGTCGCGCTCTCGCCGCTCGTGGCCTTCAGCAAGTGGGCAGTAAGCGGTGAAACGCTCGAGAAGGGGACGGTCGATCGGCCGTAGAAATCACCGCGCGCCGCGGCCGCCGTTCAGATCGTCGAACGCCTTGGCACAGCGCTCGAGCTCCTCGAGCGGCATGCGCGGGTCGATGAACCGGACTTTCACCCCGCGCAGAGACGATGCGATCCGCGTGTTCGCCGCGAGATAGTTCATTTTCACCATCAAGGGCTGCGCGTCGCTTATGAGGTATTCGTAGAAGAGCAGGGCGGCGCTGGGATGCGGAGGCCGCCTGGAGACGCCGGCTCCGTTGGCCCGGCCGATCACCGGATCGATTCCGAACCATTCGACCGGCGCGCCCGCGTTCTTCAACTGCTCGATGCGGTAGCTGTACGCGGTCAGCGCGAGCGGCACCTCGCCCGAAGCGACCAGGTTCGCGAGCAGGGTATGGCCGCTCCTCACCGACCAGCCGGCCGTCGCGACGATGTCGCGAAACAGTTTCGCGCCGCTTTCCGCGCCCGCGTGCCGGAGCACGCCGCAGTACCACTCGCTGTCGGACGCCTCCACGCCCAGGCGGCCCTTCCACTTCGGGTCGGCGAGCTCGGCATAGGACTTCGGCAAATCCTCCCTTCTCACGAGGGAAGTGTTGTACGCCTGGACGAATACGTTCAGGAATTGCGGCACCCAGGCCCGGTGCGAAGGCATCGCGTCGGACGCGAGGTCCGCGTGATGGCGCGAGCGCACCTCCTGCAGCAGCTGCTCCCGGTGCATCGCCTCCATCTCAGGCGACGAAATTGCGGCCGCATCGAAGTCCCAGCGGTTCGCGCGCGCTTCGGCTGCGGCGCGTTGCAGCACCTTGACCGAGGAAGCGCGCCAGACGTTCACTTTGACGCCGTAGCGCCTGTCGAAATCGGCGGCGAGGACCGCCATGTCCTTTTCCGGGATCGAGGTGTAGAGGGTGAGCGCGCCTTCCTTCTTCGCCCCGGCCGCGAGTCGCTGCAAGCGATCGGGCCGGCCGTCCAGGGCGAGGTCGGAAAAGGACTGGCCTTGGGCCTTCGCGCAGCACGCGATCGCGACGAGAGCGGCTGCGAGCGCTGCGGGCTTCATGGCCGGCTCATTGTAACGTTATAGTTACGGTCTGGCCGCCGAGAGGGAGAGGGAGAGGAAAATGAACAGTGCAGCGGGCGAGCGCCGCGAAGTCGAATACGCAGTCCACGGGGGCGTATCGCTGAAGGGGCATCTGTATTCGCCGAAGGGGCCCGGGAAGTTTCCCGCGCTCGTCGCAGTCCACGGCGGCGGCTGGCGCCTCGCCAATCTCGACAATTACCGCATCCTCGGGCCCTGGCTCGCCGAGCGCGGCTACTTCACGCTCGCCGTCACCCACCGTTTGTCCAAGCCCGCGGAGAAGGCCTATCCCGAAGCTGTGCAGGACGTGCGCGCCGCAGTGCAGTTTGCAAAGGCCAGGGCGGCAGAGTTCAAGATCGACCCGGAGCGTATCGCGCTCATGGGCGATTCCTCGGGCGGGCACCTCGCCGCGCTCGTCGCGCTCGCCGGAGAGCACGCGCTGTTTCGCGAAGGCAACGCGGCCGATCCCCACGGCCGCGTCTCGACCGCCGTCAAGGCTTGCGTGCCGATCTATGCGGTGCTCGATCTCGCGCGGCAATGGCGCCACGACCAGATCTCGCGGCCGCGCGACCCAATCGTCGAGAAGTTTCTCGGCGCGAGCCTCGTCGACGACCGGCGCATCTACTTCGACGCTTCGCCGCTCTCCCACGTCTCCGCCAAAAACAACGGCACGGCCTTTCTTCTCGCCTGGGGCACCGCGGACGACATCGTCGATCCGGCGACCCAGAGCGAGGCGTTCCTCGAGGCGCTGAAGCAGGCCGGGCATTACGCGCGCCCGGTCGTGGTCGCCGGTGCGCCGCACTTCTGGATCGGCGACCCGATCGACGAGCCGGGAAGCCATTCCGGATTTTTCGCCCAGCGGCTGCTGCGCTTTCTGCAGGCGCGGCTGTGATGCGCGCGGCACTGCTTCTTCTCGGGCTCGGCTTCGCGCTTTCCTGCGCGGCGCAAACCTACCCCTCGCGCGCGATCAGGATCGTCGTTGCGTTTCCCGCCGGCGGCGGCTCGGACCTCGCCGCCCGAGTGGTCGGGCAGAAGCTCTCGGAGGGCTTCGGGCAGCCGGTCGTCGTCGAAAACCGCGTCGGCGCGAACGGCAGCGTCGGCGCGGAGGCCGTGGCGCGCTCCGCCCCGGACGGGTACACGCTGGTGATGGGCAGCAACGCCAATATCACCACCAATCCGCACTTGATTGCGTTGTCTTACGATCCGATGAAGGATCTCGCGCCGGTGGCGATGCTCACGGTGAATCCACTGCTCCTCTTCGTGAACCCGGCGGTCGTCCCAGTCGCCTCGTTCCGGGAATTCCTCGACTACGTCGGGGCGCGGGAGGGCAAGGTGGACTACGCCTCGGCGGGAAACGGATCGCCCGCGCACCTCTCGGGAGAGCTGCTCAAGCTCACCGCGGGGATCAAAATGGTGCACGTGCCCTACAAGGGCGGGCCGCCGGGCGTGAACGACGTGCTGGGCGGCCGCGTCGGCGTCATGCTCGCGGCGGCGCCGACGGTGCTGCCGCATATCCGCTCCGGGAAGCTGCGCGGCATCGCGACCACCGGCGCTCGGCGCTCGGTGTTCGCGCCGGAGATCCCGACCGTCGCGGAGTCGGGCTTTCCGGATTTCGACGTGGTAATCTGGAACGCGCTGTTTGCGCCCTCGGCGACCCCGGGCGCGGTGCTCGCGAAGCTGCACGGGGAGATCGACCACATACTCGCGCAGCCCGACACGAAAGAGCTGCTGCTCAAGCAGGGCGCCGAGCCCTTGCCGATGTCCGACGCGACGTTTCGCGAGCTGCTGAAGGCCGAGTACGAGCGCTGGGGCAAGGTCATCCGCGAAGCGAAGATCAAGGTGGACTGAAAACATGGATTCCGCTGAAGCTCCGGCAACCGAAAAGATCGCGGGCGCAAACATAGAAATCCTGCGGAGGGGGAAAGGGCGCCCGGTCCTCTTTCTCCATCCGCACATCGGCATTCACGGCTCGGAGCGCTTCATCGAGCTGCTCGCGCGCGAGGCGCAGGTGATCGCCCCCTCGCATCCCGGATTCGGCCACTCGGAGCTGCCCAAGGGCATGTCGACCGTCGATGACATGTCGTATTTCTACCTCGATCTGATCGAGGAGCTCGGCTTGCGCGACTTGGTCGTCGTCGGCGCCTCCTTCGGCGGATGGATCGCCGCGGAGATCGCGACAAAGACCTGCGAGCGCCTGTCGCGCCTTGTCCTGATCGGGACGGTCGGAGCGAAATTCGGCGCGCGCGAGAAGAGCGACATCCTGGACATTTTTTCCACGCCGCGCAGCCGCTGGGAAGAGCTGTCGTTCCGCGATCCCGCGGTCTGGCTGCGCGACTACGAGTCGCTCCCGGAGGAGGAGCTGACTGCGATGGCGCGCAACCGCGAGGCGACCGCGCACTTCGCCTGGAGCCCCTACATGTACAACCCGAAGCTCAGGGCGCGTCTGCACCGCATCCGGATTCCGGCGCTTTTTCTTTGGGGGGCGCACGACGGCTTCGCGCCGGCCGCTTACGGCAGGAATTTCTGCGCGGCCGTTCCCGGAGCGAAATTCGAGGAGATCGCCGAGTCGGGCCATTTCCCGCACATGGAGCAGCCCGAGGCCGTGGCGCGGCACGTGATCGGGTTCGCGAGCGACAGGCCGCGCCGGCGCGGAGACACGAGGTGAGACCATGAGGATCTACCACTTTTCCGAGCAACCTTGTCCCGACGCCTGGGCGCCCGAGCACAAGTCGCTGCGCGTGATTCTGCCGAGCCGCAACTGCGACCCGCGCGTGATGGCCGAGAACTACCATCACCGCCTCGACGAATGGATGCTCGCCGACGAGTTGGGCCTGGACATCATGATCAACGAGCACCACGCGACCGCCACCTGCTGCTGCCCCGTGGCCGCGGTGCCGCTCGCGATCCTCGCGCGGCAGACGAAGCGCGCGCGCCTCCTCACGCTCGGCTACCCGATCGCGAACCGCCTCGACCCGGTGCGCGTCGCCGAGGAGTTCGCGATGATCGACGTGATCTCGCGCGGGCGCCTGGAGATGGGCCTGGTGCGCGGCGTGCCCTACGAGGTGCCGCTCTCGGTGCGCTCGGCGGTCGGCCAGATGGACCGCTTCTGGGAGGCGCACGACCTCATCATCCGCGCGATGACTTCCATCGACGGGCCTTTCGACTGGCAGGGCGAACACTTCCAGTACCGCAACGTCAACGTCTGGCCGCGCGTCTACCAGCAGCCGCACCCCCCGGTGTGGATCACCGGCCGCAGCCCGCAGAACATCCGCGAGATCGCCGAGCGCGGCTACGTGCTCGGCACCTTTCTCTCGGGCTTCCAGACGAAGGACCTGTTCGACCACTACCGCAAGGCCTGCGCCGACCTCGGCCGGGCCGCGCCGGCGCCGGACCGCTTCTCCTACCTCGGCATCGTCGCGATCGCCGAGGACCGCAAGGAAGCGCTGCGCCGCGCGGAAGTCATGGTCGGCTACCTGCGCTCCTCGGGCCGCGTCGCCGAGCCCTTCGGCACTCCGCCGGGATATTTCTCGGTGAAGGACGCGGCGCGCATGATCAAGGCGCGCGGCAAGCGCGGAACGACCACGCGGGAGGGTAAATTCGTCGACACGCACCACGGCGCGATCGAGGACCTCGTCAAGGCGGGAATCATGTTCGTGGGGACGCCCGACGACGTATACGGTCAGCTGGCGGAATTCGTCGACAACGTCGGTGGCCTCGGCCATTTCCTCATGATGGGCCACGCGGGACACATGACGCACGCGGAAGCGGTCGACCAGATCACCCTCGTCGCAAGGGAAGTCCTGCCGCGGCTGCAGAAGCCGCGCGCCGCGTCGAAACAGGCGGCGTGATTTTTTCCCCTCCTTTCAAAGGAGGGGTAGCGCGCAGCGCCGGGGTGGTGACGCTGCTTCTCTCGCTGTCGGCGCTCGCGCAATACCCTTCGAAGCCGATCCGGCTCGTCGTCACTTTTCCGCCGGGCGGAATCACCGATTTCACCGCTCGGGCGCTCGCGCCGCGCCTCGGCGCTGCGCTCGGGCAGCCGGTCATTGTCGAGAACCGCACGGGCTCCGGCGGCAACATCGGCACCGACTTCGTCGCGAAGAGCGCGCCCGACGGCCACACGCTCCTCATCGCGGCGCCGCCCAACGCGATCAACGTGTCGCTGTACAGGTCGCTGCCTTTCGACACGAAGAAGGACCTCACCCCGGTCGCGCTCGTGGGCAGCGGCGCGAACGTGCTCGTGGTGTCCGCGAAGGCGCCCGTCCACAACGTGCGCGAGCTCCTCGAGCACGCGCGCCGCAATCCGGGCAAGCTCAACTTCGCCTCGAACGGCAACGGCACCAGCATCCACCTCTCGGGCGAGCTGCTCAAGTACTACGGAAAATTCGGCGCGGTGCACGTTCCCTTCCGCGGCGCGCCCGCGGCGATGGCCGCGCTCCTCGCCGGCGACGTGGATTTCATGTTCGACGCGCTCTCCATCTCCGCGCCGCAGATCAGGGCCGGCAAGGTGAAGCTGCTCGCGGTCACTTCGCGCGAGCGCAGCCCGATGTTCCCCGATGCGCCGACCCTGGTCGAGTCGGGCTTTCCCGAATTCGAGGTGAGCGGCTGGACCGGCGTCATGGCGACCGGCGGCACGCCTGCCGCCGTCATCGCGCGGCTGGAGGCCGAGCTGCGCAGGATCCTCTCCGATCGCGAGCTGATCGCCGCGTTCGAGAAACCCGGCATGACGGCGAGCTTCGCCGGGGCGCGCGAATTCGGCGAATTTCTCGACGCGGAAATCCGGCGCTGGGCAGTCGCGGTGAAGTTTTCCGGCGCGCAGGCCGACTGATCTGGAGCGACGGGCGTAGCAGAGACTTTGCGGCCGCGAAGCCCATACCCGCTTTGTAGTCCGAACAGCACGTCGGTCAATTGACGAAACGAAACATGACCCAACTAGAAGGAGGCTAGAACAAACTATCAACCAACGACGCCGTAATAATGAGGAGAACCGTCATGAAGTTCTTTCTGCGTCACGATGTTTCCCCCCTCGGCACCGATCTGCGCCGGTTGATACGCACCGCCACGCTCACGCTTCTCCTGGCTACGGGGTTGCCTTTCGCGGCCCAAGCCCAGACGCCTTTCCACGGAACTCCCAGCGCTATCCCTGGAACCATCGAAGCGGAGGATTTCGATTTCGGCGGGGAAGGCATTGCCTACCATGACAACACTCCGGGCAATCAAGACGGCCAATACCGGCTCAACGAGGATGTGGACATCATCGTATCCGCCGATTCCGCCGGCGGCGGCTACGTCGTCAATATCTTCGAGACCGGCGAGTGGCTGGGCTACACAGTCAATGTGTCGACACGCGGCAATTATTACGTCGAGCTTCGAGCAGTGACCAATTCCGGTTTTCCAAACAGCGCCTTCCACATCGAAGTCGACGGCGTGAACGTGACCGGGACCGTGGTACTGCCCACTACCGACAACGTCGGCTGGAGCAACTTCCAGTGGATCGGCAAGAGGACCGTCGTTCTTGACGCGGGCACACACTTCCTCAAGGTCGTCTCGGATCAGCAATACTTCAATCTGAACCAGATCCGGGTGAGCGCCGCGCCCACCCCCAGTCCTTTTTCCGGAACTCCGATAGCGGTGCCCGCAACGTTCGAAGCAGAGAATTTCGATCTCGGCGGGGAAGGCGTTGCCTACCATGACAACACTCCGGGCAATCAAGACGGCCAATACCGGCTCAACGAGGATGTGGACATCATCGTATCCGCCGATTCCGCCGGCGGCGGCTACGTCGTCAATATCTTCGAGACCGGCGAGTGGCTGAACTACACGATCAACGTACCGACGACCGGCAATTACGACATCGACCTTCGAGCAGTGACCAATTCCGGTTTTCCAAACAGCGCCTTCCACATCGAAGTCGACGGCGTGAACGTGACCGGGACCGTGGTACTGCCCACGACCGACAACGTCGGTTGGAGCAACTTCCAGTGGATCGGCAAGAGGACCGTCGCCCTCAAGGCAGGCACACGCTTCCTCAAGGTCGTCTCGGATCAGCAGTATTTCAATCTGAACCAGATCCGGGTACTCCCGTCCCAGGTACTTCCGTCGAACCTTGTTTTCTGGTCGGGCTATGAGAATTTTACGATCATCAGCCCAGTTAGAGACGCAGACTGTTGGCAAAGCTCGCTGTACAACGGATGCTGGCAGGATATCGTCGGCCGTGATTCCTCGACCGGCTTTGAATGGCCGCCCAACATCTGGAACAGCGGGGTCAATGGAAAATTCCAGCTCATCGCCGATGATCGGACTCCGGGGGTGACAATGACCGGAGCGAGGGTCGGCGAGTTCATGAGCAATCAAATCAGGATTGGGGAAGGACGTAACGGAAGTCTCGCCCTCTTCAGCGAGGTTTTCAAGAGCGGATGTTGCGGGACGGCGGCCCAGGATACCGCAAACCCAAGTGGAGCGACCCAGGATGTGTTAATGGTTCAGCCTCAAATTACGAGCCCCGCTCAGGAGAGCGACCTCTATGTCAGCTTCTGGATCAAGTTCCAGTCCGATCTGCTCGACATCATGAGGCGGGATAACCCTCTCAATAATCCCAACGGAACCTGGCGTGCATTCTTCGAGTGGAAGACAAGCAATGACTATCGGGTGATCGCCTCGGTTGTAACATGGTGCGCAGGTGGCGCTTTGATTTGTTGGAACATCAGGGGCGACAACGTGGCCGGTAATCTACCCCGGGAAACTTTCTGGGAGGTGTTCAACAATGCGACCGTACCCATAGGCGAGTGGTTCAAATTCGAAGTTTTCTGGCATCGTTCGGGAAACGTCAATGACAACAGCGGCCGCGTGTGGACGGCGGTAAACGGGCAGGTCATCGCCGACGCGTCGAACGGGGTGTCCAATATCGGATGTGCGGGTGCGGTGTTATGCGACCCGTCCCCTCCCTGGAATACCTCCATTATGGGACGGACTACTAACCCTGACGGAACCCCTAATCCCAACCCTATCAATCGGATCATGATTCCGAATCTTTATAGCGGTAGCCGTTACCCGATTTACCAGTGGGTGGATGATGTGCAAATCTGGAACGGTTTCCCAACGGCTGCGCCCGGTGACCGTTGGTATGACCCTCCGTATGCTCCTCATTAGCCCTCTCGCCAGGCTGACCAACGTTTCGCATCACGAGCCAACTGCAGGAGTGATGCACTCGTAGTGGTACCGGTGGCGTCCGACGCGCGTTGCCCTTGCATGGCACGGGAGCGGCGGCGGGAGCACGGCGGCGGATCGACTGGGAGCACGGCGGGCGCATCGCCCACTCGCGGGTCGGCTCTTTATTGAAGCGGTCCGCGCAGGTATAAGTATTCCATGATCGCCGGGCCGATCCGCTTCACGGTCTGCATCGCCCTCACGGCGTGCGCGCTCGGGCTGCACGCCCAAACGTACCCGAGCCGCCCGATCCGCCTGGTCGTCCCGTTCCCGCCGGGCGGGTCGAGCGACAGCGTCGCGCGCGTCGTCGTCCAGAAATTCTCGGAAGGCCTCGGCCAGCCCGTCGTCATCGAGAACCGGCCGGGAGTCGGCGGCTTGCTAGGCTCGGAAGCGGTGGCGAAGGCGGCGCCCGACGGCTACACGCTCCTTCTCGGCAGCGTGAGCTCGCTCGCGGTCGCGCCGCATATGTTCGCGAATCCGAAGATCGACCCCGAGAAGAATTTCGCGGCGATCGCGCCGGTCCTGAGCAGCCCGCTCACGATCATCGCGCGGCCCACGCTGCCCGTCGACTCGATCGCGGCCCTGGTCGCGCTCGCAAGATCGAAACCCGGCGCGCTCAATTACGGCGCCGCGGGCGTAGGCACGCACGTGTACCTCACGGCCGAGCTCTTCAAGAAGCTCGCCGGTTTCGACGCCGTGCACGTGCCCTTCCAGGGCGGCGCGCCCGCCATGGCGGCGCTGCTCGCCGGCAACATCGACTACAAGTTCGACGTAGTCAACACCACGCTTCCGCAGGCTCGGGCCGGAAAGGTGAAGGTGCTTGCGGTGACGAGCGCGAAGCGCATCGCGCTCCTGCCCGAGGTGCCCACCCTCGCCGAATCGGGATTTCCCGGTTTCGACACCACCGCATGGATGGGCGTCGTCGGGCCCGCGCGCCTGCCGCCGGACATCGTGTCGCGGCTGAATTCCGAGGTCGGCAAGGCGGTTTCCAGCCGCGATCTGAACGAGGCGTACGTCTCGCAGGGCGCGGTGCCGGAAGTCGCAAGCGCCGCGGCCTTCGCGGAGATGATCCGGCGGGAATACACCTACTGGGGCAAGGTGGTGAAGCAGCTCGGCGCGAAGCCCGACTAGTGCATGCACGCGCCCCCGTCGACGACGAGGGTCTGCCCGGTGATGAAGTCGCTCTCGGAGGAGGCGAAGAAGACGATCGCGCCGACGAGGTCCTCCGGCTTCTGGGTGCGCCGGATCGCGCGCTCCTCCGCGGCCGCCGAGCGCATCCTGACGATGCCCTCGCTCGGATTCTCCTCCGACAGCGTGCTGCCCGGCGCGACGCAGTTGACGCAGATGCCGTGTTGCCCGAGCTCGCGCGCGAGGGTGCGGGTGAAGCCCAGCACGCCCGCTTTCGAAGTGACGTAGTGGATGCGGCTCGCCGAGCCCTTCAAGGCGGTGCCCGAGCTGATGTTGATGATCTTTCCGTAGCCGCGGGCTCGCATGTGCGGCACCACGGCGCGCGAAGCGAGCCAGGTGCCGCGCAGGTTGACCGCCATCATGCGGTCCCATTCCTCGATCTCGATCTCGTCGAAAGGCGAGCGCGACATCGGGACGGTCGCGAAGATCGCCGCGTTGTTCACGAGGATGTCGATCCGCCCGAACGCCCCGACCGTGCGCTCGACCATCGCCTCGACGCTCGCGCGGTCGGCGACGTCGGTGCGCACGGCGATCGCCTCGAAACCCTGGCGCTTCGAGTCCGCGGCGACGGCCTCGGCGGCGATTGCGTCGATCTCGGCGACCGCGACCTTCGCGCCTTCTCTGGCCAATCCCAGGGCGTATGCCTTGCCGATGCCGTGCCCGCCGCCCGTGATGATCGCCACCCTGCCAGCCAGACGTCCCGCCATGCTTCGCTCCTTCACGTTTTGGCCCGCAGTCCTTCGAGGTGCCGGACGACTTCGTCCAGGTGCAGCACGTCGGCGTATTTGTGATGCATGTCGAACAGGTTCACCTTGTGCGAGAGGGGGCTCCGGTCGAAGCAGCACTCCTCGACGAGCGTCACGTGAAAGCCGTGCGAGTAGGCGTCGACCGCGCTCGCGCGCACGCAGCCCGAGGTGCTCTCGCCGCAGACGATGACGCTGCGCACGCCGAGCTGCACGAGGTGCGCGGCGAGCGGCGTGCCGAAAAACGCACTCGCGCGGAGCTTCGTGATCACCACATCCTCCGGACGCGGCTTGAACTCGGGCCGGATCGCGTAGAGCTCCCGATCGACGTCCGCGCCCTGCCTGCGTGTCGCGCGCACGTTCCGGGGCTGGCTCTGCGGCCGCGTGTCCCGGGTCGAGTAGAGGACGGGCAGCCGCGCCGCGCGCGCCGCAGCAAAGAGGCGCTTCGTCGGCTCGATCGCCGCCCAGGCGTATTCGCCGCACGAGTTGGGATAGGCCTTCATCACCTGCCGAACGGGCTTCGCACCGCCCTGGTAGACGAGCTGGTAGAGGTCGATCGCGACGAGCGCGGGCGAGGGCCCGACGCCGACCTCGCGCTTGTAGTTCGAGTAGAGCTCGATCACGTCGGGCGGGATGATGTCCTTCCAGCAGTGGTCCTCGAAGAAGTCTTCCGGATCGCGCCGGTCCTGCCGGAGTCTGGGCGTTTGCATGCTGTGCATTCCAGCCGTATCGCGGCGTCCAGTATGCCACGCCTCGCCGTCCTCGAAGGGAGGCGGCATCGGGATTTTCTGACAGTCGTGTCGGGAAAATCCTGACGCGATCCTCCGCAGTATCCAGAAGCGTCGCAATTGCCTAGGATAGTCTCGCTCGAGAACTCGGGCGACTCGATCGACGCGAAGGAGGAATCATGGCGACGCAAGAACCCGCTGTACCGCCGCGTGGCGGAATCGTCAAGGACGGCGCGGCGCCGCCCGGCTGGTGGGATCGTCTGGTCGAATGCCTGCTCGTCCTGAAACCCTGCCGCTTCGCCGTGATCATGGTGCTGGCCGGGCTCGCGTTCCTGATATTGGCTCCGCAGGGCGAGGACGTGGTGCGCGCGCTAGCCGAGCGGCAGACCGGGAGCCGCGACGACTGGCAGCGCTTCTTCTTCTTCGGGGCGGTGCTCGCCTGGGCGGCCTCCGGCTGGTACTGGGCGCGCGTCATGGTGGCCTTCAAGTTTCCGGACGTGCCCGGGCACAAGCCGCACCTGCAGGGCCTGCGCACCTGGGCGCCGCGCATGATCGGCTTCGTCGCCACGCTCGGCGTGGCCCTGGCGCTGTATCTCGCCTCGCGCGGCTACGACCAGGGCGAGCACCCCGAGGTCAGGCGCTTGCTCGTCGTCTATGCGGTGTGGTGCCTGATCGGCGCGTTCGCGTTCCTCGCGGCCGTATCGGCGAGGCGGCCGCTATCGCGCTTAGCCCATCGGAAATTGAAGGAACACTCGATTCTGCAGGGGCGGCTCGGCGCGCCTATGGCTGACATGTTCGACGTGCGCAGCGACGCGGAGGAAGCCTACGGCAGCCTGATGAAGTTCTCGGACCTAGACTGGTTCATGCGCCTGTGCTTCTGGATCGCGGTGGGGATGGACGTGGTGCTGTTCCTGATGTTCACGTTCGCTGTGCAGGTCACCGCGCCGGTGATCGGCTCGGCCGCGATCCTGCTCCTCGCGGCGGCCGGCTGGATCGCGGTGGGAAGCGTGCTCGATTTCATCGGAATGCAAAGGCGCCTTCCGGTGTTCCTTGCGCTGCTCGCGCTCGCGATCCTGTTCAGCGCGTGGAACGACAACCACGGGGTGCGGACGCTCGACGAGCGCCAGCTCTCCGGCGAGAAACGCGGGGATCTGCGCGCCGCGCTTCGGGACTGGATGGCCAAGCAGCCCTACAAGCCCGCAGGCGCGAAGGACAGTTACCCGATGTACGTCGTGAACGCCGAAGGCGGCGGTATTCGCGCGGCCTACTGGAGCGCGATGGTCCTCGGCCGCATTCAGGACGCCAACCCGTGCTTTGCCGATCAGCTTTTTTCTCTCTCGGGCGTGTCGGGGGGCAGCCTGGGGGCGAGCGTGTTCGTGGCCTTGCTCGTCGAGCATCGGGCCGCGGGCGGGGGGCGATCCTGCCGCGAATCCGTACCGCCCGGACCTTTCAGTATCCAAAGCAGGGCAGAGGAGATTCTCGGCGAGGATTTCCTCTCGCCGGTGGCGGCGGCGATGCTCTACCCGGACCTCTTGCAGAGGGTCCTGCCGTTTCCGGTCCCGGCTTTCGATCGAGCGGTTGCGATCGAGCAGGCCTGGGAGCGCGCATGGCGCATCCAAATGCCGGACACGGATCGCCTGGCCCAACCGCTCGATCGCTTGTACCAGGACAAGAAGAGCTGGACTCCGGCTCTTTTTCTCAACGCCACCTGGGTCGAGACCGGCAAGCGGCTGATCGCGAGCAACGTGCAGATCATTGCGCCGGGCGCGCAGGATTCCGTCGATTTCGTCGACGTCGAGGATGCGCAGCGGTTTTTCGCGCCGAGGAGCATTGCGCTCAGCGGCGCCGCCCACATGAGCGCGCGCTTCACCTACGTGAGCCCGGCGGGCGCGATGGTGAAGGAGGGCAAGGTTCGCGGCCGCGTCGTCGACGGGGGCTACTTCGAGAATTCGGGCGCGACGACGACGCTCGAGATCCTCAAGACCCTTCCTCTCCTCGCGAAAGAAGACGGCCGCTGGGCGAAGGTCGAGCCGATCGTGATCCACATCGGCAACGAGCCGGTCGACCCATCGGCCGGACCGGCGACGCTCTCGGGCGCGCGAGACAACGAGAGCATCAAGCCGCATCGCTGGCTGAACGAAGTCCTCTCGCCGCTGTGGGCGATGCTCAACGCGCGCGGCGCGCGCGGCGTGTACGCGCGCGACGCGCTCAACTGGCACGTCGGTGATGCGAGCTTCCTGCACTTCGGCCTGTGCAGGCTCTCGGCGAACATACCCCTCGGCTGGGTCCTGTCGCAGAGCACGCGCGACCGCATGGAGAAGCAGTTGGCCCCCTTGGAAGCTCCGAAGGAGCAAGATCAGCCAGCGTGCGACTTCGACAACGCGGGGAACCTTGAGAAGATCGAGCGCCGTTTATCGAGCCTGAAGCCGCGGGCGAATTCGCGCTGAGCCAGGACTCCAACGGCAGGAGTACGATGTGCTGTCGGCGAAGGAGGAATCCGAATGCAGATACGGATCGGCAGGGCGCTCGCGCTTGCGCTGTGCGCGCTCGCGTCCTTCAACGCCCTCGCCCAGGAGGCCTGGCCCGCGCGCCCCGTCAGGTTCATCGTGCCTTCGTCGCCGGGCGGCGGGACCGACCTATATGCGCGGCAGCTCGGGCAGGCGCTCTCCGAGTCGCTCAAGCAGCAATTCATCGTGGACAACCGGCCTGGCGCGAGCGGCAACATCGGCGCCGAAGCGGCGGCGAAGGCTGTGCCCGACGGCTACACCTTCCTCGTCTCCGCCAATCCGGCGATCGCGGTCAACCCGAGCCTGTACAAGAATCTCCCGTATGACGCGGAGCGCGACTTCGCGCCGGTGGCGCGCGGCGTCGTCGCGCCCCTCGTGATCTGCGTTCACCCTTCGGTCCCCGCAAGGACGCTCGCTGAGCTCGTCGCGCTCGGCAGGCGCGAGCCCGGAAAACTCGCGTTCGGCTCCGCGGGAACGGGGAGCCCGACCTTTCTCGGAATCCGCATGCTCGAAGAGGTCTCGGGTGCGAAGTTCCTGCACGTGCCCTTCAAAGGCATGGGTCCGGTGATGCCCGCCTTGCTGGGCGGACAGGTGAATTTCGCTTTCCCCGACGCCGCGATCGCGATCCCGCACATCAAGGCGGGAAAACTCAGAGCCCTCGCGATCATCGAGCGCACTCCCCAGCTTCCCGATGTGCCGACGCTCGCCGAGGCCGGATTTCCGGGCCTGGAGATCTACAGCTCCTTCAGCGTGGTTGCGCCGTCGGGAACGCCCCCCGCGATCGTGCAGCGCATGAGCGCGGAGATCGCGCGCGCGATGAAATCGCCGGGGCTCGCGGAAAGGCTCGAGCACCATACCCTGATCCCGGTGTTCGACACCCCGGAGCTCTTCGCCGCTCACCTGAAAAAGGAAAAGGCGGCCTGGGCCGCGGTGATCCGGCGCAATGCCATCGTTCCCGACTAGGCGCGCGGGCATGAGCTGGAAGCGATGCGGCCTGCTGCTCCTGCTTGCGGCGACGGCGGCGCTCCAGAGCGCTCCCGCGCTCGCGCAGTCCTACCCCTCGCGCGCGGTGCGCGTGATGGTCGGATTCGCGCCGGGAGGGCCGAACGACATCATCGCGCGCGCCTACGGCGCGCGGCTCGCCGAGACCTTCGGCCAGCCCTTCGTGGTCGAGAACCGCACCGGCGCCGGAGGCAATCTCGCCGCGGAAGGTGTGGCGCGCGCCGCGCCCGACGGGTACACGCTCACGCTCGGCTCGACCGGGCCCAGCGCCGTCAATCCCGCGCTCTACGCGAAGCTTCCCTTCGACCTGGTGCGCGACCTCGACATGGTGAGCCTGGTCGCCACGGGCAACAGCGCGCTCGCCGTGCACCCGAGCGTGCCCGCGCAGAACGTGAAGGAGCTCGTCGCGCTCGCCAAGTCACAGCCCGGCAAGCTCACTTACGCCTCGTCGGGCAACGGCTCCTCGCTGCACCTCGCGGCCGAGCTCTTCAAGCAGATGGCGGGCGTGGATCTCGTGCACGTGCCCTACAAGGGCGCGGCGCTGGTGATGACCGACCTGGTGTCGGGCCAGGTGGACATGAGCTTCGCGCCGGTCGCGAACGTGGTGCCGTTCGCCAAGGCCGGGAAGCTCAGGCTCCTCGCGCTCACCGGCGCGAAGCCCTCGGCGTTCGCCCCCGGGACGCCGACGCTGGCCGAGAGCGGATTGCCCGGATTCGACGTGTGGACCTGGTACGCGGTCCTCGTCACTGCGGGCACAGCGGAGGACGTCGTCAATCGCCTGCACGCCGCGCTCGTGAAAATCGCGCAGAACCCGCAGCTGAAGGAGCAGCTCGCGAACATCGGCATCGACACGCAGGCGAGCGCCTCGCCCGCCGAAGCGCGCGCCTACCGGGCGGCGGAGGTCGAGAAGTGGGGGAAGCTCGTGAGGGCGATCGGGGTGAAAGCGGAGTAGTGTCTCCCCGACTTACCTTATCGGGAATGCGGGAGTAGGATTCGCCTGATCGTTTTCAAAAACATTTCCCGGGAGGCGCCCATGCGCTCTGGAGGACATTCACTCGTCGCGGCGGCGGCTTTGAGCGCCGCGTTCGCCGCCTATTGCACCGGCGCCGCAGCGCAAGCCGCGCTCGCCGGCAAAATCAGCTCCGCCGAAGAAGGCGCGATGGAAGGCGTGCTCGTGAGCGCGAAGAGGGCGGGCTCGACGATCACGATCACGGTCGTCAGCGACAAGGAAGGCCGCTACAGCTTTCCTGCGGCGAAGCTCGAGCCCGGCCGCTACGCGATTCGCATCCGCGCGGTCGGCTACGAGCTCGAGGCCCTTAGCGCGGCCGAAATCGCCGCGGGCAAGACCGCCACGCTCGATCTCAGGCTCAAGAAGACCTCCGACCTCGCGGCGCAGCTCTCCAACGGCGAATGGATGGCGAGCGCTCCCGGTACCGACCAGCAGAAGGGGCTGCTCCTCAACTGCGTCGGCTGTCACACGCTCGAGCGCGTGGTGCGCTCGCCGCACGATGCGGACGCTTTCACGAAGACGGTCCTGCCGCGCATGCAGGGTTACGTCAACCAGAGCATTCCACAGCATCCGCAGCTGCGCAAAGCCGAGCGGCTGATGGAGGAGCGCGGCGACCAGCGCGTGCAGGTGTACAGCTCCACCGCCGAGTATCTCGCCACGATCAACCGCGGCCTCGCGCAGAAATGGAGCTACGAGTTGAAGACGCACCCGCGCCCCAGCGGCCGCGCCACGCGCGTCGTCTACACCGAATACGACCTGCCGCGCGAGACGATCTCGCCGCACGACGTGATCGTCGATTCCGAGGGCATCGCCTGGTATTCGAATTTCAGCGAGCAGAACCTCGGCCGGCTCGATCCGAAGACGGGCAAGGTCACGGAATTCCCCATCGACGTGCACAAGCCCGGATTCCCGACGGGGCTCCTCGGCCTGCGCGCGGACCGCGCGGGGAACCTGTGGCTCGGCAACATGTACCAGGCGACGATCGTCAAGTTCGACCCCAGGACGACGAAATTCACCACCTGGAAGCTGCCGCCCGAGCAGAACATCGACGCCGCGCAGGTCAACATGGTGAGCCCGCAGGCCTCGCACGTCGACGGCAAGGTGTGGACGCAGAACAACGGCTTCGCCGGAGTGCACCGCCTGGACGTCGCCTCGGGGAAGATCGAGACCTGGGAGCCGTTCAAGAGCGCGCCCAAGGGCGAGCCGCACAACATCTACGACGTGATCCCGGACTCGCAGAATAACGCCTGGTTCACCGACTTCCGCTGGCGGCACATCGGGCGCATCGACGCGAAGAGCGGCGAGGTGAAGATGTTCGAGATACCGGCCGCGGCCAAGGTCATCGCGCCGCGCCGCGGCATGATGGATGCCAAAGACCGGCTGTGGTTCGCGCAGTACCGCGGCGACAAGATCGCCGTGCTCGACACGAAGACCGGGCAGTTCCGCGACTGGGCGGTCGGCCCGCGCTGGTCGTCGCCCTACGACGTCATGATCGACAGGAACGAAGAGGCGTGGACGGGGTCGATGATCACCGACCAGGTGACGCGGCTCGATACCAAGACGGGACAATCGGTCGACTACCTGCTGCCGCGCACGACCAACATCCGGCGCGTGTACGTGGACAACTCAACGACCCCGGTGACTTTCTGGGTCGGCAGCAACCACGGCGCTTCGATCGTGAAGCTCGAGCCGCTGGATTAGGCAGCTCCCGCGAAGGACTCCCGTGCCCTAGTGCCCCCCGAGCACCGGCAGGCTCGGCAGGCCGGTCGTCGGTGTCGTTATTGGACCGGGCAGCGCGAACGACAGTGCTTCGCTGTCCGTCTACAGAATGAGAAACGGCGCCCCGCGGGGCGCCGTTCTTGTCAGGTCGAGCCGTGTTTTTCTAAAGACCCGCCGCCTTGAGGCCCGCCATTGCGGCCGCCGCGTCCTGGTCCGAGTTCGCGCCGCTCACGCCGAGTCCGCCGATGACCTTGCTGCCAGCCATGATTGGCACTCCGCCTTCGATCGGCGTCGCTCCGGTGAGGCCGAGCAGCGCAACGCGTCCCTTGGCGATGCCGTCCTCGAACGCCTTCGTCGGGCGGCGGAACATGGCAGCCGTCTTCGCCTTGTCGAGCGCGACCTGGACGCTCGCGGTCTGCGTGTCGTCCATGCGTTCGTAGTAGACGAGGAAGCCGTGGTTGTCGACGACCGCGATCGCCATGCGCCAGCCGTTCTTCTTCGACTCCGCGGCCGCGCCAGCCGCGATTTTCTTGGCCAGCTCCACGCCGATCTCCTGGCCGTAGGGCGGGCGTTCCTGCGCCACGGCGCCGGCGGCGAACAAGGTGATTGCCAAACCCAGTACGAGTCTGTTCACGGACATTTTTCTCCTCCTTGTGATGGGTGGTGCTGACGGATGGTGCGGACAGAAATCGCGACGGCCGGCGCTGACGAGCGCCGGCCGGGTGTCTTCCTACGTCTGTGTCTGCGCTTTCAGGTGCGCTTTGGATTTCCTGCCGGGAGCGGCAGGCGGAATATAGCCCGCGATCCTGCAGAGCAGGCCCTCGCTCCTCTTGCCGTTGTTGAACCGTATCGACTGGCACAGCATGACCTCGCCTCGGGCCGAGAGTGCGGACACGTGAAGCCGCACATTTTCAAGCGAGATTCCCGTGTCCGTCGCGATCTCCGAGTCCAGCCGTTCGCCGCGGTCTTTCAGGTATTTCAGGATTTCCTGCAAGGCGGATACTCCTTGTTTTCTATATCAGGGATGCTTTGGCACCCCGAAAGCGGAGCCGTATTCTACGCTAAAGCGACCGATCTCGCCCGGTTTCCCGGTTTCAACCGGCAAGGCCTTGATCGGCCAGCGTTCTGCATTACCATGCTGAAATCCATCTGGGAGGGGACAGTATGCGAGAGCTTAGCCGAACCGATCGACGCTCCTTTCTGCTGGGCTCGGCCGCGCTGCTCGGGACGGCGGTACTTCCGCGCCGCGTCCGCGCCCAAGGCTGGCCCGCGCGGCCGGTGCGGATCATCGTCAGCTTTCCACCCGGCGGACTGACCGACCTCTACGCCCGAGCTTACGGCGAGACCATTTCACGCAGTATCGGCCAGCCGGTGCTGGTCGAGAACCGGGCGGGCGCGGGCGGGGTCATCGGCTGCGACGCGGTCGCGAAATCTCCGGCCGACGGCTACACGCTGCTCTTCACCATCTCGACGCCGATCGTGCAGGCACAAGCCTTGTACAAAAAACTGCCTTACGACCCGGACAAGGACTTTACGTTTATCGCCGCGTTCGATTCCGGTCATCTTCCGCTCGCCGTGCACCGCGACGTCCCGGCCAGCGGCTTCCGCGAGTTCGTCGATTTCGCGAAGAAAACGGCGGTGAATTTCGGAAGCTACGGGCCGGGCTCGGTTCCACACATGGTGGCCGCGCAGATCAACAAGCTTTTCGGAACTCGGATCGAGGTGGTGCACTTCAAAGGCGACGCACCGATGTGGCTGGAGGTGGCGGCCGGGCGGATCCACGCGGCGGTCGGGAGCATCTTCGCCTTGTCGCCGCACCTGCAGGGCGAGGCGGTGCGTCCGATCGCGGTCAACACGGCGAAACGCTCTCCCAAGCTGCCCCGGGTCGCGACGTATCTCGAACAGGGATTCCCCGAGAAGGTGTTCATGTTGAAGGGCTGGGTGGGCCTGCTCGGCCCGGCGGGTCTGCCCGCTGAAATCGTCGGCCGGATCTCGAAGGCGATCCTCGAAGGCGCGGAGTCGCCGCGGCTCAAGCAGATCTACGAGACCTTCGGACTCCTCGAAAAGCCCACCACTCCGGAAGGGTTCGTCGCTCTCTATCGGGACGAAGGCCCCGCGATAATCGCGATCGCGAGAGAGCTCGGCGTATCGCTCGATTAGGCGGGCTTCGCGGCGGCCGCGCGGGCCTTCTTCGCGTTCCACTTCGCGAGCTTCTTCGCCCGCTTGGCCATCCCTGCCAAGTCCTTCTTTCCTCTCTTCCTCCTTCGCCGCGTCTCCAGCATCTGGGAGTGAGTCACGTGAGTCAAGTGAGCCAAGGTGCCTCCGATCGTGCGTTGAATTGCGCGACAGTTTGACGGGTTTTGGCGTTCTTGGGTAGCGCTCGGAGGGCGCTACTGCCCCATGATCTCGCGCACGAGATCGGACGCGCCGTAGACCTTGCTCAGGCTTTCCAGGATCGCCCCGCTGTGGACCGCGACCGCGCGGTTGGTGCGCGGATCGAACCAGAAGGCGCCGCCCAGCGAATGGATGTTGCCGTCGAAGATCAGGCCGACGATCTCGCCGCTGCGGTTGATCATCGGGCTGCCGGAATTGCCGCCGATGATGTCGTTGTCGGTCACGAAATTGAAGCGCTGCGCCGGATTCAGCCTCCCCTTCGCCGCGTGCCATGACTCCGGCAGCGCGAAGGGATCGGCGCCCGTGTCGCGCGCGAAAGCGCCGGCGAAATCGGTGAAGGGCGCGATCTTCCTGCCGCCTTCGCTCCAGCCGGCGACTTCGCCGTACGACAGCCGCAGCGTGAATGTCGCATCCGGGTAGGCGCTGGTTCCGTCCCGCGCGAATCGCGCCTGCGCGATCAATTCGGTGTTTTTCTGCACCACGGCTTCCACTTCGCGTTCATAGCGCCTGCGGATCGCGCGTGCCGCTGGGTCGACGGCCAGAGCAAGCTTGATGAACGGATCGTCCGATTTTGCGATCGCCTCCTTGCCGCCGGTCCACAAGGCCCTGCGCACCGCCGGGTCGCCGAGCCGGGTGCCGGCGATCAATTCCGCGCCGACCTGGTCGGGAGACTTCCTGCCGAGCACCTGATGGACGAATGGATCGTCCGCGCCGAGCAGCTCGCGCATTTTCGTCAGCGACCAGCCGAGCCTCACGCTTTCGTATTCGGGGTAGATCGGCGCGGTGGAAAAAAGGCGCTGCTCGACCTCCGGCAGGCGCGAATCGTTGAACTCGGGCAAGCGGTCGGCATCCGGCTTCGCGCGCTCCTCGGCGCCGCGCACCAGTTGGCGCGCGTACGCGAAATGACGGCCGGCAAAGGCCCGCGCGCCCTCGATCGCCGAGTATTGCGCCTCGATCTCGCGATAGACCTGCTGCGCCTTCTCTATCGCGTCCCATGCGCCGCCTATCCTGACCCGAAGCGCGGGCCGCGAAGCGACGAAGCCGCGCAGCTCGCTTTCTTCCTTCTGCTTCTGCTTCATCAACGCGGGGTCGAGCAGCGCCTTCAGCTCCCCGAGCAAGGCCTTGTACCCGTTTTCGATGCCGAACAGATCGTTTTCCGCGATGCGCGCCGCTTCGGGTCCGAGCTTGCCGTACTGCTCGAGGATGCCGCGCTCCTCGGCGAGGCGCAGCAGGCTGCCGATCAGGCGCACGTCGCGGAAGGTTTCCAGCTCCGACATCGTCAGCTGGCGCTGGGTCGAGCCCGGATGGCCGCTGACGAAGACCATTTCGCCCGCCTCCGCGCCGCCTTTGCTGAACGGGAAGAAGTCCTTCAGCCGCGCAGGCTTGCCGTTTTCGTAGACGCGCAGCAGGGCGATGTCGAGGTCGTAGCGGGGAAAGTTGAAGTTGTCCGGGTCGCCGCCGAAAAAAGCGATCGCCAGCTCCGGCGCCCAGGCGAGGCGCACGTCCTGGAAGCGGCGATAGCGGTAGAGATGGTGGAGGCCGCCGTGGTAGAGATCGACCACGTCGCAGCGCGCCGTTTCCCTTTCAGCGCCGACGCAGGCCGACGACAATTTCGCCTCGACGGCGTTTTTCGCGAGCTTGAAGGCCTCGCCGTCGAGGCCGGCGACGGCGGCCTTGACCTCGCCGGTCACGTCGCTGATTCTCTCCAGCCGGTTGATCTCGATCTCTGGGCAGCGCACTTCCTCCTCGCGCTTGCGCGCGAGGAAACCATCGGCGATGAAATTCTTCCTCGCGCTCGAGAGCTGGCTCAGGCACTGCGCGGCGCAGTGGTGATTGGTCATCACCAGGCCGTCCCCGGAGACGAACGAAGCCGAGCAGCCGCCCGCGATGCGCGCCGACGCGCGCATCACGTGATCGACCCAATCCTTGCCCGGCGTGAAGCTGTATTCCGCCTTCAGGCGCGAGGCCGGCAGATTGTCCAGGGGCCACATTCCCTCGGCCGCGATCGCGGCGCACGGGATCAGCAACGCGGCGGGAAGGAAGCGCATCAGCGCGCAGGCTTTTCCCTCGCCATCCAGTACAGCAGCACGATGAGGGCGGCGTACGGCAGCAGGGAGAGGAGGTCGGCGGCGCGGCCCTCGAAGAACGGATTGTGGGCGGCCGACCAGGCGGTGACCGTCTTGTCGAATTCGTCGAGCACGCCGGCCGAGAAGGCGATGAGAATGCCGGCGAGCGCGCCGCCGGCGATGTAGCCGGAAGCGAGCAGCACGCCCGCGCTGCGGTCTCCGGCCGCGGTACGCTCCTCCTCGCTCGCATTGGCGTACGCCGCCAGCTTGTTGCGGCGGCGGTCGACGACCCAGCGGACCATTCCGCCCACGAAGATCGGCGCCGAAGACGAGAGCGGCAGGTATACGCCGACCGCGAAAGGCAGCGAAGGCACGCTCGCCATTTCCAGCACCAGCGCGATGACCACACCGAAGATCACCAGCGCCCACGGCAGCTGCTGGTCGAGAATGCCCTTGATGATGTAGGACATGAGCACCGCCTTGGGCGCGTCGTACTTGCGCACTTGCGTGCCGTCGGGGCGCGTCGTGGGACTGCCGTTGATCCCCGGGTTCACGAGATAGACGGCCTTGCCGGAATCGTCGACGAGATATTTTCCGGCGGGGCCGCCCGCGATGTCCGTCTTGTGCCACACGCGGTAGGTGCCGCCGTCCTGGAGCGCCTGCGGTCCCTGCAGGGCGGCGGTTTCGGAGAGCGCTTTAGGATCGGTGCGCAGCCCGGGCGCGACCTGCGCGATCGGCACGTAGTCGGTCGCGGCGTCGTTCAGCTTGAGCAGGATCGGCCCCAGCACCACCGCCGAGGCGAGCGCGCCCGCGAGGATCGCGATCTGCTGCAGCCGCGGCGTGGCCCCGATCAGGAACCCGGTCTTCAGGTCCTGCGACGTGGCGCCGGCGTTGCTCGAGGCGATGCACACGATGGCGCCGACCGAGAGCGCGGTCACGTAGTACGGGCCGCCGGTCCAGCCCACCACGAGGAAGATCAGGCAGGTGAGGAGCAGGGTCGCCACCGTCATCCCGGAAATCGGGTTGCTCGATGAGCCGATCTCCCCGGTCAGCTGCGACGAGACCGTACTGAACAGAAAGCCGAACACCAGGATCAGCAGCGCCCCCAGGAGGTTCATGTGCAAGGGGGCGGAGAGCATGATGACGATGATGATCGCGAGGCAGCCGACCAGCACCCACTTCATCGGGATGTCCCGATCGGTGCGCCCGCCCGCGGCCGCGCCGCCGCCGTATCCCTTGAGGCTTCCGCGCAGGCTGCGCCAGATCATGGGCAGCGCCCTCGCGAGGCTGACCACGCCGCCCGCCGCGACCGCGCCCGCGCCGATGTAGAGCACGTAGGCGCCGCGGATCTGGTTGGGGCTCATGTCGTGGATCAGCTTCGCGCCCGGCGCGAGCGGAACCGAGAGCGCGTCGCCGAAGAACTTGATGAGCGGAATGAGCAGGAGGTAGGCGAGCACCCCACGCCGAGCAGCTCGGGGGAGATCTCCGCGCCCACCGAGCCGCCTTTCAGGGGCGGGCCGAATACCTTCTCGGCCACGTCCTTCCAGCCCTTCAACGCGATGTTGACGGTCTTGTAGGCGAGGCCGATCGCGAATCCGAGGAAGATGACGCCGGCGCGGCCCGAATCCGCCTGCCCCGCGCCGCCCGCCCGCGCCGATTTCGAGATCTCCGCCGCCTTCAGCACCTCGGCGCACGCCGTGCCTTCCGGATATTTCAGCTGGCCGTGGCGCGCGACGATCAGCGTGCGGCGCAGGGGGATCATCATCAGGATGCCGAGCAGGGCGCCGAGCACGGCGACCAGCGTGACGCGCGCGATCTCCAGGTCGAAGCCGAGAATGAGGATCGCGGGCATCGTGACCCCGAGGCCGAAGGCGATCGACTCGCCCGCCGAGCCCGCGGTCTGCACGATGTTGTTCTCGAGGATGGTGGAGTCGCGCACGCCCGCCTTCGACGCGAGGCGGAACAGCGCGATCGCGATCACCGCCACGGGAATCGAGGCGCTCACCGTCAGTCCGACCTTGAGCACCAGATAGAGCGAGGACGCGCCGAACAGCATGCCGAGGAGCGCGCCCATGACGACCGCGCGCGGCGTGAACTCGTCGAGCGTGGCGTTGTCGGGAACGAAGGGGCGATGCGAAAGAGCGGGGACGCCGTTCATTCTTTCCTCCCTTTTTTGGCTGCGGGCCGCGGAGCCGGGCCGCCGATGGCGCGTACTATCGCACGGACGGGCCGGCAACAAAAGTGCCCGCAAGGCGACGCTCCGACCGCCGCCCTATATATAATGGGCGCCCGTCCGACCACCCCGTTCCCGAAAGAACCGAAAGAACCATGAGACTCCCCCGCATTCCCGTCTTCGCCGCGGCGCTGGCCGCGCTCGCCTTGCCGCTGCACGCGGCCGAATCGGCCCGGCCCGTTCCCCCGCGCTTCAGCGCGAGCTACATCGACAAGAGCGTCGACCCGCGCGCCGACTTCGCGCGCTACGCCTTCGGCGCCTGGCAGAAGGCAAATCCCGTGCCGCCCGACAAGGCGCGCTGGGGCAGCTTCAACGAGCTCGAGCAGTACAACCAGCTCGCGCTCAAGGGCGTCCTCGAAGCCGCGGCGGCGCGCACTCATGACCCCGGCCCGGTCGAGCAGAAGGTCGGCGATTTCTTCAGATCGGCGATGGACACCGCCGCCGTCGATGCCGCGGGCCTGAAGCCGGTCGAGGCCGACCTCGCGCGGGTTGCCGCGATCGCCTCGACACCTGAGCTCGCGCGCGCGCTCGCCGCCCTGCACGACCGTGGAGTCGACGGATTTTTCCGCGTCTTCGTCAGGGCCGACCAGAAGAAGAGCGAGATCAACGCCCTCTATGCCTATCAGGGCGGCATGAGCCTGCCGAGCAAGGCCTACTACTTCGACGAGCAATTCGAGAAATTCCGCGCCGCGTTCGTCGAGCATATCGCAAAGATGCTGGCGCTCGCGGGCGACGCGCCCGAGGCAGCCGCGGTGGGCGCGAAAACCGTGCTGGACCTCGAGAAGGCGCTGGCCGCAGATGCCAAGACTCCCGCCGAGCTGCGCGACGCGCTCGCCAACTACAACAAGATGCCCACCGCCGACCTCGCCGGCAAAGTGCCGGTCTTTCCCCTGGCGCGCTACCTGACCGATCGCGGCATCGCCGGTCCGGCCGCCGCCGACATCGTCGTCGGTCAGCCGCGCTTCTTCGAGGGCCTGCAGCGGCAATTGAGCGAGCGGCCGCTCACAGACTGGAAGGTCTATCTGCGCTACCACGTGCTGCGCGCGGCCGCCCCCTATCTCGCCGCGCCGTTCGAGGCGGAGCACTTCCGCTTCTACAGCACCGTGCTGCGCGGCACGCCCGAGATGGAGCCGCGCTGGCAGCGCGCCGCCCGGGTGATCGACGGCACGATGGGCGAAGCGCTGGGACAGCTCTACGTCGAGCGCTACTACCCGCCGGAGGCCAAGGCGCGCATGGACGAGATGATCCGCAACATCACCGCGGTGATGCGCGAGCGCCTCTCGAAGCTCGACTGGATGACCGAGCCCACCCGAGCCAAGGCGCTCGCCAAGTTCGAGCGCTTCGTCGCCAAGATCGGCTATCCGGCCAAATGGCGCGACTACTCGAGCGTCGCGATCCGGCCCGACGCCTACCTCGCCAACGTGCGCGCGGCGACCGAGTTCGAGGTGAAGCGCCGCCTCTCCCAGCTCGGCAAGCCGGTCGACAAGGCCGAATGGAGGATGACCCCGCCCACGGTGAACGCCTACTTCGATCCGACTGCCAACAACATCAACTTTCCCGCCGGCATTCTCCAGCCGCCGTTCTTCGATTTCGCGCTCGACGACGCGGTCAACTACGGTGGAATCGGCGCGGTCATCGGCCACGAGATCACGCACGGCTTCGACGACCAGGGCCGCCACTACGACGCGGAGGGCAACCTCGCGGACTGGTGGACGCCCGAGGACGCCGCTCAGTTCCAGGCGCGCGCGAAGAAAGTCGTGGAGCAGTTCTCAGGCTACGAGCCGCTGCCCGGGGTGAAAGTGAACGGCGAGCTGACCCTCGGCGAGAACATCGCCGACCTCGGCGGCGCGAGCCTCGCCTACGAGGCCTTGCAGCGCTCGCTCGCCGGCAAGGAGAAGAAGCTCATCGACGGGCTCACGCCCGAGCAGCGCTTCTTCCTCTCGTGGGCGCAGGTGTGGCGCACCAACATCCGCGAGAACGAGCTTCGCCAACGGATTGCCGCCGATCCCCACTCGCCCGGGATGATCCGCGCCATCGGCCCGCTCGTGAACCTCCAGCCGTTCTACGACGCCTTCGGCATCAGGGAAGGCGATCCGATGTGGCGGAGACCTGAGGACCGCGCCAGGATCTGGTGAGAAAGCTTTTCCTTCTCCTGTCGCTCGCGTCGTGTCCGGCCTTTCCCGC
>WNGH01000497.1_pt1 | contig 34153 bp, 33 predicted proteins | sample 5400631 | NCBI WGS metagenome assembly WNGH01 (sample SAMN13153373, study PRJNA577476) | soil metagenome | isolation source: 115 cm soil or saprolite under Garry oak tree replicate 1 | place: USA:California | collected 2016-06-15
TGGTCGGCATGACGCTGCCGATCGCGCGCGACCTCTCGCGCGACGGCATCCGCGTCTGCACCATCGCGCCGGGCACATTCGAGACGCCGATGCTGCTCGGCATGCCCAAGGACGTGCGGGACGCGCTCGCCAAGCAGGTGCCGTTTCCGCCGCGCCTGGGCAAGCCCGCGGAGTACGCGGCGCTGGTGAAGCACATCGTTGAAAATGAGATGCTCAACGGAGAAACCATTCGCCTGGATGGCGCCATCCGCATGGCGCCGAAGTGACTCGCATCCGGCATCGCGCTTTCGCGTGCCGGGTTATCCTCGATCGTATGCTTGCTGCAATCGTTTTATGTCGATTTTGTCCATTTGAAGCATCGCCTGCATGACCCTATTCGCTTTCTCGGCATCTTTGTCCCGCAACATCTTGCCCAGAACAGAGGGAATGATTTGCCACGACAGGCCATACTTGTCTTTCAGCCAGCCGCATCGGTGTTTTTCTCCGCCTGCGGAAAGCTTCTCCCACAGCTCGTCCACTTCCCGCTGAGTCTTGCAGCTCACGAAGAATGATATGGCCGGCGTGAAGCTGAATTGCGGGCCGCCGTTCAGCGCGAAGAATTCCTGTCCTTCGAGCGTGAAGGTAACGGACATGACTGTCCCCTTCGGCCCCGGCCCTGCTTCTCCATATCGGGTAACGCTCCCGGCCTTTGAATTCTTGAAGACGGAAACATAGAAATTCATCGCCTCTTCGGCTTGGCCGTCGAACCACAGGAACGGGGTGATTTTCTTCATAAGGTTCTCCTCTTCAATCGGCCTTGATTCGCGCTTCGCGCACGACTTTTGCGTACCTTGCCGATTCGGACTGCAGCAAAGCGGTGAACTGCGCCGGCGTTCCCGGGGCAGGGGACATGCCGTAGGTCTTGAGCTTTTCCTGTATCTCCGCGCTGCGCAGCGCCTGCACCAGCTCGGCGTTGAGGCGCGAGACTGCGGACGGCGGCGTCGCTACCGGCACGACCAGCCCGCTCCAGTTGGTCGATTCGATCTCGGGATAGCCGGCTTCGCGCATGGTCGGGACCTCGGGCAATACCTCGGCGCGCTCGGGCGTCGTGACCGCGAGCGGGCGGATCTTCCCGCTCTTTGCGAACGGCGCGACCGCGGAGGCGTTGACGAACACCATCGGGATGTGGCCTCCCGCGGCCGCCGTGAGCGCCGGAACCTCGCCCTGAAAAGGCGCGTGCACGATGCTGATGTTCGCGGCAAGCCTGAACATCTCGCCGATGACGTGGTGAGTGGTGCCGGCGCCCGGCGTTCCGTAGGCGATTTCGCCCGGCTTCGCGCGCGCGAGCGCGACCAGCTCCTGGATCGTTTTCGCCGGCACCGAGGGATTGACGGCAAACGCCATCGACAGGGAGATCGTCTGGCCCACGGCCTTGAAGTCTTTCAGGGGATCGAACTGCAGTCCCTGCTTCACCGCCGGCTGGATGATGAAGCTCGGGAACACCACCAGCAGCGTGTGGCCGTCGCCGGTGGCGCGTGCGGCGAGCTCGTAGCCGATCACCGCCCCGGCGCCCGGCCGGTTGTCCACGATCACCGGCTGACCGAGGCCTTTCGCCATGTGCTCACCGAGGAGCCGGCTCGTGACGTCGGCCGCGCCGCCGGGCGGGAACGGCACGATGATGCGCAGGGACTTCGAGGGGAAGGTTTGAGCGTGCGCAGCGCTGGCGAGCGCGGCGAGAGAAAGGAGGAATGCTGCAGTGAGGCGCGTGATCATTGAGCGGTCATATGGCTTTGCCATGAAGCAGATCCTTTCGCTCGATGAGTCGCAGCACCGCAGCCATTCGCCGTAATACGATCTTGTTCGGAATCGTGCTTGGATTTACAAGTGTGTACCCCGAGCCGTAGCGGAGCAGGTGCTGCGAGAAAAGGCGGTTAAGACCGTCACGTTCAGATCGAACGGGAGGTCGCATCTTTGCTGTTCCGGCTGCAGACATTACGACTTTTGAGTTGGAGCTGAACGTCGAGAGCGTCGATGAATTCGACGCCGAGACCGTGGAGTTGTTCTTCGTACCATTCGTACGCGTCGCCAATCTCCTGTACCGCGCGATGCGAAACCCTCAGCCGGTACGCCATGTACCCCGCAAGATCCGCTCTCGAACGTCTTCCCAGAGAGATCCGGCTTCAGAATCGGCCTCAAACTCGGCAAGGCGGCGATCGAGCTCGGCCTTTAATTCATCCGATATCGGGACGGCTTCCGGTACGACGGCGATGCTGTCCCAGGTCAACTCGACCAGGCGGATACGCTCAGCGATGGGTAGTTCAAGAATCTCGGCGACTGAAATCTGGCTCATATCTTGTAGCGTACCACTTCTAAAACGGCACGAACTTGTTCAGGAGCGACGCCTGGAAACCACTCGACGAATTGCGCCGTCGAAGCACCGTCCTCGAGATTCTCAAAGAGAGCGGCCACGGGCACGCGAGTGCCGCGGAATATCCACGCTCCGCTGACCCGCTCCGGGTCCCGTTCGACCGCAGGACAGGAGGACCAATCGATCATGCGCGAATCCTACCACCGCCGCAGCGAAACGGCTAACGGGATGCAGAGCGTCGAGCGGTTACCGCTCCTGCGGCTTCAGCTTCTCGCGATAGAGCATCGCGCGCCGTACGTAGATTTCGGCGTTCTTCAGCACCTCTTCTTTTTCCTCCGCCTTCAGCTCCCGCACGACTTTGCCGGGCGAGCCGACTACGAGCACTCCATCGGGATACGTTTTGCCTTCGGGGACGAGCGCGCCCGCGGCGATAAGGCAACCGCTGCCGATCACGGCGTGGTTCATGATGATCGCGCCGATGCCGACGAGCGTGCCGTCGCCGATGGTACAGCCGTGCAGCATTGCTTTATGGCCGACCGATACATCTCTGCCGAGCGTGAGGGGAATGCCAGGATCGACGTGCAGGACCGCGGCGTCCTGGATGTTGGTACGCTCGCCGATGGTAATGGTGTCGTTGTCCCCGCGGACGACTGCGTTGAACCAAACGCTCGCTTGGTTGCGCAGGATCACCGTGCCGATCACGGTGGCGTTGTGCGCTATGAACCACTCGTCGCCGTGGAATGCGACTTTGCGCTCGCCGAGGGAGAAGACCGCCATGGCGGAGTCAGTTGGGCTGGGCTAAGGTGCCGTCAATGATGCTCGCCGAGAACGGTGCCGACGGTGCGATACCCGTATTTCTCCGCGAAGGCTTGATACATATATCCGTCGCTCATATCGCGACGATCGTACCAGCCGCCTTCACGGAGCCAGAGTGCGCGCTTCATCACCAGCTGCATGCAGTCGATATAGTGGGCGACAGGCGGATTGCCAGTCTGGATCATGTAAAAAGACCTGACACCCTTTGCTCGCAGGTACATGTTGCGGAACAATTGCATGCCCATCAGGAGGATCGGGAAGATGATAATGTCATCTGTATCCAAGGGTCGGCCTTGGCCGTCATAAAATCGGGGTGGCCGCTCGATTTCTTTGGTGATCTCCTCGAGAGCATTTGCGTAGAGAACGTTATCCGCATTGAAATGAAGAATGTATCGGCCCTTAGCCTCTTGGATACCGCGATCCCTGAGGGAATGTCCCCAGTCGTTGTGGCGCTTTTCCGTGCAAATGACCGGTACGGGCATATCCGCGCTAGAGTCCAGCAGCGGGCCGTCATGATAAGCAAGGATTTCGTAGTCCGTAAATGTCTGAGACAGAATCGAATCGATGCCTTTGCAAAATACCTCATGTGAATTGACGCCTTGATAGTGGACAACGATGATCGAGAACATGGGTTCCCGTTCGGGAGATTGGACGCCTTTGAGGCCGTCGGCGGTCCTATCAGGCGGTTGATTTCGGACGGGGGTCGCCATAGCACTTTTACGACGGACACCATTTCATCGGAGTCACGGTACTGAATGGCGATGGGGTTTTCACTGGATTTTGCGTCGAGATACGCCAGCTGGAGCCAAGTGCGACTGAGCCCCAGCGACCCGCAATGTTATCCGCTCGCGGAATACTTTGCAGCGCTGTTACCATCAGGTCTTTCCGCGAACGCATAGCGCATGAAACCGAGCGAATCCTTGTTCGTGCAGGTCCGCGGCCTGCGCTATCACTGCCGCTGCTGGGGCGATAAACGCGCGTCGATGCTCTTCATGCTGCACGGCTGGATGGATGTGTCGGCCTCGTTTCAGTTCCTCGTGGACGCATTGCGAGGCGACTGGCGCGTGGTCGCGCCGGACTGGCGCGGCTTCGGGCTCACCGACTGGACGAAGAGCGACAGCTACTGGTATCAGGATTACCTCGCCGACCTCGACCGGCTGCTCGCGCATTTCCAGCCCGATGCGCCGGCGACGCTCATCGGCCACAGCATGGGCGGCAACGTCGCCGCGATCTACGCGGGCGTCCGGCCCGAGCGCGTGGCGCGTCTGATCAATCTGGAAGGGTTGGGGCTGACCGGCGCGCGCGCCGAGCAGGCCCCGAGCCGCTACGCGCGCTGGCTAGTCGAGCTCACCGACGAAAAGCCCGGGTTTCGCGACTACGACTCCTTCGAGGCGTTGGCCGACCGATTGTGCGGCAATAATCCGCGCCTGAGCAGGGAAAAGGCCTCGTTCCTCGCGCGGCACTGGGGGAGGGCAAAGCCGGACGGCCGCGTCGAGCTTACCAGCGATCCCGCGCACAAGCTCGTCAATCCGGTGCTGTACCGCGTCGAGGAAGCCGAGGCCTGCTGGCGCAAAGTCGCGGCGCCGGTACTCTGGGTGGCGGGCGCCGAATCGAAGGCGCCCGAGATGCTGAAGCTGTCGGACGCCGATCTCGCGGCGCGCAAGGCCTGCTTCGGCCGGCTCACCGAACGCGTCATAGCGGATGCAGGTCACATGCTTCATCACGATCAACCCGAGCGGCTCGCCGAGGTGATCGAAGCGTTTCTAGCCTAGCCCGCGTGCTACGATGCCGCACATGAACTTCGATCTGCATTGTCACAGCACCGCATCCGACGGTTTGCTGAAACCCGCCGAGCTCGTCGCGCGCGCGGCGGCGAACGGTGTGACGACGCTCGCCCTCACCGATCACGACGACGTTTCCGGGCTTTCCGAGGCGCGCGCGGCCGCTGAAGCGCGCGGCGTGTGCTTCGTCGATGGCGTCGAGGTCTCCGTGAGCTGGGGCGGCATCACCGTGCACATCGTCGGCCTGCGGATCGATCCGGGAAACGCGGCCTTGCGCTCGGGTCTCGAATCGGTCCGGGAGAGCCGTGCAAAGCGCGCCGGGAAGATCGGCGAGGCGCTCGACGCTGCCGGCGTTCCGGACAGTCTCGCCGGCGCGAGGCGTTACGCCGAGAACCCGAACCTCATCAGCCGCTCGCACTTTGCGCGCTACCTCGCGGAGGCGGGCCGCGCGCCGGACGTGAAAAGCGTGTTTCGGCACTATCTGGTGAAAGGCAAGCCGGGGTTCGTGGCGCACCAGTGGGCTTCGCTCGCCGATGCGGTAGGCTGGATCCGCGCAAGCGGCGGCGTCGCCGTCATCGCGCACCCTGGCCGCTACGGGCTTCCCAGACCGGAAATGCGCGCGTTTCTCGCGGAGTTCAGGGACAGCGGCGGCGCAGGCCTCGAGATCGTGACCGGCAGCCACGCGCCGGAGCAATATGTCGAGTTCGCACGCCTCGCGCGCGAGTTCGGCTTGCTCGCCTCGCGCGGCTCGGATTTTCACGGGCAGGGAGAGAGCAGGGCCGATCTGGGCGCGCTTCCTCCGTTGAGCGATGATTTGACACCGGTTTGGCACGACTGGTAGGGCGGCGGGGTCGCGGTGCGGCTCTGATAAAATGACAAATTCAAAACGAGCCGGCAATGGGATTCAACATCGTCCAGACCATCGCGATCTACGCCCTGCCGGTCATTTTCGCGATCACCCTGCACGAAGCGGCGCACGGCTACGTCGCCCGGCACTTCGGTGACACTACGGCGCATCGCCTCGGGCGCATCAGCCTCAATCCGCTGCGCCACATCGACATGGTGGGCACGATCATCGTTCCGCTCGTCATCCTCGTGGTAAGCGAGCTTTTCGGCGGCGCCGGGATCCTGTTCGGCTGGGCGAAGCCGGTGCCGGTGAATTTTCATGCGCTGCGCCGGCCCAAGCGCGACATGCTTTGGGTCGCGGCGGCGGGTCCGGCGGCGAATCTCGCCATGGCCCTCTGCTGGGCGCTGCTGTTGAAGCTTGCGCTGGCGATGCCCCCCGGCAACTATTTCGCGCTGCCTCTCAGGCTCATGGCGGAGGCGGGCATCAACATCAATATCGTGCTCATGGTGCTGAACCTCCTGCCGATCCTGCCGCTCGATGGAGGGCGCATCGCGGTGAGCATGCTGCCGGACCGCCTTGCGCTCGGCTACGCGCGGCTGGAGCCCTTCGGGTTTCCCATCTTGCTCTTGCTGATTTTCATCCCGCCCCACGTGCTCGGCGTGATCATGCTGCCGATGGTGCAGGCATCGATCGGGCTGATCGAGACGATTTTCCAGCTCTAGGGAACGCATGTACGAAGAACGCGTCGTCTCAGGCATGCGCCCGACCGGGGCATTGCACCTGGGCCATTACCACGGCGCTCTCAAAAACTGGGTAAAGCTGCAGAGCGAGCACCCTTGCCTTTTCTTTGTCGCCGACTGGCATGCGCTCACCACGCACTATGAAACGCCGGAGGTGATCGAGGAGAACGTCTGGGACATGGTGATCGACTGGCTCGCCGCGGGGATCGACCCGGCGCAGGCGACGCTCTTCATCCAGTCGCGCGTCGCCGAGCACGCCGAGCTGCACACGCTGCTCTCGATGGTGACGCCGCTCGGGTGGCTCGAGCGCGTGCCGACCTACAAGGACCAGCAGGAGAAGCTTGCCGACCGCGATCTTTCCACCTACGGGTTTCTCGGCTATCCCCTGCTGCAGGCCGCCGATGTGCTGATCTACCGGGCCAAGTACGTGCCGGTGGGCGAGGACCAGGTGCCGCACATCGAGCTGATCCGGGAGATCGCGCGGCGCTTCAATCATATCTACGGTCGCGAGCCGGGCTTCGAGGACAAGGCGAAGGCCGCGGTGAAAAAACTGGGCAGCCGCAAGGCGAAGGTGTACGTGCAGCTGCGCACCAGATACCAGGAACAGGGCGATGCCGAAGCGCTTACCACGGCGCGGGCGCTGCTGGAAGAGCAGGGCAATCTTTCGGTCGGCGACCGTGAGCGCCTGTTCGGCTACCTCGAGGGCGAAGGGCGCGTGATTCTGGTGGAGCCGGAAGTGCTGCTGACCGAGGCCTCGAAACTGCCCGGGCTGGACGGGCAGAAGATGTCCAAGTCCTACAACAACACGATCTCGCTGCGCGAGGACGCGGAGTCGGTGAGGAAGAAGATCCGCACGATGCAGACCGACCCGGCGCGCGTGAAACGGAGCGATCCAGGCGATCCCGACAAATGCCCCGTGTGGCAGTTTCACCTCGTCTACAGCGACGACAAGGTGCGGCAATGGGCGGACAAGGGATGCCGCTCGGCCGGCATCGGCTGCCTCGAGTGCAAGCAGCCGGTGATCGACGCAGTGCTCGCCGAGCAGGCGCCCATGCGCGAGCGCGCACAGAAATACCTCGATGACCCGACGCTCGCGAAGAACATCATCGCGGACGGCTGTGAAAAAGCGCGCAAGCTCGCCACGGAGACCATGCGCGAGGTGCGCGAGGCGATGGGGCTCGCCTACACGTGATCGAGCCGGTGCAGCTCCCGATCCCGACGCCGGCCCAGCCCGCGCTCAATGCCAGGGTGCGGGGGCAGCCCTTCACCGAGCTGCCGCTGGATCTCTACATCCCGCCCGATGCGCTGGAGGTGTTTTTCGAGACTTTCGAAGGGCCGCTGGACCTGCTCCTGTACCTCATCCGCAAGGCCAACATCGACGTCCTCGACATCCCGATGGCGCGGCTCACCGAGCAGTACATCGAGTACGTCGAGGTGATGCGCACCAAGAACCTCGAGCTCGCCGCCGAGTACCTGGTGATGGCGGCGATGCTGATGGAGATCAAGTCGCGGATGCTCCTGCCGAAGCCGCCTTCCGGGCCCGGCGAGGAGGAGGACCCGCGCGCGCAACTGGTGCGGCGCCTGCTCGAGTACGAGAAGATGAAGCTCGCCGCGCAGAGGCTCGACGCGCTGCCGCAGCTCGGGCGCGATTTCTTTCCCGTGGAGGTCTGGATCGAACAGGCTCTCGCGCAGCGCCTGCCGCAGGTGAACGTCGTCGACATGCAGGAAGCGTGGCGGGCGCTTCTCGTGCGCGCCAGGATGGGCCAACACCACCGCGTGATGCGCGAGGAGCTGTCGGTGCGCGAGCATATGAGCTTGATTCTGCGCCGGCTCCAGGGCGGCGGCTTTGCCGAATTCAGCGAGCTGTTCGAGACCGGCCGCGGAGTGGCGGTGCTGGTCGTCAATTTCCTCGCCGTGCTTGAGCTGGTCAGAGAAAGCGTGGTCGAAGTCACGCAATCGGGGCCTTTCGCGCCCATCTACGTAAAGCTCGCCCATGCTCAGTCCGAGTGAAGTGAAGACCGTGATCGAGGCCGCGCTGCTCGCGGCCCAGCAGCCGCTCCCGATTTCGGAGCTGCGCAAGATGTTTGACGAGGAGATCGGCGCCGATACGATCCGCCGGCTGCTGGAGGAATTGCGCGAAGACTGGAAGGACCGCGGTGTCGAGCTCGTGGCGACGGCGAGCGGCTGGCGCTTCCAGACTCGCGCGACGTTTCACAAGTACCTCGAGCGCATCAGTCCCGAGAAGCCGCCGCGCTATTCGCGCGCCGTGCTCGAGACGCTCGCCATCATCGCCTACAGGCAGCCGGTAACCCGTGGCGATATCGAGGACATCCGCGGGGTTTCCGTCTCCACCGAGGTGATCAAGCGGCTCGAGGAGCGCGGTTGGATCGACGTCGTCGGCCACAAGGAAGTGCCGGGACGCCCGGCCCTGTACGCCACAACGAGGACGTTCCTCGACGACTTGGGCCTGCGCTCGCTGCAGGAGCTGCCGCCGCTCGAGGAAATCGCCAAGACGCTTGAAATCACGCAGAATCCGCCGCCCGCTTCGCAGCCCGCGTCCGACGAGCCGGCCAGCACCCAGCCGAGTCCCGCTTAGCCGCGGTCTTTCGTCCGAGAGGCTGCACAAGGTCCTGGCGCGATCGGGCCTGGGTTCGCGCCGCGACATGGAGGCGGCGGTCGCGGCGGGGAGAGTGACTGTCAACGGTCGCCCGGCGACGACCGGGCAGCGCGTCGGCCCCGCCGACCGCGTCGTCCTCGATGGCCGGCAGCCTGTCCTGCGCTTCGGCGATCGCGAACCGCGGGTGCTCCTCTACCACAAGCCAGCGGGCGAACTGGTGACGGCGCGCGATCCTGAAGGCCGGCCGACCGTGTTCCAGAAGCTTCCGCGCGTCAAAGAGGGCCACTGGATTGCGATCGGCCGGCTCGACTTCAATACCGGCGGCCTGCTGCTTTTCACCGATTCGGGTGAGCTGGCCAATCGCCTCATGCACCCGCGCCACGCGATCGAGCGCGAGTACGCGGTGCGGATTCGCGGCGAGCTTTCACGCGGGCAGATCGAGAAACTCAGGCAAGGTGTCCCGCTGCAAGACGGTCCGGCGCGGTTTGACAGCGTCGAGCCGGGCGGCGGCGCCGGATCGAACCGCTGGTATCAGGTCGTGCTGCGCGAGGGACGCAACCGCGAGGTGCGGCGCCTGTTCGAGGCGCTCGGCCTCACGGTGAGCCGCTTGCTGCGCGTGCGCTTCGGTCCGTTCCTGCTGCCGCCGACTCTGCGCCGCGGGCAGTGGCGGGAGCTAGAGGGTAGGGAACTCACCTTGCTGCTCGCGGCATTGGGTACCGCGACACGGAGCCCACCGTAGGACTTTTCGTTGTTTCGGCTGTTTTTTCTTGCTATACTTTGCAAGTTTTCGGATGGGCTTTCGAGCCCATTTTTTATTTCTACAGGAGACTTGCGCGTGGCCCTAAACGCGCTGGAGCAGGTGCTGGAGCGTACCGTAGGCGGCTTGGGGTACCAACTCGCCGATTTCGAATATTCTAATTACGGTAGTATGTTAAGAGTATTTATTGAGAAAAGACATGAAGTTCAGTCGAATGCAGTCGCAGGCGGAGTGACTTTGGCCGACTGCGAAGCGGTGAGCCGGCAGCTGCAACGAGTGCTCGAGGTCGAGGGGGTCGGCTACGACCGCCTCGAGGTGTCTTCGCCGGGCTTGGACCGCAAGCTGAAAAAGGCGGCTGATTTTGCCCGCTTTGCCGGTTGCGAAGCGCAGGTGCGGTTGCGCCGGCCCGTCGATGGCCGCAGAAATTTCACCGGCGTGGTGCGCGCCGTAGACGGCAACCGTGTCGAGCTCGATTTCGACGGCGGCCGGCTTGCGTTCGAGCTGGCCGACCTCGACCGCGCGCGCCTGGTGCCGAAGCTATGATGCTGGAGGGATACATGAGCCGCGAACTATTGCTGCAGGCGGACGCGCTCGCCAGGGAAAAGAACGTCCACAAGGATGTGGTGTTCGGCGCCCTCGAGATGGCGATCGCGTCGGCGACGAAAAAGAAGTTCACCGAAGACGTCGATGTGCGCGTCGCCATCGACCGCAACACCGGCGACTTCGAGTCCTTCCGCCGCTGGCAGGTCGTGCCCGACGGCGCCGTGGAGAATCAGTCGCAGCAGATCGCTTTTTCGGAAGCGCAAAAGCAATATCCGGACATTCAGCTCGAGGACTTCATCGAGGAGCCGCTCGAGCCGATCGACTTCGGCCGGATCGGGGCGCAGACCGCAAAACAGGTGATTTTGCAGAGAATCCGCGACGCCGAGCGAGAGCAACTGCTGAACGACTTTCTCGCCCGCGGCGAGAAACTCATCAATGGCGCGATCAAGCGCGTGGAACGCGGCAACGCCATCATCGAAGTCGGGCGCGTGGAGGCGGTGCTGCCGCGCGACCAGATGATCCCGAAGGAGAACCTGCGCGTCGGCGACCGCGTGCGCGCCTTTGTGATGCGAATCGACCGCAACGTGCGCGGACCGCAGCTGGTGCTGTCGCGCACCGCGCCCGAGTTCATCATGGAGCTTTTCCGGCTGGAAGTGCCCGAGATCGAGGAGGGACTGCTCGAGATCAAGTCCGCGGCGCGCGATCCGGGCATCCGCGCGAAGATCGCCGTGCACTCCAGGGACAAGCGCATCGATCCGATCGGCACCTGCGTGGGCATGCGCGGCGCGCGCGTGCAGGCGGTGACGCAGGAGCTGGCGGGCGAGCGCGTCGATATCGTGCTGTGGTCGGAGGATCCCGCGCAGTTCGTGATCGGGGCGCTGGCCCCGGCCGAGGTGTCCTCGATCCTAGTGGACGAGGACAAGCACAGCATGGACGTGGTCGTGGACGAGGAGAACCTCGCCATCGCGATCGGCCGCAGCGGCCAGAACGTGCGGCTCGCCTCCGAGCTGACCGGCTGGACCATCAACCTGATGACCGAGGAAGAGTCGAACAAGAAGAACGAGGAAGAGGCCTCCTCGGTGAGAAAGCTCTTCATGGAGCGCCTCGACGTCGACGAGGAGGTCGCCAACATCCTCATTCAGGAGGGTTTTTCGACGCTTGAGGAAGTGGCCTATGTGCCGATCAACGAGATGATGGAGATCGAGGGCTTCGATGAGGCCACGGTGAACGAGCTGCGGAACCGCGCGCGCGACGCGCTGCTCGTGCAGGCGATCGCGAGCGAAGAGCAGGCGGAGAACCTCGACCCGGAACTGTTGAATCTCGAGGGCATGGACAACGACTTGGCGACCAAGCTCGCCAAGTCGGGGGTGAAGACTCGCGACGACTTGGGCGATCTCGCGTTGGATGAATTTGTCGAGATGACCGGAATCGACGCTGAGCGTGCGAAGAGCTTGATCATGAAGGCGCGCGAACACTGGTTTACGCAGGGATAATCAGAGCCAATGGCCCAGACAAGCGTTGCGCAATTTGCCGGCGAGCTGAAAGTACCGCCTTCGGTACTGCTCGAGCAGCTGCGGGCGGCGGGCGTGCACAAACAGGTTGCCGAGGACGTGCTCTCCGAGCAGGACAAGACCAAGCTCCTGGATTATCTTCGCAGGGCGCACGGCTCCTCCGAGCCGAAGAACAAGATCACGCTGACCCGCAAGCAGAGCTCCGAGATCATCAAGAGATCGGACTCGAGCGGCAAGGCGCGCACCATTCAGGTCGAGGTCAAGAAGAAGCGCATCTTCGTCAAGCGCGATGCCGAGCCCGGCGCGCCTTCGGAAACGCCCGCGCCGTCGGGCCCGGCGATCGATGCGAAGGAAGTGGAGCTACGCGAACAGGAGCGGCGCCAGCAGGAAGAACTCGGGGCGCGCCAGGCGGCGGAGCTGGCGGAGAAGCAGGAACGAGAGCGCAAGCTCGCCGAACAGCGCGGATCCGAGCCGAAGCAGGCAGAGGCGAGAGCGGCAGCACCGGCTGCCGCGGATACCACGCTGCACAAGCCCAAGGTTACCGCAGGCGCGGAAAAGAAAGGCGCAAAGAAAGCGAAGGAAGTCAGGGTCTGGCAGGACGAAGGGGTTAAGCGCCGCACCATCAAGACGCGCGGCGACGTGCAGGGAGCATCGGGATGGCATACCCCCAAAGGGGCGCGGCACAGGCCCGCCGCCGCGCCTGCCGAGGTCGCGCAGCAGTTCAGCACGCCGGCCGAGCCGGTCGCGCGCGAGATCATGGTGCCCGAAACCATCACCGTCGGCGATCTCGCCCACAAGATGTCGGTGAAGGCGGCCGAGGTCATCAAGGTGCTGATGAAACTGGGCAGCATGGTGACGATCAACCAGGTGCTCGATCAGGAGACCGCGATGATCGTCGTCACGGAAATGGGCCATCGCCCGGTCGCGGCGAAGCTCGACGATCCCGAATCGTATCTTGAGGAAGCCCCGCAGCAGCTCGACGCGGAGCTCAGACCGCGCGCACCGGTCGTGACGGTGATGGGGCACGTCGATCACGGCAAGACGTCGCTCCTTGACTACATCCGCCGCACCAAGGTCGCCTCCGGCGAGGCAGGCGGCATCACCCAACACATCGGCGCGTACCACGTGCAGACTCCGCGGGGCATGGTGACCTTCCTGGACACGCCGGGCCATGAAGCCTTTACCGCGATGCGCGCCCGGGGCGCCAAGGTCACCGATATCGTCGTCCTTGTGGTCGCGGCCGACGACGGGGTGATGCCGCAGACAATCGAGGCGATCCACCATGCCAAGGCGGCTGATGTCCCGATCGTGGTGGCGATCAACAAGATCGACAAGCACGAAGCCAACCCCGAAAAGGTCAAACAGGAGCTGGTGGCGCAGACGGTCGTGCCCGAGGAATACGGCGGCGATTCCCCCTTTGTTCCCGTGTCCGCGAAAACCGGCAAGGGCATCGACGAACTACTCGAGCAAGTGTTGTTGCAGGCTGAAGTCCTGGAGTTGAAAGCACCCGTGGATGTCCCGGCCAAGGGTCTGGTGATTGAGGCGAGCCTCGACAAGGGCCGCGGCCCGGTTGCCACCGTGCTGGTACAGTCTGGAACGCTCAAGCGCGGCGATGTCGTGCTCGCGGGCACTTCCTTCGGCCGAGTGCGCGCCATGCTCGACGAGAGCGGCAACGCGGTGCCGGAAGCGGGTCCGTCGCTTCCGGTGGAGATCCAGGGTCTGTCGGACGTTCCCGGAGCGGGAGAGGAAGTGATCGTGCTCGGCGACGAGCGCAAAGCCCGCGAGATCGCGCTGTTCCGCCAGGGCAAGTTCCGCGACGTAAAGCTCGCGAAGAAACAGGCGGCGAAGCTCGAGAACATGTTCGAGCAGATGGGAGAGGGCGAGGCGAGGGCGCTCGCGCTGCTCATCAAGACCGACGTGCAGGGTTCGCAGGAGGCGCTCGTGCACGCGCTCATGCGTCTTTCTACCGAGGAAGTCAAGGTCAACGTCGTCCACAGCGGGGTCGGCGCGATAACGGAATCGGACGTCAATCTCGCGCTGGCCTCCAAGGCGGTCATCATCGGCTTCAATACCCGGGCCGACGCGGCCGCACGCAAGCTCGCCGAGAGTTCCGGGGTCGATGTGCGCTACTACAACATCATCTACGACGCGGTCGACGAGGTCAAAGCGGCGCTCTCCGGCATGCTCGCGCCCGAGAGGAAGGAGAACGTGCTCGGCTTGGTGGACGTGCGCCAGGTATTCAAGATTTCCAAGGTCGGCGCGGTGGCCGGTTGCATGGTGCTCGAGGGCTTGGTGCGCCGCAACGCGCTGGTGCGGGTGCTGCGCGACAACGTGGTCGCGTACTCGGGCGAGATCGAATCGCTCAAGCGCTTCAAGGACGACGTGCGCGAGGTGAAGGCGGGCTTCGAGTGCGGCATGTCGGTGAAGGGTTACAACGACATTCAAGTCGGCGATCAGTTCGAGATCTACGAAGTTCAAGAAGTGGCACGAACGCTGTAGACAGTCGAGAGCTGGGAGTTGAGAGCTCAGAGAGCGGGTTCGCGCTTACCTCTCAAGTCTGAACGCTCTACCGCCCTTATGGCCAACCCGCAGCGGCTGCGCCGCGTCGCCGATCAGATCCAACGCGAGTTGTCCGCGCTGCTGCGCTCGCAGGTCAAGGATCCGCGCGTCGGCATGATCACCCTGACGGGGGTCGAAGTGTCCCCGGATCTGGCGCACGCTAGAATCTTCTTCACCATCCTTGGCGACAAGGAGTCCCTTGCGCAGACGGAGGTCGGGCTCAAGCGCGCGGCGGGATTCCTCCGCTCGCAGCTCGGCGGCCGGTTAAAACTCCGCATCACGCCCGAGCTGCATTTTCATCACGACGCCTCCGTCGAACGCGGCGTACGCCTGTCGCAGCTGATCGACATCGCGGTGGCCGGAAAGAAGACGGACGGGCCTGACTGACATGGGAGTCGCCCTGCACGCGCCGGTCGACGGCGTGCTGCTTCTGGACAAGCCGGTCGGCCCAAGCTCCAACGCCGTGCTGCAACGAGCCAAGCGGCTGCTCGGCGCTGCGCGCGCAGGCCATGCCGGAACACTGGATCCTCTTGCGAGCGGCCTGCTGGTGGTGAGCTTCGGCGAAGCCACCAAATTCTCAGGGGAGCTGCTCGACTCCGGGAAGGCCTATCGCGCCCGCGTGAAACTCGGCGAGCGCACCGCGACCGGCGATGCCGAAGGTCCGGTGCTCGCGCGCTGCGAGGTCAGGATCGGGCGCGACGAGCTGCTCGCGGTGCTGGAACATTTTCGCGGCGAGATCGAGCAGGTCCCGCCCATGTACGCGGCAATCAAGCACCGCGGACGTCCTCTGTATGCATACGCGCGCAAGGGGGAGCGCGTCCGACGCGCCCCGAGACAGGTCGCAATCCAACGGCTGGAGGTAGAGGCGTTCGACGGAGACACCGTCACCCTGGACGTGGAGTGCAGCAAGGGCACCTATATCAGGGTGCTTGCCGAAGACATAGGAGCTTCGCTCGGCTGCGGTGCGCATCTGACGGCGCTTGAACGCACCGCGGTGGGACCGTTCAAGCTCCGGCAGGCGATCCCTCTGGAAGCGCTCGAATCGCTGTTGCCCGCCGAACGGCGCGGGAGGTTGTTGCCGCCCGAGGTTCTTCTGGGAAAACGTCCGCGCCTGGTGCTGCGGGCTGAACCTGCGGCAAAGTTCCGTCAAGGGCGAGCCGTCGCGGTCGGCTCGCCAAGAGGCAGCGTCGGCGTCTTCCGTGAAGATGGCCGGTTCCTCGGAATCGGCGACGTCGACGCAAGCGGAGTGTTGCAGCCCAAACGGCTGGTGGTGCAGCGCTGAGGGCTTTCAGCCTCGACCCTAGCTTGTAGGGCGCATTGATTTCAAGTTAAAATGCCGTCCCCTCGCACAGAGACCCGAGAGAACGGAATGCCGGTAAGCGTTGCGCAGAAAGCGCAGATCGTTCAGCAGTATCAGCGCGCCAGAGGCGACACAGGCTCGCCGGAAGTGCAGGTCGCTTTGTTGACCGCTCGCATAAACGGCTTGACCGACCATTTCAAAGCGCACGTCAAGGACCACCATTCGCGACGCGGGCTGCTGAAGCTTGTGAGCCAGCGGCGCAGGCTTCTTGATTATCTGAAGCGCGAGAACTCCGGAAAATATCATCAACTGATCGAGCAACTTGGCCTGCGCAAGTAACTCCTCCGACGCCCCCCCGCCCCCGGCGGGCGTTTTGATATCCGGAATCGACTCCGCACCGTTTCGCGGGTGCGGATCCTGTCAGCATCGGCGGGCCGGAAACTCCGGCCTCTTCAACCTGTCGAGAATACTATGGCGCTAACCTCCATCAAGAAGACCTTTGCGTACGGCGCACACCAGGTGACGCTCGAGACCGGCGAAATGGCGCGCCAGGCTCACGGCGCGGTCGTGATCAATATGGACGATACCGTGGTGCTGTGCACCGTGGTTGCGGCAAGGGAAGCCAAAGCAGGCCAGGATTTCTTTCCCCTCACTTGCGATTACGTCGAGAAGTTCTATGCCGCCGGCCGGATTCCCGGCGGCTTCTTCAAGCGCGAAGGGCGGCCGTCGGAGAAGGAAACTCTGACCTCACGTCTCATCGACCGGCCCCTCCGGCCGCTCTTTCCGGAAGGCTTCTACAACGAAGTGCAGGTCGTGGCGCACGTCATGTCCTGCAATCCCGAGGTTGACCCGGACATTCCGGCGATGATCGGAGCGTCGGCGGCGCTCACCCTTTCGGGCATTCCATTCAACGGCCCGATCGCCGCGGCGCGCGTGGGGTACATCGGCGGCCAGTACGTGCTCAATCCCACTGCGACGCAATTGAAGGAAAGCCAGCTCAATCTCGTGGTCGCGGGCACGGAACACGCGGTCCTGATGGTCGAGTCCGAGGCGAGCGAGCTGCCCGAGGACGTGATGCTCGGATCGGTGGTGTTCGGTCACCAGCACATGCAGGCGGCGATCGAGGCGATCCACGAGCTCGCCGATCAGGCGGCCAAGCCGGCGTGGGACTGGAAGCCGCGGGAAAAGGACCAGGCGCTGGTGGACCGCATCAAAGAGCTCGCGGAAAACGAGCTGCGCGCCGCGTTCAAGCTGAGGCAAAAACAAGCGCGTTCCGAAGCGATCGATGCCATCTGGACGCGGGTGTTCGACGCAATCGGCGTGGGCAAGGAAGGCGTGCCCGACGCGAACGCTGTGAAGGAGATCTGCTTCGATCTGGAGTCGAAAATCGTGCGCGGCCAGATCCTCGACGGCGAGCCGCGCATCGACGGCCGCGATACGCGTACCGTGCGTCCGCTGAGCGTCCGCGTGGGCGTGTTGCCGCGTACCCACGGCTCGGCGCTCTTCACTCGAGGCGAAACCCAGGCGCTGGTGGTGGCGACGCTCGGCACAGGCCGGGACGAGCAGATTATCGATGCGCTGATGGGCGAGTACAAGGAGCGCTTCATGCTCCATTACAACATGCCTCCTTACGCAACCGGGGAGACCGGCCGCATGGGCTCGCCCAAGCGCCGCGAGATCGGCCACGGGCGGCTCGCCAAACGCGCGCTCGCGGCGGTGCTGCCTTCGGCCGAGGAGTTCGCGTACTCGATGCGCGTCGTATCGGAGATCACCGAATCGAACGGCTCTTCGTCGATGGCGTCGGTCTGCGGCGGCAGCCTCGCGCTCATGGACGCGGGCGTGCCGATGAAGGCGCACGTGGCCGGCATCGCCATGGGCCTCATCAAGGAGGGCAAGCGCTTTGCCGTGCTCACCGATATCCTCGGCGACGAGGATCACCTCGGCGACATGGACTTCAAGGTGGCCGGCACCGAGCGCGGAGTGACCGCGCTGCAGATGGACATCAAGATCGAAGGTATCACCAAGGAGATCATGCAGGTGGCGCTCGCGCAGGCGCGTGAAGGCCGCATGCGCATACTCGGGCACATGAAGCAGGCGCTCGAGGGTTCGCGCGCAGAGATCTCCAGCTACGCGCCGCGCATCATCAAGATCAAGATCAATCCGGAAAAAATCCGCGACGTGATCGGCAAGGGCGGCGTCGTGATTCGGGGGCTTCAGGAGGAAACCGGCACCACCATCGAGATCTCCGACGACGGCACGGTGTCGATCGCCTGCGTTAATGCCGAGGGCGGCCAGGCGGCGAAGAAGCGCATCGAGGACATCACCGCGGACGTCGAGGTGGGTCGAATCTACGACGGCACGGTGCTGAAGTTGCTCGACTTCGGCGCTATCGTGCAGGTGCTGCCCGGCAAGGACGGTTTGCTGCACATCTCGCAGATCAGCCACGAGCGGGTGAACAACGTTTCCGACTATCTCAAGGAAGGCCAGCAGGTGAAGGTCAAGGTGCTCGAGGCCGACGAGAAAGGCCGGGTGCGTCTGAGCATGAAAGCGGTGAAGGAGGCCGCAGCCACGACGCATTCCTGAACCACCGCAGCGGAACGAAAAAGGGCGCCGCGAGCGCCCTTTTTCTGTTTCGTGGATCCACGCCGCCAGAAAAGCAGATTCTTCGTCGCTTTGCTCCTCAGGATGACCGGCGTCGCCCAAGGCGCCTCGCCGGTCGTCACTTCGCTACCTGTTTCTCTCTCAACTCATCCAGCGTCTTGCAGTCAATGCACAGCGTTGCCGTGGGTCGGGCTTCGAGCCGTTTCAGGCCGATCTCGACGCCGCAGTTCTCGCAGTATCCGTAATCGTCCTTCTCTATGCGCGCTATGGTCTCGTTGATTTTCTTGATGAGCTTGCGCTCACGGTCGCGGTTGCGCAGCTCCAGCGCAATGTCCGATTCCTGGCTGGCGCGATCGTTGGGATCGGCGAACAGCGTGGCCTCGTCCTGCATGGTGTGGACCGTTCGTTCAATGTCCTGCGACAGCTCGTCCTTCAATACAGCGAGCATTTTCCTGAAATGCGCCCGCTGCCTGGGATTCATGTATTCCTCGCCTTTCTTCGGCAGGTAAGGCGGGAAAGTCCTGTGCACCAGCTCCAAAGGCAGCATCTCCGCGACATGAAACAAAGGCGATTTGATACCAGAAATCCGGAGCACGAGCAAGTGAATTTTCACTGGAAATCGCCGACATCGCGGCGTTGACCGCGTTGGGGACGCAGGCGTAAGATGCGACCCGCTCGGGGTGTAGCGCAGCCTGGTAGCGCACTTGCTTTGGGAGCAAGGTGTCGGGAGTTCGAATCTCTCCACCCCGACCAGGTTTTGGGGTTCGTCATCCGCGAAGCACGCCGACGAAGCGGTCGCTGATTGCATCACCCGTGCCCGTAGCTCAAACTGGATAGAGCACCAGCCTTCTAAGCTGGGGGTTGTGGGTTCGACTCCCGCCGGGCGCGCCAGTTACGTGAAGCCGGGCGCTCCGCCCGGCTTATCTCAGGCCGGCGGCGAAGTCTTGTCTGTGCTTGCCCGGCACGCCGGATGATCTACGTCAACGGAAAGGAAACTTGCAATGATCGATGTCTATACGTGGCCCACGCCGAACGGGCACAAGGTTCATATCATGCTCGAGGAAACCGGGCTTGCATACGAGGTGCATCCTGTCAATATCCGCGTCGGCGAGCAGTTCGAGCGGGAATTCCTGAGGATCAGCCCCAACAACAAGATTCCGGCGATCGTCGATCGCCAGGGTCCCGAAGGCAAGCCGATCTCGCTGTTCGAATCGGGGGCGATCCTCATTTATCTCGCCGGCAAAACAGGCAAATTCCTGCCGCGCGATGACCGCGGTAAATATGTCGCGCTGCAGTGGCTGATGTTCCAGATGGGCTCGATCGGGCCGATGATGGGACAGGCCGGGCATTTCCGCAGCAACGCCGCGCCCGAACACCTCGAGTACGCCATCAACCGCTATACCAACGAAGTCAGACGGCTGCATGGCGTGATGGAAAAGCGGCTCGCCGAGGTTCCTTATTTCGCCGGCGCGGAATACTCGATCGCGGACATCGCCATTTTCCCCTGGCTGCGCGCGAGCGAGCGAAACGGCATCAACTGGGCCGATTTTCCCATCGTAAGGAGATGGTTTGACGGGATCGCGGCGCGCCCAGCGGTGCAGCGTGCGCTGAAGGTTCTAGCCGAGGTGCAGACCACGCCTCCCGGTCAATACGATCCGAAAGCGCGCGAGGTCCTGTTCGGGGCGCTGCAGTACCAGCGCCACTGAGGCCATTCGCCGAAGGGCTGGCTTGCTCCAGAGCACCGCGTGCTTCACACCCTCCGCTGGTTCACCGCCGCTCCGGGGCGGCCTCCTGCACCAGGTTTTTGTCGATGAGCGTGATCTCGATTCGGCGGTTCTTCTTCCGCCCTTCGGGAGTGTCGTTCTCGGCGACGGGTTGGTATTCGGCGCGGCCCGAAGCCACCATGCGCTCGGGTGGTATACCCACTTCCTGCAGGTAGCGCACGACGGTTGTCGCGCGTGCGACCGACAGCTCCCAGTTGGAGGGAAAGATCTTCTGCGCCGCCTTGCTGATCGGCACGTTGTCGGTATGGCCGACGACCCGGATGACCTTGTCCTCGTAGCCTTTCAGCGCGTCGCCGACTTTTTTCAGGACCGCCTTGCCGGTGTCCTTGAGGTTCGCCCGGCCGGAGTCGAAGAACAGCTGCTCGGCCACGTCGACCGTCAGCATGTCCTTGTACTGCCGCACCTGCAGCTCGCCTTTCTTGACCTCCTCGGTGAGGTTGCGCACCAGCGCATCGTACTGCGATTTGTTCTGCTGGCTGGCGGTCAGCAACTGCGCCTTCTGCTGCTCGAGCGCGTCGATCTGCTTGCGCAAATCCGCCTGCTGCCGCTCCAGCGCCGAGCGCTGCGACTGCAGGCTCTCCACCTGCTCCACGAGTCCGCCGCGCTGTTTTTGCAGTGCGTCGATCTCCTGATTCTTTTCCGCCGCCAGCTTCTCGTAACTACCCTTGCTGACGCAGCCACCCGCCATGACGGCGGCAGCGAGCACGGTGCTTGCAGCGTGCAATCCTGTTCGGCTCATTTTCGTCTCCTTTGCTATGACGCGCTTTCGAATGGGTCAATCAAACACCGGCGGGTAGCCGGGCAAGTGCTTGAATTTGGGGTGGCAGATGGGACTCGAACCCACGACAACCGGAATCACAATCCGGGACTCTACCAGCTGAGCTACTGCCACCGTAAGCAGGCGAGGCAAAGCGCGAGCATTATACCGTACGCATGTTGCCCGCGGCGAGCCTGCTCGAGTGCTTATTCCTGTCGATCAGCGACTCAGGCGACAGGGACGGCGCCTGCTGCTTGCTGGGCAGATCCTCGCGCAACAGCAGAAACACGCAGTCGCTCCCGGCGCTCGTCTCGGGCCAGGTGAAAGAGGTGCGCGGAAAGGCACGCTCTAGCGCGCGTCGGTTGTGACCGATCTCTATGACGAGCATGCCCCTCGGCCGCAGGAATCGCGCCGCGTCCTGCAGAATCCGCCGTGCAAAGCGCAATCCATCGCGCCCGCCTTCGAGCGCGAGCCTCGGTTCGTGCGAATATTCTCTCGGCAGGGTGCGCATGACCCGGGCGGCGACGTACGGTGGGTTGGCGAGAATGAGATCGTATTGCGCCGGTTCGAGTCCGGCAAATAGATCGGCACGTGAGAGGGTAACGCGCCGACGGAGTCCATACGCTCGCACGTTGCGGCGCGCGACCGCAAGCGCCGCGCGGGAGATGTCGGTCGCGTCGACCGCGGCACGCGGAAACGCACGCGCGGCCAAGATCGCGAGACAGCCCGATCCGGTGCAAAGGTCCAGGACGCGACGCACGTTCAACGGACGTGCAATCCACGGCCGAAGACCGTCGCGCAGCAACTCGGCGATGAAAGAACGCGGTACGATTGCGCGCTCGTCGACGTAAAAGCGGTGATTGCCCAGCCAGGCTTCCTTGACGAGATAGGCAAGCGGCCGGCGCGCGCGCACCCGCAGGCCGATGAGCCGCAGCGCCTTGCGACGCTCGGCGCGCGTCAATTCACGCGCGGGACACCGATCGAGCCGCGCGTGCTCGAGTTTCAGTACGTGTGCGAGCAACCAGGCCGCTTCTTCGCGTGCCGTGTGCGTGCCGTGACCGAACCACAGTTTGGCATTGCGGAGGCGGCGTTCCGTGACATCCAGCCAGTCGCGCAGCGTCTTCGGCTGCGCCGTTTCCCGGGACACGATCCGGCCCCTCTAGGCCGCGAGCAGCCGAGCGAGCACGCGCAGGTAGATCTCCCGCAGCGGCTCGATGGAAGCGAGATCGATGTGCTCGTTCAACCTGTGGATTGAAGCGTTCAACGGCCCGAACTCGACCACTTCGGGGCAAATGTCGGCGATGAACCGGCCGTCGGAAGTCCCGCCGGTGGTGCTGACCTCGGGCGTAATGCCGGTGACTTCGAGGATCGCGTTGCGCAGCGCCTCGACCAGGGCTCCGCGCGGCGTAAGGTAGGGCATGCCAGAAAGCGACCACTGCAATTCGTAATCCAGTCCATGCCGCTCCAGCACGGAGCGGACTTTCTGCTTCAGCTTGTCCGGCGAGCTGGCTTTGGAAAAGCGGAAGTTGAACAGCACCTCGAGCTCTCCGGGAATGATGTTCGCCGCCCCAGTCCCGCCGTGGATATTGGAGATCTGCCAGGTGGTCGGCGGGAAGTGCTCATCGCCCGAGTCCCATTCGACAGCGGCGAGCTCGGCGAGCGCAGGCGCCGCAAGATGTACGGGATTCTTCGCCAGATGCGGATAGGCGATATGGCCCTGCACGCCCTTGACCCTGAGCGCCCCGGAGAGCGAGCCGCGGCGGCCGTTCTTGATCATGTCCCCCAGCCTCGAGACGGATGTAGGCTCGCCGACCAGGCAGAAATCGATGCGCTCGCCCCGGCTCTTCAGCAGCTCGATGACGCGCGCGGTCCCGTCCACGGCGGCGCCTTCTTCATCGGAAGTGATGAGCAACGCGATCGAGCCCCCGTGTGCCGGATATCCCTTGAGGAAATTCCCGACCGCAATCATAAAGGCGGCGATTGAGGTCTTCATGTCGGCGGCGCCGCGGCCAAAGAGCTTGCCCGCTCGCTGGGTAGGCACGAACGGGTCGGTGTCCCATTTATCGAGCGGGCCGGTCGGCACGACGTCGGTGTGTCCGGCGAAGCAGAAAAGCGGCCGTTCCTTGCCGCGCCGTGCCCAGAGGTTGCTGACCTCGCCGCGCCGCACGCGCTCGATTTCGAACCCCAACCGCGCGAGGCGCTCGGCGAGCAAGTCCTGGCAGCCGCCGTCCTCCGGAGTGACCGAACGCCGCGCGATCAGTTCGCGGGTGAGTTCGAGCGTCGCCGCCGTTTCAGCCGGCGGCATGGTCACGCGGGACCAGACCGGTCTTGTCGCAGTTGGCCGAACTGTAGGTTCCGGTCCGGAGCATCGAGCCTATACGTCCTCCATCTCGCCGACACCGAGCTTGAAGTCGGTGAACGAAGAACCTCTGGGCGCCGCGGCGGAGGGCTTGGTTTCTTCCTTTTTTTCCTTGCCTACGTCCGCGCCGGCCTCGGTGTTGTTGATGAGCCACAGCAGGTTGGTGGCGGAGTCCGCGTTGGCGAGAGCCTCGTCCTGGGTAATGAGCCCGTCGCGAAGCATCTTGAAGAGCGCCTGCTCGAAGGTCTGCGAGCCGGGTGTCAGCGCCTTTTCCATCGCCTCCTTCATCTCGTTCAACTCGCCTTTTTCTATCAGCTCGGCCATGTGGCGGGAATTCAGCATGACTTCCACGGCGGGCACGCGCGTGCCCTTGACGTTCTTGACCAGGCGCTGCGATATCACGCACCTGAGGGTCGCCGCAAGGTCTTGCAACAACGCCGGCCGGTTCTCCAGCGGATACAAGCTGATGATCCGGTTCATGGCGTGGTAGCTGTTGTTGGCGTGCAGCGTCGCGAGACAGAGGTGCCCGGACTGGGCGTACTGTATCGTCGACGTCATGGTCTCCTTGTCGCGAATCTCGCCGATCATGATGCAGTCCGGCGCCTGACGCAGCGCGTTCTTCAGTCCGACCCGGGCGTCCAGCGTGTCCGTGCCGACCTCGCGCTGATTCACGATCGCCTTCTTGTTCTGGAAAATAAATTCGATCGGATCCTCGAGGGTGAAAATGTGGCCGGTCTGGCGCTCGTTGCGGAAGTCGAGCATGGAGGCGAGCGTCGTCGACTTGCCCGATCCGGTCGCCCCGACCATCAGGATCAGCCCGCGCTTCTCCATGATGATGTCCTTGAGCACGGGCGGCAGGCCGAGCGTATCGAAGGCTGGGATGGTCCCGGGGATGTAACGCACGACGACTGCAGGCATCCCCTTCTGCCGGAAGGCGCTGATGCGAAAGCTGCCCACCCCGGAAACGGTGAAAGCGGTGTTCAGCTCAAGCGTGGTCTCGTACTCCTTCCTTTGCCTCTCATCGATCACTTCGCAGAGCAGGCTCGTCACCGTGTCCGCATTCAACACCTGTTGGCTTACGGGCATGACGACGCCGTTGATCTTGATGCTGATGGGTGAGCTGACCGACAGAAAGATATCGGAGGCCTTCTTGTCGGCCATCAGCTGGAACAGGCGCTTCATCGCGGACATGTCTGCATTCCCCTCGAGACGTGGCCGGGCGCTATTCGCCGCGCAGCAACTCGTTCACGCTGGTTTTGGCGCGGGTCTTGGCGTCGACCTGTTTCACGATCACCGCACAGTATAGGCCGTATTTGCCGTTCGCGGAGGGCAGGGTACCTGGCACGACCACTGACCCGGCGGGAACGCGCCCGTAGAGGACCCGGCTGCTCGAGCGGTCGTAGATGCGCGTGCTCGCGCCGATGAACACTCCCATGGAGATGACCGAGTTTTCCTCGACGATGACGCCCTCGACGATCTCCGAACGCGCGCCGACGAAGCAGTTGTCCTCGATGATGGTGGGATTCGCCTGCAGGGGCTCGAGCACCCCGCCGATCCCCACACCGCCAGAAAGGTGCACGTTCTTTCCGATCTGGGCGCAGGAGCCGACGGTGGCCCAGGTGTCGACCATGGTGCCCTCGTCCACGTAGGCACCGACGTTGACGTAGGAGGGCATCAGCACGACGTTTCGGGCAATGTAGGCGCCGCGGCGCGCGACCGCCGGCGGCACCACGCGGAAGCCGCCGCGCTCGAACTGTTCCCGGTCATAGCGCTCGAACTTCGTCGGAACCTTGTCGTAGAACTGCAGCGCGCCAGCCCGGATCGGCTGACTGTCCTCAAGCCTGAACGAGAGCAGCACCGCTTTCTTGATCCATTGATTGGTGCGCCAAGCGCCGTCGCTTTTTTCGGAGACCCGCAGACGACCCTTGTCCAATTCCTCGAGCACCTGGGCCACCGCCTCGCCGATCTTCGCCGGCGCAGAGCCTGGGGAAAGTGTGGCGCGCTCCTCCCACGCCGCGTCTATGGTGCTCTGTAAATCCCGCATCGCCGTCCCAGTCACAATGCTTTTGCGAATTCTACGACACGGCGGACGGCTTCGAGACACTCGTCGATCTCCGCAACCAGCGCCATGCGCACGTAGCCGGCCCCCGGATTGACCCCGCCCGACTCACGGGCGAGAAAACTCCCGGGGAGCACGGTGACGTGCCTCTCGGCGTAAAGGCGCCGGGCGAACTCGGTGTCGGCGACGGGGGTGCGCGCCCACAGGTAAAAGCCGGCGTCCGGGGGCTCGACTTCGAGCGCGGTCTGCATCATCGGGATGATACGCGCGAACTTTTCCGCGTACTTCCTGCGGTTCTCGCGCACGTGGTCTTCGTCGCGCCAGGCGGCGATGCTCGCGTCCTGCACGGCGGGGTTCATGGCGCCGCCGTGATAGGTGCGGTAGAGCAGGAAGGTCTTGAGGATCGCGGCGTCGCCGGCGACGAAGCCGGAGCGCATACCCGGAACGTTCGAGCGCTTGGACAGGCTGGAGAACATCACCAGCCGCTCGAATCCGCGATTCAGGCGCGCGGCCGCCTGAAGGGCTCCGAGAGGCGGCGCAGCTTCGTCGAAATAAATCTCCGAATAGCATTCGTCCGACGCGATGATGAAGCCATGGCGATCGGCGAGCGCAAAAATTCCCTTCCATTCGGGAAGGCCCAGTACTTTTCCGGTAGGGTTGCCCGGGGAGCAGACGTAGAGCAACTGCGTCCGGCGCCACACTTCCGCGGGAACCGCGGCATAGTCGGCGGCGAATCCGCGTTCGGCAGTCGTGTTCACGTAGTGGGGGCGCGCCCCCGCGAGCAGCGCCGCGCCCTCATAAATTTGGTAGAAGGGATTGGGGCAGACAACCACCACATTGCCGCGTGCAGGGTCGATGACTGTCTGCGCAAAGGCGAACAGCGCCTCCCGCGAGCCGTTGACCGGGAGCACCTCGGTCGTCGGGTCGATCGAGCGCAGGCGGTAGCGCCGCACGAGCCACTCGGCGATCGCGTGCCGCAGTGCGTCGCTGCCCGCCGTGGGAGGGTAGCCCGCCAGCTTGGCCAGGCTCTCCGACAAGGCGCGCTTGACCAAGTCCGGCGTCGCGTGGCGCGGCTCGCCGATGCCGAGACCGATGTGGGCGAGCGCCGGATTTGGCGTTACGCCCTCGAACAGCCTTCGCAGCTTTTCGAACGGATAGGGCTGCAGCGACAGCAGTCGCGGGTTCATCCGGCGGTACTCAGCGCGTGCTCCGCTGCTCTTCGATCGGAGGAAGTCCAAAGCCCGCCCCAGGTTTCCAGCCCTTTTTGCGGTGTTCGGCGACCACGCTGGTGAAAATTCCGCCGCGCACGTAGAACCTCGCGGTGAGGCGAAGGAAACGCGGCGAAAGCAGTCTCACGAGGTCATCGCATATACGGTTCGTCACTGCCTCGTGAAAGGCGCTTTCGTCGCGGTAGGACCAGATATAGAGCTTGAGGCTTTTCAGCTCGACACACCTGCGGTCCGGAGCATAGTCGAGAAAAAGCGTGGCGAAATCCGGCTGCCCGGTCCTCGGGCAGAGGCAGGTGAACTCTGGAATCTGCATCCGTATCAGATAGTCACGGCGCGGGTTGGGATTGGGAAAACTCTCCAGCGATTTGCTCGGCTTCGACGGCATTCGGGGCCTGGGTGCGAAAACGAAGATGGTATTATATGTGCTCCGTTTTTCGACGATGAATCCGGCCTGACGAAAGCCCTGAATAAGGCTGGCGCCCACAATGAACGCAGGTGTTGCAGTTCCTGAAAGCGCCGTCTTCGCTCGCTTGGGACGCGACTCGCACTTGTTCAGATTTTCCCCGAGCCGGTTTTCTTTTATCCGGATCTGCTAGCGTGCGGCTCACCCAAATCAAGCTCGCCGGCTTCAAGTCCTTCGTCGATCCGACTACAGTCAACATACCGGGAAAGCTCGTTGGCGTGGTCGGACCGAACGGCTGCGGCAAGTCCAACATCATCGACGCCGTTCGCTGGGTGCTCGGCGAATCACGCGCTGCCGCCTTGCGCGGAGACTCGATGCAGGACGTGATCTTCAACGGTTCCAGCTTGCGCAAGCCCATGGCGCGCGCGAGCGTTGAGTTGATGTTCGACAACAGTCTCGGCAAGGCCGCCGGGCAGTGGTCGCAATACGCCGAGATCTCGGTGAAGCGCGTGCTGCAGCGCGACGGAGAGTCGTCCTACTTCATCAACAATACTCACGTGCGGCGCCGCGACGTGCAGGACATCTTTCTCGGCACGGGCCTTGGGCCCCGCGCCTACGCGATCGTCGAACAAGGCATGATTTCGCGCATCATCGAGGCCAAGCCCGAGGAGCTGCGGGTGTTCCTTGAGGAAGCCGCGGGCGTGTCCAAGTACAAGGAGCGCCGGCGCGAGACGGAGCACCGGCTTGCCGACACGCGTGAAAACCTCGCACGCGTGGGCGACATACGGCAGGAACTCGGCGCGCAGATCGAGAAGCTCGACAAACAGGCGGGGGTCGCGCGCAGATACAACGAGCTTTCGGCAGAGCGGGCACACAAGCAAAACCTGCTGTGGCTCCTGCGTCGCGACGATGCCGAGGCCGAAGCCCGGCGCCATGCGCGGGAGATCGAGCGCAACGCCACCGAACTCGAGGGCGAAACCGCGCGGCTGCGGGAAATCGAGCGCGAGCTCGCACAAGCCCGGGCGGATCACTACGCGGCCGGCGATGCACTCAATGCGGCTCAGGGCGAGCTCTACGGCGCCAATTCCGAGAGCTCCCGGCTCGAGACCGAGATTCGGTTCGTGGCGGAAACCCGCCAGCGGCTCGAGGCGCAAAAGGTCCAGTTGCTGGCGCGGCGCGATTCCGGGCGACAGCAGGAGGCCGAACTGCGGGATGCCGCACGCGAATGGCAGGAGCGACTGTCACAGTCGCGCGAGGGTCTGGCGCAGGCCCGGCACATGCTCGCCGAAGGACAGGCCAAGCTGCCCCAGGCCGAGCAGGCTCTCAGGCTGCTACAAGGACGAATCGCAGGCGAGCACGAGCGTATCGCGCAGGCCGAGCAGGCGTTCCAGGTGGGGCAGGCGCATCTTGCGCATGCCGGCAAGACGCTGCAGGCGCTGGAGGGCCGCGAAGAGCCGCTGCTCGCCGAGCGCAAGGAGCTGGTCGCCCCCGATTCCCAGTTGCTCGCGCGCTTGGCGCAGGAACTCGCGCAAAGCAACGCCGAGCTTTCCCGCCAGGAAACGTTGGCGGCGCAAGTTGAAACGGCGCGGGCGGCTATCGTCGTGCAGCGCGAGGCGGCGACAGAGAAAGTGCGGACCCTGGAGCGCGAGATTTCCGCTTTGGATGGCAGACTGCTCACGCTGCAAAAAATCCAGAACCAGGTCGAAGAGAACGGCCAAATCCAGGAATGGATCGCGCGGCATGGGCTCGCGTCGATGCCTCGGTTGTGGAGCAAGATCCGCGTCGAGTCCGGCTGGGAGGTTGCGGTCGAATCGGCATTGAGAGAGCGTTTGCATGCGCTCGAAATGTCCGATCCCGAGCTGCTGCAGCGGCTCATCGAAGATCCGCCGCCGGCCAAGGTGAGCGCGTTCACCCCGGGCGAGGGGGCAGAGCCGGCGCGCGAACGCGGATTGAAATCGCTGGCAGACTACCTCACTGTCCTGGAGCCGGGCGTGCACGGAGTCATCGCGGCCTGGCTTGCGCCCTACTATGCTGTCGAGGGCGTGCCCCGTCTCATGACCCGGATGGGATTATCGCCGCAAGCGGTGCTCGTGACCCGTGAGGGTCATCAATTCAGCCGCTACGGCGTGAGTTTCCACGCGCCCGACCCGGCCGATACGGGCATTTTGGCCCGCCAGCGCGAGATCGAAGCGCTGAGCGCCGAGGCGCTCGAGCGGCAAGAAGAAATCGAGGGAGCGCGGCAAACGCTGTCTAAACTCGAGCGCTCCCTGGCCGAGCACGACGAAGGCTTGGCGCAGTTGCGCGCTGCCGGCACCGCCCTCAAGCAGCGCCACCACGAGCGCCAACTGGAACACCTCAGGCTCACGCAAGGACAGGAACGGTACGAGGAGCGCCGTCGGCAGATCGAGCGCGAACTGGGCGAAATTGCTGCGCAGAAAGCCCAGGAGCAGGCCAACCAGACGGGTGCGGAAACTCGTCTGGAGCAGCGGCAGCACGAAATCGATGAGCTGTACCGCAGGCTCGAGCTCACCCAGCAGGAGCACGACGCGGCGGAGCGAAACCTTGAAGCGCAGCGCGAGGAGGCGCAACAGGCGGAACGCACGCTCCAGGAAGCAGGGTTCTATGAGAAAGAATGTTTAAATAAACTCAATGAGATAGATAGATCAATTAATACATTACTCGAACAGGTGCAAGGAACCGGAGAAAACATGGAGCGGCTTCAAGCGGAGCTTTCCGATGCCGGTGATCAAATCCTGCGAGACCAGCTGCAGCGGGCGCTCCAGACCCGGCTCGCCCGGGAACGGGCGCTGGCCGCGGCGCGGAACCGGCAGGAGGAGGTCGCCAATCGGCTGCGCTCGGCAGAGGAGACGCGGCTTGCCTGCGAGCAAAAGCTGCAGCCCCTTCGCGACCGCATCGCCGAGATGAGGTTGAAAGAACAGGCGGCGCGGATCAACTACGACCAGTTCGCCCAGCAGTTGCGCGACGCGGGTGCCGACGACGCGGCGCTCGCCGGCGCGATGCGGGAGGGCCAGAAGGCCGCCCCGCTGCAAGCCGAGATCACGCGCTTGACCAACGCTATCGCCGAGCTCGGCGCGATCAACATGGCGGCGCTCGACGAGCTGACGGCGAGCCAGGAGCGCAAGCAGTTTCTCGACGCCCAGGCGGCCGACCTCGTCGCCGCGCTGGAAACGCTGGAGAACGCGATCCGCAAGATCGACCGGGAAACGCGCGAATTGCTGCAGTCCACGTTTGACGCCGTGAACCGCCACTTTGACGAATTGTTTCCCGCGCTGTTCGGCGGCGGCGAAGCAAAGCTCATCATGACCGGCGAGGAGATTCTGGATTGCGGCGTGCAGGTCATGGCGCGCCCGCCGGGCAAGAAAAACACCACCATCCACCTGCTCTCGGGCGGAGAGAAGGCGCTCACGGCAATCGCACTCGTGTTTTCGTTCTTTCAGCTCAACCCGGCACCCTTCTGCCTGCTCGACGAGGTCGACGCGCCGCTTGACGACGCCAACGTCGAGCGTTTTTGCGATCTCGTGAAGAAAATGTCGCGCCAGACTCAGTTCCTGTTCATCAGCCACAACAAGATCACCATGGAAATGGGGCAGCAACTGGTCGGGGTGACCATGCAGGAGCAGGGCGTATCGCGCGTCGTGGCGGTGGACATCGAAGAGGCGCTGAAGCTCAGCGATGAGCCGTTGGCGGTCGAGGTGAATTCCTGACATGAGCGACCTGCAGCTCGGGCTTCTTGCGGTGGGCGCCATTGTCGTGGTCGGGGTGTTCCTCTACAACAAGTGGCAGGACCGCCAGTACCGCCGCAAGGCCGAGGCCAGCTTCGGATCGCGGCACGAGGACGTGCTCATGCGTTCCGGGAACGTAGCCGGGGCAGGACCAACCGCCTCGAGGTCCGCCGATCGCGTCGAGCCGATGCTTCGCTCCCCCGACACCGCACGTCACGATGCCGGCACCCCGGAGCCGGTCCTGTCCGAGCTATTGGATTACGTCGTTCCGATCGAGATGGCGGAGGAGGCTCCCGGGCGCGTGATGCTGGAGGCCGCCGCCGCAACACTCGGAGCCTGCACCAAGCCGGTATGCTGGGAGGGTTTCGACGAAGCCCGGGGGCGCTGGGAGACCCTGCAGCCTGATCGCAACTATTCGACGCTGCGCGTCGGCTTGCAACTTGTGGATCGCCGCGGCTCTGTAAGCGTCGACGAGTTGAATGCGTTCGGAGCGGGGCTACAGCAGACCGCCGCAGAGGCTGGTGCGCTTGCGGCCGTGCCGGATATCGCATCGGCGAGCGCGAAGGCCGGGGAGCTTGATCGTTTTTGCGATGATGTCGACATTCAGATCGCGGTTCACGTCGTTACCGAAGGTGCCGCCTTCGCTGGCACTAGGGTGCGCGCTCTCGCGGAGGCGGCGGGTCTGGAGCTCGACAGCCGGGACGGGAAGTTCCGGCGCCGCGAGGGCGACGTGCGCACTTTTTGCACGCTTGCGAATTTCGAGCCTGCGCCGTTCGGCGCCGCAAGCATCAAATCGCTGGTCACGCGCGGTGTTACGCTCGAATTGGATGTTCCGCGCGCGCCGCGCGGCGCGTTCGAGCAGTTCCGCCAACTGGCGCAGCAACTTGCGCAGGCGCTCGGGGGCCGCATTGTCGATGACAACCGCCAGCCGCTGGGGGCCGCGGCATTCGACGCGATCGGATTGCGGCTTCAAACCATTCACCGGAACATGGAAGCGCACGGAATCCGCCCCGGCGGCGCGCTAGCGCGGCGATTGTTTTCCTGATCGCGGATGGCTGCGGTGGGCAAGCAGGCGCGAGACCGAGCGGCAGGGTTGCGCGCGCAGATCGAGCATCACAACCATCGCTACCACGTGCTTGACGATCCGGAAATAAGCGACGCGGAATACGATCTTTTGTTCAAGGAGTTGCTTCGGCTCGAGGACGAGCATCCGGAGCTGGCGTCGGCGGATTCGCCGACGCAGCGAGTGGGCGGACCGCCGCTCGCGGAATTCGCCTCGGTCAAGCATCGCACGCCGATGCTCTCCCTCAACAACGCGTTTGCCGAGGAAGACGTGCTGGCTTTCGACCGGCGCGTGCGCGAGGCTCTCAAGATCGAAGCGGTCGAGTACTCGGCGGAGCCGAAATTCGATGGGCTCGCCATAAGCCTGCTCTATAAGGAGGGGATGTTCGCGCAAGGATCGACACGGGGCGACGGCCTCACCGGAGAGGACGTGACGCCGAACTTGCGGACCGTGCGCAGCATCCCGCTGCGCCTGCAGGGCGAGAACCCGCCCAAGCTGATCGAAGTGCGCGGCGAGGTGGTGATGCTCAAGCGCGACTTCGAGCGGCTCAACGAGCGCCAGCGCAGCCGCGGGGACAAGGAATTCGCCAAACCCCGTAGCGCCGCGGCGGGCAGCCTGCGCCAGCTCGATTCGCGTGTCACCGCGTCGCGGCCGTTGCGCATCTTCGCATACGGCGTCGGCGACGTCGGAGGCGCTTTGCAGCCGGACACGCACGACAAACTGATGGACTGGCTGCGCCACCTCGGCCTGCCGGCGAGCCCCGAGCGCAAAGTGGTACGCGGTGTCGACGGACTGCTGGAGTTCTATGCGTCCCTGCAGGCGCGCCGGGGGTCGCTGCCTTACGAGATCGATGGTGTGGTCTACAAGGTCAATTCGGTCAGCCAGCAGCAGCAATTGGGGTTTGTCGCCCGCGCCCCCCGTTTCGCACTTGCGCACAAGTTTCCGGCCGAGGAGGCGACTACGGAAATTCTCGCGATCGACGTGCAGGTCGGCAGGACCGGTGCGCTGACACCCGTTGCCCGGCTGAAACCCGTGTTCGTCGGCGGCGCCACCGTCACCAACGCGACGCTGCACAACGAGGAGGAGTTGACGCGCAAGGACATCCGCATCGGCGACACCGTGGTGGTGCGCCGGGCTGGCGACGTCATTCCCGAAGTCGTACGCGTCCTGCCCGAAAAGCGGCTCGAGAGCGCGGCGCGATTCGCCATGCCGGTGCGCTGTCCCGTATGCGGCTCGAGCGTGGTCAAGCTCCCTGAAGAGGCCGTGGCGCGCTGCTCGGGCGGGTTGTACTGCCCCGCGCAACGCAAGCAGGCGATCCTGCACTTTGCCTCTCGCCGCGCACTGGATATCGAGGGCCTAGGCGACAAACTGGTGGATCAGCTCGTCGACCGCGCTCTCGTGAAGACGCCTGCGGACCTGTACCGGCTGGGCCTGGGTGCGCTGGCGGGGCTCGAACGCATGGCGGAGAAATCGGCCCAGAACGTCGTTGCAGCGATCAAACGGTCTCGCGACACTACGCTCGCGCGCTTTATCTACGCGCTCGGCATCCGCAACGTGGGCGAGGCGACCGCGGCCGACCTGGCACGGCACTTCGGCGGTCTCGACCGTTTGGCCGAGGCGAGCGAGCAAGAGCTGCAGCAAGTGCAGGACGTGGGGCCGATGGTGGCGGTATCGATCCGGCGCTTCTTCGCCGAGCCGCACAATCTGGAGGTCATCGATCAGCTGCGCGCCGGCGGCGTGCGCTGGGAAGAAGGCGCTCCGGCGCCTGGCAAGCAGGCGGGACCCTTCACGGGAAAGATTTTTGTGCTTACGGGTACACTGCCGTCGATGACGCGCGACGAGGCGAGGGAGAGGATCGAATCGCGCGGCGGGAAGGTGGCGGGGTCGGTGTCGAAGAAGACCGATTATGCCGTCGCCGGGGCTGAGGCCGGAAGCAAGCTCGCAAAGGCGCGGGAGCTGGGAGTTTCCATCATCGATGAGGCCGAATTGCTGAAATTACTCGGAGAGTCGAAGCCGTGATGCAGGTGAGAAAAGCCGTGTTTCCGGTGGCCGGCATGGGCAGCCGGTTCCTGCCCGCCACCAAGGCGAGTCCCAAGGAAATGATGCCGGTCGTGGACAAACCGCTGATCCAGTACGCGGTCGAGGAAGCGGTCGCAGCGGGCGTCACCGACATGGTGTTCATCACCGGGCGCAACAAGCGCGCCATCGAGGATCATTTCGACAAGGCCTACGAGGTGGAATCGGAGCTTGCCGCGCGCGGCAAGACGGAGCTGCTCGAGCTGGTGCGAGGCATCATTCCCAAATCGGTGAAGTGCATTTACATCCGGCAGCCCGAAC